>Ga0182024_10010721_pt1 | contig 18623 bp, 11 predicted proteins | sample P32metaG_FD_120480 | JGI IMG/M metagenome (GOLD analysis project Ga0182024, IMG submission 120480) | Permafrost microbial communities from Stordalen Mire, Sweden - P3-2 metaG (Illumina Assembly) | ecosystem: Environmental > Terrestrial > Soil > Wetlands > Permafrost | place: Sweden: Stordalen... | reverse complement strand
TGCCTCGAAATCGCTGCCAGCATCGCCGCCGAGCTCGATAAACTGGGCTCGCCGTACAACACGTTCGTGCTCGAAGAGCTCGCCCAAAGGCCGCTGGTCGACATGCCGCAACCCGTGCTCGACGACATGGAATCGAGCCAGGTCAGCATCTTCGCCGTCGTTGCGCAAAAGAATGAACTGCGCACGCGCATGCAGATGACCGACGTCGTCAATCGCCGCAAGATGCGGCACGCACACATGGTCAACATCGAGCCCCGTATCATGCTGGAAGGAATGCGCGCCGATTTCAAAAAGGTGGATGAACTTAGCGTTAAGGTCTGGGACATCGCGACGGCATCGCACAAAGTGCGAGCCCGCACGGCCGCCGGCACGGATATCGTGGCCGATCTCAATCCGAATTACAAGTGGCTCAAAACCAGCGGCATTATCAGCCGGAACAAATGGGGCAATCTGCCCGGCGGCGAAGTGTTCACCACTCCCGGCGAAGTGAACGGCGTGTTCGTCATCGATGGAGTCGTCGGCGATTATCTCTGCGCCAAATACGGCGATCTGCGCGAGACCCCGCTCACCATACACGTCAAGAGAAACCGCCTCACGGAAGCAGTCTGCGCCAATCGCGAATTGCAGGACGAGTTCTGGCGCTACACTCACACCGACGAAAATAGCGACCGCGTGGGCGAGTTCGCCATTGGCACCAACATCGGCCTGCACGGGGTGATCGGCAACATCCTGCAGGATGAAAAAATTCCCGGCGTTCACATCGCCTTCGGAAATCCTTATGGCGCGCACACCGGCGCGGACTGGGATTGCTCCACGCACATCGACGTCGTCGGCACCAAGTTCGATATCTGGGCGGACGAACGTCAAATCATGCGCTCCGGCGAGTTTTTGATCTAGTGGGGCGGCGGATGAAGATTGCAGCCGGATCGTCCACAGCACTCGCGCCGAACCCAGACCGTAAGGGAGGGGACGCTTGATTCCCGAATTTCGCCGAGCCTTCAACGAACGCTACACACCGGAGCGCTACCAGCGATTCTTGACGATGCTCGACGAAGGCTGCGGAACGCACGTAAAATTCCGCAACTGCGAGACCCCGTGCTTTTTTTCGCAATCGTTGATGGAGCGCATGGAATGCGACGGCCGCGAACTGATTCACCAACTGATGGCGCCCGAGTATCTGAAGCGTAGCGACCAAACCATCCCCGCCGAGTATCGCGTCCCCAACCAGGACGCTCGCCCGCTTTTCATTCAAGTCGATTTCGGTTTGACCGAATCTCTCGAACCGAAGCTGGTCGAGATTCAGGCGTTTCCTTCGCTCTACGCGTATCAGCCGTTCCTGCAGCGCACCTATCGCGATGCCTACGATTTGAATCTCGCAGTCGACCCTCCGTTCGAAGAAGAATTTCGCCGCGCGGTACTCGGGAATCACGATCCCGAAAATGTCGTACTCCTCGAAATCGACCCGCAGCACCAGAAGACTCTCCCCGATTTTCTGTTAACCGAAAAAATGCTCGGTATTAAAACGGTCTGCATCACGAAAGTCGAAAAGCGCGGCAACCGGCTCTTTCACGACGGAGTGCCGATCGAGCGAATCTACAACCGCGTGATCGTCGACGAGCTCCAACGCAAACAAATCCATCCGCCGTTCGATTATCGCGACGATCTGCAAGTCGAATGGGCCGGCCATCCCAATTGGTATTTCCGCATCAGCAAATTTTCATTGCCGTTTTTGAAGCATCCGTCCGTTCCGCAGACTCGATTCCTGAGCGAAGGCGTTCCCGACGATCTTGAGAACTGGGTCTTGAAGCCGCTCTACTCGTTTGCCGGATTAGGCGTCGTGATCGGGCCCACCCACCAAGACATCGCGCGCGTAACGAACCCCGACGAGTACATCCTGCAAGAGCGCGTCAACTTTGCCTCATTAATTGAGACCCCGCATGGTAAAACGAAAGCCGAGATCCGGATGATGTACCTGTGGCTAGACGAGCTCCATTCAGCAACGACCATCATTCGCATGGGACGCGGAAAGATGATGGGCGTCGATCATAACCGCGACCTGGAATGGGTCGGCGCGTCATCCGCGTTCGTAATTTGAAATGGATCTGACATTCGATAGCGGCGCGTTCCTCCTCTCGATCGCCGCCGTGGTCGCGATGCTCACCCGTCGCCTCCGTCTCCCGTACAGCGTCGGACTCGTGGCTGCGGGAATCGCATTGGCGCTCCTCCGCCTCACGCCGAACGCGCAGCTAACGAAGGATCTGCTGTTCGACGCGTTCCTGCCGCCGCTGATTTTCGAAGCCGCGCTGTTTCTCCCGTGGAAACCCTTGCGCCGCGATCTCGGCCTGATCCTGCTGCTGGCCACAGTGGGCGTTGCATTATCGGCGGGCATCGCCGGCTTGGGAATGTTTTATCTGGCCGGTTGGCAATGGCAAAGCTCGCTGCTGTTCGGAATCCTCATCGCGGCCACCGACCCCGTCTCCGTCATCGCGACCTTCAAGGAAGCGCGAGTGCGCGGCCGCCTGCTCATTCTGGTCGAAAGCGAAAGCCTCTTCAACGACGGGACCGCCGCGGTTGCATTCGCCGTCGCGCTGGAGCTGGTCCTTGGGCATTCGCTAAGTCCCCTCGAAATGGCCACGCGACTTCTTCTAACCGCCGGTGGAGGAATCTTGTGCGGAGCGATCGTGGCCGGCGCCGCTCTCTTGCTGATGGGACGCACCGAAGACCATCTGGTCGAGATGACGTTCACCACTGTCGCCGCGTACGGCTCCTTCCTGCTCGCCGAGCGATTCCATTTATCCGGCGTGCTCGCCACGTTAACAGCGGGCCTGATGCTCGGCAATCTCGGACCGCAGGGCGTGATCTCGGAGCGTGGAAAAGTAGCGGTCGCTTCGTTTTGGGAATACGCCGCATTCGTGGCGAATTCGTTCGTGTTTTTATTGATGGGCATGCGGGAGGCGCATCAGAATTTCGTGACTGTATGGCTGCCCGCGATCATCGCCATCGTGCTGGTAACGCTTGGCAGAGCGGTCGCCGTCTATCCATGCTGTGCGGTTTTTGCGCGGTCGTCCCTGCGCGTCACGGCGAGCCATCAGCACATTTTATTTTGGGGAGGACTGCGCGGCGCGTTGGCATTGGCCCTCGCGCTCGCCCTTCCCGAGGGAGTGCCACAGCGCGATCTCGTCATCGCGATCACCTTCATCGTCGTAGCGTTTTCGATATTCGTGCAAGGACTAACAATCCCGCCCCTGCTGCGCGCTCTTGGAGAAATCATCGGCCGCCGCGAGGATTAAGTGTCTGTCCGCTTCCTGACGGTCGCGGTTCGGTTCAGGCTTGCTCATACGCCTCCACCGAACCGCGACCGTCAGGGAGCGGACAGACCGTAACTTTTCATGTTTGCAATTCGATTACTGTGTAGGAAAGGAAATCAGTCATTGAAGCAACTTGAGTCGAAGCATCCGGCCGCTATCCGTTGGTTTCACTGGATCAATTTTCCGCTGCTCAGCATCATGATCTGGAGCGGGCTGCTCATTTATTGGGCGAACGATGTTTACAAAGTTGGCTGGGGCGACACGACACTCTTTCATTTCTTCCCCGATAGTTTTTATGGCGCGCTCCATTTCAACGGGCGACTATCAGAAGGGATGGCCTGGCATTTTCTGTTCATGTGGCTGTTTGCGATCAACGGCGTCAGCTACGTCCTTTATACGATCTTCTCGGGCGAATGGCGCTACCTGGTGCCCGATCGCAACACGCTTCGCGAAGCGATCCAGGTTGTGCTGCACGACCTGCACTTGAGCAACACGCCTCTGCCGCGCCAGAAATTCAATGGCGCGCAAAAGATCGCGTATTCGAGCATCATCGTGATGGGCCTTGGGTCGCTGCTCACCGGTATCGCGATCTGGAAATCCGTGCAATTCGGATGGCTGACCGCGATGCTGGGCGGATACGCGGCAGCGCGAGTCGAACATTTTCTGCTCACGCTTGGTTACGTTGGTTTCTTTGTGATTCACATTGCGCAGGTGATTCGCGCGGGTTGGAATAATTTTCGTGCCATGGTCACGGGATTCGAGGTTGTCGATGATTGCGACTTCTCGTGACATTTCCCGCCTCACCCGGCGTAGTTTTTTGATGGGCGGAATCGCCGCCGCAGCGGGCTTCGGCACATGGATGTGGATTCGCGACAGCTTTCATAGAGGCGGCATCCCAAGCCCGCTCAGACGCGCGGAAGAAGCCGACGACGTATTCTCGCACGCTCTGTTCAGCGGCACACGCCTCGCGCGGACGTTCGATGCCGCCGATATCGGAGATGCGCGCGCCAACGGCGATATCGGCCTTGGCGACGATCCTGAGCCCGATTGGAAATTGATCGTCGATGGAGCGAACCCCGTCTCGCTCGATCAGATCAAAGCGCTGCCGAAGGTCGAGGAGATCACCCAGTTCAAATGCATCGAGGGTTGGAATTTCATCATGAAGTGGGGTGGCGCAAGGTTTTCCGATTTCGCCGCGGCGCACGCCTCCGGCTTGACCGAAAAGCCCTGGGTCGGGCTTGAAACGCCGGATGGCGAATATTACGTCGGCCTCGATCGCGCGTCCGCCATGCATCCGCAGACGCTGCTCGCTTACGAGATGAACGGTCAACCGCTAACCAACGATCACGGCGCTCCCCTTCGTCTTCTGATTCCGGTGAAGTACGGAATTAAGAACCTGAAGCGAATCGGAAAAATTTCGTTCACCGACGTTCGCCCGCGCGATTATTGGGCGGAGAACGGTTACGATTACGACTCGGGATTTTGAAATGGCTAGGCCGACCGGAAATCCTTCACCTGTCGAAGGCCGGCGTTATAACCGGTTTCCAGCTTTTGGCAATACGCTACTTTCCCCAGCATCGCTTGGCCGTTGAAGTGGATCTGGATCAGCGTCTTCGGGATCAAAAATCGCGGTGTGCGGATCTTCAAGCCGTTTCTGGAGATTTCGACGACGCGCACATCGTGGGGTGGACCCACCGAAGTTAACGGGTCGAGCAGTTTCAGCCGGCCCGGAAAACTCACTGGTACGCGAGGCTCGCTTCGGCGTTCCGGGCCCGTCCATTGCGCCTGCATTGCGATCTCGGCTAACCGGTTCTGGCATTCCTCGCAAATTTCCAGGTGCTGCTGAACCACCGAGGAGTCGGCGTCGGACAATTGTCCGGATACATATTGTTCCAAGTCCTGCGCGTTGGCATGGTTTGGCATTGATAATCAGATTGAGAACTTCGGATCGCCTTCAAGAATCTGCATCTCCAGTTTTGGCGTGTCGCCGTTTTTCCATAGATTCGCTCGAACCTTGACGCGATAGTTGAGGGGACCGCCATCCGGGCGCTCGCTGCGTTCAAGCGGGCGGGGAATGCATACAAATTCAGTTTCGAGTGAGTCGCTGGCCGCGCGAACAACCGAATAGCCGTGCCCTCCCATGTCGACGAAGGAAACATGTGGTGACAGATCGGGATTAGAAAGCGCGCGCGCCTTTTTCACGTCGCCGCTCTTCGCATACTCGAGACACGACCGCACTCCATGGCGCAGCAACATATTCATGATTGGCTGTCCGTCTCCGACGAAGAGCCCGCGCAGCGGATGGTTTTTCGGCAGGTTATGCTCCAGCGCTTCGACAATACCCGGGGCTGAGATCGATCCGGTGACGAACGCCACGCCAACCGGCTCGAACGGCCGCGGAGGAAGCGATTTCGCCGCTAATCCCGCCCAAAAACTATGTCGATCCCCGGCCACGGTGGCGAAGCCGGTGATCGCGTGAGCCTTCACAAAATCGTAAATCTCGGCGCGCTCCGTGTACGCAGTGCTGTGGTCGCCTCCACTGAAACCAGCGTACCCGGCGCCTGGCCACGGCTTGGTTACTCCCGCCGGAAGATTTTGCGGATCGGCGCGCATGTCAAGTGTCGCGGTGGTGTTGCCCCAAATCTTCCAGATCGCCTGCGAGCTTCGCAAACGATCGAAAAACCATGCCTTCTGCTGCGCGCCTAAAATCGTTTGCGCAGGACGATCCTTACAAAAATTCGCGACGTCGACCTCGCCGAATTTAATGGATGCCGGAGGCTTGCCGCCCTCGTAGGCGCGACCGGCATCCCAGATTTCCATCGCCTCCTGTGGAATAAATTCGGGGAAGTCTTCTGTCGAGAGAGCCTTCGCTTCGGGCTGCACCGTTGGTTCTTGCGACCGGTAGCTCCTCTGATCCGTGACGATCAATTCGACGTTTCGCCCCCAGCGCAGCGCGCGGTAGCCGCGGAGACTATTGATCGCCGCAAGATTGTTTCGCTCCTGACCGAGTCCGTGTTCGTCGAAGCTGGTAATAGGCGCGTCGATCACGTGCGGCGGATCGAAAGTCGCAAGGGGTTTCGACATTCTGGCCGGCTGGTATTCGAAAAAGGCTTGATTGGCGGCGACCTTGCGGGTCTGCGCCGACCGCGTCTTCCCATCGAACTGCTGCAGCGACTGCCACCCGAGCCAACTGAATTCGTGATTGTCCCACATGTTCACGAAAGGCCAGCGCGCCCGCGCGTCCTGCAAATCGGGATCGCTCAGATAGGCTCGATAGACGGAACGATAATCGTCGACCGTTGTGGGGATGTGAAAGTCGCGAATCTTTTCGCCGGTCTTATAGCGCACGATGTCGCGCACGCGGCGGTCGTACATGCCTTGAGGCCGATCTTCCGGGTACCAGACAATCTCGTAAATAAAATCGCCCAGGTGTAAAACGAAGCCAAGCTGATTCTCCCGAGGCGCGCGTTCGTCTTCGAAGATCATTCGCCGATATGCGTTTTGCGCGCCATCGTTGACATTCTGGCAACTGACGAAAGCGAAGCGAACGGGTCGCGAATCGTCGTTCGCCGGAGCCGTGATAGTCCGGCCGATCCGGCTGCCAGAGCCATCGGGATCTGTAAATCGGAACCAGTAAACGTGAGCTGTCTTCAAGCCTCCGACCAACACGCGGCAGGTCCAATCGGATGCGGCGGAAACCGGTGCATCAGCGGTCGCGACGACATGATTAAAAGCGTCGTCCTCTGCAACTTCGACGCGGAGAGGGCCGTTCGATGGGCGCCGGGTCCAGAGCAGGACACTGTGACTATCGGGATCGCCCGAAGCGACTCCTTCCGGAAAAAGATCGCGGCGCTCGCGCCAATTGCTCTTGGACTTCTTGCCAATCTGGCCGCCCCAAACCGCCGTGGCGCCGGTGGCCGCCGCTAGTTCCAGGAATGAACGTCTGCTGATGGAGGACATATTTTCACTATCGCAACTGTTGGTGAAAGGTCTGCGGATCTCCGTCGCCCACTCGATTCCCAGCGAGTGGAAGGCCGCCTTGCGAATCCATCTTCATGCTGAGCGCATGTTCGTTCTCGATCGCAAAAGATATCTTCGTGCGAGCCGCCGAGCGCATCGCAAAACTGCCGTCGTCCTGTTTAAGAAGACGCTCCGCGCCTTGGCCCAGCGCCTGAATCATCAGCCGTCCGTTTTCGTTGAACACGCGATAAGTGCGCCGGTATTGCGCGTAGGAATCATGCAAATTCGAAGGCACCGCGCCGGCAGTTAACAAAAACGTTCCGCTTAATCGCTGGATCTCGGAAGTAGAAACGGATTTGTCGGACAAGGCCGGCGCCGGCCCGGATTCACGCGGTTTCGGAAGTTCCGGAAGCCCGAGAATGCTCCGCGCCAGCGCTCTCGAAATCGCATAAGCATTCTGCCCTTCGGTATTGGTGAGGACCACAATGGTTAGCTGGTCGTCGGGAAATTCGTACATGCTACCGCTGTACCCAAGCAGGGAGCCGTGCTGCCCGACGCTCCGGTGATCGTCCTCATGATTCAACGTGAGCGCCAATCCATATTGCATCTTCGGATCCTGCGCGCTCATTTTTGTGGCAGCGCCTTCGGCGGTACGCATTGTTCGAATCGTCGCCGCGCTGAGCAGCTTCTTTTCCGCGACCGCGCGCCACGCCTGATAGAGATCGCCCACCGTGCTGCAATACCTCAAATCCGTGTTGTATGCCATGCCATCCTCGTGAGCCAGGACATGGCTTTCGCCGAATCTGCGATACCCATGCGAGAGCCCGCGCACCAGCGTGGAATCGTCGCAATACGTGGTTGCCTTCGCACCGGCGGGATCGAAAATATTCTGCCGCACATACTCTTCGTAGCTTTCGCCGGAGACGCGCTCCAGAATCATGACCAGCAGTTGAAAGCCTGAGATAGACCAGTCCCACTTCTCCCCAGGTTTATGGACCCACTGCTTGCCTGCGTAGAGCGCCATCACCTCGTCCAGAGCCTTCGGCTGCCGGCTGGTGGCCTCGATCGGATCGCCCAGATAGTGATAATCGACAATCCCCGCCGTGTGATCGAGCAACTGCTTTACGGTGACGCGATTGCCTTGAAAGGGGAACTCCGGGATGAATTTCGAGACGTCGTCGTTCAGGGACAACTTGCCGCGCTCCACCAGTTGCATGATCGCTACGCCGGTGAACGGCATCATGGGTCCGACCACGCCGTAGACGGTGTCGGGCTTCGTCGGAGCCTGCAATCCGAGATCGGCGAAACCGTACCCTTTTTCGAATACGATCTTATCCCCTCGCGCGACGAGTACGGAAGCGCCGACGACCCGCTGTTGTGCGATTACCTCGCGCGCGATCCGATCGAAATCAACAGCAGGGGTTTGTCCGCGGATACACGCTATCGAAAACACGAACACCGCGACCGGAGCAGAACGACGTGTGAACATGGGGCACCCGGCAATCATTGTAACGTCCGCGCAATGCCGGGTTTCGATGTGGTGGAGCGTTGACAACCTCGCGGCGGCCAACGTCCCACGCTTGTTTTAACCCTTGCGGCTGGAACGTGACTGCGAAGAAGTCGCTTTCGCGGCCTGCCCCTTCAACGCCGAGGCAAGCGCGGTTCCCACCGGCACACCCAATCCCGAGCAGGCGTCCCACCCTTTGGCTGCGGCGTAGGTACCGTTGTTCCCACTCGTGATGTCGCGGAACGCCGTCGTTCCGATCGCCTGATAGAGCTGCGGATTCCAGAAGCCAACCGGTTTACCCAGTTCCTGGTTCAGCAGCGCAACCAATCCGGAAAGCAGTGGCGCGACGGCGCTGGTGCCGCCGATGGGAAAACTCTGTCCATCGACCAGCACGTTGTAGCCCGTGTTGGGGTCGGCATCTCCCGCAAGATCGGGCACGCCGCGGCCGGTCAACGCCTGCGTCTTATTAGTTGAAAGCGTTACCTGCAAGCCTTGCTGGTAGGCCGGGACGGGGAAGACCGTGCTTACCCCTCCGCCCGTGGCGCCGCCTTGCGCTCCATCGTTCCACACCGTTTCGTTCTGAATCGTGTGCATGTCGGGCGCCGTCAGCGTAGTTCCCCCGCAGGCGGTAACCCAGGGGTTCGATGCCGGAAAGTCCACGTGATTTCCAGTCGAAACTCCATCGCTTGAGCCATTGTCCCCGGCAGCAACAAGGATGGTTACTCCAAGTAAGCTGGCAGCCTGAAACATTTGGTTGAAGCTGCTCAGGACGGACGAACTGTAACCTCCGCCGTCTTCCGCGCTTCCCCAACTGATGGAAATCACCGAGGGGTTTCTCGCGATGTCGTGAACGGCGGTGCTCACGGCGTCGAGGAATCCCTTGTTGGTATTCGGTGCGAAATATACGGCGATTTTGGAGCCCGGTGCAATCGATCCCGCCACTTCTATATCGAGGAGCACTTCGCCATCCGGTCCATTCGGATCGCCGGTCGGATTATTTCGTCCGCCGTCCACTGAAACCGCGGTCACCGTCGGGCTCGCCTTACCGAAATAGGTAGTCAGGTCGGTCTGTTTGAAGCCGCCACCCAGTTCCACGATGCCGATGCACTGGCCGGTTCCATTGACCCCGGTAGGGAAGGAATAAAGGCTCGCGATCTGCTGGGGCTGATACTCGATTGTCTGCGCTGCGCGAGAGCTGGCCGCGGCCAAGCGGAGCCTCTTTTTCGGGGTTGCTACCGGGCGCTCATCCAAGCCATTGATGCTGAGAATCTTGTCGGCCAGATCCTCCGGCACGTGCAGCGAGCCTGCCCGGCCGCGGTACGTCACGCCATCCGCCTGCTCATAGCACTCCAGATTGGTTTGAAATGCCAGGTTCATATCGCGGGTATTTCCAGTGAGATAGACAGCATTTCGCGCGCGATCGACGTTGCTTACCGCCAGATTATGATCGCGGGCGAACTGCTCAATTTTCTGGATTGTCGCATCGTCGGCGCCGAAGGCTTTTTCGTATTCGGCGTGGGACATATACTGGCGTTCCGCAAGCGGCGTTTTGGCCAGCTCGGCTGCCTTTTGCTCCATGGATACTGGTATTTTGAGGGTGATCCGGACCTCGACGGGTTCGTCTCCACTGATGGGACCTTTGACGCGGGCTCCGATGACCGGCTTGTGTTCGCTTCCGGGTAAAGGAACCGTTTTTCTTGTTTGCATATAAACTCCTTCCGTCGAAAAAGGCGATAATCAGCCTTTCCGCACTGAAATCCTAACATGATTTTCTGAAAATTATGCAAAGTTAATCTGAGCGAATTGTAGGAACCACATGGCAAAGATCGGGCGAAACCTGGAAGAGATCCTCAGCGGGGCTGACGGATGGAATACAGGCGCCCTTCGGTTCGAATCAACAATCGGTCGCCTGCAATGGCCGGCGTGGCCAAGGCCATTTCGTCCAATGTATTGACGCGAAGGACCTTGAACGTCTCGCCCGCGGCGATGACGTACGTCTTGCCTTCCTCGCTCTGACAGAAGATTTCGCCGTGGAACGCCCACGGAGAAGACGTGAAGGCCCAAGCGTCGGGATCGATCCGTACTTTGTAACTCTGTTTGCCGGTCTTCGAGTCGAATCGCGCGAGAATCCCCTTATCGTAAAGCACGTACAGCCCGCCCTGATAGGCAACTGGAGTAGTGATGTATGTTCCGGCGCGGTCTTGGGACCAAGCCACATATTCATTCGAATTTTCCGTATTACCGAACGAAATATCGCCCGAAGCGCCGGGACGCACCGCGAAAACCGGGCGAGTCTGGCCGGCGTCCAGGTACAACATTTCCTCATAAGCGAAGGGGCTGGGCGCGGGATTCGCCGCCATGCCGGAAAGCCGCCAGAGCTCCTTGCCCTCCATGTCGTAGCTCACCGCGGCGCCCGGACCGATGGTCACAATCTCCGTTCGCACTTTGTTAGTCCAGATAAAAGGCGTGGTCCAGCCGGATCGCATGATCGTGATCTTCGGGTCCTTGAGATCGCGATCGGTGCGCCACAAAAGCTTTCCCGTCTTCTTGTCGAAGGCGGCAATATACTGATGCTTCTCGTTGTCGCTGACGATGAATAATCGATTTCCATGAAGCGCAGCCGAGCCGCCTGTTCCGAAATCCAGGTAGATCTGATTGGATTCCAGGCGCGTGGCCCACGCTTGCCTGCCCTTCAGGTCGTAGGCGAACAATCCCAGATTGCCCACGTAAACATAGACCAACTCGCCGTCAGTGACAGGCGTCTCCGAAGTGAAACTATTCTTGCGATGACGTCCTCCGGGAGGGCGTCCCGAATAGAACTCCTGTTTCCAGACGACGGTGCCATTTTCGAGGCTCAGGCAGTAAAGGAAGTAATGCAGCGTGACTTCGCTGGGCATCTCGATGTCCCGCTCCCCAACACGCTTCATCACGTCCTGCTGGCTCAGGCCTTGTTTCATGAGCTCTGCAACGTAATCGTTGCTATAGTCCGTGCCCATTTGCGGCGGCTTGGATTTACCATCCGTGGTCGCCGTGGTGACGAAGACCTTGCCGTCGATAACGATGGGCGAGGACCATCCGCGTCCTGGAATCTGCGCGGCCCACTCGACATTTTTGGTCTTCGACCAATCGTCGGGGAGCCGCGCGTCGACGCCCACCGGATTGGCGTCCGGTCCGCGGAACTGCGTCCAGTTCAAGTCCGCGCTACACAGCAGGATCGGAGCGAGAGCGAGCCAGGAATTACTCAAAAGTCCAGTCGCAAGCCCATTTCAATCCACCGCCCGGCGTTGGTTCGATTCGGCGGAGTATACGTCGCGGTGATGACACCGAAGGTCGCCGGACTCGAGAAGGGCAGGGCCGCACTGCTGGGGTTGGCGAAATTCTCGTGATTGAAGATGTTGAAAAAATCCGCCGAGAATCCCAGCTTCATTTTTTCTCCGATCTTGGTGTCTTTGGCGAGCCGCATGTCAACGTTCCAGAACGACAGTCCACGCATCGGGTCTCCGCTTCCGGTGCGGCCCGTTGAGGAGAGTTGGACGTAGTTGAAATCGCAGTACGCCGCTCCGGGGTTGCTGAAGATATCCAGGTTTGTTCCGGATGCGCCTCCCACGTTCGCTCCGACGGTCCCGTTGAAGATGCTGTTGGAGCAGGTGGTCGTGTTCGACACGTTGTGATTCACTCCCGTCCCCGGTAGTGGTCCGCTTGGGACCATATAGTCGGTCGCTCCGATGCTCGTATTGCCTCCGCCCCAAACCTGGCTGCCTTCGGAAATCTTGAGCGGCAGTCCGGTCCATGCCGAGAAAACACCGGACGTGTACCAGCCACCGATCACCCGGTCCACGAAGTTCCCGGTGTGGAAGCGGTGTCCCTGGCCTGCGGGCAGGTCGTACTGATAGTAAGCGTTGACGACACTCCGCCGGTCGTAGGACGAGGGTCCGTATTGCACGCCCGGATTGAAACTGTTGGAGTAAAACCCGGCGTTGTTCTGATTCGACAAACCGTCGTCGATCGCTTTGGAAAACGTGTAGTTGCCGGTGATGCTGAAGCCGTGAGACATTCTCTTGGAAAGCGTGACGATTCCCGCGTTATAGTTGCCGTATCCGATGTAGGTCCGTATAAACTCGACTCCTGCCTGATCGCTATCGTAGGCCTGGAGGCCGAGGGCGCGGCGATACGTGTCCAGGTTTGCGAAGAGAGTGCCGACGCTTCCCCCGGTGATATTCGCTTTGTTCGCGCCGACTATATAAGCAGTCGCGGTGGCGGTGCCCTTCGCGGTCGCGAGACCTGGAAACTGGTTCTCAAAAAACGGCTCGGTAGGAGCAGCCTGCCCGGCGCGAAGCGCGTTCGCGACCAGGTCGTACGCCTGGGCGAAGGTTTGCCCGGATTGCGGGTCCTTGAACATATAGGGCGCCGAGTTCACATTCACCGCCTGCGGCAGGTCCCGCGATTCGCGGCTCAAAAACGCAACTTCAAGGATCATGCGGCCGGGCAGTTGGCGCTGGACGCTTAAATCAAAGTTGTAGCTGCGCCCGGTCTTGGTATTCGGGTCGACCTGGAACGACAGGACTTCGGCGCCCACTCCGGGAATGATCGGCGAGGTAGCGGCCGACGCGACCGGGAGCGGCAGCGTACCGTCGGTTCCGACGCGGAAAGCGGCGAGCCCGGGATTCGCGAGTACGGCCCCCGAGGCATTGCAGCCCGCGCCGCCCGCGCCAGTCGCGTTGCATGCCGGAGCGTTCACCGCGATGTTCTGATCGAAGCCGATGCCGAGCATGGGAATCTCGACGCTCTGCACGGTGTTGGAGCGATCGTACACCATAGCGAATCCGCCGCGGATGACGGTCTTCTTCTCGCCGAGCAGCGCGTTCATGAAACCGTGGCTGACACTGGGATTCCAGGCGAGAGCGACGCGCGGCGCAACATCGCCGTAATCGGTGTTATAAACCGGCCGCTTCGCCGCACCGACCGTCTCAAAACCAAAAGTCGGATTGTAGATATTCCCGGCGAGCGCCGCCTGCTCCTTCTGCTGCAGGAACGAGGGGCCCGAAATCAATGCGCCCGTCGCGGCGTTGGTCATGATGGTTTGCAGGTTATTCTGTTCTGTCGGCGCGGTCTGAAAACCATAGGACAGGCCATAATACAAGGTCAATGACGGCTTAATGCGGAACGAATCCTGCGCATAAAAATAGGTCGCATACTGGTTGGTCACGTCGCGGAGAAAAGTTCCGAACGGCTGCGGCTGTAAGTTCGCGTTGCGCACCGCCAGGATCCCGACGTTGTCGACCATGCCGAGAAGCGACGCATAGTAACGGTCCCAGTTGGTCAGTTGGTTGGAGGGAATGCAGTTTCCGGTAATGCTCCCGCTACAGACGGCAGGCTGGTTCACCGACGGAATACTCAGATTGAGCTGGTCGCCGTCGATCAGCGCCACCAGCGAAGTGATCGATCCAACCACTTTGTCGGCGCGGGCATGAGTAAAGTCGATCTTGTTGATCTGGACTCCGAACCGGAATTCGTGTTTGCCCCAGACCTTGGTCAGATCGTCGCCGAGCTGTCCATTCTGCTGCCACGCGGCCTGGAAACGCGCTCGCTGCGTGTCCAGATCGATCGGGGAATCGATGAAGGCGCTGACGCCGCTGCCGATCGCCAGAGCAACGGGTCCGGCGGAGGTCTGCGATCCGGCGATGCCCAGAATTCCAGCGGCTTTGGTCGGCGAAGTTGCGTTGGTCTGGCTGGTATCCCGCACCCAGCCGATACGCGCCACATTGAATAGAGTTGGAGAGATCTGCCAGGTTGCCGACAGACTTGGCACCATGGCGCGCTGGGGCGTGGTTTCGGCCGAGGCGGGCTTGCCGTTCAGAATCGAAATGTCTCCGGACGCAACCTGATCGCTGCGGTAATAGGTCAGGGCGGCGTTCAACGTCACTTTCGAATTGATCATGTGATCCAGCCGGATGACGCCGTAGTCGGTCTGAATCGGCGTGGGGAGATTGGCGAAATAGCTCATCGTATTCAAGCCATCGCCTCCGGCCAGGTTGGGCAGCGGCATATCGGCAAATTGCGCCGCGACGGATGGATTGAGGCCCAGGCCGCGCGGATCGCAGGGAGTGCTGCCGGCGGAGCCCGTCGGCGCGTTACACACGGATGCGGTTTTCAGATTGAATTGTTCTACTCCGCCGGGGCCCGTGAACTGAACGATACCCTGCCGCAGCAATGCCGTGGGCACCGTGCGCGTCACCTGCGCCACGCTGCTGAATCGACGCGCCTCGTAATTGGCGAAGAAGAAGGTCTTGTTCTTCACGATGGGACCGCCCAGGCGGCCGCCGTAGCGGTTATCGTGGATAATCGCTTTGGGCAATCCTGCGCGGTTGTTGTCCCAGGTGTTGGTATTCAGATCGTTGTTCTGAAGAAACTCGTAGATCGCGCCGTGGAAAGCGTTCGCGCCGTGGCGGCCGATGAGCGTGACCTGCCCGCCGGATGCGCGCGTCATGGTCGCGCTGGGGTTGGAGACGTTTTCCGTGAATTCTTCCACGCTATCGGCCGGTGTGGGAACCGAAGTTCCGGTGGCGACAAGGTTCTGCGTGATGTCGATGCCGTCGAGGGTCACCGTATTCTGATCGTCGATGGCGCCGCTGACGCGCATCGCCAGGCCGCTGCCGCCCGCCACCACGCCAGGTTGCAGGTTCATCAACTCCGTCGCATTGCGCTGCAAGGTGGGCAGGTGCAGAATGCTCTCAGTGGAAACAGTATTGCCGATCTGCGCGTCCGTGGTCTGCAACTGCGCGGTAGAGGCGGCCGTAACCTCGACGACGTCTGTAGAGCCGCCGACCTCGAGCTTCACCGGCAAGTTGGTGGTCTTGTCCACTTCGACGGCAAAACTGGCGATGGTCGCCGTGCGGAATCCCGACATGGTCACGGTGAGCTTATAGGGCCCGGGCTGGAGGTTGGTAAATACGTAGCCTCCGGAGTCGTCCGTCGTGGCCGTTGAGGCTGCGTTGGTATCGGTACTCACCAACTGAACCTGCGCCTTCGGCACCATCGCGCCGCTGGCGTCAGTGACTGTTCCGACGATCTTTCCCGTAGTGATCGATTGGGCGGAAGCAACCGCCATGGACAACCAGACGGCCCACATCATTCGAGTCATTTGATTTACCCCTCCCCGGACTTAGAACGGCCGAGCCGACGTGGGCGAGTTTTAGAGAGACTACCCCAAACCTAAAATCCCCATCTTAGGCTCGTCATGGAGCTGAAATCGTTTCGTTGATGCTATCAGCCATGCGCCTCGGTGTCAACAACATAAAATTGGAACGAGAGGTTGTAGAAGCCCGTTAGCAGCGAATGCGAAAAAGTTAACGCGACGACGCCCGTCGGTGGCGCGAGCTTTAGCTTGCAGCGTCGGCTTCGGCCGGCGACGTGCCGAGAGTATTTGGCGCTTCCTCCCATTCGTTGTATACTGGCACCCAGAAAATCGAGGTGTCCTATGAGTACCCGCCTTATCATGCTGGCATTGGCAGCTTTGAGCGCCGCCGCCCAGGAAACCCGCTCCGCAAACCGTCTCACCAACGATCACTATTTCGACTTTGAGCGTGTCAGCAACGCTCAGATTTCGCCCAACGGCTCGCGGATTGTCTATACCCGGCAGCAGGTGAACAAAATCGAGGACCGCTGGGACTCGTCGCTTTGGATCGTGAACGCCGATGGCAGCCAGAACCGGTTTCTGACCAAAGGCGCGACGCCGCGCTGGTCGGCCGATGGCAAACGCATCCTTTATATCGCCGACGGAGAGCCTCGCGGTTCGCAGATTTTTGTCCGCTGGATCGATACCGATGGACCGGCCACGCAGATCACGCATGCGACCGAGAAGGTCGGCGACGCGCGCTGGTCGCCCGATGGGAAGTGGGTCGCGTTCTCCATGTTCGTCACGGAAAAAGATCCCTGGAACATCAGCATGCCGCCTGCGCCCGAAGGCGCCAAGTGGACCGGCGCGCCGCGCATCGTAAGTACCCTTCACTACCGGCAGGATCAGGTCGGTTTCGTGCAGGACGGTCATACGCATCTTTTTATCGTTTCGGCGGATGGAGGAGCGGCCCAGCAGATCACCAATGGAAAGTGGAGCGCGGGCGCCGGCGAATTGCGCGGCGCCGTGCCGATGGATTGGACTCCGGACAGTAAGTCGATCGTGTTTGAAGCCGACCACACCTCCGAATCCGATCTGCATTATCAGATCTCGCAACTTCTTGTCGCCGACGTCGCTTCGGGCGCGATTCGCGAACTGGTCTCGACGCCCGGTTCCTGGAGCCGTCCGGCGGTGTCGCCCGATGGCAAAACCGTCGCCTTCACCGGTTATCCGCATTCCAATCGCACCCATTCCGTCGCGGACCTTTATGTGGTCCCTCTCGCCGGCGGATCGCCGAAGAAGATCAGCGGCAACTACGATCGCGATCCATTGACTCTGCATTGGACGCCGGATTCGACGGGCGTTTACTTTGACGCCGAAGACCACGGCTCTCGCAATGTTCAGTTCGCGTCGGTTACCGGCAGCGGCGTCAGGCAGGTCACCACCGGCCCTCATGTGCTGACCATGGACTCCGTATCCAGCGACATGACGGCTGTCGGCACGGAGACCGATCCCGATAATCCACCGGACCTGGTCAGTTACAACCTGAACCGGCATCAGGTAGAAACCAAGCTTACCAGCGTCAATGCGGGCTTGCTCAAAGGAATGCATCTGGCGAAAACGGAGGAGATCGACTTTACTTCAAAAGGGGACGCGAAGGTGCAGGGCTGGGTGGTGAAGCCGCCCGATTTCGATCCGGCGAAAAAGTATCCTCTCATCCTGGAAATCCACGGCGGACCGTTTTCGATGTATAGCGTGGCGTTCAACTACATGTTCCAGAATTTCGCCGCCAACGATTTCGTGGTGCTGTACGTCAACCCGCGCGGCAGTACCGGATATGGCACGGCTTTTTCGGGCGGCATCGATCATAACTATCCGGGTCCCGACTACGACGACCTGATGGCGGGAGTGGACGCGACCATCGGCAAAGGATTCGTCGATACGACCCGGATGTACGTTTCGGGTTGTAGCGGAGGCGGAGTGCTTTCCAGTTGGGTGATCGGCCATACCGATCGCTTCGCGGCGGCCGCGGTGCGGTGTCCGGTGATCGACTGGATGAGCATGACCGGGAACACCGATATTCCCCTGTTCACCTATAGCTTCTTTCAAAAACCCTTCTGGGAGGATCCGGCCGAGTGGCTGTCGCATTCCTCGGTTATGACGGCCGGCAAGGTGACGACGCCGACGCTGTTAATGACCGGAGTGCTCGACCGACGCACACCGATGCCGCAGACCGAGGAATATTATTCGGCGCTGAAGGTTCGCGGTGTGCCTGTAAAGCTGCTCCAGTTTGAAGGCGAGTATCACGGGACCGCGTCGAAGCCCTCGAACTTCATTCGTACGCAGCTCTATATGATGAGCTGGTTCAAGAAGTATAAGCGAACCCCAGATGGTCAATCAACAGCAGAATCAACCACAATCGCCCCGTAGGACAGGTCCCCGACCTGTCCATTTGTAATAAATCTCACAGGCTGAAGCCTGTGCCAGCAGCTCCCGCTGAAATGAGGTGGCACAGACTTTAGCCTGTGTCTCGGCTTTGGCCTTTGACTGGATAAAAATCATTTTTGATGGTCCATGTTGCCGGTTTTCGTGTATTTTTGTATCTAGTTATATAACTAGAATGAGGAGGACGGTTTCCATGGGCTTCCCCACCAAAGTTCAGCTCATCAAACGCAAAGCCAGCGAGCAGTGGTACATCAACTTTCCCTCCGCCATCGCTCAGGCCATGGAGTTC
>Ga0182024_10010720_pt1 | contig 18623 bp, 16 predicted proteins | sample P32metaG_FD_120480 | JGI IMG/M metagenome (GOLD analysis project Ga0182024, IMG submission 120480) | Permafrost microbial communities from Stordalen Mire, Sweden - P3-2 metaG (Illumina Assembly) | ecosystem: Environmental > Terrestrial > Soil > Wetlands > Permafrost | place: Sweden: Stordalen... | reverse complement strand
GGAGATTCTTGAAACCAATACTTTCGGCGCCAACAGCTTCCGGCTGGCGCGGCATGGGCTGGCAGGAAAAGTGGCCGAGATCAACGCGGCAGGCGTTCGGCTGGCGCGCCAGGCCGTCGAACATCTGAAGGATAAACAGGCCGGCGAGGCCTGGGTGGCGGGGTCCGTGGGGCCGCTGGGATTGCGCCTGGAACCATTGGGCAAGACCGGGCTGGACGAAGCACGCGCGGCCTTTGCCGAGCAGATCAGTGCCCTGGCCGGAGCCGGCGCGGACCTGCTGATTATTGAAACCATGCCTGCCCTGAACGAGGCGCATGAAGCGCTGATTGCCGCTCGCGAGATGGCGCCCCATCTGCCCGTTCTGGTGATGGTGACGGTGGACGACGACAGCAACTGCCTGGACGGCTCTTCGCCGGAGCAGGCGGCGGCGCGGCTGACGGAGTGGGGCGCGGGAGCCATCGGCGTGAACTGCTCCACCGGTCCGGCGACGGTGCTCACCGCCATCGAGGCCATGCGCAAAGCCACTACGCTGCCGCTGGCCGCCATGCCTAATGCGGGCATGCCGCGGGCCGTGGAAGGTCGGAACATTTACCTGTGCTCGCCGGAGTACATGGCCAGCTTCGCGCGCAAGGCCCTTGCCGCCGGCGCGCAATTCGTGGGCGGCTGTTGCGGGACAACTCCCAACCATATTCGCGCCATGCGTTCGGCGATGCGGGCCATCGATGCGCAGACGCGCGTGGCTAGCTCCGGGCCGGCTCTGGAAATCTCCACCGAGACCCCGCCGGTTCCGCTGGGGCAGCGCTCGCGCATCGGAGCGCTGGTGGAGCAGGGCAGCTTTGTCACGCTGGTGGAGATCGTGCCGCCCAAGGGCATCGACTGCGTGAAGGAGATCGAGGGAGCGCGCCTGCTGGCCGGGCTGGGCGTACACGCCATCAACGTGCCCGACTCGCCGCGCGCCTCGGCGCGCATGAGCGCGCAGAGCCTGTGCATCCAGATCCAGCAGCACACCGGGATTGAGACGGTTCTCCATTACACCTGCCGCGACCGCAACATTCTTTCCATCCAGTCGGACCTGCTGGGGGCTTCGTCCATCGGGCTGAAGAATATCCTCTGCCTCACCGGCGACCCGCCCAAGCTGGGAAACTATCCTGACGCGACTGCAGTGTTTGACGTTGACGCCATCGGTCTGGTCAACATCGTGCGCCGGCTCAATCATGGACTGGACATCGGGGCCAACTCCATCGGCGCCAGCACCAACCTGACCATCGCCGTGGCCGCCAACCCCGGCGTACCGGACATCGAGAACGAGCTGCGCCGCTTCAAATTCAAAGTCGAGGCGGGCGCCGAGTACGCCATTACCCAGCCGGTCTTCGATCTGCGCCTGCTGGAGATCTTTCTCGAGCGCATCAAGGACTACCGCATTCCGGTCATCGCCGGCATCTGGCCGCTGACCAGCCTGCGCAACGCCGAGTTCATGAAGAACGACCTGCGCGTGTCCATGCCGGAAGAGATCATGTTGCGCATGGCGCAGTGCGATACGCCGGACGCCGCGCGGCGGGAAGGCGTGCAGATTGCCCAGGAGATGCTCGAGGCAGTGCGGCCGTTTGTCCAAGGGGTGCAGGTCAGCGCGCCCTTCGGCCGTTACGCCGTAGCCGCGGAAGTAATCGGCAGCGTGCTGCCGAAACCTTTACTCAGTTGAGGGTGAAACCACGTGAAGAAGAGCGCGGGAGTAAACGCCATGCCGTCGTTTGAAGAGTCGCTGAATAAGCTCGAAACCATCGTCGATCAACTGGAAAAGGGCGACCTGGCCCTGGAAGAGTCGCTCAAGCTCTTCGAGGAGGGCGTGGGGCTTTCGACCGCCTGCAAGCAGGAACTGGACGCGGCAGAGGGCAAAGTACAGATGCTGGTCAAGCAGCGCGACGGCTCGATGAAACCGGAACCGTTCTTGACGGAGAAGCAGCTTTAGAAGCAGTTGTCCGTTCTCTGGTTGTCCGGGGCGGAATGGACGGCGGAAGTCGAGCCGTCCGCTATGAGCCTCTTCCAATGTTGAAATCCTTCTAAAGGTCCGGCGTTTGCATGGTTCCTGGAGCAACTCATCCCAGGAAGCAGCAGACCTGCGCGGCCTTGCCTCGGCCGCGTTGCCTTGAAGGAGCGCCGGTTGCAACCCAGTGAAGCGATTCCAGCCAGACCGCCGAGCCACCCCGCCTATGCCGAGCGCTTTCGCTGCATCGGCTCGGCGTGTGAGGACACCTGCTGCCAGGGCTGGAGCGTGCCCATCGACCGCGCGGCTTGGGACAAGTACCAGAGCCTGCCTGAGAGCCCGCTGCGCGTCCTGATTGACGCGAACATCGTGCCCAAACAGGCGGGCGCCGACCAGGCGGCAAGGATCGCGGACGCTGGTCCGGGAGCACCTTCAGAAACAAGTCCGGCGGTGTTCGCCACTATCCGAATGAATGGCGATAACCAGTGCCCGCTGCTCTCCGAAGACCACCTTTGCCGCATCCAATCCGAAGTGGGCGAAAGCTTTCTGTCCTACACCTGCGCCACCTATCCGCGCATCGTTGCGTCCGTCGACGGCGTGCAAGAGACTTCGCTGGCGCTCTCCTGCCCGGAGGCCGCACGCGTCGTTCTGCTTACGCCGGATCTGCTCAGTCCAGCGCCGCATGCGCTCCACCGGGCCCAGGCAGTCCGCACTCCGCGGCAGGATGACTCGTCGCAGGCCTGGTTCCCGGCTATCCGCGAGGGGTCGCTGGCCGTGGTCCGGAATCGCGCCTACCCGCTGTGGCAGCGGATGTTTCTGCTGGGAGTGTTTTCGCGGCGACTGGACTCGATCGCCAAGGGCGAGTTGCAGCGAAGCGTGCCTGAGTTTCTCGCTGACTTTGAGACCGCGGTTGCCTCCGGCACGCTGCGCGCCTCGATGGAGACGCTCCCCGCGGACCGCAAGGCCCAGCTCGACGTGGTGCTGCGGCTGGCCGGGCTGATGCTGCACAAGTCCAACGTGCGGCCGCGCTTCGTGGAGTGCATTCAGGCCTTCACAGCGGGCATCGGCAACGGACCGGGCGCCACGCTGGACAGCCTGGGAGCGCACTACGTGTTTGCGCACGACCGGTACTACGCGCCGTTCTTCAGCCTGCATCCGCACATCCTGGAAAACTACCTGGCGAATATCATCCTTCGACGCCAATTCCCATTTGGAAAAGAGGGCATGCGTGCCGGCGCGGCGGTTGAAATGACGCGCGAGTTTGCCATGCTGGCGGCTCAGTTCACGCTGATGCGGGGCCTGCTGATCGGGGTGGCGGGGCGCCACGGACCCGCGTTCTCGACCGCGCACGTGGTGCATACCGTGCAGGCCGCGTCCAAGCACTTCGACCATCACCCGGAATTTCTGCAGTTGGCGTACGCGTTGCTGGTGGAGAGCGGCATGGACGGCGCGCGCGGCCTGGCAATTCTGCTCAGAAGCGCTGAGGCGGGGGCAGGCGGTGACGCAGCCAGGCCAGCAACTCCGGAGATATCCGCTCCAGGGCGCGAAGGTGAAAGATCGGCTTGGGCACCGGAGCCTGTTCCACCTCGGACTCCGCCACCGCGAGGCGCAAGCCTTCCGGAATGACCTCGTCGGCCGATGCGTGGGAAACCATGGCATCGGCGTAGCGAACGGCGGCAATGAAGGACGGTTTGCGCTCCGGTAGCGGCAGCGCGCGCGGCGCAATTCCATGGATGAGCAGACAGACGTCAGCGCGCACGTGGTGCACCACGCTGTTGGATTCGAAGATGAAGTTGGTGCCGCGGCCGAACCTGGGCCAGAACTGGTTGAGCGGCTTGGCAAGTTCGCCGTCCGGAGCGGAGACCAGCAGCGCGCGTGCAGCCCCGGCGGCCAGATAGCGGGCGGTGTCGGTCTCCTCGCCGGCGATGGTTTCTTCCCAGATGGAGCTGTTCACCTGTGCAGCCTCAAGCTCTCCCGCCGTTTCCCCCGATCTTTTCTCGAAAATCTGCCGGAAGAAGGGCATGCGCAGGGAATGAGAAGCCTCCGAGCCGGGATTCTCGGCGATGTTTTCCTTGCTGGATGAAACAGGTTGAGTGTGGCTGTGGGTGGTGATCTTGACGGCCGTCCAGCGGTAGTCGGACAGGCCCGCGATGAGGCCGCACACCAGCGCGGTCTTGCCCACGCCCCGATTGCTGCCGCCTACCACGATGATGGCCATCCGCCCGATTCTCCGGCCGTTCCATGTTATTGCTGAACCACGTTATTGCTGAAATCGAATGCTGTTGCCGTCCGCGTCCTCGATGTACATCTCGCGCGTGCCCCAGGTCTGGTCGACGGGAGCGGTGTCAATCTCCACTCCGGCAGCCACAAACTCCGCGTGCAGTGCATCCACATTGTCGACCAGCAGATTGACAACGCCCCCGGCCACGCCATCTCCACTGAAGGAGGACAGGATAACCCAAACCCCATCGCGTGAGATACCCATGTAACATGGGTCGCCGGTCGCGCCGTGCGGGCCGTGGGCAAATTCCAGGTGGAAGCCGAGCCGCTTCAAGTAGAACTCCTGAGCCGCTGCGGCGCTGGAGACGTGGAGCAGGGGGACAGACTGCTTGATCATCGCGGACCTCGCGTTCCCGGAACTCGCGTTCAATCTTTGTCTTTGACGGGGCCTTTCGCATTGCGTTTCGCGAGTCTTCCGAGAATGGCGATCTCGCGCAGCACCTGCGGCAGCGGCCGCGCCGGCGTGCCCCACAGGACCGTTCCCGGACGCAGGCCCTCGTTGGTCACCGTCTTGCCGCTCAGCACGCCGGCCTGGCCGCCGAGAATCACCCCAGGGCCGATGTGGGCGTGATCGCCGATGCCCACCTGCCCGGCCAGCACTGCGCCTTTGCCTACCGTGCTCGACCCGCTGATGCCTGTTCCCATGACCAGGATGACGTCTTCGCCGATGTCGCAGTTGTGGCCGATATGCACCAGGTTGTCGATCTTCGTGCCGCGGCGAATGCGCGTCTCGGCCAGCGCGCCCCGGTCGATGGTGGAGTTGGCGCCGATCTCGACATCGTCTTCGATGGCCAGCGTTCCTTGCTGCGGGAATTGGGTGTAGGCGCCGGTGTCCGAATCGCGGACGTAGCCGAAGCCGTCCGCGCCCAGCACCGCACCGGCGTGGACTACGACGCTGTTGCCGAGGGTGGTTCCGGCATAGAGCACGGAGCGGGGATAGATGCGGCAATTCTCACCAATACGCACACCGTCGCCGATAACCGCGCCGGCTTCGATGCGCGTGCCGGAGCCGATGGATGCGTCGTTGCCGACAATCGCGCCGGGGCCAATGGTGACATGCGGGCCGAGCTTTGTGTTGTCGCCGACGATTGCAGCGGGATGGACGCCTGTCGCGGGTGGAGTCGGCTTGACTAATTTCGAGGCGCGCGCGAACCACAGCCGCGGTTGGCGAGCCTCGACGATGTGCTTGTGCGGAAACTGTTGAAGCGTCTCAGCAGCGGCAGCGCGAACAACTAGAGCGCCGGCGTTGCTGGCGAGCGCTTGAGTGATGGAAGCGGCATCCTCGGCAAAAACCAGCTCGGATGGGCTGGCCAGGACGGAAGAGTTCACGCCGTGGACGGCAAATTCGTCACTTCCCTGCACCAGAATGCCGCCGAGTGCTTCGATCAGTTCGCCCAACGTCATGCAATCTCTCCCCTGGCGAATAGAGCTGGTGTGGGCATTTGCCTCAGGGGCTAAAGCCCACCGCCCCTGGTTGTGCCAATGTACGGGCTAAAGCCCGTACCCTTCAACTAAGCCTCTTCAATACAAGCTTGGCTCGCCCTGCGGCCGCGTCTTCCACCGCCGGTGAATCCATAGCCACTGGTCAGGATAGCGCCGAATCCAATCTTCTGTTGCGGAAGCGCACAATTGCGTTGCTTCTGTCGCGTCGGCTTCGGCGTCCCCGGTTTGCTCAAACTTAAGCTCGGGGCCGAAGTGAAGGACATATTTCTTTTCCGCCGCTTCCCACACCATGAAGCCCGGAAGCACCGCCGCGCCAGTCTTCAGCGCTACGCGGGCCAGACCGGAGGCGGTGCATGCCTGGCGGCCGAAGAACTCGACGAAGACCCCCTGCGGCGGACGCATGTTGGTGTCCATGAGAATGCCCACCGTCTCCCCGGCGCGCATGGCGGTGAGCAGGCCGCGGGCGAACTCGTCCTTGTGCAGCACGCGGTTGCCGTGCAGGCAGCGAATGGCGTTGACGTACTCGTCCAGGCGGCGGTTGTCCAGCCTGCGGATGACCATGCCCATTGGGTAGCCCATGAGTGAGTGGTAGAAGCTGGAAAGCTCCCACGCGCCCATATGGCCGGTGACGATCAGCACGCCGTTGCCGCGCGCCTGGGCGGCAAGATAGTTTTCCAGGCCCTCGGTGCGTATCCAGTTGCGGGTGTTTTCAGCGGTGTATCGCGTCATGCGGCAGAACTCGACCAGTTGCCAGCCCAGGCTGCGATAGACCTTGCGCAGGATTTCTGTTCTGGCTCTTGAAGAGAGTTCGGGAAGGGCCAGCTCCAGGTTGCGCACGCCCACGCGGCGCAGGTGGCCGAAGGTCCAGTAGACGAGCCGGGCCAGCAGGCCGGCCAGCAGGCGCGCCAGCCTGCGCGGCATGACCCCGAGGGTACGCGCCACGGCCAGGACCAGCCAATATTCCATCGTTTCCCGCATGGTGGAAGGCAAAGTACAGTTTAGTCTCCCCATGCGGGGATGCCGGGATCCCGGCTCTGGGACACCCGGATTTTGCTCTGTCTTCTTTAGCGGTTTTTGGCCCGGACAAAGTTCTGTGCCACATCGCGCACAAACGCTACGGCTCCCGGCGGAACCTCGACGCTGCCCTTGAGGATGGCTTCAAAGCGATGCGGCTGGCCGTAATAGATTTCGGTGTCATCGGAGTTCTGGCTGACGCTGGTCCCGTCCAGATCGATGCCGGCAAACAGGCCCTTGTTGCGGGAATAGCTCAGCAGCTCGGCATTCATCTTCCAATCGGTAGCGGCGGTTCCATTGCGGCCCACCGGTCCGGCGGCGGCCGAGGCGTCCCCGCCGATCTTGAATTTGCTCTTGAGCAGGTCTTGAAAGCCGCGCTCATTGACGGCAACCAGAATCAGATCGGTGGACTGGCCACCGATTTGAAATCCAAACGACCCACCGGCCATGCGAATGAATACCGGAGCGCTCCAGCCGTGCCCGGTTCGGCAGGTGACCACGCCCTGGCCATATTGCGCGCCCACGATGAAGGCTCCCTTGATCAGGCCTGGGACGACGGCGACGCAGGTGGCCTGCTGAAGAATGTTCTGGGGAATGGTGGAGTCATTGGCGGCCATAATCTGGTCCAGCACGGTCTTCGCGGCATCAACGCGGGCCTGCAGATCCGCGCGCGACGAGGCGGCAGCGGCGGCCGAGGTGAACACCAGACAAATGCTGAGCAAGGCAATTGTTTTTTTCATATTCCGATCCTTTCCTGTCCGCTCCCATCGATAGCGCGGAGGTCCGATTGATGAACTCAAGCGGGGAGCGCCCTGTTGGCAGGCATCGCCCTTAAACAGCCTACAGCATGCACGCCGGCGCATGGGCACCTCGATCGCGTTGCAGAATCAACGGACGCAAAGCCCGATCCACGACGAGTTGGATGCAGAATTGGGCGTTGGGGCGCGCTGAAATGCACGGCCCGGGGCCTTTGTCTTGGCGCCCAATCCCCTGCTCGTAACGGAGCAAGCTGGGGGTCTTCAAACCCCAGAATGTCGGGGGGAGCAGGGGTCTTTAGTCCTAACGGAGGGAGCAGGGGTCTTTAGTCCTAACGGAGTAGAGGGGTCTTGAGCGACCCCGGAATGGATGGAAATTTTGCGAGGGCTTCAGCTCCGGAGTCAGCAAGGCAACGCCAGCGGGGGCAGAAAAGAAAAAAGAGGAGTTCCCAGGCCTCATGGAAAACATGCTGCCTGGGAACTCCTTTCCCCAGATCTGCGTTGTTTCTGTAAATCATTCTGTGGAAAAGTCGGATTTAAGACAAGAGCACGGAAGGATTGTGACTTTAAGTAATCTCCGGGGTAACTAATCGGTTATTACTTCGGGCGCGCTCGCCTGACGGCGGGAAGCGCGGTTGGCATGCGGGTGGGTGTGCGGCATGAGCGGACGGTTCATGGCCAGCATGGTCAGCTCAATGCGGTTGTCGGCGCCGGTCTTGCGCATCAGCCGGCCTACGTGTGCCTTGACGGTGCGTTCCTCAATGCCCAACTGGCGCGCGATCTCCCGATTGGAACGGGCCTGCAGGATCAGGTCGAGCACCTCCTTCTCGCGCGCTGTGACGTGAAGAGTGCTGTTGGTGAGGCTGGGGTCCGGAACCTTGAGGAGACGGTCGATCAGCTTGGAAAGAAGCCGGCGCGGAGCCCAGATGGAACCGCTGGTGACGACTTCGATGGCCTGGCGAACCATCGCCGTATCGGCGCTGAGATCGAGATAGGCCCGGGCTCCGGCAACAATCGATTCAAGCACCAGTTCGTCGTTGCCCTCCGGGCCGATGACGATCAGCTTGAGGGCGGGACGGGCGCGGCGAATCGAATCCAGAATGGCCAGCCCGCCCAGAGAGGAATGCAGGTCAACGACCAGGTATTCGAGCGACGTATGGAGAAGCATTTCCGGCAAGGGCCCGGGAACGGGAAGGAGAGGCGCGTTTCCATCGTAGGACGGCTGATCGAAGATGCTGACCAGGCCTTCCAGCCGCATGGGTTCATCGGAAACCAAACCGATGTGGATCGGTACGGGATTGCGCGTTCCGGACATCTTCGCTCCCCTGACTGCGGGCAGGAGTGCTGCGCGATGTGCGGCGAACGGCGTCGGCCGCTCCCCGCATCGTCTCACGTGTCCTTACGCTCAATGAACCGGTTCAACCAAGGTACTCAAAAAAAAGCGCTCTACAGCTTCGGGAGCACAATTCCCTGCTGGTTCTGACACTTACCCTGGCCATCGGCTTAGCCGATTTCACCGGGTTCATCGGAGCGAAAAAACACAATCTGGCACAGCCCTTCGTTGGCGTAAACCTTGGCCGGTAGCGGGGTAGTGGTGGAGACTTCGAACGTTACCGATTCTCTCCCGCTCCGGCTCGAATGGCGTCACGTTCCCTTGTGATTCCGTAACGCGCATCGGTCGATTTTCCAACGCAGATCGTCAGTACATCCCTGGGGATTGGAAAGTATTCAATGGATCGGGCTAAGGAACTCGGCGGAACAATCACGGAATTTGCCTGGACGGAAACAAAAGAGCCTTCGTCGAACGCCTTGGGATCGATGATGGCGCTGTTCACACTGTTGAAAATCTTGAATTCGTCTGCGACCTGGAGGTCGTAGCCGCAAGAAGAGGGACTGCAAGAAAGAACGCCTTCGCGCACCTGTTTCTCGCTGAAGGGCTCGATCGTCCAATGGTGGATGGCCAGTTCCCGGATCCAACGGTCGCTCTGAATCGACATACCTCTCCTGTGCCGGCGCAGAATTTTCCTGATCGGCCCGAATCACTGGCAACTGGGGGATCGTTCCAAGTTGATTCTACGAAACGCAGCCCTCAAATGACAATGGCCGTTGTGGAATTCGGGGAGAAAACGCACCTCGCGCGTGTCAACCGCGCGGAGGGAATTTGCTTTCCTCCTGTGAAAATGGCGAAATTGTGTTTTCCTTTATTCCCTAAACGCGGCAAAAGCTGTAGCATCAGCAGCGTAAGCCGTAGTAGCGTAAGCCGTAGTGCAGTCAATCCAGTCGCCCCAGCGAGGTTGCCCTTTGATTAAACAAGACATCGTCCATCATGTAATCGAGCGCACGGGTCTCCCGCGCACCAAGGCAGAGGCCGCGGTGGATACGGTCTTCGAAGGCCTGAAGCAGGCCTTGGCCGCCGGCGAGCGCATCGAACTGCGCGGATTTGGCGTTTTCAGTGTCCGCGCCCGCAAAACCGGTATCGGCCGCAATCCCCGCACCGGCACCGAAGTGAGCATCACCCCAGGCAAAGCTGTACGCTTCAAGCCGGGCAAGGAACTGCACTCGCTGAGCAACGGCGCGGCGCCGAAAGGCTAGCAGATGCCGGCGGTGCGGCAGTTTCACTCGACAGCCTGTGGAGGAGCGCGACCAGCCCAGGAAATCCGGACTGGAGCAAATGCCGTTGTTCGCTCCAGAATCAGTGCTGAAGTAAGAGAGAAGGCCACTGCCGTGCTTGAAGAGATGGGCCTCACCGTGTCCGACCCGACACGCATTGTCCTGACCAGGGTGGCAAGAGAGAACACTCTACCGTTCGACCTGCAGCCCAACAAGCTGACGCGAGAGACCATGCGCAAAGCCGCCCAGAGCGAAGAAGTCCATCATGCAAAGGATGCCCGCCGATCTGTTCAATAAGCTCGGAATCCCAGGAATCTCTGCGCGAGTTGACGATTTGAAGGGGCACGCCTTTAGCCGTGCCAAAAGACGAGATAGAAAAGAGCGTGGCTTTAGCCACTGAGGCATGTTTTTCCCCTCTCAGCCGTCGCCCTTGCCTGAATCCTCACGTTGCTGGAACAAGATTGACACTGTCTTCACATCAGCCGCAACGCATCCACGTCTACGACGAGATTTCTGCGCGGCACGCCCGAGGCATCGGCATGTGCCAGCATGGCGCGTAGAGCAGCGTTGAGAGCCTTCCGCGAAGCCGCCTTCAGAATCAGGTGAAACCGATACGTGCCCTTGATGCGCGCGATGGGCGCGGTGCAGGGCCCCAGCACGCGCACGCCTTCCGGCGCGGCCTTCTGGAACCACTTGCCGATTTCGCCCGACCAGGCCACGGCTTCTTCGAGCTTCTGCGATTGAATAAGCACGTTGGCCAGCACGCCGAAGGGCGGGTAATGCATCCAGCGGCGGAATTTTAGTTCGCGCTCCACGAAGCTTGCGTAGTCGTGCTTGCTGGCGGCGAGAATCGCATAGTGATCGGGATAGTAGGTCTGCACCACCACGCGCCCCGGAAGATCGCCGCGGCCGGCGCGGCCTGAGACCTGCGTCATGAGCTGGAAGACGCGTTCGGCGGCGCGGAAATCCGGCATCGAAAGCGAGTGGTCGCAGCCCACCACGCCCACCAGCGTGATGCCATGAATGTCATGGCCCTTGGCGATCATCTGCGTGCCGACGAGCAGGTTGATCTCGCCCGAATGCAACCGCGCCAGCAGCCGCTCCAGATCATAGCGTCCGCGCACCGTGTCGCGATCCATGCGCCCGATGCGCGCGCCGGGAAAGATCTCCCCCAGCCGCTCTTCGCCCTGCTGCGAGCCTGCGCCCAAATAGTACAAATGCTCGCTGTCGCACTTGGGGCAGCGCGCGGGCACCGTGCGCCGGAAGCCGCAGTAGTGGCATTCGAGCCGCTGGCCTTCTCTTGCGTGGCCCGCATCTTCCGCCGGTGGTTTATGGTGCGTGAGCGAGATGGCGCAGTTCTGACACTCCAGCTTTTCTCCGCACGCGCGGCAGATTACGGCGGACGAGTAGCCGCGGCGGTTGAGCAGGATCAGCGCCTGCTCGCCGCGCTCCAGAGCCTCGCGGGTCTGCTCCACCAGCGCGCGGGAGAAGAGCTGATCCTGCCCGGTCTCCTGAAACTCCCTTCGCATGTCGATCAGCTCGACCTCAGGCAGCGGGCGGTTCATCACGCGGTCGCGAATCTCGATGCGCGCGTACTTGGCGCTCCCCCCGTTGTGCGCAATGGTGTTCTGCCAAGTCTCCAGCGACGGCGTGGCCGAGCCCAGCACCACCACCGCGCCGGCCAGTTTGGCGCGCATCACGGCCACATCGCGTGCGTTGTAGCGCGGCGTCTCCTCCTGCTTGTAGCTCTGGTCGTGCTCTTCGTCGACCAGGATGAGGCCGAGATTGGGGGTGGGCGCAAAGATGGCCGAGCGTGTGCCCACCGCGATGGGCGCATCGCCACTGCGGATGCGCCGCCACTGCTCGCTGCGCTCCTCCGGAGTCAGCGCGGAGTGGAGTAGAGCCACGCGCTGCCCGAAGGCCTGGTCCAGCAGGCCTGCGGTCTGCGGCGTGAGCCCGATCTCCGGAACCAGCAGGATGGACGAGAGCCCACGATCCAGCGCGCGCTGCATGGCGGCTAGATAAACGGCCGTTTTCCCCGAGCCGGTCACTCCATGGAGTAAGAAAGGATGAAATCCTCCTAGCGCTGTGGCGATGGAAGCCAGCGCCTCGGTCTGCGGCTCATTCAGCAAAAATGGCGCGGCAGCCGGCTGCAGGCCGCCAAGCCGGAACGCGGCTGCGCGTTCGTCGATGCGCACCAGACCGCGCCGCACCAGTGTCTGCAGTGTCGACGAAGGCAGATCGCGGGCGCGCAACTCCGCCAGCGGCAGTTCTCCACCGCAGGCCGCAAGCTCCGCAAGGATGGCCTGCTGCTTCGCCGTCAGCGCAGGCAAGCGCGTTTCGGGGAGCAGGACGGCAAAGCGCTCCGTGCGCCGCGCGTCTCGCTCTACGGCCGCCGTCTCGCGGGCAATCCACTTCTTGCGCACCAGGCTGGCAAGTACCGGCAGAGTGGCAGCGGTCGCGGTGCGCAGCGTGGATACTTTCACAGGCTCTCCCGCAGCCAGGCGCGCCAGAACGCGGTGCTCCAGGTCCTGCTCCTCCGGCGAAAGCTTGCCGCGGCGCTTCGAACCAGCTTTCCCTGGCGAACCAGCTCCGGGTGCCCCAGTGCCTGCCCTGAGCTTGTCGAAGGGTCTCGAACTTGAGACCTGGGAATCGGCCCCATCGGAGCTGTCGGCCAGCACATCCCGCCCCAGGTCGGTGATGCGGTAGTAGACGGTGCGCCGCACCTCGGCCATCAGCGGCAACATGCCGCGCAGCACCTCGCCCAGCGGCGCCAGGTAGTACTGCGCCATCCACCCGGCCAGGGTGAGCAACTGCTCGCTCAGCAGCGGCTCATCGTCGAGCACCGCTTCAAGAAAACGCACTTCGAAATCGGGCGGAGTTGCTACCCCCACCGCGGTCACCACGCCGATGAGCTTTTCGTTCCGAAACGGCGCCACCACGCGCGCACCGCGCTGCGGAGCCTGGTCCTCGCGCACTGCGTAGGTAAACACGCGATCCAGCGGGACGGGCAACGCGACTTCGCAGCAGACGGGCATGGTGGGCAAGAATCAGTGTAGAACCTGACTGCAAGTTCTCCTTGCGGGCATCCCCTTCCCTCGGGGGCTAAAGCCCGGTTGATTCTGCTGCATCAATGCACGGGCTAAAGCCCGTACCCTTCCAAAACGCTGGCTGACTTGTAGCTCCTCCGGGGAACGGAGCGGGACGGAATGGAAGAGTCGCCTGTGGATAATCGATTTGCCCCGCAGCCCGCAAACCCTGCCACACAACGTACAATTCATTGCTGATGACACCCAAGCCCGATTCCGCCGCTCCCGATGTTCCGCTTACGCCGATCACCGCCGCCTCCCACCCCATCACCATGACCATCGACATTGGCGGCTCGGGCCTGAAAGCCATGCTGCTGGACGCCAAGGGCAGACCCGTCAGCGAGCGCGAGCGGGTGGTTACGCCCGAAGTGCCCACGCCGGAGGCGGTACTGAAGAGCCTGGAAGAGTTGCGCCAGGCGATCGGCAGTTTCGACCGCGTCTCGGTTGGATTTCCCGGCGTGGTCAAGCGCGGCTGCACCTTTGGCGCCTTCAACCTCCACCCGCTGTGGGCGGGCGGGTTCCCGCTGCAGGCGGAGCTGGAAAAACGCTGGAAGAAGCCCGTGCGCGTGGGCAACGACGCCGACGTGGCCGGCTACGGGGTAATTAAAGGCGACGGCGTGGAACTGGTGCTGACGCTGGGAACGGGCCTGGGCGGTGCTCTGTTCACCGGCGGCCACTTGTGCCCCGGCCTCGAGATCGGCCATCACATCTGGCGCAAGAAGGGCATGACGTACGAAGACTACCTGGGCCGCCGCGGGCTGGACAAATACGGCAGGATCCGGTGGAACGAGCTGTTGCAGGAGGCCATCAAGACAACCGAAGCGCTGTTCAACTGGGACCACCTTTACCTGGGCGGCGGCAACACCAAGAAGATCGACTTCGTGCCGCCCAAGAACGTGGAGATCGTGTCCAACGAGAGCGGGCTGCTGGGTGGGGTTTATCTGTGGAAGGACCAGGGCTGAAGAAGGATCCCATAGAGTCGCATTGATCGCAAACCACGCGACTCAAAGAAGTGTTGAGGATTGGCTGGAATTCACCGAGCCGATCACCACAAATGGCCTCAGGCCATGACGCGGCGGTCGTCGAAATGCCTGGTTTTCAGATTCGGCTATTTGTAGATTCGTCCAGCTTCTTACTTACCAGGAAGCCGACCACTCCGCCAACAGCCGCCACCCCCAACGGAATCAAAATAGCGCCCGTGGCAACTGAGGCCGCGACGCCTCCGAAAGCAACTGACCAGGCGGCAACATTCGCAAATGTCCGCGAGGCTCCCTTGTTTTCCTCTAGCCGTACCTCGATTTTGTTGTCCGTCTCCGGGCTCATGGTCGACACCCCAATCTGACCAATTGTGCGCCTGAAAGCCCTTACAGAGAATCGCGGCCACCAGCACCGCAGCAGCCCATTCCGTAGATTGCGGGGGACTATACACAGTCCCATTGTGTTTGCTCTCGGCTTTGGCCATCATCGCCGTCACCAGCAACAGCAGGCAAATAAATCCCTCGCTGACCAGCGCGACCCTCAGGTTGGGATGACTTTCCCTCTTTAATGCTGTTTGAATGGCAAGGATCGCCCCCATAGAGCCAGCCCATGGGGTCCAGGGCTTCGGCTATAGCGGAACCAGAGTAGCTGTAGCCCGAAGTCAACACGGCCGAGTGGCTTTTTCCTCAAGAAAAAGCCACCCTCAAGAATCTACTCGAGGCCACGTTTACTCTGGTTCCGCTCTAGGTAGAACTTGAACCCCGATTGTGAGCTCGCAGTAACCCACGCGCTGACCCGTACAACGACGTAAAACACGCTCGCACCGAGCAGCGGAAGCAAACCTTCACCAAAAAGCCATTCAAGCGGGCCGGTACTTGAGGGTGCGGTGATTTGCAAACCATCCTCCCATTCGGACTATCTTCCAGGCAAGGTTCAGTATCGCCTTTGCGGCTCTGACCCTCGGAGCCTGACACAGCCAAATCGGTGCCGCGGCCAGGATCGCTGGCGGGCTTGATCCCTTGTATGGAGAAGCCGAGTGAATCGTAGGTGCTCAGTCTACCGTAGAAATGCTTTCAGGGAAACAGATCTGCCTAGGATTTCCCTGGTGCCCTCAGCCCCGGTTTTTGCAGGAAGATTTGTAGGCCGGCCCAGGTTTCTTTTCTGGCGCGGGTCACGCAGACACGCCGGGCGCTCCCTTCTCCTTGTTCGGGCCTATGGTTCAACCAACCTGCTTCCGGCTATTTCGACTCCGGCTCTTCCTTCTGCTGCGCGAACCGGAGTTGCTGTGCGATCATCCGCTCGCGCTTGCCGTCGTCGGGGCGGTTGAGTTCGATGTAGACCGCGGCCAGCTCCCAGTGCGCATCGATCCAGTTGGGCTCGGCTTTGACCAGATCCTCCAATATAGCCGCGGCTTCGGCATATCTGCCCGTGGTTTCATTCAACTTGGCCACTTCCAGGCGCGCCAGCGGAAATGTGGGCTGAAGCTCCAGCGCCAGTTCCAGCAGCGGCCGCGCATTCTCGAGGTCGCGCTCTTTCAGCCGTATGGCTCCCAGGTCGAGGTTGGCGTTGAAGTCACGTGGATCCTCGCGCAAAGCAGCCTGAAAAGCAAGGGCCGACTCCTTCATATCCTGCATTGCATAGCGTGCCTGTCCGGCCATGGTCGCGAGTCCTGGAATTTTCGGATCGAGCTGCATGGCTGCATCGAGATCGATGCGTGCAGCGGACATCTCTCCGCGGTGCAGGTGCGTGGAGCCGGCAATAACCCAGGCGCTGGCGGAGTGTGTGGCCTTGGCCACCTTTTCCATGCGCGGTACACCCTCTTTCACGTTTCCCGATTGGATGAGACTGAAGCCGAGCACGTATTCCATATCCGTGTTGCTTTCGTGGCCCGGCTCGAGGGGAGTCAACAATTCCGCAGCCTCTGCGTCCCTGTCGAGTTTGATGTAGACATAACCGAGCATCACCGCCGCCTGCAAATCCGTGGGCAGTGCCGCATGGACCGTTTCGAATTGCTCCCGCGCGTGGTCCAGATCGCCCTTGCGGTAATACGCCATGCCCAGGTTCATGCGCACGGCGGTCTTGTCGGGAGCAGCGGCCAGTGCGCGCGTGTCTTCGTCGATGGCGGCATCGAGCTGGCCTGTAGCGGCCAGGGCAGCGCCGAGTGCGGCGCGCGCTTCCACCATCTTCGGACGGATGACCAGCGCCTTGCGGAAGTCCTCGATCGCGGTTCGATTGTCGCCGTGCTGCTGTGCGGCAACGCCCGCGCGGAAAAGCTCATCTGCATCGGCGGAGGGCGCCTGCCTTGGGGATTGCCCCGCCGCTGTCTGGAAGCCGAGCACAAGCAGCAGAAAGAGAACGCACCGCATGGCTATGCAGAATAACAGATCGAGTAATTCGACTGCGTGGCCGGCGGTGGCCCGGCTCCCGTCGCGCGACGCAGGTCCTGGCTCCGCATTGCCGATTGTTGTGAAGCTCAATCTCCACTCTTCGCGGGCGGCTTGAGCCCCAGTTCGCGCATGGCGATCTGCAGATCCGCCCAGGCCTCTTTTTTCTGGCGCGGGTCGCGGAGAAGATAAGCCGGGTGATAGGTGATGATGAGTTGCATTCCGCGGAAGGCGTGAACGCGCCCGCGCAGGCCGGCCAGCGGCTGGCGCTGGCCGAGCAGATAGGTTGCAGCCGTTGCGCCCAGCGCCACCAGCACCTGCGGGCGCACCACATCGATCTGGCGGAACAGGAACGGCGAACAGGTGTTGCCTTCGTCGGGTTCCGGCGTGCGGTTGCCGGGGGGGCGGCACTTGACCACGTTGGCGATGTAGACCTCCTCGCGCTTCAATCCCATGGCGGCGATCATGTTGTTGAGCAGTTGGCCGGCCTTGCCCACGAAGGGGATGCCCTGCGCATCTTCGTCGGCGCCGGGGCCTTCGCCCACAAACATCAGGCGCGCGGTGGGCGAGCCGTCGCCGAAGACCAGCTTGTTGCGGCCCTTGTGCAGTGCGCAGCGGGTGCAGTCGCCGATGTCTTCGCGGATGAGTTCGAGGGCTGCGGCGCGGTCTGCAGCGGGGATGGCATTGGCCAAGTCCGGCGGCGTCGAAAACGGCTTGCGTGTCGGAATGGAATCTTCCTCCTGGGTTGCAGGCTGGGAAGTCGTATCCCAGGTCTCTGAAGCAGGCTCTGGGGCGCTCAAAGTCTCTATTGGCTCGGCAGCGAGCAGCGCGGGGTCGACGGGGCGGCGATAAAACTCCGTCAGACCCAGGTCGCGATAGAAGCGGACGCGGGCCAGCAGAGCTTCGCGGGTTGCGGGATCGAAGGGGCGCGCCAACTTCTCTACTTCCTGGATTTTCAACTCCCTGGATTTCAACTCCCTGGATTTCAACTCCCTGGATTTTCAACTCCCTGGATTTCAACTCAAGGGATGCATGCATCGCGGCCAGGTTTTACTCAACAATCAGTTGCGCGCGGCTGGCGGAAGGACGGGCAGCCTGCTCAAGCACTTCGTCCTGACGTGATTTTTCGTCCACATGCTCGTCCAGTTCCACCATCATCGAGCGGGGGCGGCGCAGGGTAACGATCTCGTCGAGAACGCGGTCGGCCAGGTTGCGCTTGGGCATTTCGGGCAGCTCGATAGACGTGGTCAGGGTGAGGAAGGTGGCGGCATTGGTGTCGGCCTCAATGCCCACTCCGTCGCCGGTGACAGTGTTGACGACAATAGCGTCGGCGCCCTTGCGCAGCAGCTTGGCGCGGCCGTTGTCGAGAACATTGTCGGTCTCCGCGGCAAAACCGACGATCAGTTGGCCGGGGCGACGGCGGCGAACCACTTCGGCGAGAATGTCTTCTGTAGGCGCCAGCTCGATGGTGATGGAGCCGGCTCGCTTGAGCTTCTGGTCGGAGACGATAACGGGGCGATAGTCGGCCACGGCCGCGGCCTTGATGATGAGCGTGGATTCCTCCATTCGCGCGAGCACGGCGTTCCGCATCTGTTCGGCTGTAGTTACCTTGACCAGCTCGCAGTGCGCGGGCGGGTGCAGCGCGGTGGGCCCGCTGATCAGGATCACTTTCGCGCCGCGGCTCTGCGCTGCATCGGCCAGAGCATAGCCCATCTTTCCGCTGGAGCGGTTGCCGATAAAGCGAACCGGATCGAGCGCCTCGCGCGTGCCGCCGGCGGTGACCAGAACAACTTCGCCGGCCAGATCGTGGCGTCGGCCGAGGGCGTTAAGCACCGCGTCGGCAATGGCCTCCGGCTCGGCCATGCGGCCCGCGCCGACCATGCCGCAGGCCAGAGATCCAGTGCCCGGCTCGACCACGCGCACGCCGCGCTGGCGCAGGATCTCAAGATTCGCCTGCGTGGCCGGGTGATCCCACATATTCACGTTCATGGCGGGTGCGACGAGCACCGGCGCGCGCGTGGCCAGGTACATGGTGGTGAGGAAGTCATCGGCGATGCCATGCGCGAATTTGGCCAGAATGTTGGCCGTG
>Ga0182024_10010719_pt1 | contig 18624 bp, 15 predicted proteins | sample P32metaG_FD_120480 | JGI IMG/M metagenome (GOLD analysis project Ga0182024, IMG submission 120480) | Permafrost microbial communities from Stordalen Mire, Sweden - P3-2 metaG (Illumina Assembly) | ecosystem: Environmental > Terrestrial > Soil > Wetlands > Permafrost | place: Sweden: Stordalen... | reverse complement strand
TAGCTTCTATATTCGCTGATGTACTTCAGCGCCTCTTCGGGATGCGCCATCAAGACTTGCTCTTCCAGAGCCGCCGCCGCGCGGGCCCATTCCAACTTGCCGTCCAGATATTCGCGGGCAATCGCCGGTTCGGCCGAGTGCAATTCCTCCACCAGCCGCTCCACGCGATCGTAACGCTCCGCGTCTTTCGGATCGAGACCGGCCAGTGGAAACAGAGCGTCGCGCTCAAATCTCAGCCGCTCCGGCTCGGGAAATGTGACGTCGGCCGCGTACGTCGCCAGCGCTTCCGACACCAGCGACTGCGGGCTGAACGCCGGTTGCACCGTCCATTCCGGCCAATGCCCGTCGCGGACGAATTGAATATCCTGGATCACGTTGTACGCGTGGTGCCCGGGATAGCCTTCGTGACACGCCAACTGAAGCACGCGGTCGACAGTCAATCTCAGGTCGGCATTCACTTGAATCACGCTCCGGAAATTTCCCTGGTAATGGCTAAACGCGCTCCACGGTTTGTCATGCACGTACTCGACGGTCACGCCTTCGCCCGCCGGCAGCCGCAAATGCTGGCGCGTCTGCTCCCGGCATCCTTGAATCGCGCGCGCCATCACCGCCGCCAGACGATCCGAAGGCACCAGGAACTGCTGGTCGAACGCCGCATACCGGTCCGCGAGCGATCCTCGTCCGCTCAGCAGACCATCGAGCTGCGCCCGCGTCTCCTTCAACCGGTCCGCATCGAATTCCGGAATCGCAAGACCAAAGTAAACTGTCGCCTCCTGCTCGAAAGTTTTCTTCCACCCCAGCAGCTCCTCCGCTCGCGCGGCGATGGCCCGCGTCTGAGTGGCGAGTCGCACCGCTCTCGGATAGCGGTCGTTCTTGAGATCGCCATCCAGGTTCCGCGCGCCCCGCCGGATCTCCTCGAGACTCGGCGGATTTTTGCGAATGCCGTCGACCCACTCCGGCGGCCCATAGTAAAAATCCATCGAGTCCGGATCCCGCTCACCCAACGCGACGGCCAGGCGCACATATTCCCGAATGCGCCGGTCGAACCGCGCCGGTCCACAGGCCGCGCACACGAGTGCGACAGCGATGATTCTGACCACCGGCGTCTTCCGCAAAAGTTATTATGAGGCCAATGCCCTATGCGACGCTCAGCAGCTTCTCCAGCTCAACCGCCGCTGCGGCCGCCGCCTTGGCCGCTTGCGGACTCAGCCCCTCGCCGCTGGAAAAGTCCTCGCCGGGAACCCGGCACAACAGCGCGCGTCCGGTGAACCCGAACAGCCGTGTTGCCAGCTCCACGATGGAGGCCGGATCTGCGTGGTGCGACAAAGCCGATCGCGATCCGTTTTGTCCTACCGCCTCGATTTTCAGTTCTTTCGACTGAACATCCGCGTCGATAAACACCACCAGATCGAATCCTGCCAGAGTCGGCGCCACCTCCGGCGTCAGTTGCAGGAGCCTCCGGGAACAAACGACGCGCGGAAGCAGATCGACCACTTTCTGAGCAACCCCATCGTCGCGCCGCAGCGGATTCCCCAGCGCGATCAGCAGCACTTCACTCGCGCACAATCTGCCGCCTCGTTCCGTCTTCGCCGATCAATTCGACCACCAGCGGCATCTGACCCAGCGCGTGAGTGGAACACGACAGGCATGGATCGTAACACCGGATCGCCGCTTCCAGCCGGTTCAACATGCCGTCCGCAAAGCCATCGCCATTCAAACCGGGCTTCAGGAAATGTCGCGCCGCTTGATCCACCGCCAGATTCATCCCCTGTTTATTCTGAGCCGTCGCGATCAGCAGATTCGCGTTCGTCATCCGGCCCTCCCCGTCCACCCAATAATGATGGAACAGCGTACCTCGCGGCGCTTCGCAGGACCCGACGCCCTCGCGCCGGTTCAGCGACGCCTTGGCCTTGATATTCTCGCCGAATAATTCGGCATCGGCCATCAGCTCGTCAATCCGTTCCACGCAATGCAGCATCTCGATCAGCCGCGCCAGGTGGTAATGAAAAGACGCGCACACCGTGCCGTTCCCGCGTTGTTTGAACTCGCGCATCTCGCGATCCGCTTGCGGCGTTCCCGCTGATTTCGCCACATTCAGCCGCGCCAGTGGACCGACGCGGTAGTGCCCCTGCGGATAACCGAACGGCTGATAGAACGGGTACTTCATGAACGAATCGTCTTCACTCGCTTCGCCCAGGTAAGTGAAATAGCGCTTCGGATCCAGCCCTTCGGCGATCGCGTTTCCACGCCCATCCACAATCCGGATCGTCCCGTCGTAGTATTCCAGCTGCCCGTCTTCATTTACCGTGCCCAGGAACAGCGAAGGAAAATTTCCCAGGTGCTCCACTTCCACCGCGAACGAATCGAGCAGTCCCTTCAGCCGGTCGAGCGCCATCAGCACCGATCCCGTCGCCTCCGGAATCCATCCGAGAATCTCGTCGCGCCGCTCCGTCGTGAAGCGCTGGTGCACCCCGCCCGGACCGCTCCAGCCAGGGTGAATTCTCTTTCCGCCCACCACTTCGATCACGCGCTGGCCGAATTGGCGTAGCCGGATCCCGCGCCGCACAAAGCTCTCGTCGCGTTTGATCAATCCGAAAATGTTGCGGTCCGCCGCCGGCGCATCCATCCCCAGCAGCAAATCCGGCGAAGAAAGATGAAAAAAGCTGAGCGCATGCGATTGCAGCACCTGCGCGTAGTTCATCAGCCGCCGCTGCTTGATCGCCGCCGGAGGAATCGCTACGTCCAGCAGCATGTCGCCGGCCTTGGAACTGGCCAGCACGTGGCTCACCGGGCAAATCCCGCAAACCCGCGACATCAATCCGGGCATCTCCTGAAAAGGCCGCCCTTCGCACAATTTCTCGAAGCCGCGAAATTCGACCACGTGGAATTTTGCCGACTGAACCGCACCCGATTGGTCGAGCTGGATCGAAATTTTGGCATGGCCCTCGATCCGGGTGACGGGCTGAATCAGAATGCGCGTCATGATCCGAACTTCCTGCCTTGCGCCGTCGGCGTATTTCCCGCCAGCAACTCCACCACGAAATCGTGAATCGCATCCGGCGACGGAGGACACCCCGGCAGGAAATGATCTACCGTCACCACGTCCTGAATGCGCAGCACCCGATCGAGCAGCTTGGGAATAATTCCGTTCTCGAGCGGCACGCCGGAAACCACCAGCGAATTCTCCCGGTAAGCCCGATTCAGCACATCTTCAATCGAGAACAGATTCCGCATCGCGGTCACATTTCCGGTCACCGCGCAATCTCCGAAGGCGATCAGAACCTTGCTTCGCTGCCGGATCCGCCGGATCTCTTTCAGGTGATCTTCATTGGCCACCGCGCCTTCCACCAGCACGATATCCACTTCCGGAAATTCCTTGACGTCCAGGATCGGCGAATAACAGATGTCCACCAGCCCCGCCAGATCGATCAGCCGCTCGTCCAGATCGAGAAACGACATGTGGCAGCCCGAGCAGCCTCCCAGCCACGCCGTCGCGAACTTGGGCTTCACGTGATCCACAGCTTTTTCTCTCGCGCCGTGACGATGTATTTCAGGAAGCTCCGGTCTTTGCGCATCTCGGCGACGGTCTTGCCCTTCAGGAACAACGCGCCCGTGGGGCACACTTGCACGCACTTGCCGCAGCCCGTGCAGGTGTCCGAATCGCCCCAGGATTCTTCCATATCCGTGATCACCCGTGAATTTTTTCCGCGCCCAGCCACATCCCAGGTGTGCGCGCCCTCCACTTCATCGCAAACTCGCACGCACCGTGTGCAGAGAATGCAGCGATTGTGATCCAGGCCAAACCGATCATGGCTAAGGTCCAACCCCAGGTGCGGATACTGCGGCCGCAATCTCACGTGATCGACACCCAACTCCGCCGCCAGATCCTGCAGCTCGCACGCGCCGTTCACCACGCACACCGAACACACGTGATTGCGCTCGGCGAATAGCAGTTCCAGGATCAGCTTCCGATGTTCCCGCAGGCGCGGCGTATCGGTGCGGACCACCATATCTTCGGCGACCTTGGTCAGGCACGACGCCTGCAATTTCGTCTGCCCTTCCACCTCCACCAGGCACAGTCGGCACGCACCCACTTCCGAAAGTCCGCCCAAATGGCACAATCTCGGAATGTGAACGCCGCTCTCCCAGGCCGCGGCGAAAATCGTTTGCCCTTCGAGTGCGGTGATCGCGTTGCCATCCAACACCAGGGTCCGGACGCTCATGCGTGGGCCTCCGCAGCCTCGGAAATCTGACAGTGTCCGGCCGGGCAGCGACGCTCCCGCACATGCGCTTCATACTCGCTCCGGAAATGGCGAAGCGTGCTGATCACCGGATTCGGCGCGGCCAGGCCCAGGCCGCACAGGCTGGTTTCTTTCAACAAACCGGAAAGCTGCTCGAGCATCGCGAAATCGCTCTCCACGCCTTCGCCGCGCGTCATCCGCGCCAGAATATCGTGCATCTGCACCGTCCCCGCGCGGCACGGAATGCACTTGCCGCAGGATTCGTCCATGCAGAATTCCATGAAGAACCGCGCCAGGTCCACCATGCAGGACGAGGTATCCATCACGATCAGCCCGCCCGATCCCATCATCGTTCCGATGCCGGTCAACGAGTCGTAGTCCATCGGCACATCCAGATGTTGCGTCGGAATGCAGCCCCCCGCCGGCCCGCCCGTTTGCGCCGCCTTGAATTCATAACCCGCCGGCACCCCTCCGCCCAGGTCATACAGAATGGTGCGGAGAGAAGTTCCGATCGGCACCTCCACCAGCCCCGCGCGTTTCACTCGACCCGCCAGCGCGAAAACTTTGGTGCCCGGACTGGCCGCCGCGCCGATCGACGCAAACCAATTCCCGCCTTCTTCCACGATCGCCGGAATATTGGCAAAAGTTTCCACGTTGTTGATCAGCGTCGGCTGCCCCCACAATCCCCTCTCGGGCGGATACGGCGGGCGCGGCACCGGCTGTCCCCGTTTGCCTTCGATCGACGCCAGCAGCGCCGTTTCCTCGCCGCACACGTACGCGCCGGCTCCCACTCGTATGTCGATCCGGAAATGAAAATTGGTGTTGAACATCGCGCCGCCCAATAATCCTTCGCGCTGCGCCTGATCGAGTGCCGAACGCAGCCGCGCGATCGCCAGCGGCGATTCGCCCCGCGCGTAAATATATCCCTGCCGGGCGCCCACCGCGCGCCCCGCGATCGCCATTCCCTCCAGCACGCGATGCGGATCGCCTTCAAGTACGCTTCGATTCATGAACGCCCCGGGATCGCCTTCGTCGGCGTTGCAGACGACATACTTGGTCTCGGAAGGCTGGCGCGCCACCAATTCCCATTTCAATCCGGTGGGATAACCGGCTCCACCGCGCCCCCGCAACCGGCTCTTCTTGATCTCCGCCACGATCTCCTGCGGAGTCATCTCCAGCACCGCACGCAACAACGCCTGATACCCGTCCCGGGCGATGTAGTCGTGGAAGCGCTCCGGATCGGCGTACCCTGAATTCCTCAGGATCAGGCGCTTCTGGCCGGCAAGAAACGGATGATCGGCCCGCAGCGTTCGCTCCTCGAACCGGCCATGATCTTTCGCCACCAGCGCGGCCGCATCCGCCGCGGTCACTCTCGTGAAAATCGCGTCGGCTGCCGAACTCCGGACCAGCGGACCCTCCGAGCACAAACCCATGCATCCGGTTCCGCACACTTCGGTTTTGCCTCGCCGCCCCTGCGCTTCGATCTGCTCCTCGATCGTCGCCCACACCTGTTTCGCTCCGCAGGATAAGCACCCCGCGACGGTGCAGCACAGAATGCGATCTTCCAGGCGGCTCTGCCGCTCCTGTTCGGCCTGTTGCGCCGCCCGTACCGTCTCTGCGGTCATGAGTTTGCCGATACTCTCATCTGTTTTCCCAATTCCTCCGGCGTCACCCGCGATAACGCTCGACCGTCGCAGATCGTCACCGGCGCCAGTCCGCAGGATCCCACGCATCGTCCCGCTTCGATGGTCCAGCGGCCGTCCGCTGCGACCCGATTCGCGGCATTCATCAATTCCCCGCCGCCCGCCGCATAACAGGCTGTTCCCAGGCACACCACCGCGCAATGTGCCCGTCGCGGTTCGATCCGGAATAAGTGATAAAACGTCGTGACCCCCAGAACCCTGCTCGGAGGAAGGCTCAATTTCTGGGCGATGGTCTTCAGCAGATCCCTTGATAAAAAGCCGTACAATTCCTGGGCCGCGTGCAGCACCTCGATCAGGGCGCTCCCGGAATAGTGATGGCGCGCCATCACCCGCTCGAGTTGCTTTTCCGGATCCACGTTAATGTCTAATGATATCCGGTCGCAGCGTGGCCCCCATTCCCCATCGCCGCTTGACGAGGGATACAGGCTTGCCAAATCCCGTATAATCGCCCTGAAGGAGATCCTCGTGAAATTTCTCGTCCTCTGGCATCTGGACGTAGGACGGCTCAGCCCCGAGATCATCAAAGCCATCGCCGAACAACCCAAATACGGCGAAAAGCTGGAAGCCGACGGCAAGCTCGAATGCCGCTACCATGTGATCGGCAGCCACGGTGGAGCCTGGATCTACAAAGTGAAATCCAATGAGGAACTCGATCTGCTGCTGGCCATGGCGCCCGTCTACAACTACGCCCATTATCAGGTGCTGCCCCTCGCCGATATGGCCAACGCCGCGACCGTGCTCGGCTCCAGGAAGTCATGACGAGATTCACTGGTTCGATGACCTGAACCAGCCCCCTATGAGTGCGTTCGCAACGCCCTTAGTCGCGATGCCCTCGCGCGGCGGCATGGGTTGGGACAACTTTGACCCTTGCTAATCGTTTGCTCAAGTTTGATGCCCAGCGAGCGGCAAGTCAGCCGTATCCTTCGATCGCCCCCGCTCTAGAGAGGATGGTCTTGCGAGATTTGATGTTCCCATGGAAATTGCCGCGATGGTCCTTCTGGAGTCCCTTCCCGATGAAGTTGCCAATCTCCTGGTGCTCTCTTGGACGAGATGTCAAAAAGGGCTGTCCGAAGCAACCGAGGCAGAGGTTGACCTCTTGTAACGTTTGTGTTATCACTGAACCACTGAACAGCTTGATGGGTAACGTGAATCGAATGGACCGGGATTTTCTTGGAACGATTGTCCGGCGCCGTTGCATCGCCGGTCTCCGCCTTACCGAGACCGTCCTGGCGCCGCAATCCCGAACGCCAACCCACTTTCACGATAAAGGCCTTCTTGGCTGGTCGCTAAAGGGTGGTTACACCAATACGTACACGCGGGGACTTCAAGAAATCGAGAGCTCGCGGATCATGTACTGCCCGCCCGGCGAAACACACACGACCTCCACTGAGGCCGGAGCGATTTCGTTTGCCCTGGAACTTGAGCCGGCCTGGATCGAGCGGTTGGACGACGCGCTGCTCCCGTCGAGTCCGACGATGTTCGAACTCGGCTCCCTGGCACCGTTAATTACCAGGCTGTATGGGGAATTTAACGAGAGGGATGCGTCTTCGGGAATCGCCATCGAAGGTCTCGCGCTCGAAATGGTGGCGGTCGCGATCCGATTCCGTAACAGTCCTGGGGCGCCACCGCCGCGTTGGCTTGCCGATGTGAGAGAGTTGCTTCACGAGATGTTCCGCGAGCAGATTACGATCTCATCGATCGCCAGACAGGCCAACGTTCATCCCGTGTATCTGGCGAGCACGTTTCGACGAAAGTACGGCCATAGCATCGCGACTTACGTGCGGGAACTTCGGGTCGACTACGCGTCCCGCCAACTTAAGGAGAGCGAGAGTTCGCTGGCCATGATAGCTCAGGCCGCGGGCTTTTCCGATCAAAGTCATTTCTCGCGCATTTTCAAGCGGATCACCGGCATGACCCCCGCCGCCTATCGCGCCTGTTCCGAAAAGAGCAGCAAACTTTCAGAAAATCTTTAAAACCTTCAACCCAGATTGAGTCTGTTCAATACCTACCCCCCCCGGACGGCATAGACTGCGTTCAACCTTTAAGGGAGGTGCCTATGTTGTCTCGATTCCCCAGCTCGAAATTTTTTGGTGCGACCGCGGCCCTGCTGGCAGTCGTAACGCTGCTCTCCGGGCGTGTTTCCGCTCAGACCACGGCGAGTATCCGAGGAACAGTGCGTGATGAACAAGGAGCGATTCTTCCAAAAGCTACGCTCACGACCCGCCAACTGGATACCAACACGACCCGCTCAACGGTAACCGGAGAAGCGGGTGAGTTTTATATGCCAAATCTTCCAGCCGGAAAATACGTCATCAGAGTGGAGCTCAGTGGCTTCGCGCCGATCGAAAGCAATGTTGAATTGACCATCGGGCGTGAATTTGAATTGAATCTCAACCTCAAAGTGGCCTCCGTGCAGTCCTCCGTAACGGTCGAAGAGCAGGTCACTCTCGTTGACACGCAACAAACCGTCGGCGAAGATATCGGCATCAAAGAGATTAACGATCTTCCCACGCTGGCGCGTGATATCTCCGGGTTGGCGAAGTTGGCGCCAGGCGTAACGATTTCCAACTACAGCGGCACCAATGCCGGAACTGGCTACTCCTTCGGCGGACAGCGCCAATACGACAACAATATTCAGGTCGACGGCGCCACCAACGTCATGCAGTTCTATGGGCGCCAGGCCAACTTTTTTCCGCAAGATTGGATCCAGGAATTTCAAGTCCTGACAAATTCTTATCCGGCCGAATACGGGCAAAGCGTGGGCGGGATGCTGAACGTAATCACACGCAGCGGTACTAATCAAGTTCACGGGCGCGCCTACGGCTATTTCCGCGACGCCGCACTGGATAGTGCGCCGTGGTCCGGCAGGTACACCAACGGACCCTCGACGCTGGCAGCGCCCTCGCCTGGCGTGCCTCAATTCCTGAGTTCGACTCCCCCGTACTCCCAGCAGCGCGTTGGGGGCTTCGTGGGCGGGCCAATCATAAAAGACAAGCTCTTTTTCTTCCTTGGTTACGAGTACCAGGATCTGGGATCGACGACTGTAATCGGAATTTCACAATTCTGGATCAATCAAGGTGTGCAGACGGTAATCCCACAGAGCACGATTCAGCATGCCGCGGTCGCGAAACTGGATTGGAATGCTAACGCGAAGACGCGTGTGACCTTTCGCTACACCAATACCGCTCTGGATCAAACCAATGTCAGTTTGAATAACTCGGCGTTGGACACCGTCCAGCCTCGATACTCGTGGGGCGGGCCTCTCTGGAACCTGAACGGCGCGATGACTACCACCGTGAGTTCCAACGCGTTTAATGAAGCCCGGGTTTACTATGGAATTAACAAGCCCTGGATCATTTGCAATCTCGCAGACGCAGGAGGCTCGGACTTACTTGCAAAGGGATCTGCGGTCACAGGTATCTATTCATCGCGGTCCTATCCAGGCGCAACTTTCGGCTGCACAGCCTTTGACGGCCTCGAAGGCGAGAGCAATTTGACACTTAGTGACAACTTCTCCCTGATTAAAGGTCACCATCGCTTAAAAGCCGGAGTCGATGTCCAAAGAATGACGATATTCATGAACGTGGAAGACTCCGAGAAGGGCCAATGGACGTTTCTGAATGATTCCATTTTCAACATCAACAACCCCGCGACATATCCATCAGCGTACAGCGTAATCTTTGGGAGTCCCATCGTACAGGCATCGCACTGGAATCCGGGCTTTTTTGTGCAGGATAGCTGGCAGGTTCTTCCCAGCCTGATGCTCAATTTCGGGGCTCGTTATGATATCGACAATACCTCAACGGAGGGAAATCAATTTATCAATTCCTACAACCAGAATATTATTAAAACGTCCGGCGGCGGGCCGATTCTGCAGCCGATGCAGCCAGATAAAAAAGATCTGGCTCCTCGCGGCGGTTTTGTGTGGGCTCCTACGGCCGATAAGAAGACCACTTTCCACGGCGGATTCGGGATGTTCTACGCTCAAAATCATTTCAATTACAACGATAGCTATGAAGCGGAGACGCTGGAGACTACCGCGCACTACGCCTTTAACTATGCGAATCCGACGCTCAATCCCTTCTGGACTCCGTCGAACCCCGCGACGGGCGAGGCGCAGCTACAAGCCTTCCTGGCGCAAAATTATCCTGCGCTTCCGGCGTTGGGGAGTCTTCCCACTTTGCCGAATTCGATCTACGGACTTAACTCACACATTAAAAATGAATATACGACGCAGATTTCCGTCGGAGTCGCGCATGAGTTTCGGGCGGGGTTCCACATTGAAGCAAACTATATTCGTACCCAGGGACACGGGATTTTAGTAGCCGAGGACATCAATCTTGCACAGAATGCCCAGGGTCTATACTATGAGAAGGATCCACGCTTTTCTGCGATCACCATGCTCGACAACGTCGGCTGGATAAAATACGACGGATTGCAAACCCACGCCGACTATCGATGGCAGAAGCTCACTTTAGGCGGCTCCTACACTCTTTCGAAAGCCACCTCCAACGACAATACCAACATCACGGGCGGCAATGCCACCAATCCATTGAATTTGAACATTGACGTTGGTCCGGATAACTCCGATCGCCGTCATAACTTTGTTTCGAACATCGCCTACGCTCTTCCTTGGGGGTTTTCGATAGCCTCGATCGGAACCTATCGAAGTCCCCTTCCATATAGCCTTACGAATGGCACGGTCGTCTACGCCCGCGTTGCCCCCAAGAACAATCAGCGCGGCGACAGCGAAAAAGATATGGATGTTCGCTTCAGTAAGATCTTCCGATTCAAGGAGCGTTTCTCCGCGAGTCTGTATTGGGAGATGTACAACGCACTGAATGACAACAACTGGACCGGCTACACCGGAAGTCAGCAATCGAGCAATTACCTGCGACCGCTCCAGGAACTGCCAAAACGCCAGCAGCAGGGCGGGTTTCAATTCGAGTTCTAAGGCGAATTCATGACCAAGAGATTTGGATCGTTCGCGGCGCTCTTTATCGCGCTTCCTTTGGTATTGAGCGCTCAGGTGACGGCGCTCCGTGTGGGGCATTTAGTGGATCCCGCCACCGGGACCGTTCAGGACAACCAGATCATCCTGGTCGAGAATGGCAGCTTCGGCACCATTGGCCCAAATGTGCCGATTCCAGCCGGTGCGCAAGTGGTCGACCTCTCGCAAATGTACGTCTCTCCCGGCCTGGTCGACGCGCACAATCATCTCGCGCTGACCCAGAAGTTGGTTCCGGAAGGCGACGAGTACTACCTGACAACAGTGCTCGATTCGACTGTCAGTCGCGGAATTCAGGCAGTGTCCAATGGATTCTCCATGCTCGCCTCCGGGTTTACAATGGAGCGCGATCTGGGCAACAACGGAAACTATGCGGATACCGCGCTGCGCGTCGCGATCGAGCAAGGCTGGGTCCCCGGGCCGACCATCATCAACTCCGGCCTGATCATTGGCGGATTCGGCGGCCAGCTTAATCCGGTACCCGAACGGGAGATGTTGATTTATCCCGAATATCTAAATGCAGACACACACGATGAGATTATTAAAGCGGTTCACCGCAATATTCTTTTCGGCGCTCGGGTAATCAAGATTTGTGTCGACTGCAAGCCTTACGGCTATACCGTCGACGAGATCAAGCTGTTCATCTCGGAAGCCGCTAAGGCAGGATTGAAAGTAGCGGGGCATTCCCAATCGAAAGCGGGTGTCATGCGCGGGATTCAGGCTGGGATCTGGTCTGTTGAACATTGCGGAGGCTGCGACGATGAAGCTCACAAGCTAATGGCCGAAAAAGGAATTTGGCGCGTCGGCACCGAATTTCCGCTGATCGATTACGACACAATGACCGTGTTCGATCGCATTAATCCGAAGTCGCCGCGGGCCCAGGCTCGTTACCAGCGCCAGGAAGAAAGCCTGAAGAGCGCGTATGCGAACCATGTAAAAATGGGCTTCTCGAGCGACGCGGATTTTTATATTCCCGGCAAAACCAGGGGCCAAGTGGTCATCGACTTTTTGAAGAGCTGGAAAGACGCAAATATTCCGGCCTCCGAAATTCTGAAGATCATGACGGTCAACGGCTACCAGATCTGTGACATCGCCGACCGTCGCGGTCCGATCAAAACCGGACTCCCGGCCGATCTGATTGCCGTTCGCGGTAACCCCCTCCAGGATATCGACACCCTGAAAGACGTGCGTTTCGTCTTGAAAGATGGGATGATCTTCAAGCAGGACGGCGTCGTGCTGGCCGAGAAATTTTTCCACGGAGGACCTGTGTATAGCGGACGAGGCAGAGGAGGCCGAGGAGGCCGAGGACAATGACGCTTTTATCCAAGCGAATCGTCAAAGTAACGATGAGTTGCGGGTTGCTCGCCGGTCTGGCTGGCGCGGCCGACATAACCGTCGGAACGGCCACCGCTAAAACCGGAACCAAAGCCACTGGTTACATCGAAGTGCCCGCCGGAGTCGATGCGGCCACCAGCCTGCCTGCAATCGTGATCAATGGAGCTAACGCCGGACCGACCCTTGCGGTTATCGCCGGCGCGCATGGCACCGAGTATGCGTCGATTGTTGCACTGGCTCAACTCGCTACCCAAGTCCGGCCTTCTGAGTTGTCGGGAACATTGATTATACTTCCGCTGCTTAATGTCGCGTCGTATTTGCAGAAGGTCGTTCATGTGAACCCGGTCGATCACAAGGGAGTGGGTGGATACCCCGGGAAAGTCGATGGCACTCAATCGGAACGCATCGCTTACGCTGTGTACCATCAGGTGATTGAAAAGTGTGACCACTTGATCGATTACCACGGCGGCGATATCGACGAAGACCTGCATCCCTATTCCTACTGGACGAACACCGGCAAGCCCGAGCTCGATAAAATTTCGCGGGATATGGTCTTCGCGTTTGGACTGAAGATGATCATCATCAAGGAGGCGCGCGGCCGGGGTCTCGACAATACCGCGTTAGGGTTGGGGAAAGCGTCCATCACAGTGGAAGCCGGACACGCAGGTACCACCGAAGCGGCCGACATCGGTGTGCTCATCGACGGAACCATGAATGTCATGCGTTACCTGAAGATGCTGCACGGCCCGATCACTTCATCGTTGCAGCATCCTTTGTGGATCAGTAAGCTCACCATCGCCAAGAGCGAGCAGGACGGCATTTTCTTTCCGTCGGTCGTTCCTGAAGCCTATGTTCACCAGGGAATGTCGGTTGGATATATCACCGACTATTTTGGTAACAAAATCGCGGATGTGACCGCTCCTGTCACTGGCGTGATCACTCTTGTTTGTTCGGTGCCGACCATGAAGAAAGGCGACAACGTCGTTTATATCGGAGAGATCGGGAACGATCCTTCGACTAGTAGCGCCGCTCGCTAAGGGTGAACAGAATGTCCCTGAGTCTCCAAGTTCCAAGCGGTCTTTCAGTACTCCTGATCCTGGGTGTAGCCGCGCACGCTGCCGACGTAACCGTCGGAACTGCGGTGGCCCATTCTGGTCAGAAGGTAAACGGGTTCATTAAAGTGCCTGCCGGCGTCGACGCGGGTACCGACATGCCCGTCATCGTCATCAACGGAGCGAAAACCGGACCTGTTCTCAGCCTCATTTCCGGCTCCCACGGCACGGAATACGGTTCGATCGTGGCTTTGCCCAAACTCGCCCAGACAATAGATCCCGCGGCGTTATCGGGAACTGTCGTGATCCTGCCGTTGGTCAACGTCGCTTCGTTTCTGCAAAAGGTTCCTCACCGTAATCCCATCGACAATCGGGGCTTGAACAACTATCCCGGCAAAGCCGATGGATCTCAGTCGGAACGCGCGGTGGCCGCCATTTATGAACAAGTGATTCAAAAGTCCGACTATGTGATCGATTACCACGGCGGAGACCTCGACGAAAATATTCTGCCGTTCGCCTACTGGACCAAAACGAACAAAGAGCCGATCGATACCATCACTCGTGACATGCTGCTGGCGTTCGGGCTCGACATGATCGTTGCCAAGTCGGGCGGCGGGTCCCTCGACAGCACCGTAATTTCACTGGGGAAGCCCGGCATCACCGTGCTGGGCGGCCGCTCCGGCACCGCGGGTACTGAGGATGTCCAGGCCTTGGTAAGAGGCACGACCAATGTCATGCGTCACCTCAAGATGCTGCCCGGAACTGTGCCGGTAGAGCACCCGTTGTGGTTGGCGCATTACTCGGTGCTCAAAGGGGACCAGGAAGGCATTTTCTATCCTGTTGCCGTCCCCCGAGCCTACGTCACGAAAGGTATGACCGTCGGATATATCACGAATTTCTTCGGCGAGAAAGTTTCTGAAATCACCGCGCCGGTGTCGGGCGTTCTCATCTACATAAATTCCGTGCCGTCGGTAAAGAAGGGCGACAACCTCGGTTACGTCGGCGAGCTGGCCGAGCCCCCCATTAAGTGATTCATGTATAAATTTGCCGGTCTCTTCCTGATACTGACCGTCGGCCACGCCGCGGACCTAACCGTCGGTACCGCGGTCGCGAAATCCGGACAACGGGCCACCGGTTTTATCCAGGTATCCGCCGGCGCGGATGCCGCGGCTAGCATTCCGGTGATCGTCATCAACGGAGCGTCCGCGGGCCCGAAGCTAGCCCTGGTGGCCGGCTCTCACGGAACCGAGTATGCCTCCATCGTGGCCCTGTCGAAGCTGGCGCAATCCGTCGACCCGGCTCAGCTCAAGGGCGCGCTAGTCATCGTGCCGCTGGTAAACGTGGCGTCGTTTTTGCAGAAGGTACCTCACCTGAATCCCATCGACAATAAAAACATGAATCGCCTCTATCCAGGAAAACCGGATGGAACGCAAACCGAGCGCACTTCCTGGGAAATCGGGAAACAGGTGGTTGAGAAATGTGACTATCTAATCGATCTCCACGGTGGAGATCTGGACGAAAACTTGCGCCGGTATACTTACTGGGCCGATACCGGGAATCCCAAGCTGGACGCGCCATCGAAAGGGATGGTTCTTGCCTTCGGCTTCGATCACATTGTGATTCAGCGTCCGCGGGCGAATGCGCCGCGACCGCCCGGCGCCACTTCGGCAATCAGCCGGTTTGCCCAGGATCGCGGAAAGCCGTCCATCACTGCGGAAGCGGGACACGCCGGCACCTCTTCGACGGAAGATGTCGACGCCTTGATGCGCGGCTGTACCAACGTTATGCGTTTTTTAAAGATGCTTCCCGGGACCGTCGTGCCCGTCGAAAAGCCGCTCTGGATTGCCCGCTACAGCACCGTAGTTAGTGAGCAGGAAGGAATTTTTTATCCGTTGGCCGTTCCCGAGGAGTATGTTCAAAAGGGAGCGAAAATCGGGTACGTCACCAATTATTTCGGGCAAACAATCTGGGATGTCACATCTCCCATTTCCGGGGTCGTGCTTTATATCTGCGCCGTGCCGTCCATGAAAAAAGGCGACAGTATCGGATATATCGGAGAGTTGGCGGACGCTGCCGGCGCGCAATGACCGGCCCGAAAGTTGAAAAGTCTTGAGAACGTGCAGAACGCGTTCAGTTTGTTCAATACCCAAAACGATATTTTCGAAACAATCAATGAGGAGATCAAAATGAATCGACACGCGTGCGTGGTCTTCGCGGCATTATCCGCATCGCTCTTTATGAGCGCCCAGGTCACTGCTCTCCGAGTAGGCCACTTGGTCGATCCCGAAACTGGAACCGCGGCGGCGAACCAGGTGATTCTGATCGATGCCGGCAAATTCACCGCAATCGGTGCCAATGTCACCATTCCGGCCGGCGCCCAGACCATCGACCTTTCCCAATATTATGTGAGCCCGGGTCTGGTGGACGCGCATAACCACCTTGCCATCACCTACAAGATGGAACCTGAAAATAATCAGTATTACCTGACCAGCGTGATGGATTCCACCGCGATTCGCGCGGTGCAGGGCGTATCCAACGGCATCACCATGATGTCCAAGGGTTTCACCGTCGTTCGCGATTTGGGCAACAATGGCAACTATGCCGACACCGCATTGCGCGTCGCGATCGAGCAAGGTTGGGTTCCGGGCCCCACTATGATTAACTCCGGACTCATCATCGGTGGCTTCGGCGGCCAGTTGAATCCGGTGCCGGAGCGGGAAATGCTGATTTATCCCGAATATCTGAACGCCGACACGCCCGATGAAATCATTAAGGCGGTTCGACGCAATATTCTGTTCGGCGCGAAAGTCATTAAAATCTGCGTCGACTGCAAGGCTTATGGATATACCGCGGACGAAATGAAGCTGTTCGTGTCCGAAGCCGGCAAGGCGGGCCTCAAGGTCGCCGGCCACGTCCAGACGCATGCCGGCGCGATGCGGGCCATTGAAGCGGGTATCTGGTCCATCGAGCATTCCAATGCTCTTGACGACGAAGCGCACAAAGCCATGGCGAAAAAAGGCATCTGGCGGGTGGGAACGGAAACGCCGCAGTCCACCTACCATCAGCCCAACCCCGCGCCCTTCAAGCGTCAGACGGAAGGAATGAAGAACGCCTACGCGAATCATGTGAAAATGGCGTTTTCGACGGACGCGGATTATTACATTCCCGGCATGACTCGCGGCGAGGTGGTCATCGATTTCCTGAAGAGCTGGAAAGCCGCCGAGATTCCCGCGCCGGAAATCCTGAAAATTATGACCATCAACGGTTATCAGGTGTGCGATATTCAGGATAAGCGCGGTCCAATTAAAGTTGGCTTGCCCGCCGACCTGATCGCCATGCCCGCCAATCCGCTCCAGGATATCGATGCTCTTCGGAACGTGCCCTTCGTCATGAAAGATGGGATGGTATTCAAGAAGGATGGAATCGTGACGCCGGAGAAATTCTTCCACAGCGGTCCCGTCAATGGCTGGAGGATTCATTGATGCTTGCCCCCGAGGCGGACGCCGTCGCGTCCGTCCAGCCGCTCGAACTGCTCATTGGCGGCCAATGGGTGTTCCGCCTTCCGCAGATTGAGGTTCGGAATCCTTTCGACGGATCTCTTGCCGGCGTGGTCGGTTCGGGGACGGCGCAGGACGTTCACGACGCTATCGGGCGCGCCGTCGCGGCGCTGTCCGTCGACTTTCCGACCCATGCCCGCTATACCGTGCTCCAGAAAGCTGCGGCGCGGATTGAGGCGCAGGCGGAAGAATATGCGCGCGACATCGCCGCCGAGGGGAGTAAGACGATTCGCGAAGCCCGCCGCGAGCCGCCGCGCGCCGCAAACATTCTGCGTCTTTCCGCCGAGGAAGGCCGCCGCATCGCCGGGGAAACACTGCCCTTTGACAGCCGCGCAGGCTCTGAGAATCGGGTTGGATACTATTTCCGGGTTCCCGCCGGCGTGGTCGCTGCGATCGCTCCCTTCAATGACCCTCTGGCCGTAGCGGCTCACAAAGCGGGTCCGGCTCTTGCGGCCGGCAATGCGGTCATCCTGAAACCTTCGCTCGCGACGCCGCTTTCCGCGCTTCGCCTGGCGCGCGATCTTACGGAGGCCGGTCTTCCCGGGGGCCGCCTGAGCGTGATTGTCGGGCCGGACCGGGAAGTGGGCGAAACGCTGGTCACCGATCCGCGCGTTCGCGTCGTAAGCTTTACCGGCGGAGTCGTGAACGGAGAACGAATTGCGCGCGCCGTCGGCGTCAAGAAGTTGCTGATGGAGCTGGGATCGAATTCGCCGGTGATCGTTCTGGCCGACGCCGATCTGGACCGTGCCGCCACTTCCATCTGTTCTGGAGCGTTTGCCCAGGCCGGGCAGAATTGTATTGGCGTCCAACGTGTTCTCATTCACCGGGACGTGTACGCCGGCTTCGTGCAGAAATTTCTTTCGAGCGTTGCCGCTCTCAAGGCCGGTTCCTCTCGCGATGAGACCACCGATGTTTGCTCCATGATCAACGAGCAACAGGCCGCGCGAATAGAGGACTGGGTCGCGGAGGCGGTTCGACAAGGCGCCCGCGTCCTCGCCGGCGGCCGTCGCCGGGGTCCGCTGTTTGAGCCTACCGTGCTCGATCGGGTTCCGTTCGGCGTCCGCGTCGATCGCGAAGAGGTTTACGGCCCGGTGGTCTCCCTGTATACTGTCGATTCTCTGGAGCAAGCGATCGAGGTGGCCAACGGGGTGCCCTACGGGCTGCATGCGGCGATCTTTACGGAGAACCTGCGCGATGCCTTCACCGCGATTCGCCGGCTCGAATTCGGTGGCGTGATGGTAAACGATTCGACCGACTACCGGCTCGATGTGATGCCCTTCGGCGGAGCCAAAATGAGCGGCATCAGCCGGGAGGGAATCCGTTTTGCTCTGGAGGAGATGACCGAAACGCGCGTCGTTTGTCTCAACTTATAAAAGGCGGGACCGCCCATGATTCTGCGTCTGCTTCTGATCTCGGCCCTCGGGGTCGCCGCGCAGGATCGCGTCACCTTACTGGCGGAACACATGATCGACCCGGTTTCCGGCCGGGTATTGTCAAATGTTTTGGTGACCATCCGCGGCGACCGGATCGAGTCCGTCACAGAGCATTCCTCCGCCAAAGCCGACATCACTCTGCCCGCTTCCTGGACGGTCCTTCCGGGCCTCGTCGACAGTCACACCCACCTGCTGCTCCAGCCGGAAGACGCTCTCACCCCGCCCGTGTTGCACAAATCCCAGGCCTTCCGTGAGGTGGAGGCCGTTGCCGCGGCCCGGCGGACTCTTGAAGCGG
>Ga0182024_10010718_pt1 | contig 18624 bp, 20 predicted proteins | sample P32metaG_FD_120480 | JGI IMG/M metagenome (GOLD analysis project Ga0182024, IMG submission 120480) | Permafrost microbial communities from Stordalen Mire, Sweden - P3-2 metaG (Illumina Assembly) | ecosystem: Environmental > Terrestrial > Soil > Wetlands > Permafrost | place: Sweden: Stordalen... | reverse complement strand
GGCGCCCGATTGCGCCGTTCTCAGGCTGGTATGCGCGGCGGCATCGGGATGTACCAGACGTTGGTGTTGCCGTCGTCCCAACTCTCGATCCGCTTCAGGTCTTCCTGCGCCTGCGCCGGTGTGTGCGGCAGCACGGGCGGCAGCGTACGGTCGCTGCTGAAATACAGCGTGTCGCCATCGTGATTCAGCGACGGTTCGTTGTCGCTGCTCGATCCGTTCGCGTCATCGCCATCGTAGCGGATCGGTGTGACTGGTCCCCACGTGCCGTGATTGTCGCGAACCATATAGAGGTGTTCTTTCGCGTCGTCCTTCGTTCGCCGGCCCGCGCTGGCGAATACGAGGAACGACTGGTCCGGCGCGATCTCGGGATCGACGTCCGCGGTCGCGGGACTACTGAACGACAGCTTCTCGGCCGGCTGCATGACGCCGTTGACGTTTCGCGAGCGAAAGAGCTGGAACGTCCGGCCGTCTCCGATACTCAGGAAGTAAATCGTCCCATCGGCGGCGATGCTCGGCGCGAAGATCCGCGGCCCGATATTGACGGTGGCGCTCACATGTTGCGGCGTTCCCCAACCATTACCGGTCCGATCCGCTCGCCAGATATGCGCGACGCGCTCGGCGATGCCGGCGACCGGGCGAGTCGACACGAAGACGAGGTAGGAGCCATCGGGGGCGACGGCGGCGTGCTGGTCGTTCCACTGGCCGGAGAACGGCGCGATCTCGGGACTGGTCCAGTGGCCGTCCACGAGATGTGATTCCAGGATCGTGCCGGCGCTGGTGCCGCTCCGCGTGAAGAAGACCGTCTTGCCGTCCGGGGTGAACGATGGCGAGCCGTCGTTCGCGGGGCCCGATATCACGCCCGGCGCGAAGATCATTGGTGTGGGACCGGTTGGCGCGCCCGCGGTGGTCATCCACCCGGCACACGCCAGCACGATGGCGCCGCATCGCAGGCCCTTGCTGCCCAGCACGTCCGAGAAGTGCATGTCCGCTCCGCCGATGTCGAGTGAATCCTCCACCGAATGCCGGAGGATTGGACAACCAGCGTGCGGCTGCCGTTGCAGCCAGTATTACGGCTTGCGGGCGCGAAAGAGTGGAACGCCGGTCGGCGAGTCCTTCCGATGGCCGCTGATCCGCCGCCTACCCGATGACTCGGGAGGGCCGGCTGGCGCAGCCGGCGGTTTCCGCCGAGTCAACACCGAGTACCGCCAGATGACGAGGAATACGCCGACGCTGAGGAAGAGGTGCACCCAGCCCGGGCCATTGAAACCAAACGTCGCGATTGCCCAGCCGATCAGCATCACGACGCCTGCAATCAGTCCAAGATCCATGTCGCCGTCGCGGTAAAATTATGAGTGAGTCGTGACGGATTGGGGACGCACACGGTCCGCAATGTGGTACTCGGTGTGGCACGCTTTGCGCAAGGTGTTGCGGCCGAGTGTGGTGACCCTGTTGCGTGCAAAATCGTCGTGAATGGCGTTGTGGCTGATTTCTGATTGACCTTGCCGGAAGCCGGACCTACATTGCGAAACGCCGGCGTCGCCGGCGGGTAGTGGATGTTCGGAGGTCAGGGCGTGTGTGGGATGGATGATAGCAGTGCACCTGCGCGCGCGTGATGGTTTTCGGGGCGGAGAGGCTTAATTTTTGAGCCGATAAGTCCACCGGGTGGGTTCGATAATCTATGCTGACGTCATGCCCCAGTGCGGGGACGGCGGAAGGCATGGTGAGGGCCTCATACATTCGACTGGGCTTCAAAAACCCCTCTTCGCACCCCAATTTGGAAAGCCCCGCTGCTGGCGGGGCTTTCTCTTTGGAGAGTGGCAATGCCGAACAAGACTGGGCGCAACGGCGCAACGCGCGCGCGCGGCGCGACGGGGGTGACGCGAGCCGGCCGGGCTGACGAGCGTGTGGCGGGCCGCGCCGAAGTTCGCACGCGAGACGACACGACCCTCGCGGACGGAGACGACCAGCGGGGCGCTGAGCTCGCCGCGACCGTGCGCCGCCAACTCGAGCTCCTGGGAGAAGACCCCCGCCGCGCGGGCCTCGTCAAGACGCCGGAGCGCGTCGCGAAGTCGCTGTCCTGGTTGACCCGCGGGTATGGTCTCGATGCGAAGCAGGTGATCGGCGATGCCGTGTTCGATGAGACGCACGAGAACATGGTCATGGTGCGCGACATCGAGCTGTACTCGCTCTGTGAGCACCACCTGCTGCCGTTCTTCGGGAGAGCGCATATCGCGTACATCCCGCGCGGACGCATCGTCGGGCTGTCCAAGCTGCCCCGCGTGGTCGAGGTGTTCGCGCGCCGGCTCCAGGTCCAGGAGCGATTGACCGAGCAGATCGCGGGCGCGGTCGAAGACGTACTCCACCCGCACGGCGTCGGCGTCGTGATCGAGGCGCAGCATCTCTGCATGATGATGCGCGGCGTCGAGAAGCAGAACTCGAAAACGATCACGAGTGCGCTGCGCGGGACATTCCGCGGCGACGGCAAGACGCGCGACGAGTTCTTCCGGCTGGCCTTCGGGCCGTGGCCGAGCGGGCGGTGACCAGCGCCGCGCTGCCGGCGCGCGGCGATGCGCCGCTCGCCGGACGCTCGGCCGTCGTCACCGGCGCGTCGCGCGGGATCGGTGCCGCGACCGTACGTGCGCTGTGCGTCGCGGGCGCGCGGGTCGTCGGTATTTCGCGCACGGCAGGTGCGGCGGTGCCGAACGCGATCACCATCCAGTGCGATCTCCTGGATCCGGCCGGCGTGGCGGATGCCATCGTCGGGGTGGAGCGTGCGCTGGGCGGCGCGCCGGATATTCTGGTGAACAACGCGGGCGTGTTTGCGGCGAGCCCCGTGGATGAGACGACGGCCGCCACATTCGGCGCCTTGGTCGCGCTCAACCTGTCCGTCCCATTCGCGCTGGTGCACGCGTTCCTCCCGGCAATGCGCAAGCGCGGACGCGGGGACATCGTCACCGTGGGATCGATCGCCGATCACGAGGCGCTTCCCGGCAACGGCGCATATGCGGCGTCGAAGTTCGGTGCGCGCGGACTGCATGAAGTTCTGCGCGCCGAACTCGCCGGCAGTGGCGTCCGGGCGACGCTCGTCTCGCCTGCGGCAGTGGATACATCACTCTGGGATGCCATCGATCCTGGGGAGCGGAGCCGGTTCCCGTCGCGCGAGGCGATGTTGCGAGCGGACGACGTCGCAGACGCGATCCTGTACGCGGTGACGCGGCCGGCGCGGGTCGCGATCGGCGAGATCCGGCTCGCCAAGAGCTGACGGCAGCGGAGATCGCGCGTGATCGTCGATCTGGCCGACGCCCTGCGGTGCATTCGGCCGCATGAGCCGGCCGCGCTCATCACGTCGGTGGACCGGCTGGCTGGCCGCCAGATCGTGACCGGATCGCTCGGGTGTCCGGTGTGCGATGCGCGGTATCCAGTCGTCGAGGGGGCGGCGGTGTTCGACATGGCGTGGCTCGATCGCAGCCGCGCCGCGCCGCCGGCCCCGGCGGCGGGTGAGGCCGCGGTCATTCGTGTGGGTGCGCTGCTCGATCTCACGGACCCGGCCGGATGGGTGCTGCTGGAAGGCGGGATCTCCGGGGCCGGCGCCGCGCTGCATGCGCTACTCGATACCGCGGTCGTGCTGCTCAACCCGCCGGGTGCGGTGCCTGTGGGCGGAGACGTGTCGGTGATCTATGCGCCGGTGGTCCCGTTTTCGCCCGGACTCCTTCGGGCGGCGGCGCTCAGCCAGGGCGTGGATCCGGGGCTCGCGGATTCGGTGGTGCCCGCGCTTCGCGCTGGCGGCCGAATCATGGGACCGGTTTCGGTATCCGTTCCTTCAGGCGTCGCGGAGCTGGCGCGGGATGCGCTGGGCTGGGTGGGGACGCGCCGCGCCGCCGAGCCTACCAGCGTGCCGGTGTCGCTGTCGCGCGGGCGGCGCCATCACTCGGCGTAGAGCGCATCGATGACCGGTTTGTACAGCCGGTCGATGACGCGCCGTTTGACGTTCATCTTGGGTGTGAGCTCGCCGCGGTCGATCGAGAACTCCTGCGCGAGGAGCGCGATCTTCTTCGGCCGCTCGAAGTGCGCGAGATCTTCGAGAGGCACGAGGACCTCCTGGTCCATCTTGGCACGCACAGCGGCATCCGCAATCAGTGCGGCGCGGTCGGAGTAGTTGATCGCCTGACCCGCGGCCCATCGCTCGAGCCGTGCGAAGTTGGGGACGATGAGCAGCGACGGGAACTTGCGCCGGTCGCCGATCATCACGACCTCGCTCACGAACGGATTGGTTCGCACCCGGTTCTCGATCATCGCCGGAGCGATATTCTTGCCACCCGCGGTCACGATCAGGTCCTTCTTGCGATCGGTGATCGTGAGGAACCCGTCATTGAGCTCGCCGATATCGCCGGTGTGGAACCAGCCATCGGTGTCGATCGCTTCCGCCGTTTCAGCGGGCTTGTTGAAATAACCGAGCATGACGTGGGGTCCGCGCGTGAGGATCTCGCCGTCACTCGCGATGCGGACCTCGACGCCGGCGAGTGGCGGTCCGACCGTGCCCATGCGAGACTGCGCGGGTGTATTCACGCAGATGACCGGGCTCGTTTCCGTGAGGCCGTAGCCCTCGAGTATGGTGAGCCCTGCCGCGTGGAAAAACCGGTGCACCTCACGGGCGAGGGGAGCGCCGCCCGAGACGAAATACCGGATGCGGCCGCCGAGCCTGGAGGACAGCTTCGAGAAGACAAGGGCGCGCGCCACGGCGTAGCGCACCGCGAGCCAGCCGCGCGGCTGCCGTCCGGCGAACCGCTCGTCCACGCATTGCTCTCCGATGGCGCGGGCCCAGACGAAGATCCGTCGCGTGAGGGTGCTCCCGTGCATCGCCTTGTCGATGGCCGCGGCGTAGACCTTTTCGTAGACGCGGGGCACGCCCAGCACGAACGAGGGGCGCACTTCGCGAAAGTTCGCGGCGAGCGACTCGAACGATTCCGCATACGCGATCGACGCCCCGGCCGCGAACATCAGATAGTGGTCCGCCATGCGCCCGAAGATGTGCGACAGGGGCAGGAAGCTCAGCGTCACGTCCTGGCCCATCGCGGGCAATGCATCCCGTGCGGCCATCACGTTCGAGTGGATGTTGTCGTGCGTGAGCATCACGCCTTTGGGCTCGCCTGTCGTGCCCGACGTGTAGATGATGGTCGCAAGGTCCTCGGGGCGGACGGCGAGGGCGCGCTCGCGGTAGGCGCGCGCGGCGGCGGCGGTATCGCCTGTGGCGCCCCACGCTTCGAGCTCGCCGAGCGAGAGGTCGACGCCCGGTGCGGCCTCCTCGCTGAAGCTGATGATGAGGCGCACCGCGGGCAGCTCGGCGCGGATCGCGGCGATCTTGGCCGCCTGCTCGGCCGTCGACACGAAGACGGCGGCCGCGCCGGAATCCACCAGCATGGGGAGGAGCTGCCCAGCGGGCAGGCTTGGGTAGAGCGGCACGTCAGTCAATCCGGCGGTCAGGCACGCGTAGTCGGCGATCGCCCACTCGGGGCGATTCTCAGACAGGATGGCGACGCGGTCACCGGGGTGCAGTCCTTGCTCAAGCAATCCCATGGCGGTCCGGCGGACGCGGACGGCCAGGTCGCGATGCGAGATCGGCTGATACCGGCCGTTGCGCTTGAACTGGAGAGCGTCGGGCTTGTCGAACTTCGCCACACAATCGAAGAACAGCTGATTGAGCGTGCCGGGGGCCGGGCGCGGGGCCGGAGGTACGGGAGGTGACGCGGCGCCGGTCACGAGCGATGAGCTCATCGTCACGGCGCCGTGTAATGGATGACGAACCGCCGCGGGCTTCCGGCGATCACCGAATCTCGATACACCGCGGTCGCCATCACCACGATCGAATCCACCGATTTGGGTTGGAACTGGGCGACCGAAAAGTGGACCACGCGACTTCCCATGCCGTTGCCATCCGTGGTGTCGGTACGCGACGGCTGGCCGTCGGCTTCGATCAGGTAGGCCGGGAGGGTCGAGTCGCTGGGCGTGCCCATGCCCTTGGCGGCGCTCGCCGGATAGGTGATCTGGTAGTGGACGATATAGCTCCGCGTGACCGAGTCGGCGCCGACGGTATCCGGCTGATGGATGAGCAGGACATTGAGCGCGGCGGAGACATCGGAGTCCGGGGTCGTGAGCGACAGCGCGGCACTACTGATCGAGTCGCTGTCCGCGAACACCAGATTGTTGGGCTTGAGCACGACGGGCACGTTGAACGGGAGGGATTGCAAGCCGTTGGCGTCGGCGAGCACGCGCACAATGCTGTCGCCGGACGCGGTGCCGATCGCGAAATTCTTGGCGCTGACCGTCAGTTGATCCGGACTTAGCGACAGGAATTGGACGTGGACGTTGGGGAGGACCTGATTCTGGATGTTGTACGCGCGGCCGGAGAGCGGCGTGGCGACGCCATTGGTATCGCGCAGCGTATCGCCGGCGACGACCGATGGGCCGGGCAGCGAATCAACGGCCAGGGAAAACACGAGCGTCGGATCGGTCGGGATCTTGGTGCACGTGGCGGATATTGCGACCGCGAGTGCCAGGAAACCGACGATGCCGGCTGCCTGGTGTGGCCGGCCCCGCGGGGCCGGCCCCGTCACTGAAATCGCTCCGCCAGCAGTGTGGCGAGGTTGACGTAGGCCTGGGAGGCGGGATCGGCCGGGTTGCGCAGCACGACGGGCTGGCCGGCCGCGAAGGCATCGGCTGCCGCGGCGCTACGTGGCACGACGATGTCGAGCACCATGTCGGCCGGCAGATGCGTCCGGACGTACTCCGCCACGCGGAGACACGCCGGATTCGACTCTTCGTACATCGTGAGCAGAATGCCGTCGAGCGTCAGCTCGCTGTTGATCGCCGCGATTTCCTGAATCGCGCGAAGGATCTGCGGCGTGGTCTGGAGCGCCAGGGGCTCGCACTGCAGCGTGACGAGCGCGTGCTGGCTCGCTTCGAGCGCCCGGTGGACGATGGGGCCGAGTCCGGGCGGGGTGTCGACGATGACGATGTCGCAGCGCGAGCGGGCTTCGGTGAGCACATCGCGCAGCATGTCGGTGTCGGCGACGAGGCTCTGATAGCCGGCGTGGTTCGCGGCTTCGGTGACGGTCCCGACGAGAAGGACGCGCAGCCACGGTAACTGCGTCGGGAGGATGATCTCACGCAGGCCGCTCTGTCCGGTGATGTAGTCGAAAAATCCGCGCGTCGCATGGCCGCGCCGCAAGCCGGCGCCGTAGCGGACGGCGCCCTGGGGGTCGACGTCGACGAGGAGGGTGCGAAGGCCGCGCCGCGCGAAGGCCGCCGCAAGATTGACGGCCGTCGTCGTCTTGCCGACGCCGCCCTTCTGGCTGACGACCGACAGGATCTGGCCCACGCGCCGGGACGACGCGGGACTAGAGGCGCGGCTCGACGGGGGCGTCGCCGTCGCTGAGGTCGCGGTCATCAAGTGGTGGTCGTAGGCCGTCTGCGGCTGCGCCGCTCGCATCGCCTCCGTCACGGATCTGGTCGAGCGCCAATTGCGCATGCCGGACCCAGCGGTCGGCGGTCGCGCTTTTGGGCGGCGTCGTGAGGAATTGTTCCAGGTGGACGCGAGCGGCAGGCGTATCGCCGCGCTTCAACAAGAGAAACGCGAGCCCGTAGTGTGCGCCCGCGAGTTGCGGTTGGATGTCCAGGGCGCGCCGGTAGCATCGCACGGCTTCTTCGAGCCGTCCGATCTTCGAATACGCGATCGCCATGTTCTGCAGCACGCGATGATCGTTGGGCTGGTCCCGGAGCGCGAGTTGATATGACGTGAGCGCCGCTGCGTAGTCACCCTGGCGCTCGAGCGTCAGCGCCTCATTCAAGTAGTCGAGGCGTTGCGGTTTGACCTCTCGGTCGCCCGAGACGCCGAGGATGCGGCGCAACCAGGACATACGGCGAAAAGCTAGGCGTCCGCCCACTCCCGAGCAACCGACGCGAGGCATAGCTTTGGCGCATGTCACCCCGGCGCTACATCGTCGACCGCACCAAGGGAGTCATGCACATCGAGTGGCCGCTGTTCGGCGAGATGTCGCGTGCCCTTGCGCTCAAGGTCGCCCGTGCCTACGACCCAGAGCTAGTAGTTGGAATCGCGACAGCGGGCGTCATCCCGGCGGCCGTGGTCTCGGCGATCCTCGACCGGGAGTTCCACTCGATCGTGGTGAGCCGCCGCTACCGGGCCGAAACGGTTCGGGAGACCCCGGCGGTCCTGGGGTCGGCCCCGACGGAGGTACGCGGCCATCGTGTCCTCATCGTCGATGAGACCTGCGACTCCGGCGCGACCATGCGCCTCGCCGTGGCGGCGATCATCAACGCAGGCGCGGCGCAGGTCCGGACGGCGGTGTGCTTCAAGACCGGGTCGTTCGAGCCTGATTTCCACGGCTTGGCGACCCAGAGCACGATCGTACTGCCGTGGGACCGCGAGGTCCTCGTGGATGGCGAACTGGTCCCCAACCCGATGTACGAAGGGGTTTAGGGCCGCCAGTCGCCGGTCGGTCGTCAGCCGCCGACTTCCGCCACAGCGGCCAGATAGGCGGCGCCCCGTCCCATCTCGTCGTACACCTGGCCCATGACGTCCGCGCTGCCGATGAGGAACCGGCACCGCGCGTCGCCAGCCGAGCGGCATTCGACTTCCAGTACCGCCACGGGGTGATCGGCGATCCGGCCGAAGAAATCGGCGAACATGCCGGTCGTGAGATGGCAGGCTGGGTGGTCGAGCGCACTGGCCGGATCGGCCTCGCCCCAATCGCCCGAATCGAGGGTGGCGACGGCTTCGCGGAGCGTCCCGATCGTGAGGGACCCCCAGCCGGCGTCTCGAAAGTACTCCGACGCGAGGCGCTCGAATGTGGGGACGTCGAGGTCCTCCGGCGCGCCTTCGTCCTGATCGCGGAGCCAGGTGGAGAATGACGCGAAGAGCGCTTCGCCGCCGGCGTATCCCGCTTCCTGGAGATACGTGGCAGCCGCGGAACCCGCATCGCGCACCAGGGCGACCCGCAGCGCGGCCAGGGAGGCACGGGTGAGGGCCACCATCTGGTGATTCGCGAGTTCGATCGTGTGCGCCATGTCAGTCTCTCAGTCGGTAGGTCTCGCGGCTGTACGCTAGCCGTACATTAGCAGCGCGCGCTAGTAGCGTCTGCGACGTATCAGCCCGGTCAGGCCTGGCCGATACGCTGGAGGAGCTCGGCCTCATCGATGATCTCTGTCCCCAAACTTCGGGCTTTTTCCAGCTTCGAGCCAGCCTCGGCGCCTGCGACGAGGAGATTGGTGGCCTTGGAGACCGAACTCGTCACCCGTCCGCCCGCCTGCTCGATCAGCTCCGTCGCACGATCGCGCGAGAGCGAGGGCAATGTCCCCGTGATGACGACGGTCAATCCTTTGAGGGCACCGCTGACGCTGACGGATCGGGGTTCGGAGAAGTTCACCTTGGCGCGGCGCAGCTTGTCGATGAGCTTGTGGGCCGATCGGTCCGCGAAGAACGCGACGACAGCCCGCGCGATGATAGCGCCGATGCCGCGGACCGCGACAATCTCCTCTTCCGGCGCCGCGGCCAGGGCATCCAGAGTCCCGAAGTGCCTCGCGAGGAGCTGGGCGGCGGTGGACCCGACGTGGCGGATCCCCAGCCCGAATAGAAGGCGTGAGAGGGGGCGGCCGCGTGATTCGGCGATCGCGGCGACGAGATTGGCGGCGCTCTTTTCGGCCAGGCGGTCCAAAGCCTCGAGCTGGTCCGCCGTCACGACGAAGATGTCCGCGACATCGGCGATCAGTCCGGCCGCGACCATCTGGTCGACGCGCGCGTAGGAAAGGCCGCGGATGTCCATGGCACCCCGGGACACGAAATGGACCATGGCTTCCAGCCGCCGGCCCGGACACGCCACGTTGGGGCAGTAGATCGCGACCTCTTCTTCGTCGCGCTCGACTGGGGTGCCGCAGACTGGGCAATGGGTCGGAGCGACCGTCACTGGCGGCTCGCGGCCTTTCTCGCGGCGATCGGGGAGCGGCGCAATGATCTGCGGGATCACTTCTCCCGCGCGCTTGACCTGCACCCAGTCACCGGCGCGGAGGTCCTTTTCGGCGACCAGATCGAAATTGTGGAGTGTGGCGAGCTTGACGGTAGTACCGCCGATCTCGACCGGCTCCAGGATGGCGTACGGATTGAGCGCGCCGGTGCGCCCGACGTTGACGCCGATGCCGAGGAGGCGGGTCACGGCGATGTCAGGGGCGAACTTTCGGGCGATCGCCCAGCGGGGCTCCCGCCCGCCCACGACCCCGAGCTCTTCCTGGAGCGCCAGCGAGTCGGCTTTGATGACACCGCCGTCGATCGCGAAGTTGAGGGCCGGGCGGATCCGGTGTTCGACCTCGTGGGCCCAGGCGGCGACATCGGCGAGCGTGCGACACCGGGCGCGGTGCGGGGCGACCGGGATGCCCCAGCCAGCGAGCGTGTCCAATAGATCCCACTGGGTGCTGAACGGTAGGCGCGGCCTCGCGGCCGGTGATCGCTTCCGGGCGGTGCCGCCCTGCTGGTGGTCATCGGGGGCGTCGCCAAGCGCCACGGCATAGCCGAAGAATCGGAGCGGCCGGCTGGCCGTGATGGCGGGATCGAGCTGCCGGAGCGCACCGGCCGCCGCGTTCCTTGGATTCGCGAAGACCGGGTCGCCTTCCGATGCGCGGGCCAGATTCATCTGCTCGAAGCGGTCGAACGGCATATAGACCTCGCCTCGTACTTCGATCACCCGGGGCGGCGGTGGACCTTCCTTGCGGAGGCGAAGCGGGATGTCGCGAATCGTGCGGAGATTGGGCGTGACGTCCTCTCCGATCGACCCGTTGCCGCGCGTCGCGCCCGTAACGAACACGCCGTCGCGATAGGTCAGGCTGACGGCTGCGCCGTCGATCTTGAGCTCGGCCGTGTAGCCGGTGCGGTGCAGCGCATCGCCAGCGAGGCGTTCGATGCGCTCGTCCCACGCGGCGACATCTTCGTCGGTGAAGGCGTTGCCAAGCGACAGCATCGGCACCAGATGGGTGTGCTTCGGCAACTGGCTCTGCGGCGCTGCACCCACTCGCTGGGTCGGCGAGTCCGGCGTGCGAAGCTCCGGGTGCGCGGCCTCCAGTTCCTGCAACTCGCGGAAGAGCGCGTCGTAGGCGTTGTCCGCGAGAGACGGCCGGTCGAGCACGTAGTACTCGTACGACGCCTGATCCAACTGGCGGCGCAACTCGGCGGCCCGGGCGTCCCGGGCCGCGGCGGAGCCTGGCGAACGATTTGACGATGCCACGGGGACGACTTGACGGCCGGCGGGCTATCCCTTGGCTTCTTCCGCCATGACCTGCATGGCGACCGCCACCAGCCGATCGAGCTCCTCGTCCGAATCCTTGGGCAGGAGGGTCTCCGCCCAGAGGTGTTCCTCGGTTTTGGCGTAGCGGTCGAGCAGGCGGCGAACGAAGGAGATCAGCGCGATGCGTTGCAGCTCGGTGCGGCGCTGCGCCTGCGAGCTATCCTGCGTGGCTCGGACCATGGCGTCGAACCGATGCGCGTTGCGGAGGGCCTTGGCGGTGAGTGACGCAACGACCTGGCAGAAGCGCACGTCGCTGTCCGAGAAGGGCAGGGCGTCGCGCTCCGTGCGCAGGAAGATCGCGCCGATGACCGCGCCTCTCCAGCGGATCGGGGCAACGACGATCGACCGCACGTTGCGCATGTCGAGCAGTGCCCGGATGTCGCGCAGCATCGGCTCCGCCATGGCGTCGGGGATGAACACCGTCTCGCCGGACTCGAACGCGCGCTGCAACTCGGGATACCGCGAGAGGTCGACCACCAGATTGCGGATGGTCGGATCCTCGTAACTGGCGACCAGCCGGACGTCGGCCGGATCCGCGGTCAGGAAAATCGAACTGCGGTCCAGTCCGAACGTCTCGCCGAGCTTGCGGGCGATCGTCTGGAGGATCTCGCTGAAGTGCAGCGACCCCGAGATCTCCTGCAGGATGTCGACGAGCGTGACGAGGTGGTCACGCTCGCGGCGGAGCTCCTCGATCTTGCTCCGGAGGGTAGCGATGTCCGCCGAGTGCGGGTCGGGGGACGAGGTCGTCGCCGGCGTGTCCGTGGTGGCTGCTGATGTTGGCTCGGTGCTCTCCATCATCCGCCCGAAGGTCGTTTGTGTGCTCCGCCGATCCGCCATGCGTATGCGGGGCGGATGATGCGCCGTCGATTCCCATCGCGCCAGCCGTGGCACCATCCCACCGGACGACCCGGTTGCGTCCGCCGGCTTTGGCGGCATACAGCGCGTGGTCCGCTGCCCGCACCAGCGCTTCGGCGTCCCGGATCCCCGGCTGCGGCCATCCCGCGACTCCACAACTGACGGTACGGCGAATCACCGTTCCGGCGAACGCAAATGTACGTCCTTCGACCGCTTTGCGCATCCTCTCGGCGAAGGTGACGGCTGCGTCCAAAGTGGCACCGGGCAGGATCAGCATGAACTCCTCGCCGCCGTAGCGGCCCACCCGGTCGATCTCCCGCGCGTGGTCGCGCAGAATCTGGGCAAACTGGCGCAGCACCTCATCGCCGGCCTGATGCCCGTGCGTGTCATTGACACTCTTGAACATGTCGAGGTCGCACATCACGCACGCGAACGGCTCGTTGAGACGGATCGAATGCTCGAACGTCTCTTTCAGCCGTTCCTCGAGGCGCCGGCGGTTGTCGATGCCGGTGAGGGAGTCGGTGCGCGCGATGCGCACGAGCTGGTCGTTGATGGCGAACAGCTCGGCGCGCTGGCGCTCGACCTCCTCTTGCAGCGACTTGATGCGCAGCAGCGAGCGGATCCGCGCTTCGAGCTCGGCGAGATTGATCGGTTTGGTGATGTAGTCGTCGGCGCCGGAGTCGAGACCGATCACCTTGTCCTCGGTGGTATCGAGGGCGGTCTGCATGATGATCGGGATGAACGGCAGGCTCTGATCGGACTTGATGCGCCGCGCCACCTCGAAGCCGTGGACCTTGGGCAGCATCACGTCGAGCAGGACCAAGTCCGGCAGTGGCTCGGCTCCGGCGGCTGCGGGACGGAGCGCCGCGAAGATGGCGAGCGCCTCCTCGCCGTCGTGGGCGACCATCGTCGCGTATCCGCGGGCCTGAAGGTGGTCCCGCAGGATCGTGACGTTGTCGGGGTTGTCGTCGACGATCAGAATCCGCGGGCCGGACGCGCCGCGTGCGCCTATCGGCGCTGAGTCGTCAGGCGAGACCGGAGGCGCCTTCGGGGGAGCGGAATGCGGAGGCAATGTCGCCCATTGGGGAGCCACCGGCCGTCATCGCGTTGCGCCGCCGGCGACGACATCGGTCGTTGCCGGGGCGGGTTGATTCGCATCAGGGCCCGTCCCGCTCGGGCGTCCGAGAAATCGCTGGACCTCAGCCACGACCGCGCGCGGCTCGCACGGTTTGGCCAGATAGCCGTCGCAGCCCACTTCCATTGCTCGCTCTCGATCGGAGGCCAGCGCGTGGGCGGTGAGGGCGATGATGGGGATCGAACGCGTGACGGGGTCGTGCTTGAGCACCTGCGTGGCTTCCCATCCATCGATGATGGGAATGGAGATGTCCATCAGGATGAGATCCGGCTTCTCGGCGCGCGCTTTGGCGATGCCCTCTTCGCCGTTGAGCGCTTCCATGACCCTGTAGCCGAAGTGCCCCAGGATCGTGGAGTACACGATCCGGTTGTCTTCATTGTCCTCGACCAGTAGCACGGTCTGTGGCGACGGCATGACAGCAGGGGTCAGGGTTCGACGGGTGGCCGATGGGCAAGACGCCTCGGGCCACATCCGGCTGTTCCGGGTGGTGGCATCGGCTACCCCTGGCCGGGAGCAAGATTCTTACCATCCTCGGCGGCAGCACGGAATTCGCCGTCTGGGGGGGGGTACCTCGCGCGAGGGTTGGCCGGGGCAGCCGGGCCGGGACCGGGGCCACTACAGGCGGGCGAGGCGGTCGCGGGCCTCCTGCTGGTAATGCGGGTCGTTGTAGTCGGCGGGCAGCAGTGTCAGGACGAGCCCGAACTGCTCGCGGGCCTTTGCGGTCTCCCCGATGTCGGCGTAGATCTTTGCCAGGTCCAGGTGGTGAACGATCCGCTGTGGCTCTACGGCGACCGACTGCTCCATGTACCGTACCGCCTCCCGCCAGCTTGCGGCCCCCAGAATCCCACCTCCGAGCAGGTTGCGCGCGATGAAGCGTTCGATGCCACTGAGCCGCATGATCTCGGCATTCCAGACGCCCATGACGTGCAGCGCGCCGGGATGCAGCGAGTCGATGGCGAGCGCCTTGAGCGCTTCCCCTCGCACCGCCTTGGCGTACCGTATGCGCGCTCTGCTGCCGACCGAGAGCGCTTGCCTGCCGAGGGCGCGGGCGACGTGAAAGTGTCCGTCAGCCCCATTGGAGTCCGCGGCGACGGCGCGCTGGGCATAGCCGAGTCCCTTGGCATAGCCGGCGCTTCGGGCGGCTGCGTCGGGATCGAACTCGCTGAGGTCCACGGCCTCGCGGGCTGCCTTATAGAGCGCCTCGTAGCTCGTGGAGTCGATGGCGATCGCCTGCTCGTATTCGGAGAGCGCGGCACCGGCGTGCATCGCCACGTGCTCGCGGTCACCCGCGGTGATGTGCGCGGCGACCAGCGTGTCCGCCGAGAGTTTGGGGGCGGGGGTCTGTGTCGCCGCAGGTTGCGCGCTGTCGGCCCGGGGCGTCGCGGGCGGCGTCGTGGATTGTGCCGTGCCCAGACTCGTGGCCAGCCCAGATGCGACGATCGCGCATCCCATCCATTTGGTGCCCCGGCGAGTGCCGCGCATAGTTCCTCCGTGACTCGAACCGCCATTGCGCCGAGTCCGCCCGGCGATCAGCGCACCGGTCAATGCTTGCGCGGCGCCTAATCGAGCGCAAGCGCGACGGCGGCCGGATCGATCCCGGCGAGTGGCGCGCGCTGATCACGGCGTACACCGCCGGCCAGGTGCCCGACCATCAGATGGCGGCGTTGCTGATGGCGGTTTACATACGGGGACTCGCGACGGAAGAGATCGCGGCGCTCACGACGGCGATGCTGCACAGTGGTGCGGTGCTCGATCTGGCGCATCTGCCCGGGCCGAAAATCGACAAGCACTCGACCGGCGGCGTGGGCGACAAGGTCTCGCTGGTGTTGGCGCCGCTCATGGCATCGGCCGGCGTCATCGTGCCCATGATCTCCGGACGGGGGCTCGGGCATACGGGGGGCACGGTGGACAAGCTCGAGGCCATCCCGGGATTTCGCACCGACCTGCCGTTGGCGCAGGCGCGGGCGCAGCTCGAGCAGATCGGGTGCGTGATGCTCTCGCAGAGCGCGGAGATCGCGCCTGCCGATCGGCGGATCTACGCCTTGCGTGATGCGACGGCGACCGTGGAGTCACTGCCACTGATCGCGGCGAGCATCATGAGCAAGAAGCTGGCGGAAGGGCTGAGCGGGCTGGTACTCGATGTGAAGCAGGGGTCGGGGGCGTTCATCCCCGATGTGGCGCGCGGGATCGAGCTTGTGGAGTGCATGATCGGACTCGGGCGCGCGCACGGGGTGCCGGTCGTGGCGCTCATGACCGCGATGGATCAGCCACTGGGGCGTGCATGTGGGAACGCGCTCGAGACCGAAGAGGCGATTCACGCGCTGACGGGTGACGGGCCGGCGGACCTCATGGCCTTGACGATGGGGCTTGGGACGGAGATGCTGCTCATGGCCGGCTTGGCTGCGACAGCGGCCGAAGCGCGAGCCCGTCTCGAGGATGCGTTGGCGTCCGGCGCGGCGGCGCGCAAATTCCAGGAAGTGATCGAAGCGCAGGGCGGCAATCCGGGAGTGGTCGACGACCCGGCCATGCTCCCGCAGGCGGCCGAATGCGAATTGTTCATGGCGCCGCGGTCGGGCGTCGTCGTCCAGATCGAACCTCGGGCGATTGGACAAGGAGTGGTGGCATTGGGCGGAGGGCGGACAAACGCGGACGATGTCATCGATCCCTCAGTGGGTTTCGTGATCGTTGCCAAAGCGGGCGACTGGGTGGACGGTGGCGAGCCGCTGGCGACGATCTTCGCCCGCGATCGAGCCGGCGTGAACGAAGGGCGGGCGGTGCTGCGGCGCGCGATCATCGTGGGTGACGAAGCGCCGCCGCCGCTTCCTCTGATCACGCACCGGGTGACGGAGGCTGGGGTCGAGCGGTACGCGGGATAGAGCGAGAAAGGAGAAAGGAGAAAGGAGAAAGGGGAAAGGAGAGAACAACAAGGTCGAACGGTTCAATCCGGAGGTGTGATGCAAGTGGATGCGCGGATGGTGCGGCGGCTCAGGCGCGGGGCCGCGTTGGGGGCGTATGCGGTGACGGCGGGGCTGGTTGCGGTGTACGCAGGTGTAGTCGCGCTGGCGTGGCCGGTGCGGACAGGTGGCATGAACTCCACCATGGCGTGGATCACAGGGATCGCTGCCTTCGTTCCCGTGCTCGCGCTCGCCGCGGTGCACATCGTCTTCGCCCGCCAGTTGTTGCAGGATCCGCCGGACGACTCCCGGTGACCGCGCCGGCTGTTACCGGGCCGGTCATGACCGGCCCCTACCCCCGCACACGGCACACGAACTGTGGTGGTGGTTGGCCGCTAGATTCTTGCGTGTGACATACGAGAATCTGACCGTCGCCGTCGACGAACGAATCGCGACCGTCACGGTCAACCGTCCGGACAAACTGAACGCGCTGAACGCCGCGACGATCGCCGAGTTGGGTGTGGCGATCGGCGACCTTCGTACGCGGTCCGACGTCGCGGGAGTGATCCTCACCGGCGCGGGCCGGGCGTTCGTGGCGGGTGCGGACATCGGGGAGCTTGCGGCGCAGACGCCAGAGGCGGCCCGGGCCAGGTCGTTGCGGGGCCAAGGAATCTTCCGGCTCTATGAGACGTGTCCAAAGCCCGTGATCGCCGCGGTGAACGGGTTCGCGCTGGGCGGGGGATGCGAGTTGGCGCTCGCGTGCCACGTCCGTATTGCCAGCGATGTCGCGAAATTCGGGCAGCCGGAGGTCAGGCTCGGGTTGATCCCGGGGTACGGCGGCAGCCAGCGGCTGCCGAGGTTGGTGGGCCGTGGCCGGGCGCTCCAACTCCTGCTGACCGGCGAGATCATCGATGCCGCCGAGGCGCTGCGCATTGGACTGGTGAACCGAGTCGTGGCGGCGGGAGAGTTGGCGGGCGCGGCGCGGGCCATGATGCTGCTGATGCTGGCGAACGGGCCGCTGGCCCTGGCGGCGTGCATCGATGTGGCGGACCGCGGCCTCGACATGACGCTCGAGGAGGGACTCGCGCTGGAGGCTGAGCGATTTGGCGCCCTGGCGGGGACCAGCGACATGGGTGAGGGCACGCGCGCCTTCCTGGAGAAGCGTCCACCTCAATTCACTGGCGCGTGACCATTCATTGTCTGTCGAACACTTCCGCCACCCGGCGATCGTCGGGCGTGCTGGCCGCCATCGTGGGTGCGGCGGTGGCCGCGTGCGCGGGCACATCGCCGCCGGTGGAAGCGAATCCGGTGATCACGTTCACGCTGGACACCACGGTCGCTTCGGGTGACTCGATCCACGGGGAAGTGGTGGCGACCGACGATCGGGATCTCACGTCGCTCGAGGTGACCGTCTTCGACACCGCCGGCAAAGACTCGACCGGGCAGCTCATCTCCGGCGGGACGGCGCCCAGCGCGGCCAAGCTGGACGCGAAATTCGCGTATAAAGTCCTGCATACGTTGCCGGGCGGCTACGTGCGATTCAGCGCGATCGCGTTCAATATTTTCGGCGACTCGACCATCGTGCGCGATTCGACGCTCGTCACGCCCTGAGGATCGGGACACGCACCACTGGCTTCGCCGTCTCGAGGCGCGCGATTTCCGGAATCTCGCTCACACCGATCTCGCGATCCCGGCTGGCGGCATCGCGGTAGTGGGGGACAACGGGCAGGGGAAGACGAACTTCCTCGAAGCGGTCGCATACCTGCATCTCCTGCGTTCGGTGCGAGGCGCGCGCGACACCGAAGTGGTGCGGTTCGGGGAGGGCGGGTTCCACATCCGCGGTGAGGCGGTGCTCGGCGGGACGAATCCGTCGTCGGCCGCGAGCGTGGTGGCGCTGGGCTTCGAGCGGGAGAGCCGGCGGAAGCGTGTGACGGTCGACGGTGCGATCCCGCGCCGCCTGAGTGACGCGCTCGGCGCGATTCCATCCGTCACGTTCGCGCCGGTCGATGCCGAGCTGGTACGCGGGGGGCCGGTGGCCCGGCGGCGGTATCTCGACGTCACGCTGGCCACGACATCGCGGCGGTATCTCGCGGCGCTGCAGGCCTATCGTGGCGGACTGCTCCAGCGGAACACCGCCTTGCGGGCGTTAGCGCGCAGTGGGGCTCGGGCGCGCGACAGTGGTGAGGCTGAGGCAGCGGTTGCCGCGTGGGAGCCATTGCTCGCGGAGTCGGGTGCAGTGCTGTGGGCGGAGCGTGCCGCGTGGGCGGCGCGATGGGGGCCCGAGCTGGCGCGCATCAGTGCAGCGATCGGCGAGCGTGGCGCCGTGCGCATGCGGCACACGATGCGGCTCGCCGGGGCGCCGGAGTCTGGGCGGGAGGCGGGTTCGGGAGATCTC
>Ga0182024_10010717_pt1 | contig 18627 bp, 19 predicted proteins | sample P32metaG_FD_120480 | JGI IMG/M metagenome (GOLD analysis project Ga0182024, IMG submission 120480) | Permafrost microbial communities from Stordalen Mire, Sweden - P3-2 metaG (Illumina Assembly) | ecosystem: Environmental > Terrestrial > Soil > Wetlands > Permafrost | place: Sweden: Stordalen... | reverse complement strand
GGCTGCGGGAAAAGGATCTACAACCCACAGCGGCTGCAACCAAAACTTTCCTCTTAGTTACAACCATCGTGAACCCTGGACAGCATTGTTAAGTCGAGCCGTCGTTTTTCCGCAGCCTGCTAGAGATGCAAAGGCTTTCTGGCGAGGTCCAGGTCGGAAACTGGGTTCCCAGCCGGCATTCTAAGATCGGTAGAAAGACTCTGATATTCTGGAACTGCGGGGGCTGTTACCTTCGCACGAAAGTCACGCAAACAGTACAACACAAACTACTTATGCCGCATCCCAACGATTGCGGCGCGGAACAGGCAATTTGACCGAGCCACGACAGCCAAAGGGCGCCGAACCAAGCGAAGCCGACCTGATCGAGCGGGCCAAGCTAGGGGACGCGGAAGCGTTCCAGGGGCTCTATGACAAGCACAAGCGGCGGGTGTATTCGCTGTGTCTGCGCATGACGGCAAACACGGCGGAGGCCGAAGATCTGGCGCAGGAAGCATTCCTGCAGCTCTACCGCAAGATCGCTACGTTTCGCGGGGAGTCAGCGTTTTCGACCTGGTTGCATCGGCTTTCCGTCAACGTCGTGCTCATGCATCTGAGGAAGAAAAGTCTTCCGGTGGTTTCGTTAGAAGAGACCACGCAAGGGACTGAGGAAGATTCTCCGAAGAGGGATTTCGGAGCGGACGACGTGGCGCTGGCCGGTTCCATTGACCGGATGCAGTTGCAAAGGGCGGTGGAGAGCCTGCCTCCCGGCTACCGGATGATATTTGTGCTTCACGACATCGAAGGATACGAGCATAATGAGATCGCGAAAATCGCGGGATGCTCGATTGGGAACAGCAAATCACAGTTGCACAAAGCGCGCATGAAGTTACGCGACCTGCTCAAGATGAATAGAGCCGAAAAGGCCGGGAAATCTCGGGCAGGGTAAACAAGCATCAGAACAGAAATGCAAGGCGGAAAGCTGAACAGGGGCGAGAGAACCGCGGAAAAGCTTGAGCCGCGGAAGACTTGGGGAGAAGTTATGAATTGCGTTGAGCTGCAGCAGAGCTTGGCGGAAGCAGATGACGGCAGCAGTTTGGAACAACAAGCCCACGTGAGGACGTGTCCGGCGTGCTTGGCGCTGCTTAATGAACTGAACCTGATCGTCGCGGCGGCAGGCGAGTTGCAGGCAGCCGATGAACCAAGTCCCAGGGTTTGGAATTCCATCGAAGTGGCACTGCGACAAGAGGGATTGATCCGTCCGCAGCGGACGCCTGTGCCTTCCTTCAGCGCCCGCTGGGGAGCGGCACGATGGCTGGTGCCCGCGGCGGCGATGTTGTTGCTGGCCTTGGGAATCTATATGCGACGCGAGTCACAACCCGCTCAATTGGCGCAGCAGCCGTCCGTGGCTGCTGCGAACCTGTCTGATCCGGATGACGCCGACTTGCTACAAGAGGTTGCGGCCAACGACCCGGCGATGAAGACGCAATACGAAGAGAACCTGCGGCAGGTGAATCAGTCTATCCGAGAGGCGCAGGGCGTGGTGGATGAAAGTCCAAATGACGCCGAAGCCCGGCGGTCGCTGATGGATGCGTACCACCAGAAATCGATGTTGTTCGAGATGGCAATGGACCGTTCTCTGCCGTAATTTTTCGGGCAGTGTTTCACGGCGATGGCGGATAGGCAGGCAGCTTGGGGGAGTCGTTATGGCGAATAAGCGCGCGGTAAAACTCGTAGCGATTGGCGTGATCGTGGCGGGCACGCTGGTGGCCGAGAGCAGGAAAGAATTCCACTTCGCGGTCGGGCCGAGAGCCGGGGTTTCAGTCATGAATCCGTATGGCTCGATTTCGGTCAAACCATCTTTGAACAATACTGTCGTGGTGAACGCGGTCCTGCACTCCGACAAGGTTGAGGTAGACAACAACCAGAATGGAAACCGCGTGGATATTCAGTCCCACCTGCTGGCAGGTGCCGATGCCGACTCGGGACGCGTCGATTACGAGGTCTTGGTTCCCGCTGATGCCAGCATCACGTTGCGTTCCAGCACCGGATCGCTGCGCGCCGAAAAACTGCATGGCGACGTCAGCTTGGAAGGCGCAGGAGCAACCGTGGATGTTCGAGACGTGTCGGACGCCCACGTACATGTGAAGACGATGAATGGGCCGGTGAATCTGGACAACATCCGAAACGGGCATGTTGAGGTGGACTCGTTGAGCGGGGAAATCACGATGAGAAGCGTGAATGGCCCGCTGGTGCAGGTAGTTTCGACGAGCGGCAGAATCAACTACATCGGAGACTTCGGCAACAGCGGCGAATACCGGCTAAGTACCCACAGCGGCGATATTGAAGCGACCATTCCGGAATGGACCTCCGCCGACGTGAGCGCCCGCTCCGTACGCGGAGAGGTTCACGACGATATTCCATTGCAACCGAAAAATCACACCTGGTTTGCGGTCGACAAGGGACGTGCCTTCGCAGGTACCATGGGCAGAGTAGCAGTGTCCTCCACAGTGGTGCTGCGCAGCTTCAGTGGTAAAATTCACCTCAGAAAACGCTCCGAAAACAAATAAAGAAAACGAAGCGAAAACTGGTTCGGCGCAAAGTGGTTCGGCGCAAACTGGATCGGCCCAAACGGTCTGCTGAAGGCCCGTCCAAAGCGACCGAGGCTGGTGTCCGTGGCTGCGAGCCTGCAGCCAGCCAGGGGAAGAGACCGCGGGCCGTGGTCTTGATCGGGTTCATGGGCGCCGGCAAGAGCAGTGTGGGCCGGGCTTTAGCAGAACAGCTGGGTTGGGCGTTTGAGGACCTCGACGAGCGAATTGAGCTTCGTGAGAATCGGAAAGTGCATAAAATCTTCCGGGATTCCGGAGAGCCGGCGTTCCGCCGGGCGGAGCATGCGGCTTTGAAAGAGTTGCTGAAGGAGTTGCAGACCGGCGCGGAGAGAATCGTTGCCGTCGGAGGTGGTGCTTTTGTACAGAAGCACAATGCGCGGTTGATCGAAGCGCGAGGCGTTCCTACGGTATTCTTGGACGCGGGCGCGAAAGAATTGTGGCGGCGTTGCCGCCAACAGGCCGAAGAGCAAGAAATTGAGCGTCCACTTCTGGGCGATCTGGAAAAGTTTCGGGATCTTTATGAAGTTCGGCGGCCGCATTACTTGAAAGCCTCGTTCCGGCAGGAAACCGGCGGGAAGACGGTCGCAAAGATTGTGGCGGAACTGGTTCAAGCTATGGGCTTGGCAGGAAGCGGTGGAAGGCGAGGAGAAAAGCAGTGACTTTGATAACGCGGATTCGATGGGCGACGGTGACGGTTCTGACGGCTGCGGTTCTGTTATACGCCGGTGACAAAAAAGATAAGCCGAAACCAGTAGCCGCCAAACAGGTCGACGCGGGTTCGTTCGGGGTCTTCGTCAAGGGCCAGAGAGTGGTGACAGAAACCTTCAGCGTGCAGCAGGACAACGGCATCAGCGTGGTTAAGGCGCAGTTAAAAGAAACCGGCGGCCAAGCCGCGACTGACCAAAGGTCGGAACTGGAAATGTCCAGCGGCGGCGATCTGATTCGTTACGAATGGAGCGACAGCAAGGGCTCGCTGGTGGTAGCGCCAGACAATGAATTTCTGCGGGAAACAATCACGACCTCGGGGTCGCCCAAGCCAGTCGAGCAACCGTTTCTGATGCCGAACAAGACAGCAATTCTGGACAATAACTTTATCGTTCACCGCGAGGTGTTGTTGTGGCGATATCTAGCGACTGCCCCCTGTCAGGACGAGGCGGGCGGGCGCAAGTGCCAGTCGGCAGATTTCGGGGTATTGGTGCCGCAGGACCGGACCTCGATGCCGGTGCGCGTGGAGTTGGTGGGAAAAGATAAAGTCACAATCCATGGGACAGAGCGCGAATTGTTAAAGCTCAACCTAAAGGGGGACGCGTTCTCTTGGGCCCTCTGGGTGGACCAGAATGACCAGTTCAAGCTAATACGTGTGCTGATTGCCGACGCGAATACCGAAGTAGTGCGCGACTAGCAATCGGGGGCGATAACACGACATTCTATTCAGAGTGCAGGTAGGCCACGATGCCGGTGACGGATGGACGTACGGCGCGGATTCTGATCACGGTGCTGCTATTCGCGCTGGGGCTGGGATTCCTCTACGTGGCGCGGACAACGCTGATGGCCTTCCTGTTCGCCATTTTCTTTGCCTACCTGATGAGTCCCGTAGTATCGCGACTGGAAAAACTTTTGCACGGGCGCGCACGCGCCATCGCGGTCATTTATCTGTTGCTGCTGGGTCTGGTGGTGCTGTTCTTCGTTTCCATGGGACCCCGGATCGGCCACGAAGGGGCACGCCTCGTCAAATCGCTGCCGGCCATCGGTCAGCTAAGCTCCGGGCAGATCGCGGAAGAACTAGGACAGCAACATGGCTGGAACGGAAAAGCAGTCGATCTGCTTCGCGACTACCTGGCCAGCCACAGTGATGAAATCGCAAACCTTGCACAGGGCGTGGGACTGCACGTGGCGCAAGTTGCAAGGCAAGCGTGGCTTCTGGTGGTGGTCCCGCTCCTGTCGATCTTTTTCTTGAAGGATGGCCTCGCCTTCAGCGAAATCCTTTTAGATCTGGTCCAATCTCGGCTCCAGCGCGAGCTGCTGCAGGGCGTGCTCAGCGACTTGAATCAGATGCTGGCCCATTTCATCCGGGCGCAACTCACTCTGGCCGCGCTGACGTTCGCGATGTATTCGGGCGGACTCGGTCTGATGCGGATGCCGTACGCCCTGGTATTGGGGACGGTCGGAGGGTTGCTGGAATTCATTCCGGTGCTGGGGCCGCTGGTGGCTGCAGTCATTATCGTGGGTGTTGCGTTGCTGACGGGTTACAAGCACTGGCTGGTGCTGATCATCTTTCTCGGCGTCTGGCGGCTGATTCAGGATTATGTGTCATCGCCCCGCATCATGGGCCACAGCATGGAACTGCATCCCCTGGCGGCAATTTTTGGCGTGATGGCGGGTGGCGAGGTGGCCGGCATTCTGGGTATTTTCCTTTCCATTCCGGTGATGGCGAGCCTGCGAATCGTCTTCCGGCGCTGGCGTCTATATGCGCAGAAGAGGAAATTCGGCCCCCTCAATGAGTATGTGCGGGACAGTCAGGTGAGCCTCGAGAAGTAGTCGGCTCTCAATCCCAGGCTTCGCTCGGCTTCAATACTTCCCTTCCCGACCGCTGGATTTTGTTCTCCATTCATTGAGCGGCGGAGGCGCTTGCGCCAGCTGCTTGTTCCGTCTTTATGTTGCGAAGGAATTCGGCGGCCGCTTCGGGCAAAACCGTATTGATAAACATGCCCGATCCCAGCTCGAAGCCGGCGACGCGCGTGAGCCGTGGAATCACGCTGACGTACCAGTGGAAATGCCGGGCGCTGCCGTAGTCGGAAGGCGCGCTCCGGATGGTGAAATTAAGGTCGGGATTCTCGAGTCCGATGTAAAGCTTGGCTAGAAGAGTCCGCAGGACGCGCGCCAGGTCCGCGATCTCCGCCGGTGCGATCGAGCCGAAGCTAGCCAGTCAAAAGGGCTGTTGTAGAATCGAAAGACCTTCTTATGGACAAACTTCCTATCGGGATTCTGGGCGCTACCGGCGTGGTTGGGCAGAGATTTATCCAGATGCTGGAGCATCATCCGTGGTTCGAAGTGGCGTGGCTGGCCGCCTCCGACCGTTCTGAGGGCAAGACTTACTCCGAAGCCGCACGCTGGCGGCTGAGGACGGCGATTCCGGCAAATGTAGCCTCGATGAAAGTTTCTCCAGCTACTCCCGAGGGCGCACCGAAGATTATTTTCGCCGCGCTGGATGCTTCGATCGCCGCCGAAATGGAGCCGCGCTTTGCCGCAGCAGGCTGCGCCGTGGTTTCGAATTCAAGCGCGCTGCGCATGCAGTCCGATGTGCCGCTGGTAATCCCCGAGGTCAATGCCGGACACATTAAGTTGATCGACACGCAGGCCTGGCGGAAGAAGTCCGGCGGCTATGTGGTCACCAATCCCAACTGTTCGGCCATCGGACTGGTGCTGGCGTTGGTCCCGTTGCAGAAGCGTTTCGGCCTCGAAGCTGTGATGGCCGTGACCATGCAAGCGGTCAGCGGAGCGGGTTATCCGGGCGTCGCTTCACTAGACATTCTGGGCAACGTGATTCCCTACATCCGCAATGAAGAAGAAAAGATGGAGGAGGAAACGCTGAAGCTCCTGGGACAACTGAACGGAACAAAAGTTCTGCCGGCCGGATTCGCCATGAGCGCGCAATGCAACCGGGTTGCGGTGGAAGACGGACATACCGAATCGGTTTCAGTGCGGTTGAAAACGAAACCCAAGCGAGAAGAGATTATCGCCGCGTGGAACAACTATCGTGCCGAGCCGCAGGAATTGAAGCTGCCAAGCGCACCTGCACATCCGGTGGTTTATCTGGAGGCGAATGACCGCCCCCAGCCCCGATTTGACGTTGAACTGGGAGCCGGCATGACGGCTGCGGTCGGGCGGCTGCGGCCTTGCGGCGTCCTCGATTGGAAGTTCACCGTGCTTTCTCACAACACCATCCGCGGAGCCGCCGGCGCAGCGGTGTTGAATGCCGAACTGCTCAAAGCCCAAGGCTATTTAAGATGACGAACTGCGATGTGTTTAGGTCTGACACCGTCCTACAAAGGCTCTTACACCGATGATTGTGATGAAATTCGGCGGCACTTCGGTGGAAGACGCACGGGCTATCGAACGCGTAGCCGCGATTGTCAAAGAACGGCTGCCCCAGAAGCCGGTGGTCGTCGTCAGCGCGATGGCCAAAGTTACCGACACCCTACTTACAATGGCGCGCGCGGCGGGCGCCGGGGAGCGTAAGACTGCGCTCAAACTGTGCCGGTCACTGCAAGAGCGACACTACAACACCGCGAGCGAGTTGATGGGAACGGCGCTGTTTACCGATTTTCATTCGGAACTAGGAACCGACTTCGAGGGCCTCGACGAACTTCTGCGCGGCATTTCCGCAGTCGGAGAGTTGACCCCTCGCACTACCGATCACGTTGCGGCGTTCGGTGAAATGCTTTCCAGCAAGATTGTGGCGGCCGCATTTGTAGCGCGCGGGCTGAAAGCCGCGCATGTGGACTCGCGTGAGGTTCTGGTGACAGACAGCAGCTACATGGCAGCTGCGCCGCAGCAGGAAGAAACCAATGAACGCCTGCACAGCAAAGTAAAGCCGCTGCTCGATAACGGAGAAGTTCCGGTGATGGGCGGGTTCATTGGCGCGAACCGTGCGGGCGTGACCACCACGATTGGACGAGGCGGCTCCGATTTTTCAGCCGCGATCGTTGGCGCGGGACTGGGCGCGGAGCGAATTGAAATCTGGACCGACGTCGACGGGATTCTGACCACCGATCCGCGCATATGTCCGGAAGCGCGGCGCATCAAAGTAATCAGTTTTGATGAAGCGGCGGAGTTGGCATATTTCGGCGCTAAGGTGCTGCATCCGGCGACCGTGCTGCCGGCCATCCAGAAAAACATCCCCGTGTACGTACTGAATTCGCTCAATCCGTCGTGCGAGGGGACGAAGATTACAACCCGTGCGCCGCAGGGGAAAAACATTTTCAAAGCGATCGCGGTGAAGAAGCGCATCACGATCGTGGACGTGGCAGCCCCGCGCATGCTGCTGGCTCATGGCTTTCTGCGTGCGATTTTTGAGGCTTTCGACCGGCACAAGGTCGCGGTCGACGTGGTCTCGACCTCCGAGGTGAGCGTTTCGCTAACCGTCGATTCCAACTATGCGATTCCCGCGCTGGCTGCGGATTTGGCAAAGCTGGCAGATGTAAAATACGAAGGCCGCAAAGCCATCGTCTGCCTTGTAGGGGAGAGTCTCCGGGATAAACCCGGCGTAGCCGCCCTGGTATTTGGTAAGTTGGCGGATAAAAAGATTCGCATGATTTCACAGGGCGCATCGGAGATCAATCTGACCTTCGTGATTGAAGAAGATGAAGTCCCTGAAGTGATCCAGCGGCTGCACAGCACATTTTTTGCGGACCTGGACCCGGAAGTATACGCGTAGAATTTCTTTGCGAACTTCGCGGCACTTCTTAGCGACCTTTGCGGTTAGAAGTTTTTGATCCTATGCAAATGCTCATTCTAGGCCGAGGAAAGACTGGATCGCTGGCGGCGGAAGTAGCGCGCCGCCGCGGACACGCGGTTCAAGTCGTGGGCGCGGCAGAGAATGCCGGCTGTGAGGCTCTCACGGCGGAAAAGCTCCGCGACGTTGATGTCGTGATTGATTTCACCACTCCCAGTTGCGTCGTAGCGCATATCGACGCCTGCGTCAGCGCAGGCAAGAACATGGTCGTCGGCACGACCGGCTGGCACGGAGAGGTGGATCGCATCGGTAAATTGGTCGAGAGCCGCGGCACGGGATTCGTTTACGCGGCCAACTTCTCGGTGGGCGTGAATTTATTTCTCGACGTTGCCCGCGCGGCGGCGGCCGCTCTGCGTCACGATTACTCTGGACAAATCTTCGAGCGCCACCATGCTCAGAAAAAAGATGCGCCCTCAGGGACTGCGCTCGCCATCCAGAGCGTGATCCGTGAGGCGAGTGGCCAGAGGAAAACACATGATGTCGAGATCACTTCCTTCCGAGAAGGCGATGTCGTAGGCATGCACGAGGTCGTGCTTGAGTCCGCTGCCGACAGGATTTATCTCTGCCATGACGCCAAATCCCGTCAGGGCTTTGCCGACGGCGCGGTCCGCGCAGCCGAGTGGCTCGCCGGCAAGAAGGGCTTCTACGATTTCAAAGACGTGTGGCGGGAGTTGTAGCGAGAGCTCCGTTTCCACGCAAACCCCATTCGCGCTATCCTATTACTATGCAACTTCGTGGCTGTGGTACCGCCCTGGTCACTCCGTTTCACCAGGACGGATCTATCGATGACGCTGCCCTGCGTAATCTGGTAGCGTGGCAAGTGGAGTCCGGCATAGATTTTCTCGTCCCCTGCGGCACCACCGGCGAGACGCCCACGCTCACGCACGACGAGTGGCTGCACGTGATCGATGCGACCATTGAGGTGGCCGCCGGGCGCGTGCCGATCATGGCGGGCGCGACGTCGAACTCCACGCACGACGCCGTCGAAAAAGCAAAAGAAGTTGCCGCACGGCCTGGAGTCGACGCGATTCTCACCGCGTCTCCCTATTACAACAAGCCGACGCAGGAAGGTCAGTACAGGCACTTCAAGGCAATCGCCGAGGCCCTTGGGGACAAGCCAATCGTGCTCTACAACGTGCCCGGCCGCACTGGAGCGAACCTGGAACCGACAACACTGGCGCGGTTGGCAGAGATTCCAAACATTGTCGGCGTGAAGGAAGCCAGCGGCAACATGACGCAGATTGCCGAGGCCATCAATTCCGTCCCGGAAACTTTCCTGGTTTTCTCCGGAGATGACGCAGTGACGTTGCCCGTGATTGCGCTCGGCGGCGTGGGTATCGTCTCGGTAGCGTCGAACGAGATTCCTCACGAGATGGCAACCATGACGCGGGCCGCGCTCAACAATGACTGGGCCACGGCACGCAGCATCCATCGCAGGTATCTGCCGTTGATGCAGGCGAACTTTATCGAATCGAGTCCACTGCCGGTGAAGGCAGTGCTGGCGATGATGGGAAAGATCGAAGAAAATTACCGCTTGCCACTGTTGCCCATGCGCCGCGACACGCGATCGAAACTCCAGAAAATAGTGACTGAAGTTGAACTGATCGCCAAGCCGGCAGCGCCCGCTCCGGATGCGGCGGAATTCTATATCTATGAAAACTGGGCGGCCGGCCCCCATAAGATCGTGCTCCACCGTGGATCGTGCGGCCAGTGCAATCAGGGCAAGGGCCGTCCGGCCGGACACGACGCTAACCACGCGCGCTGGCATGGACCGTATTCAACATTGGCGAACGGGCGAGAAGTCGCGCATGGCATGACCGGCGTACTGATCCGCAGCGAGTGTAAGTGCGTGTAAGAAACAAAGTCAGAAGTCAGAAGTCAAAATGCAGAAGTAAGAAAACACGGTTTAGGGTTTTACTTTTGCATTCTGCCTTCTGACTTCTGCATTTCCTTTATACTTTCCCCGCATGCAATCTCTAAGAGCTTCTATCGAACGCCTGGCTGCGCTGGGCGAAGTCGAGCACAATCCCGAAGCGCGTCCGGCATTTCTAGAATTTCGTGAAGCCCTCACCCATGGTAAGATCCGCGCCGCAGAGAAGATCGACGGCCGCTGGGCGGTCAACACCTGGGTGAAACACGGGATCCTGCTGGGTTTTCGGCTCGGCGAACCGGTTGAGACGAACTGCGCTGCGCTGACGTTCGTGGATAAAGATACTTTCCCTGCCCGGCGTTTTTCTGTAGCCGACCGCGTGCGCATCGTTCCCGGAGGTTCATCGGTGCGCATGGGAGCCTACGTTGCGCCGTCGGTGATCTGCATGCCCCCGATGTTTATTAACGTAGGAGCCTACGTGGACGAAGGCACCATGATCGACTCTCACGCGCTGGTCGGTTCGTGCGCGCAAGTCGGCAAGCGCGTGCATCTGAGCGCCGCGGCGCAGATCGGGGGAGTGTTGGAACCCGTCAATGCTTCGCCCGTCATCATCGAGGACGACGTCCTGGTCGGCGGCAATTGCGGAGTCTATGAGGGCACGCTCGTGCGGGCGCGGGCGGTGCTGGGCGCAGGAACGATTTTGACGCGTTCGACGCCACTCTACGATTTGGTGCGCGACGAAGTTTACCGCGCTACACCGGAATCAGTGCTCGAAGTTCCGGAAGGCGCTGTCGTCGTGCCGGGATCGCGCGCAGTAAAGAAGGGTGCCGCGGCAGAGTTGGGAATTTCTTTGTATACTCCCGTCATCGTGAAGTATCGGGATGAGAAGACTGACCGGGGGATTGAGTTGGAGGATTGGCTGCGGTGATCCGCCGGTGTTGCGTTGGCCGTCGAGGTTCACCCAGACAGCAGACTCCTCTTTTGTCTCGCCGCGCCTTGGCGCGGCTGCGCCTGCGCCTGCGTTCGCAATGACAGGATTTAGCTAATACTGACGGCCAACTTCCGTTCATCATCGAGACCAACCTGAATCTGCGCAAGCCTCTGTACAGTCGCATCGGCTTCGCCCAGCGCTGACGCCGGGTAGGTGCTGGTCAGTGCAATCGCTTTCATTCCACCCGCATGAGCAGATTGGATTCCAGCAGGCGCGTCCTCAATCACCAGGCACTCCGCCGGCTTCACGCCCAAAAGCTCCGCACCTTTCAAATACGGCTCGGGATGCGGCTTCCCAGAGGCAACATCCTCCGCTGCAACCAGTATTTTCGGGATTGGTATTCCTGCAAGTCGCAGCCGCGCGTTTGCCAGATGACGCGTTCCGGACGTGACGACGCACCAGCGGCCCTCCCAAATCGCGCCCACGAGTTCGACTGCGCCGGGCATTACCACGACGCCATCCCGGTCATCCGCCTCGCGGCTCTCCAACTTCCGAACTTCCGCTTCGGCGTCGAGATGAGGAGCGACCGTGCGAATCACTTCGACGGCGCGGATGCCGTGGCCGACGGCCATCACTTGGTCGCCCTCAATTCCATGCTCCCCAGCCCAGATGCGCCATTGCCGTTCCACCGAACGCGTGGAATCGACAAGAACTCCGTCGAGATCGAAGAGAATGGCGGAGCAGCGGAAGATGGTCATTCTTTTTTCTAACACAGAGCAGGCTAGCCGAGTGGCGCCCGAAGAACATGCGGCGGCGATGCCTGCAAAGCGGCCCGCTGAGCTTGCTGACGGATTTGCAAGTGCCGCTCGCGAAAATGGGCCTTAGCGCGCTCGCCCCAGGCGCGCACGAACCAGTAGTTCAGTCCGGCGCCGATTGCCGAGCTGACCAGAGGAATCATCCGTCCCGCCCACTTTTCCACCACTTCGACGCTGGCTCGCGCGGCGATTCGCTGAATCACCCGCGGGACGAACTTGTTGACCACTTCCTTTTCCAGAAGTTCGCGGCCAATGTCAACTCCGGCCGCACTGGCAGCGGCTATCCAAAGTTCAGCGATTTCATTGTCGGTGCTGAACTCAAAGCCGTAAACCAAACTCAACTTCTGGATAGTGCGCATCGTGATCGCCGACAGAATACCGAGATCGGGGAAGATGGTGATCAACCCGCCCAGGCCGAAGCCAGCTCCCTCAAGAGCAGCGAGTTTCATGCCGCTGCGAATCAGTTCGTCGGCGACCGCGTCAAGCTCACCCATATCGAGCGAATACACTCCGTGATAGCCGCCGATCGGCAGCCGATAAGCAGTGCGGAGTTGCAGCAGAAACTTCTCGGAATCGACCTGCACGGTAGAATACGCGCGCGTCAATCCTTTGATCAGCGCTTTCTCGGCGCGGTCGCGAAGCCACGATTTGGGGGCTGCATCGGGCATCAGTTCAACCTTAACCCACCGCGGCAGAGAATGCCACAAAACCTGCGCTAAATAAGGTCCAATATGCCCTCTGTGCTAGCATCATTGGTATCTAATGCCAACTGGAAAACTGCAGATCATCCCCTTGGGAGGCCTCGGCGAGTTCGGTATGAACTGCATGGCCGTACGCTGGGGCGACGACATTATTGTGATCGATGCCGGCCTCATGTTCCCCGAGGCCGAATTACTCGGCGTGGATATCGTGGTCCCGGATATCTCCTATCTAATCGAGAACCGGCAGCGGATTCGCGGCATTGTCCTCACCCACGGCCACGAGGACCACATCGGCGCGCTTCCCTTCGTTCTGTCCGAACTCAACGTGCCGGTATGGGGCACCGAGTTCACGCTGGCCTATGTCGAGGACAAACTGGACGAGCATGGCTTGCTCGACGATGCCGACTTGCGCGAGATCCGCGCCGGCGAGCGCTTCAAAGCCGGTGTGTTTACGATTCATCCCATCCGGGTGACACATAGTCTGGTGGATTGCGTTGCGCTCGCAATTCACACTCCGCTCGGCGTGATCATTCACACCGGCGACTTCAAGGTCGATCCCACGCCCACCGACAATCATCTGTTCGATCTGCACTCATTCGCGGAATACGGGAAGCAGGGCGTGCTGGCGCTGTTTCAGGATTCCACAAACGTCGAGCGTAAGGGCTACACGCCCAGCGAGCGTGCGGTGCGACGGAAGTTTGACGAGGTTTTTGCGCACACCAAGCGGCGCCTATTCATTTCGTGTTTCTCGTCTTCCATTCATCGGATTCGCCTTGCTGTGGAACTGGCTCACCAGCACGGACGCAAGGTAGCGTTCATCGGCCGCTCCATGAACAACTCCGCCGAGATTGCCGAAGATCTTGGCTACCTGGAAATTCCCGAAGGCACCGCGATCAATCCCGGGGAGATGAAGAATTTCCCGCCGGAAAAAGTCTGCGTGATGATAAGCGGAACCCAGGGCGAGCCCATGTCGGCGCTGTCACGCGCGGCTGTCGATAATCACAAGCACGCCAAGATCGAGAAGGGCGACACGGTCGTGCTCTCGTCGCGCATTATCCCCGGCAACGAGAAAACGATCTACCGAATGATCGATCATCTCTTCCGCCGCGAGGCATACGTGATTTACGAAGACGGCACCACGCCTCCAATTCACGTCAGCGGACACGGCAGCCAGGAGGAACTGAAGCTGATCATCAATCTGGTGCGGCCGAAATATTTCATTCCCATCCACGGCGAATACCGCCAACTGAAGCTGCACGCCGAAATGGCCGGGGCCATGCACAGCTCAGTGGGGAAAGTAATTCTGATCGAGAGTGGCGACGTTCTTGAGTTCGACGAACACAACGCCCGCAAGGCCGGACGCGTCAACGTGGGTCGCGTCTGCATCGATTCCGGATCGCGAACGGATGTGGTGGAAGACTTAATCATTAAAGACCGGCGGCACCTGAGCGAAGACGGCATCGTGCTGCCCATCATCGCGATCAACAAACTGACGGGCCGCGTGGAAACTGCGCCGGAGATCGTCACGCGCGGCTTCAACGCCGGAGAAGACGGCTTCGTGGACGGAGCAAAACGCATTGTCGAAGACACACTGGCGCACTCCAGCGAAGAAGAAAAAACGGACTACGGCGTGATCAAAGAAAAAATCCGCGCCGATTTGAAGCGCTATATTTCTAAGCAGACCCAGAAACGGCCGTTGATTATGCCGGTGATATTGGAGATCTAATCAGGCTATGCGTGCAAGCGGGCTTTAAACCAGCGGGTTTTTCCACCTGAGCCCTGGAAATCGCGCAAAGTCCCGATCCGCCGTATAAAAGACACCGCCATACTCGATCGTCAACGCCGCGATCTGAGCATCACTGATCAGCGGTCCGGAAGCCTGTCCCTCGATGACCAACCGTCGGAAAAGGGTCCAGTGCTCATCGCCCGGTACAATGACTCGTACATTCGGCTGCGCCTGCCACTCTTCTACAATCTGTGCAGCCTGCACAACGGTCAAACGCGATCCCGGCAGCTTCCGATTGGTCATGACTCGCAAGAAGGCAGATATCGTCTGCCATGGCAATCCAACAGGCTCCACGTCCGAAAAGATCTTCTCCACCCAGGCACGGCTCTTCTTGTGCTGGGCCGAATCGGTATCGTAGGAATAGATCAGCAGGTTGGCGTCGACGACAATCACCGATGATCCGGGCCTTCCAGAAGTTCGAGTAATTCCTCGACCTTTTCGAATTGAGGCAGCCCCAAATTCATCGGCTTCACTACAAACGGCTTTCGGGTTGGCTGCTTCGCGGCCGTCAAGCCCAGACGGAGCAGGCGATTAGCCACCTGCTTGAACGGTTCTCCAGACTTACGGACTTCCTTTTTCAGCAAGGCTGCCACGTCGTCATCGATAGTAAGAGTCGTTCTCACATCATGATGCTATCCATTAAGGCATCATGATGTCAAGTTGCCTCCTTAGCCCGCAATCGGTAAATTGGTGCTAGATGATCAGCCTGAAGGAAATCAACGAAGCCCAAGCCCGCCTGCTCGGAATCGCTGTCCGAACCCGCCTGATCGAATTCAATCATCAAGACTCCGATAGCCGGCGACTTTTCCTCAAGCCCGAAAACCAGCAGCCTATCGGCGCCTTCAAACTTCGCGGAGCCTACAACAAGATCGCTTCCCTCTCGGAACAAGACCGCAAGCGCGGAGTCATCACTTATTCCAGCGGCAACCATGCGCAGGGCGTGGCCTATGCGGCGCGGGCGCTGGGCGTGAAATCCGTAATCGTGATGCCGAAAAATGCTCCCGCAATCAAACGCGAGGCCACAGCCGCGCTGGGCGCCGAGATTGTCTTCGTCGGCCCAGGCAGCGCCGAGCGCCAGCTTAAAGCCGAAGAACTGGCCGCTGAGCATGGATACGTAATCGTGCCTCCCTTCAACGACGAGCAGATCATCGCCGGCCAGGGCACGATTGGATTGGAGATTCTCGAAGATCTGCCAGAAGTTGAAATGGTTCTTGCGCCGGTCGGCGGCGGAGGCATGATCAGCGGCGTGGCCTCGGCGATTAAGTTGAGCAATCCCTCGGTCAAAGTAATCGGCGTGGAACCAGAACTAGCAGCCGATGCGCAGGCCAGCTTGCGCGCAGGAAGGATCGTTAAATTCCCTGCTGATGAGGTCGTGCGCACAATGGCTGACGGGCTGCGCACGCAAAGCATTGGCCCCATCAACTTCGAGCACATCCGCCGCTACGTCGACGACATCGTAACTGTATCCGAAGCAGAGATTCGCGAGGCGGTCCGACTGCTGGCGGCGAATCCCAACACCGTGGCTGAACCCAGCGGAGCCGTGGCGGTCGCGGGCTTCCTGTTCCGCCGCGAGCTACTCCCGAAGACGAAGCTGAACGTCGCCATCATCAGCGGCGGGAACATCGATCCCGGAATGCTGGAGGAATTTCGCAGCAAATAGGCGGTGACAGAAATAGGATCGATCACTTCACGCGCACTGCCATCACCCAACGCCGCAGCGCTACCACAGCCCAAACCGCCTCAACCAATCCGAACGGCCACGCGCCTTGCAGAAATCCGTAGACGGAGCCGAGGGCGCAAGCTCCCGCAAAGGCCAAAATGAACCAACGGCTCCGCGCTTCGAGAGCGTAGCAGACCAGCATCGCGGTTACCGCAAACAGGCCGAAGATGGATAACGGTGTCATCAGAGCGCAAGATGCGTGCCCGGCTAGCAATCCTACCAGTTGCCCACGAACCGGGCGACGCCAAGACCGATTCCGCTTGACCGGCGCGAAAGACGAGCACTAACCTGTAAAGCGTTGAATATCTTAGTGGCACACGAAATAAAAGCAAACGGTTTTGCAACCTCGTCCTACCCGAGCCCATTCTTACTCAATGATCAGGTTGACGAAAACTCCAGGCCTTCGGGATGTCATGAAACTACGATCCCCAACGATTTCAACATTGATTTCAAAATTAACGATCGCCGTGGTTGCGATCGCGACTTTTTTCGCTCCGTTCGCTCTCGGGCAAGCTCAGCGTGGAACGCTGGTGAATGAGGAAAGCATGCGCGTCTCTCCCAGCGCAGAAGCGGCCAAACTAGGCGTGGCTGACCGCGGACGCGAGATGATTATCCTCGATAGCAGTCACGATTGGGTGCATGTGGAAGCGATTCTGCTCCCGCCGAGTCACGAAGAAGGCGCAACTGAGGAAGAAGAGGAAGGCAAGACTGTCACCGGCTGGGTTTCCAGCAAGGGGTTCGTAAGCGCTGCAACGCAAGACGGCGACCGAATCATCTTTGGGGAAGCGGCGGACTCCGAAGACCAGGCCAGCCGCCGCCGCGGGCGTCGCGATGCAGCGCGGGATGCCATGCGGCTCTACTATCGTGTTTACGATCTGATGCCCACTTCGCCGCTGGCCGCTGAGGCGCTTTATCGCGCTGCCGATATTCGCTGGCAAATCCAGAAGTCCGATGTGATGACGCGGCCTTCCGCGCGCGAACGCCAATCCTATATGCGCGGGCAGATGCAGGAAGACTGGATGAAGCTAGTGATCAAGAAGTATCCCGGCACAAAATGGGCCGACCTTGCCGCTTTTCGCATGATCGATAACAAGATCTGCGGCGAATGGGAGGGCTTGTCGAAGTGCCCGGACAAGGAAGCCGACCTCTACGAGAATTATGCCAAAGACCATCCGCAGTCTCCAGCAGCGCCGGAAGCCTTGTACAACGCGGCCTGGCGCCGCTCCGCGTTGATCGAAATTTACAGAACGGAACCCAATCAGAAGAAATCCGCGGAATCGAAAGACCGCGCCCTGGCGTTGGCTCTGAGGGTCGTCAGCCAGTATGGACAAAGCGATTGGGCTGTGCGCGCACAGCGCCTCGCGTTCTACATTCAGCAGGGCATCCCCACTTACGGCAACTCCGGCGACTAGCGTGAAATTCATTAACAACGAAGGACACACAGTCGTATGAAGGTATGAGCGCGTCTTTCTTTCTTCGTGCTACTTCGTGCCCTTCGTGGTTCCTTAAGACGTCGATCTCCTTGAAACCGTTTTCTGAGATACTGTTCTCTCACTCTTGGAGGACGATTGAACGATTACTTGCTGTCGCTGATCTTAGGGATTGTCGAAGGCCTTACCGAGTTTCTGCCGGTCAGCTCGACTGCGCATTTGAGGCTTTCTGAAGCGCTGCTCCATGTCAGCTTGTCGGACGGCTACTGGAAGATGTATTCCATTGTCATTCAATTGGGAGCAATTCTTTGCCTGCCGGTTTATTTCCGTAGCCGGATCGCGACGTTCCTTTCCACCTTTCCGCGCGGCGAGCGCGGCGATCGGACACCGCTCACGCACCCTCTGGGATTAGTCGCCGTCGCGTTTGTAGTTACCGCCATTCCATCGTTCCTGCTGACCAAGGTGATTGGCAAACACCTGGAGAACTTGTACATCATCGGCTGGTCGTTGTTGATCGGCGGAATCGTTATGTGGATCGTCGACGCAATGAACGCGAAGTCGGAAGCCGCGGGGCCGTCCGCAGGCGGAGGCCGCATCCATACTTGGAAGATGGAAAACATGAGTCTGGGACAAGCCGTGTGGATTGGATTCTGCCAGATCTTCTCGGGAGTATTTCCTGGAACGTCGCGCTCCATGTCCACGATCGCGGGTGGCCAGATTGCGGGAATGTCGCGAGCGTCCGCTCTCGAATTCTCATTCTTCGTGTCCATCCCGACCATGGTTGCCGCCACGGGTTACACGCTGTTCAAGTCGGTCATGGGGAAAAGCGAGAATCCGATTGGGGTTTCGCAGATCGATGCCCATGGGTGGATCGTGCTGGCCATCGGCTTCGTGGTCTCCTACATCGTAGCGTACGCTTCCGTGGCATGGTTCATGGCCTACGTGAGGAAGCGTGGGTTCGCGCCGTTTGCGGTTTACCGCATCATCGTCGGGGCGCTGGTTCTGGTATTTGCGGCCCGGTTGGCGGGATAAGCTGACGCGCCCGATGGGGCGGAGCTTCATGCATCCGTCTGATTGTCAAAGACCTGTGCCGCAGCTCGTCGCCCGAGTCGTAAATGCGTTTATGGTTTAGTAACTGTTTACCTTCCTATTGAATGGCCGGGGACATCCCTGACATTTTAGACCGGGCGGATCTCTGACAGTTTTTCTCCCTCTGTCCCGAGGGGATGGGGTGCAGGGGAAGGGGATGCTTTGAAGTGCACCCTTAGACTGAG
>Ga0182024_10010716_pt1 | contig 18627 bp, 27 predicted proteins | sample P32metaG_FD_120480 | JGI IMG/M metagenome (GOLD analysis project Ga0182024, IMG submission 120480) | Permafrost microbial communities from Stordalen Mire, Sweden - P3-2 metaG (Illumina Assembly) | ecosystem: Environmental > Terrestrial > Soil > Wetlands > Permafrost | place: Sweden: Stordalen... | reverse complement strand
GCGCACAAATCCATCCAGCAGCATGTCGGCGGCGCGCGCCGTGAAGAACGGGCGGTGATTGCTCAGCGCTTCGACCGCCGCAACCAGATCACGGTCAGCGTCGGACTTCATGATGTAAGCGCGTACACCAGCTTCAACAATCTCACGCACCAGTTGATCTGAAAAATGTAGCGTGAGAATCAGAATTTCGCACTTCGGGAGGCTCTTACGAATTTTTCGTGCCGCCTCAAGACCATTTAAATCAGGCATGCTGATGTCCATCACCACGACATCAGGCTTCAATTGTTCTGCTAAAGTCACTGCTTCGCGCCCTGTTTTAGCCTCGGCGCATACTTCCCAACCCGGACGAGCGGTCAACAGCTCCTTCAGACCACGCCGGATGATGTCGTGATCGTCGGCGACCAAAATACGCAATTTTTTTCTCCTTATTTACGCAATTTACGCACGCGGCTTGGGTACAAAAAACTGAGATTGCGATCTGTTGGTATTGGCACGCCGACCAACGTGGGACTAACATGCGGATGTCGTGGTCATCGCATTCCGATGATTGGCCGCATCCCATTGAAAAGAAATACCATTTACCCTGTATTCACGCGGCCTTTGGACCGCACCATTTTTTTCTACTCGAGCGCAGGTTTGTTCCAGCCTCGCTGATTCTGACTCTCAGTGTGGTGCCACTTGCGAATACACGTTTACACCGATTGTCCTAAGGAGTAGAAAGCTGTCAAATGCGCCACGGAGGAAGCCATGCTGATTATCCTATTAGTGGTGCTCTTGGTTCTGTCTCTCGGATCGCTACCGTCGTGGCCATATAGCAGAGGTTGGGGATATTACCCCAGCAGCGGCCTGGGATTAGTGGTTGTTATCCTCGTCATCCTGCTACTCATGGGACGAATTTAAAAAGCGCTCGATTTCGGCAGCTCTCGATTTCGATAGTTAACGTTCCCGCCGGGTTTCACCATTTTGCTGCACAAGGAGATCCGGCGTGGCGGAGAGTGCCAGGTCAATCCCAGGGCGGATCGACGAAAATAAGATAGAGCCCAAGTCCCGCAGAACCCAAGGCCCAAAGCAGGATCCAGATTCTTTTGCGAAGAATATGGCCTTCGTGGGGCCCGGGCTGGTGACTGGCGCCTCGGATGACGACCCGAGTGGAATAGCATCTTACTCGCAAGCGGGCGCACAATTCGGAATCGCGTCGCTGTGGCTGGCGCTTTTCTCCTATCCCTTCATGTGCGCCATTCAGGAAATCAGCGCCAGGATCGGACGCGTCACCGGTGTCGGAATTTCTGCCTATCCGCAGGCCTTTCCCTCGCCCCGTTGTGTACCTAGTCGTGGCGTTGTTGCTGATCTCCAGCATTTTCAATCTTGGTGCTGACCTCGGAGCTATGGGCGACTCTGCGCATATGCTGCTCGGGGGTCGGCGTGGATCCACGTTCTGCTGATGGGCGTGATCTCTCTCTTACTGCAAGTTTTTGTGCCGTACACCCGCTACGTCTACTATCTGAAATTTTTGGTGTTGTCACTTCTGGCCTACGTGGTTACCGCCTTCCTGATTCATATCGATTGGCCTGCCGCACTTAAAGCTACGGTATTGCCGCCGGTAAGCATGTTTCACGGCGATTATTTGATGGTGGTCGTCGCCGTGTTGGGCACCACTATCAGTCCCTATCTTTTTTTCTGGCAGGCCTCTCAGGAAGCGGAAGAAGTGCAGGTTCACGTGGAAGAGAAATCATTGAAACGAGCTCCCTCGCAAGCGCCCAAGGAATTGCGCAGAATTAGAATCGACACGTACGCTGGCATGGCCGTGTCCAATGCGGTCGCCTTTTTTATCATGCTGACTTCGGCGGCCACGTTGCACGCTCATGGAATTACGAAATCCAGACCGGCGTGCAGGCGGCCAGCGCGCTGGAACCACTGGCTGGTCGTTTTGCGTATGCTTTATTTTCCATGGGAATCATTGTTACCGGATTGCTGGCCGTGCCGGTCCTGGGGGGAGCGGCGGCGTATGCCGTGGGCGAGGCCATGCGCTGGCGGGTGGGGCTGGAGGTAAAGCCGGCGCGAGCTGCAAAGTTTTACATGACACTGGGATTAGCAACATTGGTGGGCTTGCTGCTGAATTTTGTTCATTTTGATCCTATCCGTTCACTCTTCATAGCGGCCGTAATAAATGGCGTGCTGGCCGCGCCGGTTATGGCTTTGATGATGTTGATGGAGCGCAGCCATAAAATTATGGGAAAGTTCACTGTGCCCGTTTCTCTCCAGATCGTTGGGTGGGCCGGGACAGCCGCCATGTTTGTGGCGTCCGTAGCGTTTATTGTAAGTGGAATAAAATGGGGAAAGTGACTTACTGAAGCTGCGCGGCCTATCCGTTCAAATCTTTGTTGGGCTTTTACGATTTCACGGTTAGCTGGTTCTGCACTTTGTCGGCTCCCGCGATTTCGTTTGCTTTTGCGCCGACTGCACTCTTTTCATCTTCACTTTTGACCGGCCCTTTCAAAGTGACCATGCCGTTGCGCACAATGACTTTGACGTTGTGGGCGTAAGTCGATAACGAGGAGTCGCTGGTGATGGACTTGTGAATTTTGTTTCACAGATCACGATCGGCCGCAAACTCTCTCTGGTTGTCTGCTGTTGCTGCTGCTTTGCTGTTATCGCCCTTGTTGTTGGCGGTGTTGTCGGGTTGAGTCTGCTGGTCAGACTGGCGCGCGTGAGCGGGGACACCAGTAAAGAGAAATCCAGATAAGCAACGGGTTGCGCCGAAACTATCTCCGATGAGTTGGAATAGCCATACGCATTGCTGTGTATTCAACTGGCGAGACAAACGTACCAGCAGGAAACAAAATGGTCGGTGATGCCCCGCCGCAAACTCCGGTGAAACCCGTATTGGATAACGTCGGGGGGTGGCACAGTATCGGAGCACTCAACCGGATAGCTCACTTTTAAGATATTTCGCGTTACTGATTCAAGTCCCTCATTGGTTCGAACTTAGGAGGCTTTGTGGCAAAAAATAAGTCTGTATTCGGAATTTACTCAAGCCGCAGCGGCGTTGAAAACGCGGTGGTGGCCTTGAAAGACGCAGGATTTCAGCATTCGGACGTTTCCGTACTACTGCCCGAAAATCTAGGCAGCCGTGAAATCGCAACTGAGAAAAATACCAAGGCTCCCGAAGGTGCGACTACCGGTGCAGGTTCTGGAGCGGTAATCGGCGGCGCACTAGGATGGCTCGTCGGCATCGGCGCCCTGGCTATTCCAGGCTTGGGCCCTTTCATCGCGGCGGGTCCAATCATGGCGGCTCTTGCGGGCATGGGCGTGGGCGGGGCCTTTGGCGGAGTAACCGGAGCGCTCGTTGGCATGGGTATTCCAGAATTCGAAGCCAAGCGCTATGAAGGACGACTGCAAAAGGGCGGAATTTTGGTCTCCGTTCACTGCGATACTTCGGAAGAAATCAAGCGCGGCAACGACATTCTGCAGCGCACCGGCGCGGAAGACATTTCCTCCGCAGGCGAAGCATCGGCGGATACAAAAGCTAAGAAAGATACGCCGGCAGCGCGTCGCGCAGGAACAGACTGCTAGTCTGGAACAAACGACTAAAGTTTAAGGCCCCGTTCTTTAACACGGACACGTAGCTTCGTGAGGAGGCTCCATGTATCTCATACTGTTTGTAATCCTGTTGCTGGCGTGGCTCGGTGGCTTTCTGGTGTTCCATGTTTCCAGTGCGCTGATCCATCTGCTGCTGTTGTTCGCGATAATCTCGATTATCGTACACTTCTTCCAGCGCAGAACCACTGCGTAAAGCAGCTAAAAGCTTCGCCTCAATCAAGGGGCGGCATCGCGGAAGCGCGTGCCGGCTCTTCTTATTTTGTCCGTTAGCAGTGCGGTCGAACGTACTGCGGTGTTGGACAGTACATGGTCATCGGTGTAAGATTTTTTCATCTTGCCCTGGAGACGAAGTTCCTTGCGCTCCGATTCGGCCACACTTCAAATTTCCGTCGTGGTTCGTGCGGCATTGGCCGCCGCTTTTGTCGTGGCGCTGGGGTATTGGTCCACGACAGCCAGCCAAACGGTAGTCGACGTTCGTGACTCTGCGACCAGCGCACTGTTGCAAGGCCACGGTAAAGTGCTGGTGCTGATTTTTGTGCGCACGGATTGCCCGATTTCCAATCGATACGCGCCACTGCTACAACAGATGGAAAAGAAATACGGGCAAGAAGTGTTTTTCCGGCTTGTCTTCCCGGACCGGAATGAATCCCCCGAAAAGATTCGTAGCTATTTGAAGGATTATGGCTACGATCTAGCTGCCATTCGCGATCTTGATCACGCCCTGGTGAAAAAAACTTTCGCAACGATTACTCCCGAGTCCGCGGTGTTTAATGCCAAGGGACAGCTTGTCTATCACGGTCGCATCGACAACCTCTACGAACATCTTGGTCAGCCACGCAGTGCCGCCACAACACATGAACTGGCCGATGCCATCGACGCCGCGAGTAAAGGAGAGAATCCCCGCGTCTCAAGCGCAAACGCTGTGGGGTGCTTTATCTCGGACCTGGAATGAACCGCGTAAGGCAAACCGTCCTGATTGTGTCGCTGGTCCTTGGCGTCACGCACAGCGTGGCCCTGCCCGCGATTCCGCCACAGACGGCGGCTGCCGATTCGCAGGTTACGTTTAACCGCAACGTCGCACCCATGCTGTTTCGCTACTGCGCCACCTGCCATCGCCCGGGCGAGTCTGGGCCCTTCCCGCTGCTCTCCTACAAGGATGCGAAGTCTCACGCGCGACAAATAGCGGCCGTCACGCAAAGCCGATTCATGCCGCCGTGGTTGCCGGAACCAGGAGACTTCAAATTTGCGGATGAGCTGCGTCTATCGGATGCGCAGATCGCACTGATTGCCAGGTGGGTGGAACAAGGGGCGACAGAAGGTGCAGCTTCCGATTTGCCGCCCAAGCCGAACTTTGTCGAGGGCTGGCAAATGGGCACTCCCGATTTAGTCGTCCAAGCCGGAAAGCCATACCTGCTCCCGGCCAGTGGCACCGATCAATATTGGAACTTCATTTTTCGCACTCCGGTAACTGAGACGCGCTGGCTCAAAGGGATCGAAGTACGGCCCGGAGATAAGCGCGTGGTCCATCACGCCAATGTTCTGGTTGACCGCATGCAATCTGCTCGTGCCCAGGAAACTTCTCCGGGCTCGGGATTCGGCGGAATGGAAATCAAAATCGAGTCGGAGGCCTTTGATCCGGACAGTCACTTTCTTTTTTGGAAGCCCGGAACGCTACCGTATAGCGAGCCGGAAGGTATGGCCTTACGCATCGACCCCGGCACTGACTTGGTGCTGAACATTCATTTGCAACCTTCCGGGAAGGAGGAGTGGATTCAGCCCAGCCTGGGCTTGTATTTCACAAGTCAGCCTGCGACCCGTTTCCCGATGCTGCTGCAATTGGAAAACGACAGAAAGCTGGATATTCCGCCAGGGGAAAAGAATTTTTTGGTCACTGATGACTTCACTATTCCGGAAGACGTCGAGCTATTGGCAATCTATCCTCACGCGCATTATGTCGGCAAGGATCTCGAGGCATTCGCAACGTTTCCGGACGGAACAAAGAAATCTCTGATTCACATTCCGTCGTGGGATCTGAATTGGCAGGCCGTCTTCCGTTATGTATCGCCCGTTGAGCTGCCCGCCGGAACCGTTATTTCCATGCGATACAGGTATGACAACTCGGATGAAAACGTGCACAACCCCAACATACCGCCAAAAAGAGTGATCAGCGGCAACCGCGCCAGCGATGAGATGGCCCATTTGTGGGTGCAGGTGCTGCCACACAATCTATCGGGCCAGAAAGTTGATCCGCGAAGAGTTCTGCAGGAGGCCATGGCCCGCCACAATGTGGAGAAGAATCCCGCGGATTTTGAAGCACACTACAATCTCGGCGCCATGCTTCAGGCGCGCGGTGATTTGGCGGCCGCCCTGAAGGAGTATGAACTGGCGCTAAAGATTCGACCGGAAGACGCCACGGCGAACAACGCGATGGCCGGCGCCAGCTTGGCGTCGGGCCATCCGGAACAGGCGGTGAAATATTTGGAAGCTGCGCTGCTATCGCGTCCGAATTATTTCGACGCGCACTACAATCTGGGGACTGCACTCGCCATGCAGAACGACTTTGCGGGAGCCGTGGCACAATTCGGCGCTGCCGTTCAACTAAACGCCCTGGACGCCAATGCCCAGGCCAATTTTGGAGCAGCACTGGCTGAAACGGGAAATTGGAAAGACGCGCGCGCACATCTGGAAAAAGCGCTGGCCATCGACCCGAACCTGGCGCTCGCGCGAGAAAACCTCGAACAAGTGAAGCGCGAGTTGCCCAATGACCAGCGGTAGATGACCAGCGGTGAGAGCACTACCTTGCCGCGATGAACTCGCAGCGAAGTGCGCCAGCTTACTTGGCTTTTTTCGCTTTTTCGGCCCGATACCGCGCCCAACGTTCTTTGGTCGCCTTGGAGATCTTGGCCTTGGCCGCTGCCGACATCGTGCGCCTGCGAATAACTCCAACATGACTGCCTGCATCGGCGCGTGAGGTCCACTGCGAGCCGTTGGCCGAACCATTCAACGCGGTGATTGCCGTTTCGATCCCTTTCAACTGATGTTGTAGCTTGGTTTGTTCTTGTCTAAGTGCAGTCAAAATATCCATTAAATCCTCCGTGAACATTAGACACTGTGGCCCCCGAACCTACAAGACGTACTCAGCTAGTCACTTAAGCGTATCATATGATTACTTTTTAATACTATGTGCTAACTGTAGTGACAAGTCAAGTACCCCTCAAACGGCTGCGTAGGGCATGCGACACTGCAACGAGTAGCGGCGCCAGCGCCCCCGTTGTCGCGCGACTAAGGCCAGTCACCGGTACGTTTCAAATCACAACGAATTGCGCCGTGCTCACGCATTGAAGCCTCGAAAATCTCTCGGGCAAAGTTGCGCTGTAGCCCTCGCGAACCATACACACTTCCCCCGATGGTTTTCGCCCAACGGCTTTGCTAAAAATTACCCCGCCCGAACCTAACCATCTTTATGTTCTGATGCACGGTTCAAGCAGTCTCTTGCGGAGTTCCGCGGCTGGGGCTTTCGGCCATCTTCACTAATAGATCGCGTACTTTAGCGGAGGCATTTCGTGGACCGTGTCGCATTGGCTGACTCAGACGCTAGAAATGATTCGCACACCTCTGGAGTGTCTTGGCCGGCCATAGCGGCCGGGGCGTTTGTAACCGCGGCCTTGTCACTTGCTCTTCTCGCTTTGGGCACTGGGATCGGGCTCTCGGCCGTGTCGCCGTGGGCCAACTCCGGCGCATCCGCCTCCGCGATCGGGTGGTCGGCGGTCATCTGGCTTGTGATCATAGAAATCGTCGCTTCCGCCATGGGCGGCTACCTCGCCGGACGTCTCCGCACCAGATGGGTCAATGTTCACACCCATGAAGTTTATTTTCGCGACACCGCCCATGGTTTTCTGGTTTGGGCGGTCAGCCTGGTAATCACCGCCGCCTTTTTGGCCTCCGCCGCAGCCTCGGTGGTCGGCGGCTCTGCGCGTTCCAGCGCTCCGGCAACCGGTTCGCAATCACGAGAGACTTCCGGACCGCATGCCTACTTCGTGGATACCTTGCTTCGAACGCCTGAGCCGGTCGCTTCGCAAAACACCTCCGAGCTTCAGACCGAGGTCGCCGTGATTTTTGCGAATGGCCTGCGAGAAGGCGCTCTGCCACCCGCGGACAAGTCCTATCTCGCGCACGTGGTAACGTCGCGCACGGGCATCAGCGGACCCGAAGCTGCAAAACGCGTGGATGACGTCTTCGCTCAGGCGCAGCAAGCCGCTGATCAGGCTCGCAAGGCGATCGCCCACTCCATGTACTGGACCTTCCTGGCCCTGCTGGTGGGCGCCTTTTCCGCCAGTTTCGCAGCTACCATCGGTGGAAGGCAACGCGATCGCGTCGTAACCATCTAACCAGCGATATAATTTATTCGGAGGCCGCTTTATGCGCTCAATTCTGTTGCTCGTTCTCGGAGTTCCAATACCTATCATCATCCTGATAGGCCTTTTCAGCCATTTTTAGTGCCGGTCCACGCAAATCACGCCTAACGCCGATTACATTTTTGCGTGTTAAAGTTGCAGCTGACCTGATTCTGTAATCGCTGAGAGCAGCTGCATCTTGCTAAGCTGGCTATCGACGACCATATACACCGAAGCGCTTTTTGCATTGGCTAAATAATTTACAAATAGCCACGCCCGCCAACTTGACGCATCGCACGTAAGTAAATTTAAGTTTCTCCGCTGAAGCCCTCCTATTGAAAATCGCCAGCTGGAACGTCAACTCCATACGCGCGCGGCTCGATCATGTGGTGGCCTGGCTTGCATCACAGCAGCCGGACGTCCTGCTACTGCAGGAGCTGAAAGGTGCAGAATTTCCTGCCATTGTATTTAAGGAGCTGGGCTACGAGAGTGTTGCTGTTACACAGAAGGCGTACAACGGTGTGGCGATCTTGTCTCGATTGCCCATCGAGACCATCAGCACCAAACTAGCCGGCGATGACGCTGACACCCACGCGCGATTTCTGGAAAGTACCATCGACGGGCTTCGCATAGTCAACATCTACCTTCCCAATGGGAACCCCCCGTCCAGCGAGAATTTCGCTTATAAGCTGGCGTGGATGGATCGGCTAATTAAGGAGATGAGTTTCTGGAGACGCAAAAATGTCCCCGTTATTGTGGGCGGCGACTTCAATGTCATTCCTGAGGACATCGACTGCCACAAACCTTCCTCATGGCTTCACGACGCTCTGTTTCAGCCCGAACCGCGGGCGCGATACCGCGCGCTGCTCAAGCTAGGCTATACAGACGCGTTCCGCAGTCTCCACCCAGGCGAAGGCGGACATTTTACTTTCTGGGATTACTTCCGGTCGGCATTCGAGAATAATCGCGGCATTCGCATCGATCATTTCTTACTGTCCGGTCCCGTCGCAAAACGGCTGGTGTCCTGCGAAATTGATAAAGGTCCGCGCAGCGGAATCAAGCCCTCGGATCACGCCCCTATCATTCTGCAACTTCGCTAGCGAAATGGGAACGACCCTCTCAACTCTTAGTCAGCATTTCATTGACTACTTTGGCCAAAGCGACACCAAATTTAAGGTGTTGGTCGGAGTCAAGATGGACGCCATCAACTAAACTCGCGGTGGTAATGGTTTCCGCGTCAAAGCACCGACACCCGAGTTCCGAAGCCACCTGCATATAGGCTTCCGCCAAGCCAACTGCTCTCTCTTCAGCACCGCGGAATTTTCTGGCAATGCTACCCTTCGGATTACGAAATCTTGGTGGACAGACGATCAAAACAGAAGGCACCGGCATGCCCGGGTCTATAGGTGAACGCCGGATCTCGCGCACAAGCGATGCAATCCCCAGTGCCGAGGACCAAGCATCGTTGTAAGGATGACAAAATTGAAAATCATTCGTTCCCAACATCAGGATCACGAGTGACAGCGGTGAATGCGATTCTATCTTTTGGGCGAGCCCCTCGAGTCCATTTCGTCCGGGTTTATACGGATCCTCCCAGACCGTCCGGCGACCATTCAAACAATCTTCAATTACACGCGTCCGGCCGGGTGCGGAGGCATTCAACGTGAGTTCGAGAACGCCCGGCCAACGAGCGTCAAAGGCCAGCCGGTTTCTCGTGTTGGGAATATTCCCCAGGTAAGCGAATCTGCGTATACCAGGATCTGGTGCATAAGAGCCTTTGCTTAGTGAATTTTTACTTCTCAAGAATACGCCCAGGCACTTATCCAGGCGCCCAGCCCACTGTTATCTATCTACATCGCCGCTTGAGGGTCGCTAACGCAAACGGAATATCCCGATTAATCGGACGGCACGCGACGACTTTACGAATTCAGTTCATGGTAGTAAACCTCTGAAACCTTTGCGTTAGACCGTGCTGTGGCGCCTTGGCCTGAAGGAGTGAAACAATATCAGCGAACGAAAACGGTCTGTCCACGCGCTTTTACGCTTGAGCGCGAACCCAGACAGCCCATACCCAGGAAAGCCAGCGTCCCCGGCTCCGGCGTGTTCACAGTCTCGCAGCGTTAATCAGGAAGTGAGCAGATGTCATTTGTTCAACCTGTGAACACACAGCATCGACGGACTGTTCTTGGTTTATGTCTGCTGCTCCTCTAGGTAAGCGTCAGACGCTCGAGATCGGAGTTTCTTTTGTATGCGGCCATCCCTTGCGACTCGTGAGGTAGGTTTCCAGGATGGCCTCGAGATCCTGCGGACGGATCGGTTTGCTAAGATACCCGTCCATGCCTGCCGCGATACAGCGCTCCTGATCCCCTTTTCTTCGCGTGCGCGGTCAGAGCGATCACCGCCTGGTGGTCGCCACTGACTTGTCCTTCTTACGAATCAACGCCGTCGCCTCCAGCCCGTCCATCTCCGCCATTTGCACATCCATGAACACCAAGTCAAAAGCATCCTTCTCCAACGCCGCAAGCGCTTCTCGCCCGTTTGCGGCCACGACCACGCGATGTCCTCTCTTCTCCAGTAAGCGAGCGGCCAGCCGCTGATTCACTGCGTTATCCTCCACCAGGAGTACGCTCAAGAACTTTGAAGGGTCGGACCCGTCTTTCAGCGAGAAGCGCGTGATCAACGGAATCACACCATCCTCCTCTTTTGCTCCAAGCGCTCGCGCAACGGCCTCCCGCAACTCGGATTGACGGACAGGTTTTAAGAGGTACGCTGTGATCCCTAGCTCCTGACATCGCGCTGCGTCGCCTCGATAACCCGCTGAAGTGAGCATCATAATGGTTGCAGTGGTCACATGCGGGCTCTGTCGAATCCGCTCGACTAGACCGAATCCGTCCATCACGGGCATGTGCATATCCGTCAGTATCAAATCGTAAGGAGCCCCAGCTTCCAGAGAAACAGCTAATTACGCTAGAGCTTCTTCGCCGTCTTCGACCGAGGTTGGATTCACATCCCATCGCTTCAACATACCTTCTAGAATCCGGCGATTGGTACGATTGTCATCGACAATCAGGACTTTCACGCCTCGCAGCATCTCCGCTGGCGTAGTCATTTCCACTTTGACGGCTCGCCCATCAGCGACTCCCAACCGGATAGTGAAGTGGAAACGCGTCCCTGAATCGGGCCCGCTCTCGACCCAGATTTTTCCTCCCATCATCTCAACCAAGCGAGTCGAAATCGTTAGTCCTAAACCGGTGCCACCGTACTTCCGCGTTGTGGAGGTATCGGCCTGCGTGAAGGTAACGGATCAGGATCGGGGATTGCTGGCGCGGCTAGACACGCTGATAGACGATCTTTTCGAAATCGGATTGCATCTGCTCTCGATACCGTTGGCCGGGTTAGCCACGTACGGCGAGCGGTACCAAAAAACAAGAATTTATCCGCGTTAAATCGGAATTACTTTTTTCAATAGCAACTGCAACTTCATTTTCGATTCGGGCAGCTAATCGATTACGGAAAGGAGGATTTTACAAATTGACGGCCTGACGGTCGAGGATGGTATTTGATGAAGGCTAAATGTTGTTCGGTTTGTTATTCAGCAGCTTGTGGCTCAAATTGCATTTGCGAAAGAAAAGAAGGACATAGCACCGCCGCCACAACAAACGCCCGACGAATTTCGATTGGCCGAGAATAAACGTCTTCGCGAATCCACACCGCTGCAACTGCATCGCGAGATTCGCGCCAGCCACAAATATATCGAGCCGACCATCGAGTTAGGTTTTAACGCAAAACAGTTCAAACAAACGGATGCCCGTACGATCCGCGCCATTATCAGTTATCCGAATGGTGCCGACCGGCCCGGCGTAAGACAGGCAATTAATTTGATGTTAAGAAATGCAGCCGCAGCGGCAGCTGTTGGCGAGGGAGAATAAATGCAATCGGAAACTGAAATTAAGGCGTTGTCGGTTCAATGGGCACAGACGCATGCACCGAATGGTTTCGTGGCCAACGCGGCAAACGGCGGCTTGATAAAAGCGTACTTGGACGCGAAAGGTTTGGAAGTCACGCTGGAGAATTTAACGTGGGCCGTTCAACAACTCGCCACCAACCTAGAGTGGCAACCGGGGTTTGGTCCCGCAGCGACACCGACAGCGAAGCCAGATACGAGATCAGCATCGGCAAAATTATATGATTGCGGCGTACAGGCGCATACGGGCCGGCAATCACAGGCCGACAAAGATGAGGAAGCTGCCAAGCAAGCAGCCAGGGCCACGTCCTGGAAGGAACATGGTCCGGAAGCGCAGCGGCGCATGCGTGATGAGCAGCAGGCGCAATGGCAAGCCGAGAACATTACGATTTATCGCGACAGTGGCCGCGTAGATCATGTCGCAACGGCCAAGGCACGCGCCGATGCCATTAACAAATACGCCACAATAAATGCTGCAAAAGCAAACGCTGCCACCGGCAGCAAAGGGAAATCATGACGGACGTTGAAAAGCTTGAAACGAAGCTGCAGCCGCAGCTAGAGGATATAAAACGGAGAATAGACGCCGTCGAAAAAGCGGAACTTTCGCTGCGTATCCAGAGCGTTGGTGCAAGGGGGCCAATTGGGCCATCTGGTCACCTAGGTGGCCGAGGTGAAAGAGGAGAGCGCAGTCCAATGGGAGCTAATGGAGCTAATGGAGCTAATGGAGCTAATGGAGCTAATGGAGCTAATGGATTGAATGGCCGAGACGGTGAAGTCAACAAGAACCAAATCGACGCGCAAATTCTTGAAATCCTCAAGGACTATGGGCTGTTAAGCGAGATAGGCCCACTTAAGAAGTTCGTAGAAAGACTTTGACCTAAAGTCTTCGATCATTTTGGCGAGTCCTGGCCCCGCTCGCCTGAAGATTCTGTGCGAATGAAATGCGATTGCCGGTTCTTTGGTCAAGGACAGCGTAGCTGCCTGAATTCAATTGCGGAAGTTTCTCGATATGCGCTTTGGCGACTTCGAGTGTCTCAACTGTTTCAATCCAATTCGGGCCGTTGTCGCCAAACCAAAACATATCAAATGGTCTTTTCATTTCCCACTACCCGTAAAATCGCTTTCAGTCACTTCATCTTTTAGTCACTGAAAGTTCTTCGCCACGGCGGGATTACCGTTTCCGCTGAAGTGTTGTGCCTGATCTACATTTGGACAGAACAGCTTGATCGCTGGTATCAAAGTCGAATAGAGATTAGCTTTGTCCAACAACATGCGTGCGCCCATGCTTTCAGCCAATGCCTTAGCGTCGGTATCGTTCCACAGGGACATAGCCACGATGCAATCGGTAGTCTGAAGGAGTTGCCCTTTTACAGTCTCCGGTGGGTATTCGCGCTCATCGGCCATGTGCAAATCCATAATTAAGATGTCTGGCTTCATCACAGCAGTCAGTCGAAGCGTTTCAGCGAAGCTGGCGGCCACGCCAATGATTTCAAGATCGGGGTCGTCTGTTAGTATCCGCGCAATAACGGAACGCATTACATCGCTGTCATCTGCCAACAGGACTCTAATTGTCATTTTGCTTTCTGAACGCATGTGGAACATGACCGTTATAACAGAAATGTTAAACACTAAACAGATAAATAAGATATGTAGGACAGCCTACTTAGGCAGTCCATCTCAATTGGTAAATCCTATTGGAACCACCGCTCTATTCGCAATCACTCTATCTACGATCACGATGTATCTGCCAATGGTTTATCCATTCAAGTGAATCCGATTCCCTACGTCGTAATAGCAACCGAACCCATTGAAGAATGGTTCAAATTATTTCTTCTCTTTTGGTTCTTGTTTTCTTTGGTGTTAATGGTGTTGCCGCGTAAGTGGTTTATAGCGGTCTTGAAGATCGCTTTTCCCTTAATTGCAGACGGATTGACGATAAATGAGAACTTACTCTGGTGGGGTCGCAACAGCGCAATAAGTCAGCTCTGCTTAGACGCTTGGCGATAAATCAAAAAAGCTATCGCGGCAGTTGCGATGGCAGCCCACCAGGCTTGATAAATCACCAGAAAAACGAAAAGAATAAGCCCACCGGTACAGACCGCCATCCCCAGTTTTACGTTCGACCTGGATGCGTGCTGAAGATTTTCACTTGGCTCGAAGTTATGAACTCTACCTTTCATACCGCATTTCACACCATCCTGGCCGAAAAATCCCCGCTAGGTGTTCGCGCATGTTCACTTATGTTCGTCTTTGATTTCTTATAACTTCGCATAATGTCCGCCACAGTTCGTGATGATGTTCGTGATCATGCTCGTGATGATGTTCGCAATCGTATTCGTGAAATCGCGAAGCAGGCGTGCGTATTTTCAGTTGACGCCACCGGCCAGAAAGGGCAAAGTAATTTCACGTTACATCCCGAAGAAGACCGGCGACGAAGCGTGATCAATCCAGACAACGGGCCAGCATCACCGGTAATGGCAACGCTAGTGCGCCTAGCGACGATCCACGCCTGACCCTCGATAGCAATTTGCTTCTGCGTTGGAAGCTGCTGGTACGGCTAGTGATATCAGCGGATGGACCCGCCCGGCCAGGCAGAATGACTGCAAAGCAGTTGCCCTATCAGACGGTCACTGACACACTTGTACCAAGTGCCGCCGAACCAAGAAAGCGGAAACGCTCAATGGCTCGACGATTCCAATCCGGCAGTATCAGTCAGATGGGCAGTTGGTATGTATTACGGTTCCGGCAAGATGTCGGAGACGAACGGAAACAGACGTATCTTCGTGTCTGCCCCGTAAACGGACCCAACAGATTATCCAGGGCCGCGAGACGTAGACGTGCAGAAGAATTAATGGAGCAAGCAGGAGTCAATTCAGTCGAAACCTTCAACGTGATTCACGGTGAAACTTTCCGTGAGCGTGCTGATGCGTTTCTGCGTGAAGCGGCTACGCGCCGTCGCGACCCGGTGAAGCCGGCAACGTTGGCTACATGGGAATCGTGTCTGGCGAAATATTTAAATCCTGCTATCGGTGATTTGCCGTTAGCTTCTATCACTAACGGCGCGTTGAAGCGGCTTGTCGCCAGTTTGGACAAATCTGGATTAGGCGCAAGAGCCATTCAGCTTTACACCGGCTTCATGAAATTGGTTATCGCTTCGGCAGTTGACCCTGACAGCGGCGACCAGTTATATCCCCGAAAGTGGAATCATGACTTCGTGGATATGCCAATCGTTCGCAACCAGAAGCAGCCCACGTTCACGGAAGAGACGATGAGTGCCATCGCGAAAGAGCCTAGAGGCCGCTACCAAGCATTGTTCACGCTGCTAGGCGCAACGGGAATGCGAATTGGTGAAGCGTTAGGTCTAGACATCAAACAGATCGACTTGGAGCATCGGGTCATCAAAATCACGCAGTCCGCATGGCGTTCGAAGATTCAACGTCCGAAGACCCATGCGGCCACTCGTGAATTTGATATTACGGTGGCAGTCGCAGAAATGCTCAAAACATTTATCGGCGACCGCACCAAAGGCCTTCTCTTTCCAAGTCGAAACGGCTTGCCGCTCGGCCAAAGCAATATCAGCCGTCGTCATTTACACCCTGTGCTAAAGAAAGTTGGCGCGGTAAAGACTTCCTTCCACGCCTTTCGACGATTTCGAACAACGTGGTTGCGTAAACAACGGACGCCGGAAGATTTGATTAGGTTGTGGCTAGGTCATGCCGAAGCATCGATCACAGACTCGTACAGTAAGTTGAAAGACGATTTGCAGTATCGTCAAAAAGAAGCTGAACGCAGCGGAATTGGCTTTGAAATTTATCCAATTGTGCGAACTGTGCGAACTTTTCAGAAAGCTGTTGCTGTCTAGTCGTTGTAATCTGCACATGCTAAGGTGGTTACAGAGTGCGCCCGTAGCTCAGCTGGATAGAGCGTCTGCCTTCTAAGTCTAACTGTACGCAGAATCAATGAGTTACACGAATATAGGCGTATAGCGATGTAGTGTTACAAATTGCGATCCCAATACGACTTAACCCCCAGTTGATCGCTTTACATCGATCTCCATCGAGCTTGGTGGTGGGCACAATTCTGGGCACAGTCCCGAACGACGCCTAGGGGTGAGGAAGGTCACCGGCCTCGGCTTCGCCGGCGCGCACGAGCGAGGCGCGAGGCTCAGCGCTGACGGCTTCCGTTCAAACCAGCGTCCCTGGCGAGCGCGTCAACGGCTTGGTTTAGTACTTGGGAGATAACCTCTTTCGGAATCCCTTGGCGCAATAGCCGATTTATTCCCGATGCAATCTCTATGTAGGACAGTCGAATTACATTGTCGTGCTGCGCGATGGCCAGTTTCACGATATCGGGCGGCAAGGGTTCCTTTGGAAGCGGCAGGTCCATCCACATACGTTAAATCGGGGCATGCGCGGTGTCACTGGTACCGCGTTACTAGTTGAATGGTTCCGAAGGCCTAGCCCCTACCATCGGCGGCACCCTAGGCGCAGGGGGGACCGGACAACAGGGCTACTGGGTGGAGTTGATGGAGTAAGAGACTAAACCTCAATGAATTCTTGGACTTACAACTCCACGGCCCGTGTGGAGCACGATGGAGTCCGTGGAGTGAATTACTCCATAGTACTCCAAGGTACTCCAAAGGAGTGATGGAGTTGTATATATATATAAATAATATACTTACTCCGTTACTCCATCTACTCCAGGGGGTCACTGTGGATTCACCTTCGCGTACCCCTTAGGCAACCGTTGGACGATCTCCAGCCTCTCGCATTTCTTGAGGAAGTTACTCGTCGGCTGGCCTTTATGCCCGTAGATCTGTTCCGCCTCGGTGAACGTGAAGGTCGGGCTGAGTGAGTCGTAGATGCGCTGCTGGTCCGGTGGAAGCAATTCCGAGCCCGAGATCCGCCGATAACCAACCGGTTCGCCTTCGTCATCAAAGCATCGAGCCAGATGAATCGGCCCCCACTCCCCGAAGACACGGCGATTACCGCGAAGGACCAGCGCAATTTCTTCACTACAGACGGCGACGCCGGCGTTGCCCGTTCGACGAGGCTTGGCTAAGTCAATCCCGAGCCTGAAGTCCGTTTGGTTCACCAGCGCACGCGCACCAGATGCTTGATTCAACCACGGCAAAGGAGGAGTGTCTTCTAACGATGGCACTCCGTGTTCGCCGGGTTTCTTGGTGTGGTGGATGAGCACTATCGCCGTGCCCGTATCGCGAGTGACCGAGCGCAGGTTTTTCAGAAGCCTTCCGGCCACGCTATTTTTCTCCTCAAACTCTGGACAGTAAGCCCGAAGGGTATCGACGATCACCAGCGAAGGCCGGACAGCTGGGATCAGCTTTTCAAGATTCAGCGTCGAATCCCCGTAGTGGGTCAAAAAGTTATCCCCGCATTCGAGTATCCCAAGATGTCGCATCAGGCTGTTCCGCAATCGTTGCGACTGTAGTTCGCCATTCTCGAAATCCAGGTAGACCACGCGCCCTTTCGTGGTGGGAACGCCAAGCCAAGGGATCCCCGCCGCGACACACAATCCAAGTTGGTAGAGCAGCGAGCTTTTTCCCAAACCGGAATCGCCGGCGACAAGATTCAGCGAGCCGCGAGCAATAAGCCCTTCAGCGACGAACTGTTTCTTGCTGTAGCTGGCACAGAGTTTATCCAGCGATGTCTCGGTGTGTAGGCCGAACGTGCGCAGGGTGGATGCGTCCAGCGTGTCCGGGGCGGATTTCTCGGGCTCCCCCGTCCAGATCGAACGAGGGGATGCTGCGGGGATGGGACTGATGATGGTGGGCTGTGCGCTCATTCGCTTCCTCCCGTACGTGCGCGCGCGCCCGAGTTGAAGTAGCTGGATGCTTTGGCGTCAGCGCAATCGGCACCGTTGTTCGCGCCGACCGAGCTCTGGGCCACGTACACATCGTTCGCGCGGGCGCTGAAAGCACCGAAGGAAACCAGGCACACCAACAGGAGAAAGAATCGATTCATCGCGTTAATTCTTTTGGAAGATGGCCCGGCTTCATCTTCGCGCCGCGTGAGAGCGGACGCATGCAGCGCGTCCGACTCCTCACAGGGCTGTGTTGTGGCGGTAGGGCGAGAAAACACGGTCAGAGCGCTCATTCGGTTCCTCCCGCACGTGCGCGCTGCAGTGCTTCTTTCTCCCACCTCTTCTCGAAGTCGTACCGCTGATCCGTCTTGAAGACATTGGCGGCACACGTCCACGCGGAGCCTGATGGGCTATCATCGCAGTCCTTGTGAAACGCGTACACCTCGCCCTTCGCAAGGAATACCTCAGCGCCTGCGTGCCTGTATTCCGCGCTGCAGTGGCCGTCCTCGGAGTAGTGCAGCGGCGTGAGTGAGAAGTCATCCAGCTCATTCCAGACTGAGATATTCCCCATGTTGAGATCCAAGATAGGTCCGCCGCATCGGTTGCAGGCCGGGTGGTAGACGAATTCGTCGCCGCCGGGATACCGGACTACGATGTGCTGCAGCTTGAGCCCGTGCGACGGTCTGTTGGGCTCGGTGGGTGACTTCCGCTTATTCCGCTTGACAAATACCTTCGACTTATGTTTATACTTAGTTATCCTATTTTGTGGCTTGTGACCGGAGGGCTCCGCTAAGAGCTGCTCCGGTTTTTTTTCATCCTTCACGGTTGATTCTCCTGATTGTTGGATTT
>Ga0182024_10010715_pt1 | contig 18630 bp, 25 predicted proteins | sample P32metaG_FD_120480 | JGI IMG/M metagenome (GOLD analysis project Ga0182024, IMG submission 120480) | Permafrost microbial communities from Stordalen Mire, Sweden - P3-2 metaG (Illumina Assembly) | ecosystem: Environmental > Terrestrial > Soil > Wetlands > Permafrost | place: Sweden: Stordalen... | reverse complement strand
TTCTTCTCCGTTCTCCTCGACCAGCGCTTTGCTATAGACCCTCGCTCACCCTCCTTCCCAATCTTGCGATCAGGAAAGTGACTCCGCTTGAGCCCCGGACGCCGCACCAACCGGAAAAACTTAAGAAGCTGTCAAAGAACGATCTTGTTGTAATCCTTCTATTAATTCCGTCAATGGAAAATCGACCTTCGTAACACACCTATTTTCAATCAAGTGCACGCCGTCCACAGGCCGGTGACCGAAAATTGTGCACCTGCGCAAAGCATGTTCGCGCATAACCCGCGCCAGATGCGGCTTTCCACGCAATCATCGGCGAGAATCAATATTTAGCCTCAGGACCGCGATCGCCGCCCGCCTGTGAATATCGCGCGCTTGCCGCGCCCAGCAAGGGATTTGCATTGTGCCTTATGTGGGGACAGCCGCCCTCGGCTGTCCGTCGAGCGCAGCTCGACGCTTGGCTAAAGGGTTTCGAGATTCTATTCGGAGAGCAATTTCGTCAAATGAGGCAGCCCAGCCTGCCTAGTCGATACGGATGTAGCGAGAATATTCTTCCGGTGAAGGGGTCTACGGTCATTTGGAGGGTTCTATTCGTGCTTAGCACCTTAGCCGAGATGTCCCATTCTCTGGATAAATAGCTTCGGCAGGCTACACCCCGGTGGCTTTTTTCTTTTCTGCTCCCGCCGCACTCTTCCCCGCAGCGCCCTTCTTCACTTTGCCGCCCCGCACAATGTCCGCGATGGTCGTATTCTCCAAAATCTTCGCCGCCGCGTCCCGCACCTCGAGAAAGACCGCATACAGCGCTCGATGATCTCCGCCCTTGGCGATCAGCCCTCGCAACTGTTCCGCATCGCCCATCGGCGCCAGAGGCCCATCAATCAGCCGGATAATATCGCTCAACGGAAGCTGCGCCGGATCGCGCCTGAGCCGGTATCCGCCGTGCGCGCCGCGCACGCTGTCGACGATACGCGCATTTTTCAGCTCCAAAAGAATTAATTCCAGAAACTTCTCCGGCAAATCGCTCTCCGCCGCGATTTCCCGGATCTTGATCGCGCCCTGATCGTGTCGCCGGGCCAGCGTCATCGTCGCCTGCAGCGCGTACAGCCCTTTTTGCGAGATCTTCAAATTTGCCGCACCTCCCGCTCGCCCTGATTGTGCCCCATTTCGAACGCATTGCCTAGCATCTTTATAAGGTCGAAGGTATAACAACGTGGCGTTGCATCGGGAAAGTCACGGCTTTAGCCGACCCGCTTGACTCGGATAGGGTACGGGCTTCAGCCCGTGCCGCTCGAATCGTGAGAGGGTACGGCTCCGAATGACGTGGGGCTTTAGCCCCTGAGGGACGTATGCAGAAAATCAGGTGGTAGCCACGTGCAGAACGCTGTGGCTCTCCACAGATTGGGACGATAGGCACCCCTCATACGCTTCATACATTCCTTCGAAAATGCGATCCCACGACGTGGTCAGAGCTTGCGCTCGCGCAGCCGCACGCATCGCCGAGAGCAAGTCCGGTTCCGAAATTAATCTCGCCAGGTAACCCGCAAATTCCGCGCCGTCCCGCGCCACGAAACCCGAACTCCCATGGCGCACCGTATATTGCGGCCCACCACTGTTGGTCACTACAGCCGGAACTCCCGAAGAAAACGCTTCCAGCACCACCAGACCAAACGTGTCAGTCTCCGAAGGAAAGGCCAGCACGTCGAAGTTTGCAAACGTGCGCGACAGTTCTGGGCCGGTCAGCACGCCCGTGAATTCCGCCTGCCGCATATTCTTCCGCAGCCATTCCTGTTCCGCGCCCTCGCCCACCACCACAAACTGAAAATCTCGATGCCCTCGGTCGAACAGCGCCTGCTCCAGCCGCGCCAGCGCCCGCACATTTTTCTCCGCCGTCAGTCGCCCGACATAGCCGATTCGAAACGGTCCGCCAGGCGGTCGATTGCGAAATTCCGGATTGAAAACCGTCGTGTCCACGGCATGCGACATCAGGTGACAAGGCTTGCCCGTAGCCGCCTCCAGTACCGTGATCATTTCCTGATTCGGCGCAAACAACAACCGCGGAATCTTATAGAAGCGCGCCGAAGCGCGAAAACTCCCACGCTCCGCAGCATCGGCTAACTTCTCAACGGCAGTCTTGGGCAAAAACGACACTGCAGCCGCCATCCGCCTGCGCGCATATTGATGAAGATTGGTTTGCCACGATGCCGCGAGCGGAATTTTCATCTTGTGGGCGACGTACGCTCCCAGCGTGCCGACATCGCTCGGCCCCGTAATTTGCACCACATCCGGACGGAAGTCGCGCAGCAGCGGCTCCAGCTTGCGATAATGCCTCAAGAAAAGCAGGTCGTACTCGTGAGCCCGGTCGAGCGGAAATTTCACCGGACCACGCGGCAATTGGACGCGAGTAATCGTTCCCGCTGTTGTGATCTCATCCCGCGGTCCGGCATGCGCCATGAAAAAAGGAATCTGATTACGGCTGGCGAAGGCTTCAAATTCACGGCTGGTTTTCGCCACCCCATCTACCTCGTGGTAGACGCAGGGAAAAAACGCGACGCGTGCACGATCTGTCCTCACCCCAGCGCCTCCGACGAAACCGCTTCTATTGCGACTAGCTCTTCGGGAACAATCTCCACCGCCGTCTCGCACGGACTTTCCGACACCATCCCCAGCCTGAAAACGCGCTCCACAGCCCGCTGCACGGCGGCATTTTCCAGCCATCGGATGCACGACAGAATACCCTCCACGTATGCCGGCGGCGCCTTCCACAGCGCAGAAATTGGCCGCGCCGCCCCGCCATTTTCGTCGGGATGAAAAATGCGATCATCCCAGCGCCTCGATCCCATCGGATATTCCGGATAGTTGCGAATGATATCGAGCAGGGTCCGCGTCGTGCGAATCCCAAGCGGTTCGGAATATTGCGGCATCAGCAGCACGTGGCTGCGTTGCTCCCGCCGGATCTCACTGACAAATTCGCAAAAAGTTTCCGCACTCGTCAGGTTCAGCGCACCGCTGGCCTCGCACCCATGCCGGTCGCCGCCCGATACCAAAGGACGATTCCACTTCGCTGCCAGTTCCCTCACCCGTTGGTTCTCTTTTTCGCCTCGCGCAGCGTTAATTTCGAAAGCATGCAAGAATTGCACCGCCCAGCTCAAGAATCGATCCAGGTCGTCGGGACCGCGCTGCACTCCCACGCACGATTGCGTCCACAACGGATGATTGAACACCACCAGCACATTCGGAAATTCATCCAGCACGCCGAGCAATTCTCTCAACCGCACATCATTCGGATTCTGCGTATACGCCGCCAAATCTTGCACAGTCGCCTGCGCCTGGCCGCTCGGCAGGTTATGCACTCCAAGGTGAAAAATGGTTCCGGCGAACGGAACGCTCCACTCCAGCGATATTGGCGTATTGCTATCGCAGCGGCTGCGCAGCCATACCGGCGCTTCAATATTGTCGTGGTCGGTGAGCGAGACCATCGCCCTCAGCCCGAGGGTATTCTCGATCTGATCTCGTTCCGTCTCATACGCCAGCTTCGGCGAGAGTGGCGGCGTCCAATAGGCCCGCGAAAAATCCACGGGAATCCTCGACTTCCGGCATTGTTTTTCCAGAGCCTCATGCAGCATCGGCCCTTTTCGCGCCAATTGCGGAATCAGCCGCAGGCTTTCTTTGGAGCGGTTGGTGTGCCCGTGAAGTGAAACCGCAACCCGTGCCGACGTGCCAAGGTCCGGTCCATGCCAGAAGCAAGAGAGTTTTGTTTCGGCCATTGGCAATTGTTTTTGAATGCGGGAGTTTCGATTCTAGCCTACGACGGCTTCCTTAGCGACTTTTCTTTACGCTCGCAGCCTCAAACCAGTTAGATGCCAGAAGTTGACTCATTCAGACTGGAAGCCTCATGTAGGGACCGCCGATCAGTCGAGATGTATGAGAGGACAGCCCCCCAGTTGAGATTCATGTGGACAGCTTCCCCCAAGTTCTCCAGTTGAGATTCATGTGGGGACAGCCGCCCTCGGCTGTCCGGTCGAGCGAAGCTCGACAAGCTCTTCGCCCTGCCTCCCTGCTGACACCCGATTACCCCCGTAACTGACTGTGCCGATTCCCTGTGCTATACTGTTCTCGACGCTTTTTCCACGGTTTGCTCGTGACGCGGTGGTCCCACGTTGGATCAGATTCATCTCCGCCTTTCCTGCCCGCCGTTTAGTTCCAGCGTTACACCAATAAGTTAAATCAAAATGTTGAATGCGAGCGGCATGGAAGCTTCACGTGTATCCACCAGTGTATTCACAGGCCCCTCCAGAAAGAACAATTTAGAATGACCACATTTACCGAACTGCCCTTGTCCGCTGCTTTGCAGCACAGGCTGGCAGCGGCTCAATTTATCACCTTAACCCCCATCCAGGAGCGCGCCATTCCGCCCGCTCTGGAAGGCAAAGACGTAATCGGCACTGCCCAAACCGGCACCGGCAAAACTCTCGCGTTTCTGATTCCCGTAATCGAGATGCTTCGCCGCGAACCTTCCACTCAGGCCGGAGCTCTGGTCTTATTGCCTACGCGCGAACTAGCCATGCAGGTTCACGAACAATATGAAAACCTGCGCGGCAAAGGCATGCCCAAAGCCGCGCTCGTCATCGGCGGCGTTTCCGAAAAAGGTCAGATCCAGGGCCTGCGCGACGGCTCATCGTTGATCATTGCCACTCCCGGCCGCCTGCAAGATCTCACCGATCGCCGCTTCACCGACCTCCGTCACATCAAGATGCTGGTCCTCGACGAAGCCGACCGCATGCTCGATATGGGCTTTCTTCCGGCCATTCGCCGCATCCTTGCCCTGTTGCCCAAAACTCGCCAGACGTTGTGTTTTTCGGCCACGCTCGAGCAATCCGTCGCCGGCCTGGTTCACGAATACATGCGCGATCCAGTTCGTGTGGCGCTTGGTTCCGTGTTGAAGCCAGCGGAAAGCGTGGAACTCAAAGCTTACGAAGTGCGTCTCGGCGAAAAGCTCGACGTTCTGCGCCAGCTTCTCTACGCGGAAAAGGGACAGACTCTCATTTTCACCCGCACCAAGCGCGGCGCTCAGCGGCTCGCTCAGGAATTAGCCCGCGACGGCTTTACCGCTACTATGATTCACGGCGACCGCTCGCAATCGCAACGCAACGGCGCCCTCAGCGGATTTCAGGAAGGCCGCTTCCAGGTGCTCGTCGCAACCGACATAGCCTCTCGCGGCCTGCATTGCGACGACATTGCTCACGTCATCAACTACGACCTGCCGAAGATGGCCGAAGATTTCATCCACCGCGTAGGCCGCACCGGACGCGCCGGACTGACCGGACGCGCCACCACGCTGGCTGCCGGAGTCGAAGTCGTGGAACTCCGCAACATCGAACGCACCCTGAAGCTGCGCATCGAACGCATGCAGATGGATCCCTCAGGCGCAGTCCAGCCAAAACGCTTCGTGCAAAACACACTCGCCTCGCGCACCTTAACCGCGCTGCCCGGCGAAGTCTTTGTCTAAGTTAGTTTCGCGTGAGAAGAAACAGCAGAAGTAAAAGAGAACGCAGAACGAAAAGCTGAAGAAATTGAAGTAAGTAAAACAGAAGGGGGTAAAACAAACTGGGGTGCCCCATGTCTTGCTGATTTTGCGAGACATGGGACTTTTCCCTTGAAGGTGTTACCGGCCCAATTTATTCCCCGGGGTTAACACTTCCTCCGAATCCGATTCGTCCTCAGATCCAACCCGGAACAGCGCAGCCTGTGCCTCAGCATGCTCGCGCAATTCCTGCATCTCATCAACGACAATGCCTTCCGGCTTATCCTGTTTACGCTGAACTCTGCGCTCAGCCTTCTCGCGCTGTTTCTGTTGACGCGTCTGTTCCTTCTGACGTTTATTAAAAGTTGATCTTCCTCTCGGCATTCACAATCCCTCCTCAGTTTTTTCGCTTGCGGTGCCGGCTCGCGCAACCACGCGTCCGGCTGCCTCCGGAAAACAAGAAAACTACCACCGCGGTTCGCGGGGCTGCCGCGCATGTCCCTGATAATCGTCGCGTCCACGTCCGCCGCCTCCACCCCCGCCGCCAAAACGCTTTCCCCCTCCGCCACCACCACCGCCCCTGGGACGATCGGTCTTGGGTTGCGCCTCGTTGATCTTCAACGCTCTGCCTCCCAATTCGGTTCCGTTCAGCGCGGCAACCGCCTTATCAGCTTCGGCGGCGTTCGTCATCTCCACAAACCCAAAGCCTCGAGCTCGGCCTGTCTCCCGATCCGTGACAATGCTGACTTTTTCCACGGCACCGTGAGCTTCGAAAACAGTTCGCAACTCCGACTCGGTTGTGCTGTGGGGCAAATTTCCTACATAAAGGTTCTTCATTCCATTTCCTCTTTCAGCCAATCATCAAAAATCTTTAGCCTTCAGCCAACTCAAGTTCCAAAGACTGCGCAAGGCGCAACCAAGAAACCGACGCCGGTTGATTTATGCTCCCACCGGTTTCTTGTGAGACGCCGACGCCGCTGGCGGCTTCACTTGTGACGCCGCTTTGAACAATTCGCGGTTGCGGATCCGCCGCGCCAGTTTCTGTTTCCGCACTCGGTTGAACCGCGATTTATCGCCGTTAACTCCAGACATAGTCGACTCCTGTGATCGGGCAGTTTGAAAATGGATGAGCCAAAACCATTCTTGGGACAATGACAGAACGCGATCGAAACCACTCGATTCCGAACACGTGCTCGCAAAACGCTTGCGCCCCACCCGCGCAAAGTGTCCGCGCAAAATATGTTGTGGAGGCACACCGGCCCCTACAGAAAAGACGCCTCTCGATCTCTCAATCGCGAAGGCGCAAAAAAACTAAAGATGGTCTTCGAGGTCAAGTGTTTCAAGTATACCCTGTTTGTCCACACACCGCTCTGCGCAAACGGCGGCGCAGGCTGAATCAGATTAGACAGCGCGCATCGGGATCACAGTCCCGGCGGTGGGAGCGTCCAAATTCCGTAGAGGAGTCATCCTGAGCGGAGCCGGTTTTCAGGCGGAGCGAAGGATCTCCCGCATGCATCGAACTTGAAGGCTGGCCACCTGCCTCCTCGCTCCCGATCTCCGGGATCGAGACGCAACAGTGCGTTGTTCTGAGTGCTGCCGTCGGCAGTGCAACTTCTTCCTATGGGCAATTGAGTTGCGCGGTGCCGACCACCGTGCATCCCCCGCCGCACTGGTTCAACACATTACAGTTGGTCAACTGGTATGCAAAGACCGAGTACGCGCCCACTGCTCCGCTCGCACATTGCGCCACTCCTGCATTCGTAACCGACACTTCGTCGGTCGCCAGGTTCTTCTGGCACACGCCCCAAACGGCGGGCTGTGGAGTAACCGTATGGGCCGGATTCACATAAACACCGGTGGCGAGGAACGAAACCTGCCCGTCGGGATAATCCTGCGCGTCGGCCATTGCCGGACTCAGCGTGATCGATTGCAGCTGACCCGGTTGCACTGGCCCCTGATTTACAGGCGAAGCCGCGCCGCACGACAACGCCACCCAGGAAATCGCGAACAGACCTAGCAGTGAAAGGGCGAACTGAAGTTTTTGCATAACCCCTCCTGAAACGGCCAACCGGGCCTCGGGAAAATTGCGGTCGATTCGTGTCAGAACTGCCCAGTTACTTTCCAGTTGCTATTCCCCTATTTTACGGGTAACATGACCTCGTACGTTAGTCCGAATCGGACGTGAGCAGTTCTTGCCCAAAAGCTAGTAACCTCTCGCAGTACCTCCGCTTCTCTCCAGCGTAAATCGATTAAAAAAGGAACACCTAACACCATGGCAGAACAAGGAACAGTAAAGTGGTTTAACGACGCCAAGGGCTACGGCTTTATCAGCCGCCAGTCTGGCGAAGACGTTTTCGTGCATTTCTCGGCAATTCAAGCGGGCGGCTTCCGTAGCCTGCAAGAGGGCCAAACCGTGCAGTTCGACGTGACCAAGGGCCCCAAGGGCTGGCAAGCTGAGAACGTCCAGCCGCTGTAGACCATACCCCTTATTGCAAAAAGGCGATCTCCAACCAGAGATCGCCTTTTTCACGTTTGCGCCGAAATTGCTGATTGCTGATTTTTGATTGTTGAATGAAACCCGAGACTGAGGTTTTATTCAGCAATTAACAATCAATAAATCAGCAATTTCTGGAATCTTTGGTGCCATCGAAGGGACTCGAACCCCCACACCCTTGCGAGTACATGGACCTGAACCATGCGCGTCTGCCAATTCCGCCACGATGGCAAGTGGACTTACACTGCAGCGGCGGCCCTAAGGCCGCCGAATCAGAAAAACTACACTCTTATTCTACAGGATTTTCCAATTATTACTTCGGCGTCATCCTGAGCGGAGCCGTTCTTCAGGCGCAGCGAAGAGCCTGCCCTGAGCGAAGTCGAAGGGATCTCCTGAAAAACTCACGGCCGAAAGCAGATCGCCGCAAGCCCGAAGCCCTACCCCAGCTTCGCCGTCATCGTAATCTTCGCGTTCAGCACCTTCGACACCGGACATCCCTTCTCCGCCGCCTCCGCATATTTCTGAAACGTCGCCGCATCCGCGCCCGGAACTTTTCCCACGACATCAATGTGACTCGCCGTAATCGCCCACCCCGCCTCCAGCTTATCCAGAGATAGCGTGACGGTAGTCGAAATACTTTCCGCAGTCAGATTCGCGCCGCCCAGCTGCGCCGACAGCGCCATGGAAAAACATCCCGCATGCGCGGCCGCAATCAACTCCTCGGGATTGGTTCCCTGCCCACTCTCAAATCGCGTCGAAAAAGAATACTGCGTATCCTTCAGCACCCCGCTCGGAGCCGAAATCGTTCCCTTGCCGTCCTTCAGTCCACCCTTCCAAACCGCGCTAGCCTTGCGTTGCATGACGTTCTCCTAAGCAATGAAGTTGAATGAAATCTCGCTTGTCATTGTAGACGGAATTACGCCTGCTCGTCAGGAGTCAGCGAAATTGATGATTAATTATTTTGATTGCTGATTAAAGAAACGCACCAGGAAGATGATTGAGGAACTTGATTGCAACGGACGCGGCACCGCCTTTTTCAACAATCAAAATCATCACTCGATCTCAGTAAAAGTCCGAGCAGCTTAAATAAAATCCGCACTGCTGACACTTCATCTTGCAACCACTCTCCCGCAATTCCATCGAGCAGTTCGGGCAATACTGTCCCGGATCAGCTTTCATCGCCGGCTTCGCCAACCCGCGCATCGCAGAAAAAGCGGCGCCAAGATCTTCTCGGCCTGCGGCCCACATCCCGCCCGGCGCGTGACCTTGCCTGTTGCTCTCGTCTTCGCGCACAATTCCTCCCCGTCACCGAAAACTCCACGCGTCAGAAAGCGCCCCGGAATCGTCAAAAAATCTTACCGCCAAACAGGTTGTGAGAGAAGCAGGGAGTGCCAGGAAGACAAAATTCATCGGTGAAGTTTCAAAAGCCGGATCGAAGAGTCGTCTGCGGCTATCTTTCAAATAGGGCCGAGCGACTGGGCAGCCGCAACAAATCGCCGTTCCCTCGCGCCGCCGCCGGCTCCGATATTTCTGCCTTGCGGTTGGGGTTTTCCCTTTCGGCAATTTGCTTCTTCACGCGATCGATCAGAACGACTAGTTTTTTCGATTCGTGATCTCGTTCAGCTTGCTTGCACATCTTTTCGAAATCATGCGGAGCGTAAGCAACACGATTTGTCATAGGAGAGATATTCCTGTATCTAGGGATATAAAGAAGCCCTAGCCTAACCGATTGCCCGCGACTTGCCAAGCCCCTATAACCCTTGGATTTCATTGCCCTTCCGCGTATACAATCCCGGTTTTTCTACGGTATCGAGGGTAGAGATTCGAACCCGCAATTTGTGCTATCAAAAACAATAACTTCCTCCCGTGAACTGGATTTCGCTTTGATGGTAGTGCGCGCCCGACGCGTAGATGATCGCATTCGAGAACTGTGTGCTGAAGCTGTCGCCGCAAAAAGCTCCCACAAAGCGAGGGAGGTCCTCGCAGAATTGCAGGTCGCGTTGCATCAATACACTCAGCGCCTCAGAAACCGCGCAGCCGCCCTCCTTACCGGATGCCCCGATCTTCCCCCGGAACATCGTAAGTCTTCCCAGGATCGCCGGGCTCGCGCAGCGTCCTGACCCCGCATCGCACGGCAAGCTCCTCATCAAGGCTTCGAGCCTTGAGGTAGTGGCTCAGTTTCAATTTCTTCTCCTACGAGGCCGTCATCCCGAAACGCGGCGCACTTCAGCCGCGTGAGGGATCTCCCATAGATACAACCGGTGGAAGATCCCTTCGACTTCGCTCAGGACAGGCTCTTCGCTCCGCCTGAAAAAAACGGCTGCACTCAGGATGACCCCGAACTATCGGCCGAAAAATTCAAATTGAGCCACCACCAGTCTCACTCGCAACGCACGTGACTTTAGTGACGTTGAGCCGCCGCTCAATCTCCACGAAAATCCTTGCAAGGCCGATTGCGCCTTGCTGGAGAGAGCTGTGCGCTACCGTCAAACCCTACGCGTCTGTCTTTTTCTTATCGTGAGCCTTTCTTTGGCGGCCGCGCGCGATCTTGCGCTGGTCTCGAACAAGGCCAACTCTGTCTCTGCCCTCACCGTGCCCGAACTTGTGAAAGTCTGCAAAGGCCAAACCAATCGCTGGCCTGATGGCAAGTCTGTCACTTTCGTCATGCGCTCACCCTCTGCGCCGGAAATGAAACTATTTCTGGAAAAGATCTATGAACTCCCGGAATCCGAGGTCAAGGATCTCATCGCTACGGCCAATCACGGGCGCGCGGGTCACCCTGCCATCATGATTGTGGATTCCGATGAAGAATTGGTGAACCGGGTGGCATCCATCCCCGGCGCGGTTGGCGTTGTGGACGTTTACGCCATCAACAGCGGCGTCACCGTCGTTAAACTTGCTGGCAAACTTCCCCTCGAGCCTGGCTACCTTCTGCATGGGAACTAAGGCGCCGCGGCTGATCTGCGCCGTCTCGATCATGAGCACAGAGAAACGCGGGCACAGAAAATACTTAAGCACAGAGAAATGACCACTGAGAAATGAGTACCGAGAAAAAAGCCAAAGCAGCCGCCGCTTCTGCCGATGCAGCATCGGGCACGCGTGCATCCGCTGGTGCTCCTCCGGCCAAGGTCTCCTATACTCGGCGCTTTCCCCGCTTCGTCATCGACATGCGCCTCCAGGTCAAGATGTTTCAAGCCGGAGAATTTCGCACTTGCTGGGGCCGCTCCACCGAAATGGGTCAGGACGGCATCGGCGCGACTCTCACCGGCAGTCTTGAACCGGGCGAGATCGTCACTCTCGACATCCCTCTGCCTCTCACCCCATACCCCATCAAGGTCCGCGCCATCGTTCGCTATCGTCAGGGCCTTCGCTACGGATTCGAATTCCTCACCCTCAACGACAGCCAGCGTGACACCATCCAGCGCGTCTGCCAATATCTCGCCAGCCAGGGTTAGTTCATCGTCCCACTCCCTACCCGCACTACGAAATCCTCGTCTCTCGGCGCGAACCCACGCCTATCGCCCCGCGATATAATCGTATCGACACTTGCATCGAAACCCCGCTCAATGTCATCAGAAAAGCTTGGAGGATCAATCATGGCTCACGAATTACCAGCACTCCCCTACGGGTATGACGCACTAGAACCCACCATCGATAAGCAGACGATGACCCTGCACCACGATATGCACCACGGTGCCTACGTAAAAAATCTGAATGCCGCCATCGAGAAGCATCCCGACCTGGCCAACAAATCCGCCGAAGATTTAATCCGCAACCTCAATGCCATCCCCGAAGACATCCGCGCCGCCGTCCGCAACAATGGCGGAGGCCACGTCAACCACAGCATGTTCTGGAAAATTATGAAGCCCAAAGGTGGAGGCGACCCCAGCGGCCCCATCGCCGATGTCATTAAGAAAACTTTCGGCAGCTTCAAAGATTTTCAAACCAAATTCAACGACGCCGGCGTCAAGCAATTCGGCAGCGGATGGGTCTGGCTGGCGGGCAAGTCCGGCGGCGAAGTGCAAATCATCAGCACCCCCAATCAAGACAACCCAATTTCGCAAGGCCTCTATCCCATCTTCGGCAACGACGTTTGGGAGCACGCCTACTATCTGAAATACAACAATCGCCGCCCCGAATATCTAGCGGCCTGGTGGAACGTCCTCAACTGGGACGAAATCAACCAGCGCTACTCCACCTTCAAATCCGGAAAGTCGGTACACGAGCCCGAATTAGCCCACCGCTAAACCTGATCGAGACACGTTAGCCCCGGACGCATTCGTCCGGGGCCGTTTTCTTTCCCGATCTTTTATTGTCCCAGCAATCTACGCAGCCGAAGCCGATTTCGCGTACTGTTCCGGCCGCTTATCAAATTCCTTCTTGCACTGCTCCGAACAGAAGTTGTATTTCTTCCCGCCATACTGCGACTGATATTGAGAATTATTTTCGTCGACATTCATTCCGCAAACCGGATCTTTAGTCATAAAGTTTCTCCTCTTATGAATTTTCTTTGTTACATAGATTCTCGCGCCGCTCCCACGAAATTGCGCTCAGGTAATTCCCGTAATCCAAACCCGTAACCGAAGCGGGCTGTTCGTGCCACGCGAAGAAAGGATCGTACCCCACCGATTTCCTCTGTGTCCTCCGTGTCCTCCGTGGCTAAAGACCTTTGCATTAAATCCTACGGCCTCTTCACCACCACCCCGCCCTTCATCACAAATTCCACCTTCTCCATCACCGAAACATCACTCAACGGATCCCCCGGCACGGCCACGATATCCGCCAACTTCCCCGCCTCCACCGTCCCCAGCGAATCCTTCACTCCCAGCAATTCCGCCGCCGTAACCGTCGCCGCCCGAATCGCCTGCGCCGGAGTCATCCCAAATTTCACCATCGACGAAAATTCCTTCGCCGGATTCACCTTCCAATCAAAACCGCCCGCATCCGTCCCAAACGCAATCTTCACGCCCGCCTTCATCGCGCGCCGAAACGTCTCTTCGTGAATCTGGATCATCTTCACCCACACCGGAGCCCCCGCCGCCGCCCGCCCCTCGGCCACATACTCCCCCACAAAAATTGTCGGCACATAAAAAATCCCACGCGCCGCCATGGTCTTCAAATCTTCGTCCGCAATATAATTCCCATGCTCAATCGTATCCACTCCCGCCTCCACCGAATTATGCACTCCATTCAGAGCCATTGCATGCGACGCAACTTTATGCCGCTCGCGATGCGCCTCATCCACAATCGCCCGCAACTCCTCCATCGTGAACGTCGGAATATCGTCCAGCACTCCATCCTCGCGGACACGATACGACCGGTCGCTATACACCTTGATCCAGTCCGCGCCGTGACTGATCTGCTCCCGCACCGCCTGCCGAGCATTGTCCGCTCCATCCACTAACTGCACTCCATGCGGCACCGTCACACCCGGCGCATATCCCTGCAGCGGATACGCTCCCGTCACATCCAACGCCCGCGTCGCCACCTGCATCCGTGGTCCCGGGATCACGCCATTGTTGATCGCCTTCTTCACATCCGCGTCCGCATACCCCGCGCCCTCGGTCTCGACATCGCGAATTGACGTGAACCCATACTCCAGCGCCCGCCGCGCATTCACCGTCGCCAGAATCGTCCGGTACTCCGGAGACTGCTTCAGCAGCTGCTCGTCATAATCCGCGGCGGTAATGTCTCCCTGCAGCAAAATATGTGTATGCGTGTCGATCAACCCCGGCAGGCAAGTCTCGTGCGACAGATCGATCACATCCGCGCCCGCCGGCGCGCTGCCGGCAACTTCGCGAATCTTCTCTCCTTCAATCACGATCACAACATTCCTGCGCAACGAATCCCCGCGCCCGTCAAACAAACTCCCACACCGCAGCGCCACAACTTTATTTCCCGCCGCACCCTGCCCAAAGAGATAAGCACCAAACAAAAGGAAGAAAACCGCGGCAATGGCACCAGCAACCTTTCTGATCAAGTGAGCCTCCGCACTGAGAACTGAGAACTGAAGAACCGTCTTTCTGCATTTCCTGTGCACGTCCTGTGGACAATCCGGCTGCCCACTCTATCAGATTTCGCTCGCCCCACTTCCTCCTCACGAAAACTGTCGCCATCTATTGAGGAATGACGCCCGCTCAAAGCATTCGCGTGAACCCATTCGATCCCCAACTTTCATCCACATTCTTTTTCCTCAGTTGCACCAAAAATACTGAATTGACCCGCGCCCGTTTCGCCCGTACAGTCACCTTCGTTCTCATAAAAATTTCTGAATAATTTCAGCGGCATAGGCCAACGCTGGATCGCTTTCAACCATTTCCATCAGCAGACACTCGGGACGGCAACAGATGAAATCAGAAGAATGGAAGTCCTACCGTACGCGTTTCCTGGTCAATGCCAAACAACTCAATTCCAGTCTCAGCTTCGTCGACCAACTCGGTCGGCAGCATTGCGGCCGCAAAGGCGATTACCTCGTCGAATCTTCCGACGGCGTCCTCAGCATCACTCCACGCCGCATCTTTGAAGACATTTACGTTCCCATGCTTCCGCCGCAAGAAGCATACAAGTTCGACAAAACGCCGGCTACGGAATCAATGACGACCGAAACATCGATGCGTGAAGCAGCGACGACTGACGCAATGGCAAACAGGACCGCAGCAGACGGAGCCATGTCAGAAGGAACCGTGTCAGACGGAAAAATGACGAACGGACAGAGAATGCGCACAATGACAAGCGACGGAATCAACCTTCAAAATTTCCAGTCGCTTGACATCCAAGCTCTTGAGATCCAGAAAATCAGGCTCCGCAAGTCTTCCACCGGCCGTCAGCCAACGAACCAGGCACAGGCCACCCAGCCGAATACCGTCCGCACCCCGCGCAAATTACCGCAGCCCTGTCGCGGCCGCAACCCATCCGCTTCCCTTGGCTTGATGTGACCCGGATTGATGTGAGCCTCACGTTACCACAAAGACCCGACGCGCCCAGACGCGTCGCGGCGACGGATTGCAGCCCACAGCGCAAGCTGTGGGGTGGTCAGGCAGAAATCAAAAGCCCCGCAGGGGCGAAAGAGATACGCAGACTCGCTCGGCGAAAAAGGGGCTGAAGATTACGCTGACCACAGAGCAAAACCATTACACCCTCATCGGACCACAATCAGTGTCGCAGAGACCCTCGTCGAAACCACGTTTCGCCACCCAGTTTTCTCGGTCCGAAAAAACTGAATGTGGAAAACCCGGCCCTCACCCACGTATCAGCCCCGTCATTGTTAGAGATACAACCTGTAGTGTTTCCCCCTTGACAGGCACAATAAGCGGGAGTAACTTTGCAATCCCAAGCAACAAATTCCGCCTCACGGGAATGAGACGGAATTGCCGTCACAACGCTGGAATGCACAATGACACTCCGCGGTTCGGCGCCCAGCCAGAGGTGACTCGGCGCTCTCCGTGGTCCGACAAACTAGGGCCAATAAACCAGGTCCGATAAACCAGGGCGTCCGGGCTTCCGATCCGTAAGTCCGGCGCCGCCAGTTAAACCGGAGTGAACCTTCAGGCTTTCCGGAAGCCGAATGCCGGAAGCCCGAAGCCAGAAAACAAGATGCGGTGGCCGCGCCCGACCCTCCCCCGGGCACGCCAAGTGAAAGACGCGGCGAACGAGATTTTCGACGAATGACGAATGATGTTGCAGCCAGCATTCATCTGTAACCTGCCAGTCGGCCGATAAGGGAACTTCCTTTCGCCGCCGCGGCAGCAGACACACCGGAGCCCGCAAATGGAAGGTTTAACTCGACTTGTCTCAGAATCTTTGGCTCGACACGGCTTCGACCGTCCCCTGGACTATCGCCGCCTTCACTGGTCGCGCTGGTTCCGCTGCGAATCCCATCACAGCCTCCTCTTCGTCCCCAGCAAGCCCGGAGTCTTCGCCATAGCCGAAGAAATCATGGACTTAACCCCCAGCAACCCTCATGTGGAGACGGACGCAGCTTGCCCTGAGCGAAGCCGAAGGGTCCGTCCCGCGAGCGAAGCGAGCACCCCCGGTTGGGACCAGGTTTCCAATCATCCCGTCCAATCCCCGGAGGCCGAAAACCGGAAGCCGGAAGCCGAAAGCCGGCAACCGGAAGTCGCATCCCGTCGCATGCTGGCCGTCACTCAATTCTTCGAAGACGACGACATGGCTTTCGTCCTCGACCGCATGCTCTCGCGACAGAATCCCATGCGCGCCCGCCTCATCTCCGGCCGCTATTTCGTCCGCTTCGTCGTCATCGAAGATCAAGCCCAACGCCGCACCATCTGCAACGCGTTGAATCAATGGATGGTCACCGCCGCGGAAAAAGCCACCGGCATCGGCTCCCACTTCGCCACTTCGCTGGAGCTGACTCCGGCCACCGAATACGTGCCCGCTGCCTCCGATGCCGCATACGTGCCCGCCGACGCCCAGCAACCGCTCTTTGCCAGCGCTACCGATGCTCATGTGGCGACGGACGCAGCTTGCCCTGAGCGAAGCCGAAGGGTCCGTCCCGCGAGCGAAGCGAGCGGCCCGCGTTCAGGAAAAAGCGAAGCGAGCGACCCCTGCGCCGAAATTGGTTTTCCTGTCCCGACATCCCAACCGACGGCCCCGCAGCTAGACTCCGGAGCCGCCACCAACATTCACCGCCCCACCCCACTCCCCTCCGGTTTCTGACCGGAAGCTTTTGGGTGGCGCAGCGCTTTAGCGCTGCGTAACAGATTCGTATCAGGGCACGGCTTTAGCCGTGCCGTAAGAGGTTCGTATCAGGGTACGGCTTTAGCCGTGCCGTAAGCGAACGACTTGAGACGCGGCTTTAGCCGCGCCGCGTAAGAGTTTCGTATCAGGGCACGGCTTTAGCCGTGCCGTAAGCGAACGACTTGAGACGCGGCTTTAGCCGCCGAGGTAGAGCAAAGACATGAATCAGAATGCATGGATAGACCTGATACTCCGAACGAGCCAGGGAGGGCCAAGTGGAATCGTATTTGGTAACACGCGGTTTTCCGAGCCTACTCAATTTTCATCCATCTTGCAGCCGCTTGGCGGAGGTCTGTACGCAATACTTGTGCCCGATAGCACTGCTAAGCCAAGACCATTTCGTGTCGTCTACTTCGGACAAGCGGGCAAGTTGAATGACCGCGTCACCCGTGGGCACGAAAAGTACCAAGACTGGTTACATGAAGCCGACAGCATTTCGAACCTGCATGTCTCCTTTCACACGATGCCCGGCGATGAGGGCGAGCGGAGGAGTGTCGAGCAGAAACTGATAGAGCAGTATCAACCGGCCTGCAACACGGTCCACAATGACCGGGAAGACCTGTCCCGCCGGTTCTATAGGATAGCGGCAGAGATGGCTCTAGCCACCGAGGTATTGATATGTCCCCAGAGGTAGCTACAGCAGAAAACTGGCTTGCCTGGCGAAAAGACGTCAGTGTTCGCCAGGCACATGCCCGTTTAAGAGATCGGGCTGAAGGCCTTGCGCTAAGCGCTGCCCTATCACTCCGCGGACACGACCCACATCCCGATCGCATGCCGTGGACGTACGGAATCGAAAACGTTTACAAGGTCAATTTGAAGGTTGGAACGAACGGATCATCGCCCAGGGAGGAGATCCTCGGATATTTCATAACCCCGAAAACCCATGATGAGGGAACAGCCTACTTCTTGCGGCAAATCGACGCCAAAATCGCTGCTAACAGGCGAGCGAGTTGAACCGGATGAAAATCTTGCTTTATCCCGATTCCCCGCCTCTGGCCGGACGCCGTGAATCGGCGCAACACGCACCGAATCTAATAATGGAGAGAGCCCAATGCCCGAACTGAAGACAGAATTCACCATTCCCGCCGTCCAGACCCAACCCAGGAAGAAGTCCTCCGGCCTCGCGTTCCGTCGCTTCTTCACCAAGTCCGGCGTCTCTCCCTACAACGAAGTTGAATGGGAACTCCGCACCGCGCAAATTACCGATTCCCACGGCGGCATCATCTTCGAGCAGAAAGACGTCGAAGTCCCCAAGGACTGGTCCATGACCGCCACCAACATCGTGGCGAGCAAATATCTGCACGGCAAAATTGGCACTCCTGAACGCGAAACCGGAGTTCGCCAGCTCGTTGCCCGCGTCGCCGAAACCATTCGCGATTGGGGCCAGGCGCAGGGCTATTTCAAGACGCCCGAAGACGGCGCGACGTTTCACGACGAACTCGTGCACATCCTCGTCCGCCAGTATGCCGCCTTCAACTCTCCCGTCTGGTTCAACGTGGGATGCGATCGCATCGAGCCCAACTCCGACGGCCGCAGCTGGCACTGGAATCCGCAATCGCAGCAAGTCGAATTCGGCGTCACCGGATATTCCAAGCCCCAGTGCTCCGCCTGCTTCATCAACTCGGTCAAAGACTCGCTGGATTCCATCCTCACTCTCGCCAAGACCGAAGGCATGCTTTTCAAGTGGGGCAGCGGCACGGGAACAAATCTTTCCCCGTTGCGCGGATCGACCGAAACGCTCTCCGGCGGCGGCACCGCCAGCGGCCCGCTCAGCTTCATGAAAGGATTCGACGCCTTCGCCGGCGTCATCAAGTCCGGCGGCAAAACTCGCCGCGCCGCCAAGATGGTCATCCTCAACGTC
>Ga0182024_10010714_pt1 | contig 18632 bp, 21 predicted proteins | sample P32metaG_FD_120480 | JGI IMG/M metagenome (GOLD analysis project Ga0182024, IMG submission 120480) | Permafrost microbial communities from Stordalen Mire, Sweden - P3-2 metaG (Illumina Assembly) | ecosystem: Environmental > Terrestrial > Soil > Wetlands > Permafrost | place: Sweden: Stordalen... | reverse complement strand
GGCATTTTATCGCGCGTACTATCGTCGCGGCGGTGTCTTAGTAAGTGCCGCCGGACGGCTGGACGCGCTCTCGCCCGCCGCGCTCTCGGCTCTCGCCGGCGCGCTGCCGCTCGGAACCACGTCACCGGTCACCGTGCATATGGCTGCCCTGCGAGGAACGACGCGCGAAATCGTGGCGCATCGAGACATTTCCTCACCGTGGTTGATCGCGCAATACCCGGCCCCCAGCGTCGACAGCAGAGATTTCGGACCGATGCTCGTTCTCGCCGCGTTTCTCCGCCGGACGATCTCGGACATCGCGCAGGTTCCCGGAGTCGTCTCGCCGACCTTTGCGTCGCGTTCCGTGGGCTCCGTGTATGTCTACGATCGCGTTCCCTCCAGCTTGGTTATTTACGTCAATGGTGGCCTGATCGGCAATCCGAGCCGGACTTTTGCGACGGCCCTCTCGGTCGTCAACGTGCTCGCCGCTACGACGCTGCAAGGATCGATCGAAGAGTTCAAAGCCGCGGCAGCGGGCGATTTCGCAAATAACGCGACGACGCTCGAAACGCGAACTTGGCTGGCTGCGGTCTTTTCGCGTGAAAGTACTTCGCCGGATTTCATCAACCGCGCCCTAGCGGCGATCTCCGCTACGACGCCGGCCGACGTGCAGCGTGTCGCGCGCACCTATCTTGGCAATCCGACGATTGCGCTGGTTCTGCCCCGCAACTCAAACCTGCAAGATTAGGCAAAGGGTGCCTGCTTCGAACGAGGACCGTCTGACCGAGCGCCGGAGCAGGATGCGGAAGGCGCGAGGCAGCCGATAGGAGCGCCACATGGATGTGGCGCGACGAATGTGTCCGAGTTGAAGCAGGCGCCCTTTGAATAGTCTTGCAGGCGTGAAGGTTGCGCTGGTTCATGATTATCTAAATCAGCGCGGGGGCGCGGAGCGGGTCTTTGCGCACATTGCGCGGGCGTGGCCCGACGCGCCGATCTATACGGCACTTTACGACGAACGCGTCGCGGGAGGCGAGTTTCCCGTCGGGCGCGTGCGCCGCTCGTATCTCGCGCGGATTCCCTTGGCTAACCGTTACTTTCGCGCGCTGGCGCCGTTCTATCCGCGCGCCTTCGAAACGTTCGACCTTTGCGCCTACGATGCGATCGTAAGCTCGACGACCTCGTGGGCGAAGGGCGTGCGCTTTCCACGCAGCTCGATCCACGTTTGTTACGTCAACACCGTTAGCCGTTTTGCATTTGCCTACGAGGAGTACGTTGCGGGAATGATCCCAACGCGTCTCGTGCGCCCGCTCGTCGATCGGCTCGTCGCCTGGGACCGCGCCGCCGCGATGCGCCCGACGCGATTGGTCGCAAACTCGCGCAACGTCGCAGCGCGCATCCGCAAGTACTACGGCCGCGATGCCGACGTTCTGCACTGCCCCGTCGACATCGATCGCTTCGGCGTCGGACGCGGCAACGGCGACTACTTCATCGTTGCCTCACGCCTACTGCCTTACAAGCGCATCGACCTTGCAATTCGCGCCGCATCGCTCGCCGGCGTAAGACTGCTGATCGCCGGCAACGGCCCCGCGGAAGCATCGCTGCGCACGATGGCCAAAGGGACGACGACGACGATGCTCGGCTACGTATCGGACGTTCGGCTCAACGAGCTGCTAAGAAACGCGCGCGCGGCGATCGTTCCCGGCGAAGAAGACTTCGGGCTCGTTCCGCTCGAAGCGGCGGCGGCCGGACGGCCCACCATCGCCTACCGAGGAGGCGGCGCGCTCGAAACGATCGTCGAAGGCGATACCGGAGCTTTCTTCGACGACGCGAATTCCGAATCGCTCGCCGGCGCGCTTCGAACGTTCGACGCCTCGCACTTCGATCCACAGCATCTCCGCAAACACGCAGAAAAGTTCGCGCCTTCACAGTTCATCGAACGGTTGCACGGCATCGTCGCGCAAGTTTACCGCGAGAAACGCGAAGACGGCGGCGGCGGCGGCGAGATTTAGCCGTATGAGAACGACCTACGTGGCCATCGTCGTTTACGCTTTCGTCTACATCGCGTTCGACCTGAACAAGCTGTACGCGCTGCGATACGGCGCCGATCTCGGGACGTACCTGCAGACGTTCGTTAATCTGCAACACGGTTCGTCATGGAACTTTGGAGAGTGGAAGCAGCATTTTGCGGTGCACGATTCGTGGGTGCTCGTCGCTCTCGTTCCGCTGATCGCGTTGTTGCCTCGTGCGGAGACGCTGATCGTGGTGCAAGTCGTTGCGGTTGCGGCAGCGGCGATTCCGCTCGTGCTGCTGGCTCGCGAGGTTGGAGTTAACGCACGAGCGGCAAACCTGCTCGGGATTGCATATCTCCTGTCGCCGGCGACGCAGGGGCTCAGCTACGATAACTTCTCCGAGAACGTCTTCGTGCCGGTTCTGGCTTTGTGGGGAGGCCTTTTCGCGCGCAAGCGGCTGCTCTGGCCAACGCTCGCAGCCGGTGCGCTGCTGGCCGGGCTCAAGGAGGACGAGCTCCTCTTCGTGCTCTGGTTCGGGGCGGCATGCGCGCTGTGGTGGGATCGACGGATCGGACTGCGGCTCGTTCTCATAGCAGGTTTGATCGGAGCGGTTTTCGTGGCAGTCGAGCATCTCGGGGGCGTGCATCCGAACGTCCCGCTCTACGGCTTACGCGTTTTCAACGCGGGCGGTAAGCTCAGCCTCGTCGCGCTGCTGCTCGCACCGTTTGCTTTCGCTCCGCTTGCGATCGGGCGCCGGCTGCTGCTCGGCGTACCGTTGCTCGCCGAGATCGTTTTCATGCAGCCCTGGAACTACGACCCGAGCCGGTTGGGATCGCATTACGTCGCTCCGCTCCTAGCGGGCACCGCGATCGCCGCGGCATTCGGGCTGGGGCGCCTCCCCGGGTTCGCGCGAGCGATGCTGCCTTGCGCTCTCGTCGTAACGCTGCTCTTCAACGACACGGTGCTACGGCCGGGGCGTTGGCCGTATGTTGTCGATTGGAATGCTTACGCACGCGCCGTCGCGTTACGAGATAGCGGGCAGGCGGCATTGCTGTCGCGACGCGACGAAGGCGTGTGGGCCGTGTCCGCGGCCAATCCGAACGTGCGTCTCGATCCGCGGCCAGATCCAAAGTTCGCGCGATGTCCGGCTTACGACACGAACGCGGGCGCGTTCTTTGCAAGCCTCCGCGGGCGTGCGCCGGCCCATCTGTGCGGGGGGGCGCCGGTAGGCCCGTGACGATCTCGACCTACGGTCCGATCCTAGCGCTGCGGGAGGATCGCAGACGCTTTGCCGCGTTGCGTGAGAGACGAATCCTCATCTATTGGCCGCACGGGCTGGGCGATTGGGTTCATTTCGGTCACATCGCCCCGCTGCTGGATGATTCGAACGCTTATGCGATCACGCGTTTCGGCGACGATTACGTCAGCGTGCTGGAGGGAAGCCCGATCGTGCGGGCGCTTTCCAGCGGCGTACGTGCGCCGGCCGACGGCGCCGAGCTTGGCGCCGCGCATCTCGGCATTAGCTTGCGCTGGTGCGGCGGCAAGGACGTACGGCTACGAATTCCATTCCCCCTCTCCCAAGAAGTCTCGGACTTCGCGCCCGACGCCCTGCTGTGGACCGACTATCCGGAAACGGAAGGGCGTACGGCCTATCCGTTCCACACGAAAGCGCGGAACTTAGCTCGACTGCTCGTCCGTCCGGAGCGGCTTGCAACGTTCGACCTCTCGCAGCCGCTCCGATCGGGGGTCGACTTTGCAGCGCCGGAGGCGACGCAGCGACACGTTGACGAGCGCTTAGCGCGCGTACTTCCAAGAGGGGAGCGGCTCTGCGTGATCTCTAGGGCCGGCATAACGGCGGCTCGCAAGAACTGGGGAGATGGAAGCGAGGCGCGCGCCTTCGTCGCCGCTTTGCGAGGACGCGCTTCCGATTGGATCGTCATTTCGATGGAGGACGAAGACCTCGGCGAAAACGTCGTTGGATTCCGCAGTCTTTTCGCCGAACTCGATGAGCCCTTCGCGAGGCTCTTCAAAGCGTTGGCGGCTCGGATCGATCTCTTCGTCGGAGTTCCGGCCGGCCCGCTGCATTTCGTCCTGGCGCGCGGCGGCGTCCCGGCGATCGGCTTGTGGGTCGCGCACCATCCCGACTGGTACGACGAGCCCAATCCCAACGCAATTCAGGTAGTCGGTCGTTACGTGCGCGATCGCGGATTCGATCGGCGCGTTGCGACGACGAGCAAACCGCAGTCGCTGCGGCACCGGTTGTGCTACCTGGATTCCGCGACGATCGGCGCAGAGCCGGTGCTCGAAGCGGCATCGCAGCTCGTTTGAGAGCTTTCTTAAGCGACTTTCGGAATGAATAACAACGCTACGATCGACAAGGCGTTAAAGAGCGCGTGGGATACCATCGGCGCGAAAATGTTTCCGGTGCGGTAATAGACCCCACATAAGACGACGCCCCCCAGGGCCAGTGGGACCGCCGCAAAAATGTCGCCGTGCGCGATGCCGAACAGCACGGCGCTGAGGATCGCGCCGCCCCAGAAGCCGCCGTAACGCATTCCGAGGTTGAAGAAGAGCAGCCTGAAAAACGTCTCTTCGGCGAAGGGCGCGAAGAGGACCGCAAAGGCGGCGAAGATTGCGATCGTCGTGGAGTTGTGCAGGCCTCTGAACATCTGTATGATGTCTTGCTGATGTTGGCTGTGCGCCAAATAATCGATCAGCGAAGCGCCTCCGTTTGCAACGATCGCCATGACGAGCGCTCCCAAGAGAGCGATTCTCAAGTTCGACCAGGTCGGCGCCCGAAATCCAAGCTCTCGTAGACTGAACTTCGAAAGGGCGGGCAACGTGAGAATTACGATCGCCACCAAGATGCCTTCCAACACGAACTGAAAGGCGATGAGCAGGTCGAACGCGAGCGGGCCGACGTTCGTTGGAGGCTTGCTCGCGAGCGAAGGCACGGAGGCTCCGATGAAGAGGAGGGCAATAAAGCCGGCCAGCAGCCACGTCCAGAAGCCCTTGAAGCTATCCTTTGGCCAGCGCGTCGGCCAGACGGGCGAAATCGCCGAGGTCGAGTCGTTCACCACGAAGCTCCGCAGATAGATTGCACAACGATAACGCTCGTGCAGTCGCAGCGCGGTCGATGTCGAGCGCGAGCGCGAGACTGTTGACGAGCGTCTTGCGCCGGTACGCGAACGCGCCGCGCACGACCTTCCAAAAGAGGTCGAGGTCGTGCACGGTGACGGCCGGTTCGGCGCGGCGAGTGAGGCGAACGACGCTCGAGTGCACTTTCGGCGCCGGAAAAAAAGACTGCGGCCCGATCGTTAAGAGCATCTCGACCTGCATCGCATACTGAATGGCTACCGAAAGACTTCCGTAGGCCGGCGCGCCGGGTGACGCCATGAAGCGTTCGCCGACGTCCTTCTGTACCATGACGGTCAGAGAATCGGGGCCCGACGGCATTTCGATCAGGCGCAGCATCAACGGCGTTGCGATGTTATAAGGAAGATTGCCCGCGACGCGCCACGGCTGTCCCTCCGACCAGCTGCGGTAATCGAACGTCAGAGCATCGGCCGATACGATTTGCGCCGTGGCGATGTCGTCGCGAGAACGAAGTACGGCCACGAGCTCCGGATCGATCTCAACGGCGGTAAGCTCCGCGCCCTCGTCGACGAGAGCGCGGGTAAGCACGCCGGTGCCGGCACCGATCTCGATCGTGCGAGCCCGCGGTGGCGCACCCTCCAGCGTGAAGCCGGCGATGCGGCTTGCAATCGCGGGATTGGTGAGAAAGTTCTGACCGAAGCGCTTTTTTGGGCGAAGGCCCGCCTTCGCCAGCACGGCACGGGGGCTCGACACGCCCCTATTTTACGCTACTTCAGCCGGTAAACAGTGATGTCGCGCCGGCCGAAAAGCAGTGCGCCGCGCAGCGAGTCGAAGCCGAGATCGATTCGATTGCCGACGATGTCGCCTCCGGTATCACCCGCGATCGCCATGCCGTAGCCTGGGATGTAAAGGCGAGTTCCCAGGGGGATGATGCGAGGGTCGACGGCGACGATTCCATATCCGGCGCGCCGGCCGCTGGCCGTCATGCCGCCACCACCGGCGCTCCCGGCGGTGTAGGCCGTGGCCATCATCTGAATCGCACCGCGAGCGACCGACGCCATTTGGAGCAGGCCGTGGGCTTCAAAGGCTGCAAGCGTGGCCGGGCTAACTCCTTGCGCGACGATTCGCGGGCTCGCTTTGCGGATTAGCGTCGTGGAGAGTATTCGCTGGCGTACCGGCCCTCCGTCGCGCTGGGCGTATTGGACTCGTACCTGCGCGAGGCCAGGCCGGCCTCGAGCGACGACCTTGGAGCTCCCGGGCGCAAGGAACATTGAAAGCCGAGTTAAGGTTCTCGGCGCAACGCGGCGGCGCTCGATGCGCTCCCATCTAATAACGCCGTTTCTATAGGTTACGCCAGTCGCGGCGGCTTGCGAAACCGGAGGGGCCGCCCAGACGGGCGAGACTGCAAGGCCAACAACGAGAAAAGCGGCGTAGATCACGCGTCCGATCAATCCGAGGTTCCTTTCAGTTTCAAATCGCGTCCAAGGTCTGCGCTCGACACTCCGCAGCGGAGCGGACGATGCACGCGACTCGCGCATTTTCTATCAGCGGCGCACGCGGCCGCCGAGAGAACGGATCCGACGGAAAACGCCAACATATTCCGAGCTAGCTTGCCGTGCGTATGGGCAGGCTGGCTCTGACCCGGGCACTATAGCACGCACCTTTCGAGGCGAAAGTATGACAAAAGTCGCAATTCGAGGTTGCCCACATCGTTCGCCCGGGTGCGCAACGGCTTTCGTCCTCCCGGGGCGTGCCCGAACGTCGAAGCGAAGAAAGCTCGGCGATGCGGTTCATGCGCGTGGGGCTTTTTACCGAGATTTATCGTCCCGTCATCAACGGCGTAGTGGCGTCGGTCGATGCATTGGCTTCGGGCCTGCAGTCACGCGGCCACAGGGTCTTCTGTTTTGCGCCGAGGATGCCAGGAACGGCCCAATCCGAGGGCGACGTCCACCGGATTCCGTCACTCCCGCTGCCCGCGCGCACGCCGTACCGATTAACGCTGCCTTTGGTGAGCCGGCGCGTTAACGCGGTGATTAAGGGGCTCTCGGTCATTCACGCCCACTCGCCGTTCGTAACGGGCTGGATGGGCATGCGCTGTGCCCGGCGCTACGGGATGCCGATGGTTTACACGTACCATACGCAACTCGAGGCCTACGCTCACTACGTGCCGTTCGAAACAAATGCGACGCGCTTTGCGGCGAACCGGCTCACACGTACCTTCGCAAATCTGGCCGACGCCGTTATCGCTCCGACGCCCGCGATGGCCGCGCGTCTTCGGGAGCTCGGCGTGACGGTGCGTATTGAAACGGTGCCGACTGGGATCGACATCGCACTCTTCGCTGCCGGCCGTCGCAGAGACGACGTGCGAGAACGAATCGGCGTTCGAACGGACGATCGCATGCTGTTCTGCGTCGGCCGGCTGGCGAAAGAGAAGAACCTCGAACTGCTTTTTCAAGCCCTCGCGCATGCGAATGATTCTTCATTGAAACTGGTGATCGCCGGCGACGGACCGTTGCGTGCCGATTTAGAACAGCTCGCGCGGGAGTTCGGCGTTTTCGAACAGAGCCGCTTCTTGGGTTTTATCTCACGGCAAGATCTGCCCGACCTCTACGCGAGCGCCGACGCATTCGTTATGGCCAGCACGACCGAAACTCAAGGCACCGTGCTAGCGGAAGCGCTCGCCGCGGGGGCGACCGTCATTGCCGCCGACGCACCCCAAAACCGAGACGTTCTCGGCTCCGCCGGCCTGCTCGTACCGTCGACTGCGCAGGCCTTCGCGCACGCCTTCGGCCGAGTAGGAAACGTCCCCGAACCGGCCAGAGCTGCCGTGGCGCGCGAGGCCGCGAAACGCTTCTCGATCCAGGAGCAGATCGATCGCACCCTCGCCCTCTACGAAAGCTTGATCCGGCCGGCACGAATTGCTTGACCTCGAACATATGTTCGCCTAAAATGGGATGAGGCGAACGTATTGCAAAGGCTAGGCGAGGTTCTCGAGGTAGAGGTGGGATATGCCGCCGGGTCGGCAGGCACTGGCGTGGTATACGCCGCGCTCAATGGCGCCGAGGGTCGCGAGGTAGTGCGCCTGCCTTTCCGGATCGTGCGCCGTTGCCTGCTGCTGGAGCGTGCGGTTGCCTATGCGGCCCTGGTGACGGTCGCACGTTCGCTCTTCAAACGCGGAGTTACGCGCGCCCATTTTGTGATGCCGGACCGTCGGTTTGTAGAAGAAGTCACGACTCGATGCGGCGTGCCGGAGGCGCTCGTACTTCCCTACGTCCGTCTGCGTTGTGCCCTCAACGCATTCCACGACGTCGAGATCGGGACCGGAGCCACGGACGAGCTGATGCAAAGGGCTGGAGCCGAAGTAGCGCTGAACGTTGCGGCGTGAAACTCCTGCGCCTCGACTCGGAGGTTTTGCCGGTCGAGACAAAGGCGCTCGCAAAGGCCTTGCTCGGTTGCATTCTCATACGCAAGAGCGAAGATGGGACCACAGCGGGGCGCATCGTCGAGACTGAGGCCTACCCTCCAAACGATCCGGCGTGTCACGCATTTTCCGGCAAGAGCTCACGCAACGCGACGCTCTTTGGACCGCCGCATCGCGCTTACGTCTATCAAATCTACGGCACGTCGTTCTGCTTTAATCTTTCGAGCGAGTGCGAAGGAAGGGGCGCGGGAGTGCTCGTTCGCGCCCTCGAGCCGACGCAAGGGCTCGCGCTCATGCAACGCCGCAGAGCTGTGGAACCCACGCGCGATCTTTGTCGCGGCCCGGGCCGGCTCTGTCGCGCACTTGCCATCGATCGATCCTTTGACGGCGCCGACCTCTTCTCGGGCCGCTTCCTTTGGCTGGCTCGCGACGACTGGGCTCCGGAGAGCGTACGCCGCAGCCGGCGCATAGGCGTAACTCGAGCGGCGGATCATCGCCTGCGATTCTACCTCGCCGGCAACCCCTACGTGAGCGGACCGGTCGCTTTGAGCCCGGCTTGAACGCCGGCGGGGGGTTATGCTATAGTGTGAGCGTTGCGTAGCGGTCATCTGTTGACAGCCGCGATATCTTGATACCCTCACGTTCACGCCACCGATCTGATTGCGACGGCAGCCTCGCCTCGATCTCGAAGTTTGGCGTGCACGACTCCATAAGAGAGAACTCTTCTGCAAACCGAACACCGTCCTCCCAACATCGAGCATCGGCTAAATAACGATTCGCGCCCTCCACAACCCAGCGGAGGCCGGCGGCGCCGCACGCGTCGGCGTCACCATTTCGGTCAACATCCCGGTGCGTTCCACGACCAGCTCCCGCAGCAGGTCGAGGTTCCTCCGATGCTGACCGCGGCTCAGCTCTCCGAAAAGACGAAGACGGAACTCGTCGAGATTGCGAAGGAGCTGGAAGTCGAACTTCCTACACCCGCAAAACTGAAAAAAGACGAGATCGTCACGCTGCTCGTTCAAGGCCAGATCGCACGATCGGGCATCGAGGTCGCCAGCGGCGTTCTCGACGTGTTGCCTGAGGGATACGGCTTCTTACGCCGCGCGGGATACTACGTCGGCAACGACGACATCTACGTCAGTCAAACGCAGATTCGCCGCTTCGAGCTCCGGCGCGGAGACATGGTCGAAGGCCAAGCGCGCCGGCCGAAGGAGAGCGAGAAATATTACGGGCTTATTCGCGTTGACAAAGTCAACGATTTAGACCCCGAGGCCATCAAGGGCCGGCGACTCTTCGAAAAAGGAACGCCCATCTATCCGCAAGAGCGCTTTAGACTCGAAGTGCGCTCCACGCAGCTCTCCACGCGCGTCATCGATCTTTTCTGCCCAATCGGCAAGGGCCAGCGCGCCCTGATCGTTTCGCCACCCAAAGCCGGCAAGACGACGCTCCTCAAGAACATCGCCAACTCGATTTCGATCAACCATCCCGACGCGCACATCATCGCGCTGCTCGTCGACGAGCGCCCTGAGGAAGTCACGGACATGCAGCGCACGATCGACGGCGACGTCGTCGCCTCGACGTTCGACGAGCATCCCGAAAACCACACGGCCGTTGCCGAACTTACGATGGAGCGCGCCAAGCGCCTCGTCGAACTCGGAAAAGACGTCGTGATTCTGCTCGATTCGATCACCCGCCTCGCACGCGCCTACAACCAAGTCGTCGCGAGCTCGGGGCGCACCCTTTCGGGCGGCCTCGATACGGCTTCGCTGCACAAACCCAAGCGATTCTTTGGTGCGGCTCGCAAGATCGAAGAGGGAGGTTCGCTGACAATCATCGCCACCGCGCTCATCGAGACCGGTTCCAAGATGGACGACGTGATCTTCGAAGAGTTCAAAGGCACCGGAAATATGGAGATCGATCTCACTCGCAAGCTCGCAGAGTCCCGCGTCTTTCCGGCGATCGACATCAAGCGCTCCGGAACCCGGCACGAAGAGCTGCTGCTCACACCCGACGAGATGCGCAAGATCTGGATGCTCCGCCGCGCGACCGCAGTGCTCAATACCGGCGACATCACCGAGATCATCCTTGACAAGATGGCCCAGACTCGCACGAACGAAGAGTTCCTGCAGACCGTCACTAAGGAAGCGCTCTCGATGAACCGCGGCTACGAAGACGGCGGCGGCAACAACGGAAAGTACTAGTCCGTCTCTTGCGGTTCCGGGCAACATGATGTCTCGGAAACGCTCGTCGCTCCGCCTCCGGCTCCGCTCCTGCTGCGCGGCCTCCTCGCTCCGCCATCCATGGCTGCGCTCGTCGGTCCGAGCTTCCTCGACATCACGTTACCCGGAACCGCACGCGCATTAGTACTTCCGCGTTTTAAAATGGCGGCGGGGGCCACTCGGCTTAATAAGTTCCTAGCGCGCGCGGGTATCGCGTCGCGGCGACGCGCCGACGAGATGATCGCCGGTGGGTCCGTGCGGATCAATGGGACGACCGTGCGCGAGCTCGGGACGCTCGTGGATGCCGGCGATCGGGTCGAGGTTGGCGGAGTGCCGGTCGAACTTCCGGCGGCGCCGACCTATCTGATCTTCAATAAACCGCTCGGCGTGGTGACGACGATGCGCGACCCCCACGGGCGCCGCAGCATCGCCGACTTCCTCGTCGATCGTGCGCGTGTATTCCCCGTCGGCCGGCTCGATTACGACACTGCCGGACTCCTGTTCCTTACCGACGACGGCGAACTGGCACACCGCTTGCTTCACCCCAGCTTCGGCGTCGACAAGACGTATCGGGCCGCGATCGCGGGGCGCCTTTCTTCGGACGACGTGCGGCGCCTGCTGGCGGGACTCGTTATGAACGATGGACGCGCGGCCGGGACGAGAGTCCGCGTCCTTGCGGTACGCCGCGACCGATCGCTGGTCGACGTGACGATTCACGAAGGCCGAAATCGGCAAGTGCGCCGCATGTTCGAAACGCTAAACCATCCCGTGCTGGAATTGACGCGAACTCGATTCGGGCCGCTCAAGCTCGGAGCGCTGCCGCCGGGCCGCGTGAGAGAGCTCACCGGAAAAGAGATCGAGGCACTGCGGCGACATCGCAGGCCGCCGGACGAATCGCCTCGTACCACCCCGCCTGAGGTGATGCCATGAATCAACCCCTTCGAGTTCTCTCAATCGCCGTCGCGACGCTCTTTGCGGTGGGTCAAATTCCGGCTCTCGCACAGTACGCGAACGAGTTCGTGCCGGCCAAACTGATCAAAGAGGGCAAGACGTCGACGACGATCGCCGGAAGCGGCAAGGTGGTGGTGCAGGTCCAGGTCAACGCCGATGGATCGCACAAGGTCACGAAAATCATCAGCTCGACGAACTCGGGCGACAACGCCGCGGCGATCGAGATCGCGAACAGCTCGACCTATCGACCGGCTCGCCGAGGAACCGCGCCGATCACCGCTTTTTACGATTTCACCTTGAGATTTAACGGCCGGACCGTCGTACAAAGCTCGAGCGGGAGTTCGGGCGTTTCGCTGAGCGGTGCCTCGCTGACACCGGCTGCAAGCCAGGTCGCGGCGCTCATTCGCGCCGGCCAGTACGCGCAAGCGAAATCCAAAGCGCAGATGGAGCTGCTCTCTTCACCGGGTGACGACTCGCTGCGTGAAATGCTGGGCGTAGCGTCCTACGACGCCGGGGACTTCACGGCCGCGTCGGCGGCCTTCGATAAGGTGCCGACGATCGGCGTGCAATTCCGCTCGGCAGCGGCGCAGAGCTTCGCTGCGGCCGCGGTTAAAGGCGCGACCGACAACCCAGAGCAGTCCCTCGCTTACGCGCAGAAAGCCGTGGCGCTCGCGCCGGATACCAACTCGCGCTTTGCCCTCGGCGTGGCGCAGCTAGCGAATAACGATAGCGCGGCCGCCCTGGCATCGCTCAAGGCGGCGCACGACATGGCCATGGCAGATTCCAAGATACCGCTCGCCTCGAAGGTGAACATCGACGCCGAGCTTCTGCAGGCGTATTTGGCCAATAACGACGTGCAAGACGCACAAGGCATTGCTGCGCAGATCAAGCAGCTCGACCCAAGCAGCACGGCCGGCGCCCGAGCGATGGGCGCGAGCTTACTGAAGTCGGGCCAGGCGGCGGCGGTAGCAAAAGATACGCCAACGGCGTTGCGCGACTACGATCAGGCCGCCGCGGTGGGCGATCCCACGGTCGCCGTCACAGCCAACGTGTTAGCAGCGTTTGCTATAGCGCAAGGTCCGAAGCCGGACTACAAGCGAATGCAGAGCTATGCCGATAAGGCTATCGCTTTGCAGCCGGATAATCCGCAAGCGAACTTTGCAGAAGGGATTGCTCTGACGGCTCAGTGGTCATCCAGCCATGACGACGGAACCAAGAAAAGGGCCACGGATGCGTTCGCCAAAGCCGATCAGCTAGCCAAAGCGCAGGGAAATGAAGCGCTCTCGCTTCAGATCGAAACGTTCGTGAAACAGAATCTCAACTCGGCGCCTAGCGCTCCCTCGGGGAGCGGTCCCTAAGCTACAGGACTTTAGACGGGGGAGGCCAATGGGTCGCCCTCACGGGGGCGCGGTCGTCGCGCAGCAACGCTAATTGGGAGGGTCGTAGAGGCGTGTTTTTTTCGGGATTTTTGAGTCTCATGCAGCAGGGCGGCTGGGATATGTGGCTGCTCTTGCTCATTTCGATCGTCGGCGTCGCAGTCGTCATCGAACGAATGGTCTTTTTTCAGACGCAGCACGGCGACACGAAGGGGTTGCTGCGCCAGATCGGTACGAAGGTTTCGGCCGACGACCTTGACGGAGCGATCGCCATCTGTAAGAAGAGCCGCGGGATGCTTCCACGCATTCTCGAGTTCGGGCTTCGCCGCGGCGAGAAGAATCGCGCCGACATCACCGATGCGCTCTCGATCGCGCTGATGGAGCATCTCAACTCACTCGAGCGCAATCTCCCGATCATCGGCACCATCGCCGTCATCGCGCCCTTCGTCGGTCTCTTCGGAACCGTGCTCGGCATCATTCGCGCCTTCCAAGATATCGCATTGAAGGGCAACTCGACCCCGGCCGTCGTCGCCGCGGGTGTCTCGGAGGCTTTGATCACCACGGCCACCGGTCTCATCATCGCGGTCATTGCGGTCGTGTTCTTCAACTTCTTCAAGTCGCGCATCAAGAACTACAACCAAGAGATGATCGTCGCCGCGAACCAGCTCGCCGAAATGCTGCACTTCCACAATACAGGCTCGCCGATTCCGACGGATCTCTATCAGCCTACCAAGGCCGGCGCTAAGTAAAGCCGTAGGGCACGACCGTGTCACTACTCTCCTCGCAGCAAGATCAAGAGGTGATGGCGGAGATCAACATCACGCCGTTTACCGACGTTTTGCTGGTCTTGCTCATCATCTTCATGATCCTAGCCGCGCTGGTCGCGCCGCCGGGCTTCGAAAAAGAGCTGCCGAACAAGAACCCCAACAGCGCGACCCAAAATAAGAACAAGAACGACATCGAAGTTGACGTAAACAACAAGGGCGTTATCTTCGTCGACGGCCAGAAGACGGACGAGACCGGCATTTACCGCATGATGTACGAGGCATCCAAGAAGAAACCGCACCACCACGTTGCGATCATCGCCGACGCAAAGGCGCCGTATGGAATCATCATAAGGATCCTCGATGCGGCAAGGCAAACCGGCCTCGAAGACGTCGGCTTCGTCACGTCGTAAGCGCATAAAGGGAGGTTTGTAGAACGTGGCCGTTTCCATCGGCGGAGGCGAAGATGAGGTAATGTCGACGATCAACATCACGCCGTTTACCGACGTGCTGTTGGTGCTCCTCATTATTTTCATCATTCTAGCGTCGGTCACCAAAGAACCGAAGCTACCCGATGCCTATAACAAACTCAGGGTGACGCCGTCCCAGATCGTCGTGAATATCGACGAGCACAACCACATCGAAATCGGCTCGAACGACGTGACGATTGAAGATGCGAAAGCCGCCTTCGCGCAGCTTCAAGACGCGACCGACCACAAGTTTACAAGCGTCATCATCAAGGCGAATCCGGCGGCCAGCTATGGGGTTATTCTGCAGGTTATGGATGCCGCGAAGCAGGAGGATCTCACCAATTTTGGGCTCGCCAACCACATTCAAGGCGCGCCCCCGGGAATGAATCCGTAGTCGATGGCGAAGAGCGACCGCTATATCTCGACCGGCGAACGAGTCCGCAGCTTTATCGGCTGGGCCTTTGTAATTTCGCTCATCATACACTTAGCGGTGGGTTCGGTCTTTCCGAACATCAACAAGCATTCCGAGGAACAGGAAACCGAGAAGGTCCAGATTACAAAGAAGCCGACGATCATCCATACGCCGCCGCCGCCAACGCCCACCCCGCCGCCGACGCCGACTCCCCCTCCGCAGACCACGCCGCCGCCCAAGCAGCAGGTCACGCAACCAAAGCTGAAACTCAACGTCCAAAAGACGACTAACTCGAGTAAGAGCAGCAGCAACACGGAAAACGTCTATAACGCTCCCCGGAGCGGCACTGAAAGCGGCAATCCGACAGGTCAAGGAACCGCCGCGCCCGTCGCGGCGACGGCACCGCCGGGAACGCCGAAGCCTGCCTGCGCGAACCCGAACGTCGACGCGACGGTTACCAACGCCGTGCAGCCGGATTATCCGGAGTCGGCAAAAGATATTGGGATCGGGGCCACCACCGTGCAGGTGGAAGTGACGGTGGGACCCTCCGGAAATCTGATCGGTACGAAGATCTATAAGAGCTCGAATAATATGGCAATCGACCAAGCTGCTCTGCGCGCGGCTCGACAGTCTACTTACTCCCCGAAGCTCGTCGATTGTCAGCCGGTGGAAGGCGACTATCTCTTCCGCGCCGACTTCCAACCAGATTAGAGGCGCTACCGGCCGTAGCGCGCCCCATGAGATATGAGACGCGCTCAGCGCGTATTGCTCGTCGCCTTCGCGCTCTCGCTGCTGCTGCATGCGATCGTTGCACTGGTTCTGCATCCCGCGACTGCGGATTTTCAGACTCAGCCTGAAGCCGTCTCGGTCGTGCGCCGTTCGACGATGATCGTGGCCCACAATACACCGCCGCCTCCCCGTCATACGCAAACGCCCTCACGCCGAAATCTCGCACCGCCGAGGCCTCGCGCCAGCGGCGCCGCTGTCGCGCGCTCCGAAGGCGGTGGTACCGGTCGCTCGACGCCTCCACCGCGGCCCGCCCCCACCGCGGTTCCTTCGGCGGCCGGCGCCGGGTGCGCGGAGCCAAACGCCGCCGCGGCGGTCGTCGCGACCCCGCCGCCGCCCGATATTCCGGCGGCGGTCCGTGCCGACCACACCAGCGGCGTCGCACTCGTTTCGGTTTCGCTCGATGCGCAGGGAGAAGTGAGCGGCGCGAGCGTCGCACAGAGCACCGGCAACTCGTCGCTCGACCTCGTCGCGGTCTCGATGGCGCGCGACGCTCGATACAGCGCGCCGTTGCACGATTGCAAACCAGTCGCCGGAAATGCCACGTTTAGCGTGAAGTTCGTCGCATGGTAACCGGCAGGCCGTAAGGCACCGTCGGGCAAACGCTGGGCCGTGACCTTCTTTCAGGCGCTCGTACTGGCTCTCTTGCAGGGGGTCAGCGAACTCTTCCCGATCTCGAGCCTCGGTCATACGATCCTCGTTCCGGCAGTGCTGCACTGGAATAACATCGATCGGTCGAGCGCTTCGTTTCTCGCATTCGTCGTCGTGCTGCATCTGGGAACCGCGCTTGCATTGATCGTCTTCTATCGAGCGCAGTGGTATGCGATCGTGCGCGCGCTCGCGCGCAGCATCGTGCTCGGACGACTGAGCTCCGACCGCGACGAACGAACCGGATGGCTGCTCGTGGTTGCAACGATCCCGGTCGGGCTGCTGGGCGTCGTCCTCGAGCATCCCGTGCGCCGCCTCTTTGGCTCGCCGGCCCCGGCCGCGCTTTTCTTGTTGATCAACGGGCTAATAATGTTTGCGGGCGAGGCTCTGCGCCGGGCCCAAGAGCGAGTCCGGGCCAGAAAGAGCAAGCCGATCGATCGTCTGAGTTATCCCGAGAGCCTCTTCATCGGTGTCGCGCAAGCGTTTGCGCTCCTGCCGGGAATTTCGCGATCGGGAAGCTCGATGGTCGCGGGATTGCTCTGCGACCTCGACCACGAACATGCGGCTCGATTCTCGTTTCTGCTCGCAACGCCGGTCATATTCGCCGCAGCCCTCCTCGAACTCCCGAGGCTCTTTACGCCGCAGGCGCATCTGGTGCTCGTTCAAGCAATCGCCGGCGGCATCGCGGCCGGCGTCGCCGCGTACCTTTCCGTGGCTTTCTTGACGCGCTACTTCCGCTCGAACGATCTGCGGCCGTTCGGCTGGTATTGCATCATCGTTGGTTCCATCTGTTTCGTGCTTGCGAGAAAAGGAGTCATCACATGAGAGTTGTCGCTATCGTTTTGGCAGTCGTCTTTTTCGTGCTTGGGATTCTTTACGGTACGGGTACGATCAACTACTTCACGGAATCGGGCGCCGCGCACGCACACCACATCACGCATCTCATCATCCTCTGGGTTCTGGCGTTGCTCTCCCTGATCTGGGCGCGCTTTCAGAGCGCGCCGAAGCGATGAAGCTTTCTCACGTCGCCACGGACGGAAGCGTCGCGATGGTCGACGTATCGGGTAAGAGCGTCACGACGCGCTTCGCGAGGGCGCAAGCCCTGGTGCGCATGAACGCAGCCGCGCAGACGGCGATTCGCGACGCGACCTTGGCCAAAGGCGACGCGCTGGTGGCCGCGCAGATTGCCGGAATTTTAGCGGCAAAGCAGACCGGCGCGCTGATTCCATTGGCCCATCCGCTGCCGTTGACGAGCGTGGAAGTACGCTTCGACTGGCGTGCCGACGGGGCGCTGGAAATCGAGGCTGCCGCGCGCACCGACGCGCAGACCGGCGTCGAAATGGAGGCCCTGATTGCGGCGACGATTGCGGCGCTGACGATTTACGACATGACGAAGGCTTTGGACAAGCGTATCACGATCGAGTCGGTTCGACTGCTCGAGAAGACCGGCGGAACACTTCGACAGGCTCAGGATGACACGCCGTGAGCTTTCGCGTTGCGCTGATCGTGCTTTCAGACCGCGCCGCATCGGGCAAACGCGCGGATGCCTGCATTCCAGTAATGAAGGAGCGGCTTGGCGACATCTACTCGATCGCAAAAGAGAGCGTGATGCCCGACGATCCGGCAGCGCTTCAGGCCGAACTCATCGAGCTGGCGGATTCGCACGAAGTGGATCTGGTGCTTACGAGCGGCGGGACGGGTCTCTCGCCGCGCGACCGCACGCCGCAGGCCACGGCCGCGATCCTCGACTACGAGGTCCCTGGGATCGCCGAAGCCATTCGGATGGTATCCTTCGCCAACGTAAGAACCGCCATGCTCTCGCGCGCGCTCGCGGGCGTGCGCCATCGCACCTTGATCGTTAACCTGCCCGGAAGCCCCCGCGCAGTCGGCGAGGCGCTCGATATCGTGCTCCCCGTGATTCCGCACGCGCTGGAGCTCTTGAACGATTGCGTCGTCGACGGATGATCCGGATTTCGAGTTACGCGCAAGCCGAGGCCTATCTGCTCGGCACGATCGACGAAGTCGCCTCGCCGCGCACGTCGTACAAGCTCGACCGTATGCGCGCGCTGTTGCGTTATCTCGACGATCCACATCGGTGCTATCCGACGATCCACGTCGGCGGCACGAGCGGAAAGGGCTCGACTTCGACGATGATCGCCGGCGCGCTGCGCGCTTCGGGCAAGCGAACCGGCCTTCATACGAAACCGCACCTCCACTCGATGACGGAGCGCGCGTGCATCGACGGCCTACCGATCTCGCGCGAGCGATTTGCGGAGATGCTCGAACGCGCCATGCCCGAGATCGAACGCACGACGTCCGCGTATGGGCGTCCGACGTATTACGAGACGCTGCTTGCCTTGACGTTTGCGTACTTTGCTCAAGAAAGAGTCGACGTGGCCGTGGTTGAGGTGGGATTAGGCGGTCGCCTCGACGGGACGAACGTTCTGCATCCGGTGGTCGCCGCAATCACCTCGGTGGGCTACGACCACACCGAGATCCTC
>Ga0182024_10010713_pt1 | contig 18632 bp, 24 predicted proteins | sample P32metaG_FD_120480 | JGI IMG/M metagenome (GOLD analysis project Ga0182024, IMG submission 120480) | Permafrost microbial communities from Stordalen Mire, Sweden - P3-2 metaG (Illumina Assembly) | ecosystem: Environmental > Terrestrial > Soil > Wetlands > Permafrost | place: Sweden: Stordalen... | reverse complement strand
TCGCGCTCGGCCTCAGCCTCCCGCCGCGTCTTGAACCCCTCGGTGCGCTTGCGCACGCGCTCGCCCGTCTTTGCATCCCGCGGGTACTCCACGATCGCGAACCAGACGCCACCGCGTTTGTAGTACCCGTCTTTGCCGCGAAGCGTGACCTTTTTGCGCCGCGTCTTGGGAGCGGTAGAGGGATCAATCACGACGTCTCCTTCTTTCGTTGGAGGGTTTTTTGGAGAACTCGAGCTCGTAGGCAAGCTTTAGAACAAAGGGCGCGATCAATACGGCGTTCTCAGCGAAGGATCTTCTGATCGTCGCCGTCCCGCGTTCGACGTTCGCAGCGATGGGTGGCGGAGGTGTACCACCCTGCACCGCCTCCGCGATCCCGCTTACAACGACGCGCGTCATTTCGGCGAGCCACAGTTCACCCATGTGAGGTGCACCCTTCACGAGTTCGCTCTTGATGACACTCGCAATTTTGTCACGCCGTCGTTTGCTGATACCAGACACTTGCACGAGCCGCGAAGCTAAGAGATCAGCAAGCCTTTCCGCTTCGCGAGGCGGAACGAATGCGGCTGGGCTCCGCCTCACGAGACGATATAGCCAACTGTTGTCCCGTAGCGCCAGCGTCTCGACGTAACGTCGCCAGGGCCTGCCTTGCCCCGCGTGCTCTTGTGCTGCGGTCGGCTTGAGCGATTTTAGTATTTGCCGCGCGTTTTCTGCGGGCAACGTACGGCTCGCGGCTAGAGCATTCGTTACTTTCCGCTCGGTCCAGCCTCCCTTGGGATCGATATCGCCTAGCCGGTCGCTTAGCTGGTTGCTTGTCAGGCCATAGTCGGCTTTCATCTCGCGGACGCAATCGCGAAACGCGCGGACTTCCTCCGGGGCCAAGGCCGTGGGATCAGGTGGGCGAGCCATATCCTACTCACTAACTATACCATTTTCGATACGCTGGAGTCTACCAAGAGCGACCAGAGTCCGCTACGCTCGATGCAGCCCAAGGAGAATGAAAATGACTGCCGAGCCAATTTTCAACGCGGCCGTCACCTGGTTCAAGGTCGACGAGCATCCGGCAGTTCTCGCGGGGGAGATCACCCGCGACCAAGTTTATACAGCTGCGCGGCAGGGGCGTTGCCGAACCCTGTGGCTCTCAAAGCGCACACTGCGCGTCCACCGCGACTTGCTCAGCGACATCGCCGCGAGCGGCAAACCGTAATGCGCTTCGCGGTTCTTCTGTCCACGACTTGGAGATCGAATGAGCTTACTCTCCGATCGTTAGCGGCACGTCGAGCGCGAACGCCCGCCGCCGTGGTAAGACCTTGCAAAGATAGTTGCCGCAAATGCAGCAAAATAGTTCCATAAAGACACAGCTCGGAAATCGCGGCCAAATAGCGGCCCAGGCGGTCGGATGATGCCCGGCGATAGCGGAATCACCAACGAAGAAATCGATCGGCTCGAACAGCGGTTCGAGCGCCGGCAGCGAATTGAAAAATTCGGCGCGAGGGCTTTCGCCGAAATGTTCTTTAGCCCGGCGATCAAGGCGGCGCTAAGGGTAGATGCTGACCAACACGGTCAAGAGCAATGGGAAGCCCGCGCACGCGCGCGATACACTATTGCCGGCGCCGAGATTCTTGAAGCTGCCGCTCTAGGTTTGCGCCAGACGGCAGCAGCGATCAAAGGCAGCGTGCGGCGTGCTCGGTGATCAGGAGCCGGAGGCGTACGACTTCCCGGAAAGCGACGGTTGCGACCTCAAAGACGCGATAGATGTCGTCGACCACGATCTTCCCGCGCTTACGGAGCGGGCGATCAAAGCGCTCGAGAAAGCGAACGATCCGCCTCATCTCTTTCGGCAAGCCGGCCAGGTGGTAAGGGTCGAGATTGACGAAGGTGGCCGACCAATCGCGGTGCGGGCAAAAGTCGAAATCCTGCGACGCGAAATGGCGGCTGCGGTCCCTTGGGTGCGAACCAACTGGCATATAGGTGCGCGCGTAAGTGTTGCGCCGCCGCGCGATGTCGTTGAAAATGTTCTAGCCACGCCGGGTCTACCGTTCCCGGGGCTGCGAGGCATCGTGAGCGCACCGTTTTTCACCGCTTCCGGAGAACTGGCGGTTGATTCTGGTTACATCGCCGGCGCGAATTTGTATCTGATGCTCGACGTCGGCCTTCACGTTCCCAAGGTCCCGAACGAACCGACGCGAGCACAGGTCACTGAAGCGATCGCGACGCTCGATGACATACTGGAAGATTTTCCGTTTGCAGGTGAAGCCGATCGGTGTCATGCGCTTGGGATGATGATCTTGCCAGCCGCACGCGAAATGATTGGCGGTCCCACTCCGTTGCACGTAATCGACGCTCCGGCGCCTGGAACTGGCAAGACGCTTTTGGCACAAGTCGCGCTGCATCCCGCGTGTGGCACAGTGTCGCTGATGCCATTCGGTCGAGACGAAGAGGAGACGCGCAAGCGTCTTACGTCGATCTTGCTCGCTGGTCGCGCGGCAGCGATATTCGACAACGTTCGCGGTCGGCTTGATTCTGCTAATTTATCTATGGTGCTTACCGCCGCAGAGTGGGAAGACCGCATTTTAGGAGCAAGTTCCCAGGTTCGCCTCCCAAATCGAACGGAGTGGATCGTGACAGCTAACAACGTTACGCTGTCCAACGAACTGGCACGTCGATCCATCTCGATCAGGCTTGACGCGCAGATGGAAAGACCATTCGAGCGGCAGGTATTCCGACACGAAAATATCCTGTCGTACGCCAGCCAAAACCGAGGCGCTCTCATCGCAGCCGTGCTCACCATCGTGCAAGCGTGGCTCGCGGCCGGCCGACCGAAGCCGAAGCGCAGTCTCGGCTCGTACGAGGCTTGGTCCCACGTCATCGGCGGCGCGCTCACACACGCTGGCGTCGACGGCTTCCTCGAGAACGTTGACCGGCTGCTACGCGACGCCGATGCGGAGATTGAACCTTGGCGCACATTCGTCGCCTTGTGGGCCGACGAGCGCGAGGAAAGAAATGCGACCGCTGCAGAGCTGCTCCCGTTAGCCGAGCGAGCCGAAATCAACGTCGGAACCGAACCGGACGAGAAGACCACGCGGCTTGGGAAACTGCTCGCCGCCCATCGCGACCGAATCTTTGTTGGGCACCGTATCGAGAAGCGAACGCGCATTCAAGGCTCGCAGAAGTGGGGCCTCACCGCAGTCGAACTTCCAAGTGGAGGTAGTGGAGGTAGTGGAGGTCACTCCAGCCGACACCTGTGCGACCCCGGCGCAGGTAAGATCGAATGCGCCGGGACTACCGCCGCAACCCACACCACCCCCACCAGGAACGGCTTCGTTCCCAGCGTGAGTTCGTTCGCCGGCGGTAATCTGCTGGAATCTGGCACACCGGCCGCTGCACACGCGGCGGGCGACGATGCCGATGTTGTGGCCGGAACCCTCGATCCAGAGGTCGCATCGTGACGGCAGCCGACGTAGTCGATCGCGCTAAGGCGCTCGGCATCACGCTCAATCTCGGCGATGATGACCTCATCCATTACCGAGGCCAGCGCTCGGCGATCGAGTCGCTGCTGCCAGACCTGCGGGTGCACGCGTCGGCAATCGCGGCGGTTTTGCGCGAACGCGCGCCGGTGCCCACAGCGAGCGAAGCAGTCGAATCGGCGGCCCGGTTGCTAGCGTGTCGCTGGGCGGCGGAGCCGCCAGTTTGCGCGTTCCTCGTCGGCGCGCCTGGCGAGGGGTGCCGGCGGTGCGGAGCGTCCTGGATCGAGCACTACGCGCCCGGCGAGCAGATCGGCCGGTGAGCGATCGAGCTGAAATTGCCCGCCGAAACGGCGCACGGTCGAAGGGTCCACAGAGCGTCGCCGGCCGAGCACGGTCAGCGCTGAATGCGATCCGCCACGGATTGCGAGCGAAGTCTGTGGTCTTGCCGGGCGTGGAGGCTCCCGGCGAGTGGGAGGACCACTTTGCGGCGGTCGCCGGCTCGTTGCGGCCGACGTCGTACGTGGAGGAACAGCTCGTCGAACGGATCGCGCTGCAGCTGTGGCGCCTACGCCGAGCTGCGCGCGCCGAGCAGGCCGCTGCGCTGGTAAGCCTCCCTAGGATATTTTCCCCGAGCGAAGACGAGCTCGCGCGCCTCGAGGAGGCGCTCGCACAAAAGGAATCGGTCGCCGAGGTGCTGCGGGCGCTCCGAGAGGGGCGGGACGGCGCGCCGCTCGCCGACGACGAGCCCATGCCGTACGGGGCGCAAGAGGTCGCGTGCGAGGCCGTGGGCATCGTCGGTCCCCGGGAGGTCGAGGGTTTGGCGCAAACTGCCGGCGCGATGCGCGCGCTCCTGCGACGGCTCGCCGAACTGCGCGGCGCACGCGACGGGGGAGATCCTGATCCCGCCGCCGCTCTCGATGCGGCGATCGCACACGCCGAGGCCGACGCCCTCCGCGACCGCGGGCACACCGCCGAGGTCGAACGTCGGATCGCGGCGTACCGTGTCGCCGCGGTGGCCGGGGAGCACGCGGACCTGATTTGCCGCTATGAGGTCTCAGTCGAACGGAGCCTCTTTCGCACGCTCGCCCTGCTGCGCTTGGAGCGCGAAAATGCGCCGCTCGAAGGCGCGCTTGTCGAGGCGGTTCCCCCGACTTTACGGTAAGGCAAGCGCGACTACTGTTCCGCTCGAGGATTTTGCCAAACGAACCCAGCGCCGCGATCGCACGCAGGCTCAAGCCCTGGGCGGCCGGATCGGCGATCTTTTTGGCGCGAGATCCGCGTACGCCGCGGCCTCGTTGCGCTTGATCGCGTCGACGCCGGCAGCTGACGCGTTCGGCGCTATTGAGCGCGAGCGTGCCACCGCGATGCGAGCAGTCCGTGATTCTGATGGAATGACCTCAGCGAGATTTCGCCAGGAGCCCCTTCCTTCTCAAAGCGTGCGAGTATTTCCGCAGCCCGCGCACGCATGCGTGCGACGAGCGGATAGCGATCGATCGAGACATCGACGTTCGGCGCGGTCTCCGTGCCGTACCGCACCGGGAAGGCCGTTGGCCGCGTCCTCTTGCGGCGCTTACCCGTATAGTTGCCAATACGCGCGTGCCGCAGGGGTACATCTCGCGTTGCAGCGTTCGCTCGAATAAACTCGTTTTCTCGGCGCAGCTCCCAGGTCCGTCGCATGAAGCCTCCGGCAAAATAAGCGTGCCGCACATTCCCTCAGGGATGATGTGTTCTTCGCGCAGTGGCGGGCCGGTGGTGCCGCAGTAGAGGCAGCGCCCAACGGGATCATACCGAATGACCTCTGACACCGGCGATTACTAATCTATCGGATTGTCGGCAAGGATGGAGAGCAGCGGCGCAATCTTCGAACAACGTAGCGTTACCCACGTAGTCGCGCAGGGCTGCGATGTTACGGCACCTTCTTCTGAGCCGCACTCGTCACACCACGCTAGACTTCCGGGCCAGCGGGTTCCCGAGCGGTCGCTTCACGGTCGGCTGAGCCAACCTCGCCGCGCACGGTCGCGGTACCCCAAACTGCTGGGAACATCGGTCCGATGCGAGACAGGAAATACCGATCGCAAAGACCCTTCGCGGCAACGATATCGACGGTCTTTATTCGAGGATCACGGCCACGTCGGTCTTCCGGCAAACATGCAACCGCAACGAACGCATCGCGATCTTGCGGGCTGCTCGTCGGGTAGGATTCGGCAAGGAGCTCCGGGAGCGCGGCTTGCAGCGTGCGGTCGTCAGCGGCAAGTTGCATCATTCCGCGCAGCGAGGCACAAAACGCGTAGAACGCGTCGGCGTCGAGGCGAACCATGACGTCGTTTAACGATAGGAAGTTCAATCCGCTAATGTAGGCGTCGAACGCCGCGGTTTTCTGCTGCTGGGTGAGTTGCCCAAGCACCGACATGCACATTGACGTGTGCTGTAAATGGCTCTCGTGCAACACCACGTCGCCAGAAAACGGCAGCGCGTACTGCTGGTACTCCGCATTGAGCGACGCGCCGCTATCAAGATCGGTGAGTGACTCGTAGTAGCGCTCCGGATGCTTGTAGATGTGGTACCACCAGAATCCACGGGTCGCGATGTTGAGCGCGACGATGAACTGCCGCGTGTTAACGTCGCCCCACCAATACACCCCTTGTAGCGGCACATCGTCGCCAAGACGCAGGTCGACCTGCATCTCATGCTTTTTCTTCGCATCGGGCATCGAGAGTTTGATATGCGGAATGTTCTTGTTCCAGAGGCTCAAAACTTTCGGGGGAATTTGGTGCGAGGCGGTGAGTATGCGTAGCACCATGCTCCACTTGTCCTGCGTTCGCTGCGCGGGCACAACGCGCGCGAGTTCATTCGTCGCAGCGGTCATTGCAACGGCGGCCGCGGCGTCGTACTGCTCCTTCACCCATACAATCCACTTGCGACCATCGAGCAATTCGCCGAGCTTCGTCATTGAGGCGCTCGAGAAAATAACCTTGCGCCAGATCGGGTCTTCAACGACGCGCATAAACCACTCGGTAAGGTCAATATCGTCTTCGCTAGCGTCGGTGCGGTGCGTTTGCGTTTTCGCCATATCGAGGCGAGCGGCGGCCATGCCGATGAGCATCTGGGCGTCCTTGGGATCGATCGTCTCGGAGGGGATGCGCAGGCCATCGTCGTCGACGTCGACGTAGAGTGCGGCGAGCCGCGCCCGGTGGATCGTGGACGCGAGCTCGCGGATCTCCTCAAAATGCTTCGGCGTCAGCGGCGCGGTGAGGAAGTCGGCGCCGAAGAACGCCCAAAAAAGCTTCTGGACGTGGTTGGTGAGGTGCTTGTCCGGCCATGCCGGCGGGATCGGCCGGGATGACGCCAGCTTCCGGACGACCAGCAACTCGCGGCGGCCGATCTCTTCGAGTGTTAGCGTAGCGAGGTGCCATGCGATGTTCGGCCGGCCGCTTTCGGCGACCAGGCGTGCCGACGCGAGCAGATCTTCCGCGTGGTCGACACAAGCCTGCAACGCGGCCTGAAGAGTCGCGTCGATAGGTGAGGATAGGGTCTTGCCCTGGTCCGAGGGCTGGGCTTGCGGGGTAGTCACGGGTGTTCCCTTGACCGTAGCATGTCCGAGCGGCCGCTGTCCACGCGCGCTAATCCCTTACTAGCGAACATGCTAGACTAGCTTGCGCATGGCTCAACCGATAGCTCCCGCGAAGTGGCGCGTGCCAGAGACATCGCGCTGCAATCACTCGCGACGACTACAGGCGCACTCATCGCCCGCTGTGGAATCGCAAGGCGCGCTTTTCGAGCGAGTCTGAAGCGGCGACGGCCTATCCTTCATCGGCTCTCCGAAGAAGGCGGGCCATCACGTCGAGCGGATTCTCAGCACCTGCGGGCGCTGGGCCACGCGCGGCGATGTCGTCTACGTCCGGGATGATAATCCCGAGGGACATACTTTCGATTCCAGCGTCGACCAGGTCGCGTGCGTATTCTGGATTCCGATCGCGGTCTATCACCCACTGAGCGAGAGCCGCAGCCGCTCCAGCGAGAAGATCGCACACTTGAAGCTGCGGATGGGCAACCGAATCGGCGAACGAAATTCCGGTCGCACGAACGGGAAGCTGATATGACATACGATCGTCAAACGCGACCGCGGTTTGCTCGCCGGTCGTTGACATAACGGCTTCGAGCACCGCCCTCACTCGGTCAATGTTCGTCGATTGGTCGTGAACGACACCGAACGGCTCTTGCAGAACGGCGTCCCAATAGGTGATCGATCGAAACACCGAGCCGAACGCAATATCATTTGCGCGAGCGTTCGCTAAGATCGACATATGCGCAGGGCCTAGAATTCAGAGAGCGACAATGATGTAGCCGTAGAGGTCGACGCTTTGGGGATTACGCGCGCTCGCTTGGAAGCGTTCGACGTCGTTTAGAAAGGTCTGATACCCCGCGTCCGTGTAGTTTCGGGAGAAGGTGTGGTAGCTGCGGAGAAGCTCGTCGAATCGCGTCTCGCCTTCGAAGCCCTGTAAGCAAAAATAAAGCATGTTGGCCATCGCTCGGGCACCCGCGTTGGCGTAAAGGTCATAGCCCGTCTCGAACATGGCTGGTTCGATCCAATTATCGACTAGCTTTGCGAGTATCGCGAAGCGCTTGAACGTCGTGAAATATGCGGCTTTCTTCGGTGTTGCCGCGAGCTCACGAATGAAGGCGACGACGCGCGCCTGGCCGGAGGGCGTGCGCACCAGGCGCGAGTGCTTGTGTTCTGTCGCGCTTTGTGGCAGCGGGCCGATCGTCGCGTCGAGAAGCGCCTGCGCATCCGCGGTCTCCAGTGTCGTCGACGCACAGACGAAGACGCGCTGGTCGGATTGTAGCAGGTCATCCCCCGTGAAACCAGATTCGTCGAGGTAGACGTTCATAGAACAATCTTCGCCGGGTGCCTTGAATCGGCCGTCGTAACGAAGTTGACGCCTAGACTCTCCACGGAGTTCCTACTAGCGTATACTCAGGGATAACCTCGGCTCGTCTCAGCCCCTTAAGTGCATAATGGTATCGACCGGATGCATCGGGTCCGAAAACCTTCATATGAGCTGTTTGCGCGTAGATGACGCCGTCTTCATCTTGGAACTCGGCTCTAACACCGGGAAACTGGGCAGGGCCAGACATCGGGATCGGTTGATCGTCATATCGAACGCTAAACCGCTCCGGAGACTGTCCCGGAATGAGCGAAGTAAATCCAAAACGGCTCCTGTCGAAGCTCGTCGCAACTAGCCGGACGTCTGAAGCGACACCACGACCAACGTTCTGGATCGTGCCCTCCAAGAAGCGCTGCCCGTTTGCAGGATTGTCGCCGCTCGACGCCTCCACAGTCAAGTTGGGGCGGACATCGGCGCGTCCTACACGGACTCGTCTTCTCAAAGTCATCAGATGTGGTACCACCCGATCCCGTACAATCCGCTCTAGTTCTTCGGGCGTTCCATACCTGATTGAATCCCATCCAGCCATATCGGCGAAAATCTCGGCCTTAGGGTTAAGTGCTGGATCGGTGCAATAGAGAATTAAGTACGGGTACGGCGCCTTGTGAGCAACCCCCAGTTCGAGTGCCACGTTGGCGTTGTGTGACGTGAGATCGAAGATACAAAGGTCAGCCTGCTCCATTTGTTCATCGATCTTTTGAAGAATGTGCTTATCTGAAAGGACGGAAGCCGCGGTCACAACCTCGGCGCCGTCTCCCATCCCCGCCCTGATGGCTCTTTCAATGTAATCCAATGCAAAAGGATATGCTACGAATACACGTTTGCTCATAATTCCCAAATCACACGACGGGCAGCGCCGCGAACGACGCGCGATAGGTGACTCGCGATGAGCGGCACTTCCAGCGTCGCCGTGGCCACGCCAGTCTGAATCGCCACCAGCCTACACCAATCGAGATCTGCGGAGCGCGAGAGGCGCCCCGACCTCCGTTCTGATATTTCGCGAGGCACTTCGATTCTCTTCGAAGACGCGCTTTCGGCTGCTGACCGATTTGCCCCGGCAGCCGGAGGCCCGCTTGCACGCGCGCGGTGAGGTGTTGGACTCATGGGGAGCGGCGTGGGATCCGCTCGAGCCTGCAGGGCCGCTGATCGCGGGCCGATGAAGGTGGTCTAGGAAAGCGCGGCTGCGTGAGAGGTCCAAGCGACGTGAACTGGGTGTTCCAATACGATCCCCGCAGAATCGAAATGCCCGTTGCGGCGGGTGTCACGGGTTGGTGGGCGGCGACGCACCACGCGGCCGACATGACCGCCGGCGATCGCGTCTACTTCTTCCGATCGGGCAGCGAGGCGGGCGTCACCGCGGTCGGGGAGCTGACCTCGAGCGCGCGGCCGCAGGAGTCCGAGTACGGCGATCAGGCAGTCGACGTCCGCATCACCGCCCTGGTCAGCCCACCGCTGACTCGCGCGGCCCTGGCACGGCTCCCCGCGGTCGCCTCGCTCCCTGTGTTCCGACCGCGAGGGCAGCAGGGTATCAACTTTCGGCTCACCTCCGAAGAAGCCACTAGCCTGGATCAGGAGATCGCCGCGCGATCCTGGGACCTGCGTCCGGGCGATCACATTCGGCGCACCGAGTTGCACAAACGATTCGGTGGCAGCCGCCAGGGCGGCATCAGTTCCTCTGCGCAGACGCCGAACGTGTTTCTCTTCACCGACCCCTCCGGGATCCAACACGGCTACATTGGGGATGGACCGGGGGACGATGGCACCTTCCATTACACGGGCGAAGGTCAACACGGTGACCAGCTGCTCCAGTCTGGGAACCTCCGGCTCTTGCATCACAAGGACCGCGGCATGACGGTGCGACTCTTTAAGGGCGCCCGCGGCAGTGTGACCTACGTTGGTGAGTACGAAGTCGATCCGGAAACGCCCTACGAGCGTATGCGAGCGCCGGAGACGGGCGGAGGCCCGCTGCGAAACGTGCTCGTGTTTCACCTACGACCAGTGCAGGCTGCGGCAAGCACCGCACGCGTGCTAAGCGAGCCGATCGTCACCGACGTGCCGATCGAAGCGCAGAACACGGAGAGGTACTTTGTCTCGCCGGCGGAACAGTCGGCGGCCGCGGAGCGGCGTGAAGCCGACTTGGTACAGCGTTTTGTTGCGTACATGCGGGCGGCGGGTCATACGGTCGATCGCAAGAAGATCGTGCCGGCAACCGATGGTAGCCCGCTGTACACGGATATCCACATCGAGGATCTCAATCTACTGATCGAAGCCAAGGGGACGACGACGCGTGGCCCGTTTCGGACCGCGATCGGTCAGCTGGCGGATTATCGGCGGTTTTTGAACGGACCGACCTGTGCCATCTTACTGCCGGCGCGGCCGAGTGAGGATCTGGTGAGCTTGGCATCCGCTGAGGGGATTCGACTCTACTGGCGCAGTGGGAACCAGTTTGAGCTACTGGAGCCGGCGCATCGTGGCGAGCGAGATGGTAGTGGATGAGGCGAGTGAATACGAAGGCTCTCATCTGGTTCGGTCGCAACGACGCGAGACAATCTCGCCTCAGCTGCAAGGTATATCTGGTTGCGGTTCGCGGTAAGAGGCTCTTTGCGAAGTGGGGTGCTGCCGACCTCAAGGGTCGCAAGGTGCACGCGCTTTATCTTAACGGCAAGAATTGGAAGTACGAATCGCACGACGACGCGGCTGTAGCGCTTGAGGCTACGGTTGAGAACAAGCTTAGGAAAGGCTACGAACTTGCGCCGCGAGGCATCTCGCGTGGCCTGACTGCATTTTAAGGAAGGGACCATCATGTCGTGTTTGGGTTTAGTGGTTCAGCACAGAGCAGCGTCTCTGCGCGTTTGCTTCGATTCAAAGCGAGAAGCGACTGATGCGCTCGCAGAGTTTGCTAATGCGGTGGATGTGGCGAGCGACGATGAGCTCGTTACAGTGTTAGGTACGAGGTGCAATCGGCAATGGTGACCCCTGACTGGTTTAATTTAACGAGAGCATGGGTGAAGCGGCGGTTGGGTAGTCGCGGGATTACTCTGCCGTTCTTGGTTGGCGCTTTAGCCTTCAAGAAAGACAACGCGAAGCCGACACTGACGGATGCACGGGCACTATTGAATGACATGATAGCGCATCCCGTTGAGAACTACATAACAGTGATAACGTGGTGCGGCGACATTGGCGCGCCAATCCTTGCAGCTGAGGAAGCGCCTTCGCAGCTTGTGAAGCCGGTTGGGTTCCGGTCTCCGTCAGGAGACTGGCTGTCCGTAGCCTTTGGAAACGACCTACAACGCCGCTGGGAATCTGCCGACGAAACGCAGCTCATCGAATCACTTCTGAGCGATGCGGAAGCGCCGATACTGAATGGAACATACTCTCGCGATTGGAAATCAAAGTCGTATAGGGCCTTTGATCCATCCGAAGAGAGGTTTATTAGCGAAACCATACTCGCTTCAACTCTTGATACCCTAGGCGACGCGAAATCATGACTCACCAGTTCCTTTGAGATTTGGCAGAGTTCCGGAGCATGGCAGGCAAGGCGGCTGCTCGAGCGTATGTACCCCGAAGACTACGGCCCTCGTTCGCGCAAAACCGTCCGAGGTCAAGATCGTCATAGTCACGGGCGCTTACCGAAGAAGGGGAGGTCACGCTCGAGGCTCTCAAGCACGCAATGACTTGAGCCCGAGGTCCGTACAGCCTGCGCCGACCGCGGCACCTCACTAAACGTCGAAAAGGGGGAATTCTTGGCGACCTTTTCATGTCATTTTGGCGGCAACCTCGAAGCCAAACACAGTAGGGACGTCGGCTTCCGCGTCATTAATCGGGCAGCCCTAAAGGAGTTCTGGGAAAACAACGAAGGGCAGCGCGATCGCCACGGCATCTACGTGTTCGCCCTCAAGCGGAAGGGCCCGGGAGCCGCTCTCCCTTTTTACGTGGGCAAAGCCGGCAAGACGATCTTTGAAAGCGAGACGTTCAACGCCCGAAATCGGCAGGCGTTCACGGCCGCGCTTTTCGAGGGCGGTGGGAAGCCCGAGATTCACTTGGTGACGCTCCATCACAACAAAGGCCCGCTTCCGTTGACCGCGGTTGATCAGCTGGAGACGTTGTTCATATGGATCGCCCGTCATCGAAATGCGGCGTTGCTGAATCGTCGCAAGATCGACACACGGCCGTACCACCTTATGCAGTTGTTCGGGAACAATGTGGTCACCGGGGTCTTCAACAGCGGTAGCGGCAACGTACACGGTGACGCTCGGCGATTTCGAGAAATGATGGGCCTCTGAAGTGCGCCGAATTCGCTATTTGACACCTTACCGACGCTGCGTTTGACGACGATGGTCATGCCGGACGCGAAGGCGCTGGCTGCGGAGCGGTGGTTCGGATACGGCCGGTGGGACGCGCCGTACTGGTTCGTGGGCAAGGAACCCGGCGGTGCCGACGAGCCGGAGCAATACGCGTCCTGGCTGAGGCTCGACCGCGACGGATCGGGGCTTATTGACTGCCGGGGACACGACGAGGATTGCGCGACGGCTGACTCGCCGATGAAGTGGCACGGCGACAGGTTGCGGTTGCAGCCCACCTGGCGACCGTTAATCGCACTACTGCTCGCGTACCAGGGCGCGCCGGCTTACGACCGCATAGCGGTCCGTCGCTATCAAGATGAGGATTGGGGATCGGTCGCTGGGGAGACCGCCCTCATCGAGTTGTCGGCGGTGGCGGCGCGGAGCACGTCTGTCGAGGACGCACTGCGGCTCACGCATCTGCCGGAACGCATCGCTACTATCCGGACCCGCACCGCCGAGCACCGGCCGAAGCTCGTGCTGTTCTACGGCGGCGGCCGCGACCCAATCTTCGGACGACCCTACATCGAGCGGTGGAGCGAGATCGCCGGCCTGACCCTGGAACCGAATACCATCGTCCGACAAGACGGAACTGCGTACGTCGCGACCCCGCATCCGACGGCGCACGGGCTCACGACCGCATTTTGGACGGATCTCGGGCGCCGGCTTGCAGAAGGCGGAGCCAGGTAGTCCGTGAGGTCACGGACACCGTCGAATCGTAGGCTGTACTTTGCGGCACGCTCAACACGGGCACCAAGCCGCGGCCAGGCGAGCCGCGACCAGTGAGGCGGTCGCGACGCCTTCGCCTTCGCCTTCGCCGCCCGCGCTTCGGCCCGCCCAACTCGGCGTGCTGGCCCTTCATGACGATACGGCCGCTCCGTTCCGAAGAACGTTCGGATGAGCGCGGGTCACGCTTAACTCGCGCGCCTCACCGCCCGTAGGCCTGACTACCGACCCGCCGCAGATAGCCGCTCAAGTCTGTTCTGCTAGCCAATAGTACCTTCGTCCGCTTGCCCTTGGTGTATTGGCAAAACTCTAAATTGGCATCAGGCAGCTGGTCGAGAAAATGGTGCGGCCCCTTTGCACCTCCGGCCTTAAGAGCTGTAACAACGTGGAGTGATTTACGGGCACGAGTCATGGCGACATAAAAGGCGTTTCTGGTTACCCAGCCCATGTTGACATCATCGAACCCTACAATGATCACATGGTCTGCGGAAAGTCCTTTGGAGCTGACAATGGTCATCAGTTCCACGGCAGACATTTGTTTGACCTCGATTTCCTCCAGCTCCGCTTGTTCCTCGTTCTGGTGCTCAACTGATTCAATTCGTTCTTTGTCAATCGCGCTGGTTTCTAGGTCTTCGCGGAGAGTATTTGGATCCGATATCTTAATGTGCTCGGCCATAGTCTCGATTTTCTCATCAGTCGACGCATCCGATTCGATAATGCCTCGGACAGCCGCAGCTTTAGCCAACACGCCTTTGATAGTCTTGGTATCTACCGCTGAGAGCGATATCTGTTCTTCAAGACAGGTCTTTAGAAGCGCGCTCACCTCGGTTTCGTCGATACCCTCATACCACAATACCTTTCTAAGCGTGAAGTTATTGGAAGGGTACTTGGCAAGAGAATAATAATTCAAGACTTTGTAGTAGTCGTCCGAGAATTGCCTATGAGCTTCGCGGAAGCGTTCCACCAACTCGATCAACTCTTCGCTCGCACCGCCCCCCTTGTAAAACTTGACATCGCGAGATGGAGACAGAATCAGAAGAAAGGCATCCTTTTCTCTCTCCTCTGCTAGCTCTGTTTTTCTCGTCTCAATTTCGTCATGATGCTCGTCGATGAACTTGCGGATGTAATCGACTGCTGTTGTCGGGCTGGCGCAAGCGACTACCTGAACCTTGACGGAGCCGTCTACTTCTGAGATCGGCTCATAAATTTTCTTGATACACCCCGCTTCCGGCGTTTGCCTAATGAAATGACTCGCTGCGCGCGTAATATGGAAATCACAACGGCTGCAAAAGGGAAGCATGGCGTTGACTACATCCTTGTCGCTGTAGATCGCTCGAATCAGCGACGCCTTGCTGGACTTAAGAGTCTCATATAGAACCTGATCGTCGTCACCCGCAAAGAGTGTGCCTCTCGATGACTCAGTGAGCTGCTCCAGCAAAGCTTCTTCAGAGGCGTTGAAGTCTTGATACTCGTCGAAAATGAACAATTGGTGTTTATTCAAACCTGGCTTTTCGGCAAGGGCATCTCGAGCTCGTAGGATCAAATCGCTGAATCCCGCGGCGTTGTAGAACTGACAGAGTGTAAAGTACGCCTCCTTTAAGTCCTGCCATTCATGGGATTCTTCGAATTGATCATCGTGCAGCTGCTTTTCGAAGGTCTTCCATGAATACTGTCCATGGTTTTCTTGATCCCTTAACGAAAGAGCATCGCCCCAAACCATTGCTTTCCAAGGTTGCCCGATAACCTGAAAATGGGGTTTAAAGCTCCACTCGCGCGTACCGTGGCTCTGCTCCACAATGCTGCGTGCGTACTTGTGCAATGTGAAGATATCAACTTGCCCTTTTTGATCATCCCCCAGAGTCTTATCGTTCCGGATATCACTGCTCAGATCGGCGACCAATTTTCTCACGAAGCTAAGCCCCAAAATCCTAGCACCTGGGTTTTGCCCAAGCCAAAATAGAATGCGCTGCTTAAAGAGCCTGCTCTTGCCGGTCCCAGGACCGGACACTATAAGAATCCGGCCAGCTGAGTGTTGGGCTACAGCGTCGGAATTCCGATTGCGGAACTCTTCGCGCTGTGTTTGGTTAAGCGATTCAAGGGTCTTGGTGAGTTCCTCGAGCTCCTGTTCGGCAAAGGGCTCGCCATCCTCATTAATCAAGTATCGCAGCGACATCACAGTAGCGATTATTCGGCATTTAGAGAAGAAATACTAGCGTCACGGTCGTGCGGCTCTAATACTTTCGCCGCGATTTGCCTCTTCATTGCTACCGGGTAGCTGAAATAGCGACGCAGAGCTTCACGAATAAGCTCAGAACGCGTCTGGTACTCTTTCACCCTGGGATCACCCGAGGCACGACGGGACAACGTGTCCGCGGAGGCATGGCGCGAGAAGCACGGCGCGGCATTGAGGGAGTGGCGGTCTAGCTGTGGCTTCCCAGGAGGTTAAGGACTCCTGCGTTGATGCGAGTCATCGGGGCGTTCCCATTGAGGGCGGTGTGGGGTCGATGCCATTTGTAGCGGTGAAGCCAGCGTCCGAGCATTACCGCTCGCGCAGCGGTCGTTGCGAACGGGCGTTCGTAGGCCCACTCGCGCAGAGTCGTCTGGATGAAACGTTCAGCTTTGCCAATCGTGCGTGGGGTGTACGTGCGAGTACGAACGTGTTTGACGCCGAGATGATTGCAGAGTCCGCGAAATGTTCGAGACAACATACGGAGATCCGTTGTCAGTCATTATCCGAACCATGCGATTGCGCGTTCCATGAAGGCAGTCGCAGTATCGCCGCGTTCGTCTTCGAGAAGTTCGACGTAGGCCACACGGGAGGCATCGTCGATGCAAACGTGAGCGAACTCCCAACCGCTGCCGTTGATTTGGCCTTGTCGAATGCCGGTAATCCGGTGACCGATGCCACGCTCGATTCGTCCCAACTTCTTGATGTCGACGTGCACGAGCTCACCCGGGCGGGAACGTTCGTAACGGATTACTGGCTCACGAGGGTCCAGGCGATCAAGCCTCGCAACACCGCGTTCTTTTGCGACGCGAGCGACAGCCGCTCGGCTCCGGCCGATCTCAGCGGCAATGCGCTCGTAGGACCAGCGTTGCCGGCGCAACCGTTCCACGCGCGCCTTGAGGTCCTCCGACATCCCCGTCGGCATCTGTTCGGGACGAGAGCTCCGGTCGGCCATGCCGCTTTCCCCCTCGAGACGATATCGCTAAATCCACTTGAAGACCGTCGATCGCGCGATTCCCAGAGCTGCGGCAATTTGATGCGCCGCCTCGCCCCGTTCAAAACGCTGCACGATCGCCAGTCGTCCCCGCTTCGTCAGCTTGGCGTTCTTATGGCTCATCATACGAGCTTCTCCCGGGATGTGGCGGACCCTCACCTTCGTGAAGGAGTCCGTAACCTCCTGAGAGACCACATCTAGCTGCCTTGCGGCCGGCATCGGGACGCCAGCGACCGCAACTCGATCGGCTCGGCCTTCACCTCGCGTCGGGTCGCTGGGCTTTCGGTCACTCCAAACCGCCGGCGACTTCGGAAATACCGGAACGTCGGCGCGTGCGCCCCACGGCGCGCGATTCGCGGCCCCAGGACGCGCCGCACGCTTCCCGGATGACCTTAGCATCGGCCGCACCGCCGAACGTCGCCTGCCCGATCCTACACCCCTGTGGCGCAACCATGACGCAACCAAAACGCAACCCTCCGGAGCCAGATGGGTTGCGACACGCATCGACGAGCGAGGGCGCTAGTGGGCTGGAAACCCCGATGGAATAAGGGTTTGTCCGATGAGGCCCGATGGGCGTCTACGAGGGGAAACGGGTTCGAATCCCGTTGGGGCTACCAAGCAGTGCTCGGAAAACCGCGTAACCACGCGGTTTTCTTGTTCGGCCATGCAGAATTGGTCACATTTTGGTCACGGACGCAGAAAATACGGGCGAATCGTCGGAATAAGGTCGAGAGCCAGCGTACGTCTTGATTCACCGCCGGGAGGCATTTAAGGATCCCAATCGAGTTCGGCTGCTACCGCTCGCACGTCGTCGTCGTCAGGCGACAAGCGGACCGGCTGGGAGTGCTCGGCAACGCGGAACTGATCCTGAAAGAGAATGTAGTTTACCCCATTGTGCCGGCTATCGCAGCACAGCCCGTGGTGCCGGCGCCCCTCAAATTCCTTGCGCATCAGAAATCCGGAGATCGCACGGGTGATATCGAGATGCTGCGAGAGCATGACGGATTTGTCGAGTTGCAGCAGCTTTGCACGCGCCATAGCTACCTGTACATCAGGAATAGCGCGGACCAGCTCCTGGCGAACGCCCACGAGGTTGAGATCTGCCAGATCTGCGGCTGGATCTAGTCGTGCATACACCTTGGCCGTCTCGTACAGCGTTTTCGGCAACTGGCGTCTGCGTTCGGCGATAGTTCGATCGTTCTGGGCATCGCGACGAACCTGGACCGCGAGTTCCTCGTCCCCGGCATCGTCGGCATCGACGTCCTCGCGGATATCGTTCACGTAGTCATCTTCGCCAGGCAGCCACGGCAACGCGACTTCGTAGATACACGTGCGTATCGAGTCAGCGCCATAGACGACGACGCGTTCCCGATTGGGATCGTCGAACCGGCCGTGGCCGTTCTGGTACTCGAGCGTTACGTGAAGCGGCTCGGCGTGCCACCCGAGCCGAGCAAACTCGTACAGTTCGATCGCTATTCGCCAGCGTGGTTTCTGACGGCGTCGATGACGCTTTTCACGTCGCCCTCCGCGAGCACGTCGACGGGCATGCGAAATCCAAGGATCGGATTCGCGCCGCGGAACCACTGTTCGGCATTCTCTTTACTGAGCCCGATGCCGGTCAGGCTGTAGTACACGATCGCGGCGTCGCGCATGCGATCGACCCGGGCTCGTTCGGGCACGGCCTTGCCAAGGCGCCACTTCGTGACACTGTTTGGACTCGTCGCACCGGTCAGGCGAGCGACGGTTGGGCGCCCCAGACGATCGGCCAGGAAAGCGGCCAGATCGGGCGGCTCGAGTTCCCAGGCGCTGCGATGCGCGGCCTTAACGACCGACTCGACCTCAACTCGGCGGGTGAGGGTTGCTCGGCTGAGGGTTGCCATAGTGTCCCTAGTATAGCCTGGGGAAGCGCTTTTGCAAGTCCCCCCAGAAGTTTTT
>Ga0182024_10010712_pt1 | contig 18633 bp, 22 predicted proteins | sample P32metaG_FD_120480 | JGI IMG/M metagenome (GOLD analysis project Ga0182024, IMG submission 120480) | Permafrost microbial communities from Stordalen Mire, Sweden - P3-2 metaG (Illumina Assembly) | ecosystem: Environmental > Terrestrial > Soil > Wetlands > Permafrost | place: Sweden: Stordalen... | reverse complement strand
GAGCGCGGCACGAATCGTGCGACCGGTGAAGAGCACGTCATCGACCAGCACCACCGTCTGATTGGTCAGGTCGTGACTGATTTCCGTCAAGGCCGAATTGGGCACGGGATTCGTGGAGAGGTCGTCTCGATAGAAAGAAACGTCGAGAAGACCGAGGGGCACCGGGGCGCCGTACAGTTCACTCAATATTGCGGTCAGCCTGGTGGCGAAGGGCTCGCCACCACGTTGCAGACCGACGACCAGCAATTCACTCAACGAATGATTTCGTTCGAGAATTTCGTGGCCCATTCGTCGGAGGGCCCGTGCGACGTCCTCTGATGACAAAAGCTGACTCTTTGCCAAAAACGTCAGGCCGCGTGTCCGCGCCTGACGTTCGTCACTGGTACTCATCTGTCTCCTGTCGTACGAGCCTCTCGGGACCCGCTTCACGACGTTCGTCAACGATTGTAGCAGAGACAAAAATGTTCACGCGCCGGAAGCGTCGCGTGAACCCCGTCACCTCGTGGGAAAAGTTTTATCGGCGCAAAATGTGGCAAGTCCCCTCGTCGGTGGTCGGCCTGCGGTTCAGATTATGACCTCTAAATCTAGAAAGAATCATCACTCGCCTGACACTGCCCATCACCAAGGTGCGAACCAACGAGAGCCGGCACAACCAGCGTGCTCTAATCGGCCTGTTTTCGGTCATCCGATGCGTCATTGCCATCGCCGTCCGTCGACGCTGCTGACTGCGAAGCAGCCAAGTCGTGTTGATACTCCTGCCACGCGGCCAGCATTCCCGAATACTCGGGAGCAACCGCCGGCGCGACGGTACGTTTTTTTCGCTGACCACTCGTATTCCCGTGCAAGAAATTCCACCACATATAGGTGCCGAAGATGCCCAACAAGGGCCATTCAAAAACGTACGCCCAACTGAGAGAGTTTCCGCCCTCGGCCCGACGAAGTTCGAAGAAGAACGCCGCGGCACAGAGCGCCAAACCGATCAACAGCGTGAGATGGAGCTTTAACGCTTCCATTCCAGTGAGACGACGGGGAGAAGCATCCGGCGCATCGCGAGTGCTTCCTTCAACCTCGTCCACGCGATAACCATACTTCCGCGATGACTCAGATACGTCCTTTCTTCGCAACCATCGACGTACGAGCGGAACGGAATCCGCCGTCCACCGCTACAAGTTGGCGGATCAGCACTGTGTGTCGCCGGGACCTTCACGGCGCAATTCACTAGAGTCGGAGAAGACAAAAACGGACTGGTGCACCAATGAATGACGATGAGGAGAGTGGCCGAGAAGCCTCGGGGCCCCTCATCGACGAAGCGCCGTCGGATGAGCTTGGAAACCAAGGACCAATCGTTGACCGCGCGGCAGCGCTGAGGGCCGGTCGCACGCCCATTTCACCAAAATTCATCGTGTGGGCACTTGTGGCCTTCGCGATGCTCGGTCTCGGAGGAGAATTGCTGCAGCACTTTGACGGCAACCTAGGCCTTCCCACCACGGCCACCATTCCCTTCGAGTCGTCAACGACCACTACCTCCATCGTCGGACACTCGTCGGATTCCTCAATGTCGGAATTTCTTGGACTGAGGGACATCGGCACGATCCAAGCGCCGGGCTTTTCCTTGCGCGATCAGATGGACCAAAAATGGAGTCTCTCCGGAGCCAAAGGCAAGGTGGTCGTGCTGGCTTTTTATAACATGGACTGCAACGACATCTGTCCTGTGCTCGGCGCCGAAATTAAACAGGCGCAACAACTACTAAGGGCCAAGGCATCCAAAGTGGACTTCACCATTGTCAATACCGACCCCCATCACCTGAACGTATCCGCGACGCCACTGGCGCTGAGCGTACCGGGCCTGCTGGGCTCTTCCGGAATTCATTTCGTCACCGGTCCGCTCGCCGCGCTCAACACCGTGTGGACCCACTACGGCATCTCGATCAAGGTGGGGGCTAATTCCACCGACGTGACGCACAACAACCTCATGTATTTCATCGGCCCTTCCGGAAAGTTAATTGCCCAGGTCGATCCATTCGCCGGCGTCAATTCGGTGGGCACCGTAACCCTCGACGCCCAGGATGTTCACCGCTTCGCCCTGGGCATTTCACGGGTAGCCGGTAGTCTCATAAAGTGACGGACGACAATTGGGAAGCATCGCAAGAACCCTACGACCCGGGATCGATGGCGACGTCCTCGCTCGGATCGACCGTCATGGTCTGGTACAAGCGACCGTGGATTCTTATCACCCTCGGCATCGTGGTGGTTTTGGCGGTGTCGGTGATCTCCGACCTTCCCCGCCACATCACCAAAGCACAGGACGCGTCGGAGCAAAACGATTCAATCCATCAAATCAACACAGATATTGCGCCCTGCGTCTTTGCCGTCCAGCAGAGTTTCAGTTTCTACGAGGAGCAGGTGACGGGAGAGCTGTCCGCTTCAAATAAGAAGCAAGTTCCGGCGCTGCTCGTGGGCGACCAGACGGCGTGCTCGTTCGCGAGTGGCGGGGTCTATGACTTGACCAGCAACATTCAAGTGAACGACACCACGGCCGGGATACACATTGATTCCATGCTCAGCGTGATTGTCTTTTGGATAACGGAGGACGCGCTGGCGGCCATTGAAGATATCCAGTATCTCTTCAGTCACCCGAATGTCGCGAAAAAAATTAGTAACCTCTCCAAGCAAGAAACGCTGCTGAGCCAAGATAGGGTCAAAATCTTTTCCGACTTCACCGCCGCCGAAAGGGTCTTAGGACTCACCCTCAAAAATCCAAAGATTCCCTCGCTGCCGTCGCTCAGCGGCACCTAGGGGCGATCGGGCCCATCCACGAGAACGTAAAGCCCAGTGCGGTCGCGCACATTCGAACGACAGAGGAAGTGCCCGGACCGGCGGCGAGACCCAAAAACCATCGGCCATTTAGATAATCCGGAAATTAAATTAATGCTTGGTGTTAAAAGCACCAAACATCCTTTCTTTGCGTACCATCCGATTGAGTTCATCGTCCGGATTCTCTTCTGACTGCAGCCAATGCATCAGATTCCAAAACACCACCGGTAAGAATGCGGCGGCCGATAGTAACCACATGAACCCGGTGCTTAGCTGCTGGTCGGCCGCCAGCGAGACGCCATGGCCCGCCACGTGCACGAACGCGGGATACCAGGAATTGTTCGACATCGCCCCCAGATAGGCCATTACCCACACCGCCCACATGGCAACGGCGGACATCCCGATTCGAAAGGGTCTGGTGGCTCCGGGCTTCATCGGGGGCGACTCAATCAGGTCCAACCACAGCAGTACCCCTACACCTACCAGGACGAGCGATTCAATCGGCGCCAACCAGGCGTGTGACACCACCGCGTCCACTACCGGAGCAGTTCGCCAGAAAACGGCGGCCGCACAAAACAGCGTCACCAAGAAGTAGGCCTGACGGTCGCCAGCACGGCCCAGTCGGGCGACCGCCAGCCGATCGAACCACCGTGATCGCTCCCCCGGCTCGGAGATGCCATCAGCGTTAAAGATGTAGTTGGCCCTCGAGGCCAACCCCATCCAGCGCCACGGGGCCCCCGCCACCAAGAGCGCCGGAATCGACACCGCAAAAAGACAGAATCGAATGGACTCAACGAATTCGTACTGACGCGCCCAGTGCGCGACGGGTGGCACCAAGCAAAGAATCCACAGAACCAATCCGGATGTCGCGAGGGCCGCTCGCCATACTTCGCGTTTACTTTGAATTTGCTCTAGTGACGTCTGCGAGATCACTTGAAATGATGACGCTGGAAGAAGCCCCAGAAGCACACGCCGATAAACACACCGAGCAAAACAACCAACGTTTGAACTTGCGCACCAATGTAAATATCAACTGCCTGCATCATCACCAGCCCTTCAACCGTTGAACCGCAAAAACTGAAACCCTGACAAACCTGACCCTATTTTGCCATGAAAATCTAGAGCAGATAGAACATCGCAAAAAAGAGTGCACCGCTCAGCGCCACAAATCCCCAGAAATACGTCATTGACGCTACGTTCGCGCGAAACAACTGCGCGGTCGGCGCCATCGTGAGCTCGGGGAACTTTCCGCCCATCTCCTTATGCATACGCAACGATCGGGCGAGCGTCGTCTCCAGCCAGTACGCCCCGAACAACAGCGTCATGATGTTGATCACGGCCCAGCCAATGAAGGTCGAGGCGTAGCCACTGGAACCGGGGTTAAAGGGCACTGCGGTGAACTCCCAGATCTGAAACCACAGCGCTAACAGGGCGGCTGCGAGCGCGATCCATCCGGCTACCTGCCAGTCAAGGACCTCACCCTTGCGCAGGCGCATCTGTCCGAAAATCACCAGAAGCGCCGTTAGAAACTCGAGCGAGTAAATCATCCAACCAAAAACCGTAGGTGCGGTCACGTGATCCGGGCGCCACAAAAGTCCGTTGTTACTGGACCGCAGATAGAAGTAGGCAAAAGCTTCCGACGTCAGCAAGAACGTGTACATCCCAATAGCCAGGCGACCGCCCGTCCACATCGATCCCACCTGGGCGCGTAATTCAAACTCCTTTTCCTCTGGAGTCTCGCTGTAGCCCCGCGAATTGTCAACCGTGTCTGACATGTCTCCCCCTACTCTTCACTGGCCGAAGTCGGAGCGCTAGCCGATGACGCACTGACCGGACTCACCGGTGATGGCCCGCCGAAGTCAGCGAGCGGCGTGGCGCCCACTTCGCTGTAGTGGTACGGGTCAGTCAGAATTACCGGGATGCGGTCAAAGTTGTGCGGCGGTATAGGAGTGGCCGTTTGCCATTCCAGGCCCAACGAGTCCCAAGGATTTGCCGGAGCCTTCACTGGATTGATCCACATCGAATAGAGCAGATTGAACAGGAAGATTAAGAACGACAGACCAAGGAAGAAGGCACTGACCGACGAGAAGTCGTTGAGCGTCTGCAGGTTCTTCGCGTAGGTGAAGACGCGTCGGGGTTGGCCGAGCAGGCCGAGAATGAACATTGGGAAAAAGGTCAGATTGAAAAATATGAACATTGTCCAAAAATGGGCGAGCCCGAGTTTCTTGTTCATCATCTTGCCCGACATCTTGGGCATCCAGTAATAAATTCCCGCCATAAAGGCAAACACCAGTCCACCCATGATGGTGTAGTGGAAATGAGATAGCACGAAGAATCCTCCGTGCACGGTCACGTCCACCGGCACGTCGGACAGGAACACTCCCGTAATTCCACCGATCAGGAAGTTGAAGAACACGGCCATGACGAAAAGCATCGGTATCTCGAATCGAATCTTCGCTTTATAGAGGGTCCCCATCCCCACCAAGAAGAGGAATCCCGTAGGAATCGAAATCAGCTCGGTGGTGAGCATGAAGAGTGGTCGCATATCGGGGTCGATGCCGCTCTGAAAGAGGTGGTGCTGCCACACGAAGAACGACAGCAACGCCACTCCGATCATCCCCGCCGCGGACACCTTGTAGGCGAAGAGGGGTTTACGCGTGAAGACCGGCATCAACTCTCCGACGATGCCGAAACCGGGCAAGGCCATGATGTACACCTCGGGATGACCAAAGAACCAAAAGAGGTTCTGCCACAGATAGGAACTACCGCCGTGTTCAGTGACGTAGAAGGCCGTCTGCGCGGTCCGGTCGAGCACTCCGAACGTTCCCGCCGCAAAAAGCACCGGAGTCGCCAGGGTCAACAATGCCGCGGTCGCCAAAATCGACCACACGAAGATCGGTATTCGACTCCAGGTCATGCCCGGCGCTCGATAATGAATGATCGTGACCAGGATATTAAATCCAGCGGCCATCATTCCGACGCCGATGATGGCAAATCCAAGCAAGTATGAAATCATGCCCGCACCCGCCTGGGTCTGCAGCGGTGCGTAGCCGGTCCAACCGGTGGGAAAACCACCGTAGGGCAACGCCGAAACGATGACCCCGTAGCCGGCCATGAATATCCAGAAACTGAACGCCTCTATTCGCGGGAAGGCCGTGCGCCTCGCGCCAATCATGAGCGGGACGAAGTAGTTACCCAGAGGACCTACGACGAGCGAAGAGGCCATCATCATCATGATGGTGCCGTGTTCGCTCACAATTTCGATATAGGTTCCCGGTCCAAATATGTGGGTCGTGGGATTGAGTAACTCGGTGCGAATCGCCATCGCCAACAACCCACCGGTGAACAGGAAGAGCAGGACACCCACGACGTACTGCATCCCCACCACTTTGTGATCGGTGCTGTAGCGAATGTACTTGGTCCAGTGATTCACCGTTTCCTGTTGCTTCGCTTCCTTACCTACCAACTTAGCGATGGGATAGTTGAGGGCTCCTATACCGGCCAGCCAGCCCACGGCCCCGAACCCCAGGGCCAGCGTGTCGGCCACGGCATTCGTGCCACTATTGGCGATGTAAATGTAATCAGAGGCAATGTAATTGCCGAGCCAGTGACCAAAAACGTAGCCCAGGATCGCGCAGATGAGCGCGGTTCCTACGTGCTGGCTCAGCCAGCCGTGGTTCTCTGACAGGAGCGTCTTGCCACCCGAACTCGGTGGCGACTCGCTACTCGGCGCATCGACTATCGGTCGGTCGGCGGTGATCGTCATCGGATGCACTCCGTTTCTTTCGTCGTAAACCGTGGATTAATTGAGTTGTTACGCATCATGAAGAGGGCTTCGCGCCATAGAGTTCGGCCTTGCTATAGGGCGTAACGCCACCATCGATGTAGTAGCCGCCGGAAGCCCCGTTCGCGTCGGGAACGTACGTCCAGGCAAACGGCGCCAAGTCCTTGGTATTAGCAGCGTTGGCCGTCTCGGTATTCGTGGCCCAGGTCATGAACGCCGTCTTGGAAACAACTTTTCCGTAGTCGAACATGGCGCCATGCCAGAGTCCACAGAGTTCACTGCAGCGCACTACAAAACTCCCGGGCTGCTGCGTGTCGGTGAACGCCACGTTGTTGAGCATTGGGTTGGCGTCCGCCTTCACTCCCAACTGGTAGGCCCAAAAGCTGTGAATCACGTCGAGTGACGTCACGTTGAAGGCGATTGACGTGTCGGTCGGCAACATCAATTGAGTTGTCTCGAATCCTCCGAAGGCCGGATACCGGTAGGTGAACTTCCACTGTTGGGCAATAACCTGAACTACCAGGACTTTGCCGGAAGACGGCGACCAGGAATCACTGGTGGTCAACGCCGCCGTTTCGGCCGACGTCGCGCCGGTTGGCGACCAGATGGGATTGGGCCCCTCCCCACCTCCTGAGCCATGATCGGAGATCAGGGCCACGGTGCCGAAGCCGGCCAGGAAAAGAACGATCACCGTGGTGATGACCATCCACGACACTATTGCCCCCTTATGACTCCGCGCCGCCTCGCCGCCGACGGGTTCGGGCACTCCCGCTCGTTTGGCGCTCCAGGTCCGGATTGAGTAACCCATGAAAACCCATATCGCGATCATCACCGGTAGCGCAATCACTGCCAGGAAATTGAAGTCAAACTGGTCGGCCTTCGCGGTCGACGTCAACCGACCCGGGGCCATGTGCGGGCCAAGAAGAAACCAAAACAGTACGTCCGCTATCACGGAGATGATCAACCAAATAATGGTCATCCGGCGCAAGTGACGTGGTTCGTCGTTCATAGAGTTCTCGTTGGCCATTATGAGTTCACCACGTCCAAGAAGCCGCCCATGAAGTTCTGAGTAGACATCGGACCTCCGTTACCGAATAACCAGCCCAATCCGCAAGGGACGAAGCATTGCCACGGGAAATTGCCCGGTCCTTTGGTATTAAAGCTGAAGGTGATTTCATTGTGGGGCATCTTGGTACTGCAGGGCCCTTCGCCGCAAAGAGTGTCGCTCCCATTTACTCCCACCAGCGGGACGCTGATACCCAACGTGGGAACGGCAAAAGTGTGGCCTACTCCAGTGCCAGTGAACGAATTGTAAACACTCACCGTCTTGCCGTTTAGCTGCATCGAATTGCCAATGGTTCCTTGGATCTGTCCCCACTCCTGGTTACGCAGCGGGCTACCACTGTCAAACTGTTCGATGGTCATATCAATTTTCGTATGAGCCGGCAACTTCCAGGTGGTGTCCTGGACCCATTTGTGGGTGGTCGGATTCATCACCATGTAGGAGACCCACGTCGGGTGAGGCCCAAAGCCGATCGAACCCACCACCTGGGCCAGCAGATGCACGGGCTGACCAGCGGGTTGACTTTTCGTAAAGTCCGTCACTCCGCCAGGAGTGCCCGGTTTGAGGAAGGTGGCGACGCACAGCACCACGACGCCGACCCCAACCAAAAAGAGCACGACAACCGTAGTTAGTCTCCCCCTCATTGACATAGTTCACTCCTTGCGGCTTGGCGCTTCGTACGAGACTTAGCAACGACAGTATCCGCTACGACAACTAAAGTTAATACTTGTGGATGAGAAGAGTAAGAAAAATCTTGGAATACACGCCGGGCTAATTCTGGGCGAAACAATCTGCATTTTGGCCTTTTACGTAGAGTTTCGCCGAGCCACAGGGGGTAACACGCTCTCGTGGGCCTACGTGGTGGAGTGGCCGATATTCGCACTCTACATTATCTACATGTGGCGACGTTTGCTAAGAGAAGAAAATATGTCCGTGCCGTCGATCGACGGCCCTGGCGAAGTGCCCGACGAACCAGATGAGCCTGCTCTGGTGGCGATGAACAACTATTTCCGCGCGGTTCACGGCTTATCAGAAAACGGCGAAGGGTCATCAGACAAGAAAGTGTCCCAGAATCAAGCGACCTAACCCCGGTGGATCATCAGCCATTTAGGGCAATCGGCGATCGTTGACGAGTCGCATCGTTCACCTGCTTGTCAAGGGCCCAATAAGCGGAAGCTAGGCCTCGCGTCACTTCTCGTTGAGTGGTTTCGAATCATCACCCAACGGCCGCGATGACGCGAACGACGTGGGACGGTCCCCTCTGAACTCTTCGACGCTCATTTGCCGACGGCCCCGTAGAAAGCGGTCAACAATTTCGGACCCCTCGTCGTCCTTCATTGACCGGCGAAACGCGACGAAAAGTGCTGGAAAGCACCAGAAATCACCGCAGACCCAGAGAATCGCTGCGCCAATTTGCTGATCGGCGAAGCGGTTGAGCGAAATGACGGGCATGAGCATGGATCCCATATTTCCCATCATCGCCCCGAAGGCGTAGGACGGGGTGGAGACAAGAAAGCTGAGCGTAATGGCGATAACCGTCATGATCACGTTGGTGACCAGAAGTGATCCCACTTGGGCGAAGGGCGAAAGTTTAGGACGAAAAGGCGCCGAAGGGATGAACTGAATCCAGAACAGCAGTCCCGACAAGAAAAAGGTCGACAGCATCAGGCTGATGTGCAAATCCGGTCTGGTCATGATCGGGTTGAAGAAGCTGGGCAGCATCCAGAACACCATCACGACGTTGAAGAAAATGATCCCCACGGCCGGCGAGACCAAGAAGGCGCACAATCGTCGCAGCGGATGGCGGGTTGGCCGTATAAAGATGTGGCGTAAGACCCGTCGACGTAGCCGCACCGGCACCGAATGAAGGAGGGGCAAGGCCGGCGCGCCGGCCACGTACAGAGCGGGCGCCGCCAGCATCACAAAGACGTGCTGGAGCATGTGAACCCAGAAATACTGCATGGCCCAGAACTGCAAGGGCGAGATAATGCTGAGCGCCAAAAGCACCAGTCCGGCGTAACTCAACCAGAGTCGCCGGCGCCGGCGGACGGCGTGCGCCCTGGTCGAACGGCGGTTCAAAGAGCGCAATCCGCTTTCGTGAATGCCCAGTGCGAGCACGGTCAAGACCGCTACCCAGGGATATCCCCAGTTAGTCGAGAAGTAACCCATCACCTACACCTCTTGCGCGTTTAACCAGCTGACCAAACAAATTCAATGAACCCCCTGATGACGTCATTTGACGGAACGTCGTGGGGGGTGACTACCTCCGGACCCTACTCCAGAAAATCCGAAATTGGCGCCGGCGTGGCGTGGCGCGAACCGGGAAGATCCAAAGTTTGAGTCACGCCGACATTGCGACCGCCGCAACATCTTCCCAACCAATCCATTGCTCGAGGGCGAAGCGCGTCCAGCGCTCAGTGCCCCTGCGTAGCGTCGGCCTCACTGAAGGACCGAAGCCCAGACTCCTTGCAAGGCCCCGGTTCCGCATTCACGCAGACGGTGCGATCATTCGTGATGACACCGACTACCTGAGCGCCGCTTACCTTGGCTCCTTGAATATTGGCGCCGTCCAGGTTGGTATTCGACAAGTTGGTACCGCGCAAATTATCCCCCTGCATATCCACGCCGCTCAGGTCTTTTTTCGACAAGTTGCAGCCGGCCAGGTCCGAGTTCGTCGCGGTGATCGTACAATTGCTCGAATGGATGGATAACGACGCCGTAGGCGACGTTCCGCACGCGCTCAGCGCGAGGCCGCCTAGAAGCAAGAGTACGACGAGCCACTGTTTTCTCATGGGCTACCGTTTTCCATCATTCGTTGAGCAACGTGTGTCGCAAAGCGTAACGTTAGTGCTTTCCAAATTTTCGAAGTCATCCGTGCACCTCTGTTGGAAACCATGGCTTCTCCTCCCGCGTTAAGTCGCCGTTGTCGCAGATGGTCGTCCAACTTCGTTGCCCTGGTGCTGTCACCGTCCCCGTGGGTGGGAATTGACCAAGCTCCCTGATCTCACCCAAGCGCTAGTGAACGCCCTGCGTCGCGAGAAGGTCCTTGATCTCGGCAACCGAAGAAGCGGTGAGCGACTCCGTTGAAAGCGGATCGTCGGGAATAATCCATTTGAGTTTTCCCTTCGATGAGACGATGAACATGAGGTCCTCGTGAATGCTCATCACGTCCGCGGGCGTCGCTGAAACGCCGACTCCGTACGCCGACCAGACCGCACTCGTCTTAGCCCGAGTGCCGGTGACGAAATAGAAGTTCTTCACGCCACTTAAATCGTGAATCGCGATGAAGTGTCTGACGTCCGCCAACGACTCGTGATAGGGATTCGCCGCCACCGCGACGATGTCGAGGTCGGCGTTTGACGCGAGTTGGGAGCGAACCTGCGCCAGCTGGTTCGCCAGTAGCGGGCAGTCGGTCCAGCACACCGGATCGAGGAACGTCAGCAGCGTCACTCGACCGGAGTGTTCGCCCAGCGTGTACGGCTGGTCAAATTGATCGGTCAAGGTGAAACCGGGCGCCGTCGCGTCGGCTGCGGACGCGGGGCCGTTCTGAGCTACGTACAACGTCGTCTCGGCCCCGGCGAACGGAGCCCACGACATGGCTATCGCACTGGTGGCGATCATGGCGGCGGCAAAGGTGGCTACTACGGCGCCCGCGCTATTCGCCATCTCGCGCGGCACCAGGTGCTTACGCACTGCCGTTGACTGAAGACTCGGCGACGCGCACCAGGCCAGCAACGCAATGGGGATGAGAGAGTTGAAATCGGTGGAAAGACCACCAAAGAACGCGGCGTCCTCGGCCACCACCCACAGAAATATGCAACCGATCACCAGCGTGCGCACCGGCCAAATCCAACCGGTCTTCACCGATCGCCACATACCAGCGGCGCACACCAAAAGCCAAAGAATCAGCACGACATTGAACCCGCCACCCATTAGTCCGGACAGGGTCCCCACTCGTTGCACTAACCAGGCCAGCGCGTGTGGTTGGGCGGTGGTGGTCATTGCCGTGCTCATCGCGGTGAGCGCATTGGCGTTGCCCCCGTGCCAGAAGCCGGCCGCCGGGAGCGACTGGAAAACCACGGCCACTACGAACAACAGCGACAGGAAGCGCAAAACGAACGTCGAGTACTTTTCGTGGAACCTCCGGGGATCGACAAAAAGCCAGCACCCGGCAATCACGTAGAACAGCGAGGCTCCCGGCCAGCCGAAGAGAATGGTCGCACCGTGAGCGAAGATTCCGCCCGCCCCGTTTCCAATGAGCCAGATGAGCGCGGCCCACAACGCTGATATCCCCGCCACCCATCGCCCGGTTCGCCCATTCGACACCAGAATTACTAACCCGACGCCTACCTGAAACCAGGCCACCCCCGCCGCCAAGGACACCGGATGAGCGTTCCAGATGTTGACACCGTGGGTCATGAACGAATGCAGCCATGAGGGAGTGCCCGCCGACATGGGCTGCACCACGTCGTTGGCGAGGCCGAGCGGCATCGACGCTTGAAATTGCAGAATGCCGTCGATCAGCCAGAGGGCGCCGAACCCCCAGCGAAGGTACGTGCGAGCCCGCGGCTCTTCACCGCCGCCGGGCCAAACGTTGAAGTGAAATATTCGCCGGCTGGCTAAGAGGACCACCAGGAAGACGCACGCGACACCGCCGATCCACAGCAAACTGGAGACGAAGAGGGTGTGTCGAAACAGTGAAACGACCAGAAAGTTGGTCAGATTGACCGATTTCGGGGTCATGTTAGGCATTGAATCAATTCCTTAAAAAGGTTGAGGTCACTTTAAGTGCTCTGCGCAAGCCGCCAGAACACCGTTGACAAAAGAGGCCGAACTCTCCGTCGAATACACCTTGGCCAGCTCCACCGCCTCGTCCAGAATCACGGCGATGGGCGGCGGATCGTCCATCAAGATCTCGCCAATAGCCAACGTCATTACGAGGCGGTCCACCAGCGCCAATCGGTCGAGCGGCCAGTCAATCGAATAACGCGAAATCAGTTCATTGGCTTGCTCCTGGTGCGTCGCGGCCGAGGTCAGAATCTTGACGGTGTAGTCGTCGGGACGCACGGGCAAGTCATTGAGCACCGAGGCGGCGGAGCGTTCTTTGATGCTGGCTTCGTACATGATCTCCAGCGCCCGTTCGCGAGCGTGATGGCGTTTGGTGCCGTGTTCGCTCAACTTACGCTCGCGTCATGTATTCGCCGGTCCGCGTGTCAACCTTGATAGTTTCGCCCGGTCCGACGAACAACGGCACCTGTACCACGAAACCGGTCTCCAAGGTGGCGGGCTTGCGAGCACCCGACACCCGGTCACCTTGAATGCCCGGTTCGGTTTTGGCGATGACCAGCTCCACCGAGGCGGGCAACTCAATGCCGATGGTTTCATCATTGAACTGAATCAGCATGGCCTTTCCGGTCTCCTTTAGAAAGTTCGACGCTTCACCCAAACGCTTCGAAGAGACCGGCACCTGGTCGTAGGTCGATTGATCCATAAAAATGTAGTCATCGCCATCGCGGTAGAGGTACTGCGTGTCACGCTTGTCGATGATCGCCTGTTCGAGGCGCTCGTTGGAGTTGTAGGTTCGCTCAATTACCGCCCCGGAGCGAGCGTTGCGAAGTTTGGTGCGCACGAAGGCCCCGCCCTTTCCGGGCTTGACGTGCTGAAACTCGATCACCGTGAAGAGGCCCTCGTCGATCTTGATGGTGATGCCGTTTTTGATGTCACTGGTGGAAATTGCGGCCATGAGACTGGAAACCTTTCGCGAAAGATGCGTGGCCCATTCTAGGCAGTGACGCGAAAGTGCTCCGAACTAGCCGGCGACCAAAAGAAGTCGGACGGCTTCTAACGCTAAGTCGTAACTCGTCGCGCCGAAGCCAGCGATGGTGCCGTCGACGACAACGGCCAGGGTGCTCACGTGGCGAAAGGGCTCTCGGGCGGCCGGATTCGAGAGATGGACTTCCACCTTGACACCTTGAAACGCGCCCAGCGCATCGGCCAACGCCCAGGATGAGTGTGTTAAGGCTCCGGCATTCAAAACAATCGCCACGGCAATGCCTCGGGCATCGTGCACGGCTTCAATCAAGTCGCCTTCAAAATTCGACTGGAGATGACGCACACTAAAACCGTGGGCGTTGGCCTGTTCGCTGAATCGATCAACGTGCTCTTGGAGGGTCTGCGTGCCGTAGATCTCGGGACTGCGTGTGCCTAACTGATCTAAGTTCGGTCCCGACAGCAGCAGAATTTCTTTACTCATTGCTCTCCTCGAAAGTCTTCTAGCACTTGGGCGACCACCTCGACGTCAACGCCGTGAACGACGTCGAAGCCATCGGCGTTCGCCAAAACAAAGGTTAGGTCATGGTGCGCCTTTTTATCATGGCCCATGACCGCCATCAGCTCACCGGTCGAGCAGGTCGTCGGCATTCGTCCCGCGAGTCCGAGCGCGGCCAAAACGCCATCGTGATTCACCACTTCGTCGCCGTCGACGCGTCCCAGCCGGTGCGCTAATCGCGCGGCAAAAGCCAGACCTACCGCGACCGCTTCGCCGTGACGCATTTCGTCGACACTGCGCGCGAGCGCCATTGCCTCTAACGCGTGCGCCAGCGTATGACCGTAGTTCAGCAAGGCGCGCTGACCGGATTCCCTTTCGTCGCCGTTGACGATGTTGACCTTTAATTGCACGGACAGTAACGTGAGATCCTTCAGCGATACGCCCGCCAACTCCGACGCCCGTCGTCGTTCGAGCAGCCAACACTTGGCCACTTCGCCCAGACCACTGAGCCGCTCACGCTCGGGCAACGTCGCGAGCGTCTCAAAGTCGCACAGCACGCCCAGAGGCTGAAAAAAGGCGCCGACCAGATTTTTTCCCGCCGAGAGATTGACCGCGGTCTTACCACCAATAGCGGCGTCCACCTGTCCCACCAGTGAAGTAGGCACCTGGACCAGCGCGACGCCGCGCAAGTAGACCGCCGCCGCAAAACCGGCAAGGTCCGTAATGGCCCCGCCGCCCACGCCCACGATCACGTCGTGGCGCGAGAGCTGTAGCTCAGCGAACTGTTCACAGAGCCGTCCGAGGGTGCCCAACGTTTTAGCTTCCTCGCCTTCGGGTACTTCGATCACGTGCTGGATAAGACCAGTCTCGAAGCTGAACCACGGCTGGGCGCGAAGTAATGGTGACGTCACGATGATCGCGACTTGAGCCCGCGGGGCTCGCGCTTGAAGTAGCGCGGCCAGTTGATGGCGGGCGCCATCGTCCAACACCACGTCGTAGGACCGCTCGGCGAGCTCCACGGCGACGATCACCGCGCAACCTCGTTCGCCGCATGACGCGTCCGATCCGTCACCACGCCGAGCTGGCCCGACGCGTCGACGCGCACCCTCGCCACCTCGGCGTAGAGCGTCGCGCGCTCGCGTCGCAGTTGGGCCAACGCCGTCGCGACATCGTTGCCAAGCAAGGGTCGATCAACGTTGTCAATTCGTGCGACCAGCACGTCGTCGTCGCAGTCCAGCCACAGCGTCACTTGGGCTCGCAATAGTTCTCGCGCCGCCGACGTAGTCACTACCCCACCACCCGTCGAGACAACCTGGTCGCCGTCGAGCGCCACCTCCAACGCGGCCAATTCGGCGCTACGAAACGCCACCAGACCTTCTCGCCGCAAGTATTCGGGCGCCGCGATTCCCACCGCCTCGCTCAATAGATCGTCGGTGTCAACCGCGCCGCAGCCCCACTCATCGCCCAGTAGTCGGGCCACCGTGGTTTTTCCGACGCCCGGCAGTCCCACGAGGACGAGACGTGCCATCGCTACCGGGGACGAGCGGCCGACGTCGTGGTGCCCAGATTCGTGAGGTAGGAGGAGAAGTTGCGAGTGAACTCTTCGACCGAGTCCCCGCCGAACTTGCGAAGCGCTTCGTTGGCCAGGACCAGGGCCACCATGGCTTCGGCAATGACGCCGAGGGCTGGCACCGCCGTCACGTCGGTGCGCTCCTTAAAGGAGACCGTCGACTCCCCCGTCGCCACGTCGACGGTTTCGAGCATCGGTCGATTGAGGGTGGCTAGTGGTTTCATGGCCACCTTGGCAATGATGGGCGCACCCGAGGACATGCCTCCCTCGAGGCCCCCGGCGTGATCGGTGCGGCGAATGTAGCCACCTCCACGCTCAAAGGAATCGTCCACCGCAATGGCGTCGTGCGCGGCGCTGCCTCGTTGAGAAGCCTGCGCCATCCCGTCACCAATCTCTACGGCCTTTACCGCGTGAATACTCATGAGGGCACCGGCCAGCAGTCCGTCGAGCTTACGGTCCCAGTGGACGTAACTGCCGAGTCCGACCGGCACGCCGTAGGCAATGACCTCCACGATGCCGCCCAGCGAGTCGCCCACTTTGGCCGCGGCCTTGATTTCGCTAATCATGGCCGCCGCGCTCTCCGCGTCGAAGCAGCGAACTTCGCTCTCGTCCACTTGGTCCAGTTGGCCGGGCTGGGGCCGTACGTGGCCCGGCGTCGCCACCGTGCCGATGCGCACCACGTGGCTGAGCACCTCGATGCCAATGGCGGCAAGCAAGCTCTTGGCCAGTGCCCCGGCCACCACTCGAGCGGCCGTCTCGCGAGCACTGGCGCGCTCTAACACGTCACGGGCATCATCGAAACCGTACTTCTGCATTCCCGCGAGGTCCGCGTGGCCGGGACGGGGCTTGGTCAGCTTCGTGCTCGGCGTGCCGGGATCGGGCGACATCTCCTCTTCCCATTTGGCCCACTCGGAGTTGAGGATCTCTATGCCCACCGGTGAACCGAGCGTGCGCCCGTGGCGAATACCGGCGCTGAGACGAAGCTCGTCGCGCTCAAAGCGCATCCGGGGACCCCGGCCGAAACCGAGGCGTCGCCGGGCCAGTTGGTCGCCCACTTGGTCTTCGGTGATGGCCAGGCCCGCGGGCAGGCCTTCGACGATGACCATCAGGGAACGTCCGTGGCTTTCGCCCGCGGTCAAGAAGCGCAACATCAAACAATTCTAGGTCGGGATCGACCTACTGATTAGTTCTCGTTGGCGTAAAAGGGGTTGTCGCCCGAGGCGTGATCGGTGACGTCAATGACGTCCGTTAGTTCGGGGATCGCGTCGCGCAACGTCGCCTCAATGCCCTGGGTGAGGGTCAGGCGGCTCATCGCGCAGCCCTGGCAGCCGCCCGACATCTTGATGTAGACAATCTTCTTGTCTTCGTCCAGCGCCACCAGGTCCGCACGACCACCGTGAGAGGCAATCGAAGGGTTCACTTGTTCATCGAGCACACCAATGGCGAAGAGGGCCAGCGGACCTTCCAAGCCCAGTGCCAAAATCGCCGCCGGCACGCCGGGATTCACCTCTTCGGGCGTCGGCACGTTCGGATTGATCAGCACCAGTCCTCCACCACCTTCGCTGGCGAACTCTAATCGGCTACCTCGCAAACGCTCGATGCTGTTGGAGGGAATCACGATGGTCACTTCGCCGTCAACTCCGATGGCGGCGCCCTCGGGCGCGTCGGCGCGGTCCGAGAAGTACAAGTCGTAGGAATAGCCGGCGCCGCGAGTTCCCGTTACCTCGACCCACAGGGCCAATCCACTGCCTTGCTCCTCATTGGCCAATGCGTCGAGGACCACGTTGCGGGCCTCGTCGGTGAGCTTCAGAATGTCAAACGTCTCGACGGTAGTCATGATGCCAGTGTAGGGGTGACTCGCCAAACGTTCCACGCGCACTAAGTTTTCTCTGTGACATCAATACCGGCCGACGCCCACGAGTGGGTCAGTTTCGACGACAACAAGCGCCTGCGGACCTGGATGTTCGACGTCACGTTTCTCGAGAGCAATTGGACCTGCATCTTTGGCGACGGCTGTCAGGGCGTGCTGACCGGACCCACCCCCGAGCTGGTCCAAGGATGCTGCAGTTACGGCGCGCACTTCACCGACGAGAAGGATCGGCGACGGGTCGAAAAGGCCGCCACCCGCCTCACCGCCGAGCAATGGCAGTTCAAGTCCCGCGGCAAGAATGGCACCACGCGGGTGAAAAAGAACGGGGAGATGGTCACCCGACTCGTCCAAGATGCCTGCATCTTTCTTAATCGCCCCGACTTCGCGCGCGGGCCGGGCTGCGCGCTGCACGTGATGGCCATCGACAATGACGAGAGTTACATACCGTTGAAACCGGAGGTCTGCTGGCAACTGCCCCTGCACCGGGTCGACGAAGTCCAAGAGAACGGACGGGTCCTCACGCGCATTTCGCAATGGGACCGCAGCGACTGGGGTGAAGGGGGCGACGAGTTCCATTGGTGGTGCACCGAATCGCCCGACGCCTTCGTGGGAAAGACCCGGGTGGTCGATTCAATGTCCGAAGAACTTACGGCGATGGTGGGCAAAGTCGTCTACGGCCAACTGCGGGCTTACATGGACCAGCGAGCCCGCCAACCAAAGCCGACCCGACTCGAACATCCGGTGCTGCGCAAGCGGGCTTAACCTTCCGCGCTCAGAGGATCTTCTTCATTCGAAGGAGTGCGGGGCAGGGAGCCGAGGATCTCTTCGAATCGATCCTCTTCGGCGAGACACCATTCCGCGTGGACGTCCTCGGGCGCGGCGCCACATTCGTCACAGGTGGTGGCGCGGGGTCCGGTGGAATGCTTGAGTTCGCGAGCCTCAACAAACCGACGATGGCGGCCTTTTTTCACGTCAACTCCTCACTGGTCGCGGGCCATAGCTGGCAGCAACCGCGGCGCAGTACGACTGCACCGAGTATCCATGATACCAACTCAACCCTGCGCCGGGACCTCTAAGATTCGCGTCGTGAGCGACGCCTTTGATCCCAACGAGATGGTCCTGCGATTTAGAAAGAGGGCGGAGGCCGTCAAACGACGGGGACTACCGCCCGTGGAAGGGCCCGAGCGACTGCGCTTCATCGAGGCGGCCAAACTTGACTTTCAGGACTTCGCCATGTTGGGCGACGCGACGGCCACCCTCGACG
>Ga0182024_10010711_pt1 | contig 18633 bp, 17 predicted proteins | sample P32metaG_FD_120480 | JGI IMG/M metagenome (GOLD analysis project Ga0182024, IMG submission 120480) | Permafrost microbial communities from Stordalen Mire, Sweden - P3-2 metaG (Illumina Assembly) | ecosystem: Environmental > Terrestrial > Soil > Wetlands > Permafrost | place: Sweden: Stordalen... | reverse complement strand
CTGACCTTGGGTAACACACTCGCACAGACCAACACATTCGATAACAACTACTGGCTGGACGATATCGTCACCGCGAACGGCTCCACGCACATCCAGAACCTTACCTACGGATACGACTATGCTGGAAACCTGACCTCCATCACGGATAATTTAAGCGCGGGGCGGGACGAGAGCTACGCGGTCGATGACCTCAACCGGCTGCACACGGCATCGGGCGCATATGGATCGAGAACCTACACCTACGAAAACAACTCGAACCGCTCGACATGGTATGACGGCACGGTCACGCGCACATCGGCCTATTACTCCGGCACGAATACCGTTCACACCATCACGGACGGCACCAACACCCGGCACTTTACGTACTCCGCCTCGGGAAACATTGCCACCGACGATCGCGTGATGAATGGCGGCTCAGCCGCCTCAATGACCTACGGCGGCCGCGACCGGCTTGAATCGATCACCGTTGGGACGCCGACGGTTACGTTCAAGATCAACGCGCTCGGCCAGAGAGTGCAGAAGGCGACGACAGGCGCAACAACCGATTACCATTACGATCTCGCCGGAAACCTCATCGGCGAATCCGACGATTCCACCGGTAACGATCTGGTGGAGTACGTTTGGATGGAGGGCATTCCGCTCGCGCAGATCGACTCATCGGGCAACATTTACTACATCCACGATAACCAGATCGCCGCGCCGCAGAAAATCACCGATGCCAGCATGAACATCAAGTGGGACCGGGAGCAGGAGCCTTTCGGTGAGGATTACGCCACCCCGACCAATACCGTGCCGACGAACCTGCGATTTCCGGGCCAGTATTACGATGGGGAGGACCTGCTGAACTACAACACCATGCGGGACTACGATGCGACCTTAGGCCGCTATTTGCAGGCCGATCTCCTCGGGCTGGCAGCCGGCCTGAACCTTTATGGTTATGTCGGCGCCAATCCTCTATTGAATTCCGATCCGTTCGGTCTGACGCCCATCACGCTTCAAAACGGCTACACAGCCCGTATGGATACATTCAACCATGGCGGCAGTGCGACGTTCGAAATGCACGTCTTCAATCCTCAAGGTACGGAAATCGGTATCTACGGTCCGGAAGGTTGGATTAACAAACACGGGCTTTCGACACCTCAGCTTCCTCAAGAAATTGAAAACTCCCTTCGGGGCATCTCTTTAGAAGAGTCTCGTGGGCTTGGAATCGCTCCGCTGAGGGGCACATCCAACATCAAGGGCAAACCTCTCAAACAGATTCTCAAGGATTTCAAGGGTCCAAAGGGGCTGGCCGGAAAAATGTGTCTACCGCTCGCCATCGGCATATCGATGTATGAACTCAATGATGGCCCCGGCGGGATACTTTGCGGCCTTATGGGCGGATGCAACTCGGCGCAATGATCGGTAGCAAGTAGGAGGGTCGGGCATCAAGCTATGGTGTATATTCTCTCAGGCGACGGGCGAGACGATGATTTCCCTGACGGTGTTAACGCCGCATACGAGCGGTATAGAAATTACCTCAAGCAAAACGAGGCGATCTTTCCGCCGCGCGCGTACGCACTGGCGACGTCAGATTGGTTCCACAATCCAAAAGACCACCGCGCCCCGCACGATGCTTGGCTGGAATCCTTCCAAATGTCAGAGACGTCCGAACGGCAACAGCATGAGCGATCTTGCTCCATCTCGCTTCGCTTGCTGGGATCGCAACATAATGGCCACATCGAGATCACCTACCCCAAAGTGTTTTCGTATTCTCTCCTCAGTTTTGGGCCGGACATGGTGAAATCCCACGGTGACTGGCGCTATGACGAGTTTCGCCTTTCCAAGCGTGGCCATCTGATCCACGAGATCGAGTGGGCCGGGGCTCCCGGGAGAGCCGACAAGGCGTTCTCGTGGACCATAGAAGCCGCCGACATAGATTTTAGTTTTGTATATGGATGAATGGTTTTTTGACCGCCTGGCTTTGGCGGTCACCACCTAGCCGCCGTCGCGCCGAGGCAGAATTACCTTTAAAATCCAGTGCCCAGTTTGGCCCCGGTTGGTCCGCCTCTGTATCGGCTCTATCACGCCGTACGGCAGGAATCTGAGGCCGCCATCGGCCTAAGTCCTTGAACTGCAAAGAGTAGATAAAATTGGTTGCAGGCCCCCGCAACCAATACCCCTTAGACTTGGGGCGTAGACTTGGGCGCAAACTTAGGGCGCCTGATCGCCGGATCCTTCGAGCTTTCACGCCCGGTCGCTAAGCGACCGTGTGCGTGCAGTTCCATCGGCCCGTTGGGGCCGTCGGTCGCAACGATCCAAAATCTTTTGCGGCGACTTTCGATCAAGCACTCAGCAATTCCTTCAGCGCGTTGTCGATGAATTTCACATCGGCCGGGTTGATACCGGGCCCCCCGGCGAAATGGCCCCAGATCGAGGGCACGGGCAGGAATTTCGCATTTGGCATGTTGGCAACTTCAAATTGGCTGTCTTCCGGTGGAAAGTAGAGATCGGTTTGGCCGGGCATCACGTAAGCCTTTGCCTTGATCGCGCCCAGTGCTCTCTTGAAGTCGCCCTTGTAGAGTTCGTTGTCGCTGACGTCGCCGTTCTGCCAGTTCCACAGCATGGCGAGGAGGTTGTTGGCATCCTTCGGCGCAAAGAAACCTTCCCAAAACCCGACGAGAAAATCTTCCAGCGAGGAATAGCCCAAGCGCTCCAGATCGAGCCGCTCGCGATAGAAGGCTTGCGAGAAGCCCCAGCCGGCGTAAACCCGCGCCATCGCACGGAGGCCTCTGGTCGGCTGCTCCTTGTACCACCCGCCATTGAACGTACCGTCGGCCGTCAGCGCCGCTTTCACGCCTTCGAGGAACACGAAGTTGTGGCGCGAGCACTTGGCTGAGCCGCAGAACGGAGCGATGCGCTCGACCATGTCGGGATAGAGTGCGCCCCAATGAAATGTCTGCAGCGCGCCCATCGACCAGCCGGTGACGAGGCACAATTTCTTCACGCCGAATTTCTCGGTCAGCAGCCGATGCTGCGCCTGCACATTGTCGTACGTGGCCACGCGCGGAAAACGCGGCCCGTTATAGGGCGCGGGCACATTGCTCGGCGACGAGGACAGGCCGTTGCCCAGCATGTTCGGGATGATGATGAAGTATTTTTCGGGATCGAGCGCCATGCCCGGTCCGATCAGCCACTCGTTGTCGGGGTGCTGGCCGGAATACCAAGTTGGATAGACGATGACATTATCTTTCGCCGCGCTCATCTTGCCGAACGTCTTGTAGGCAAGTTTGCAGTCGGGCAGCCTCCCGCCGCGCTGCAGCCGCACATTTCCGAGTTTGAAGATTTCGTAATCCAGCCCCATGATTCTTCTCCAGCCCGGAGTGTTTCGGAAAGCAGAAGTCTAGTCGCTCAATATTACCCGCGCGTCCATCGACACGCGGTTGTACAGATCGACGACGTCGTCGTTGACCAGGCGGATACAGCCGGAATTCACCGCATTTCCGATGGTCTTTGGCGCATTGGTGCCGTGGATGCGCGAGCTGCCATCGTCAAGGCCGATGACGCGCGCGCCGAGCGGATTGCCGGCACCACCGGGCATAGCCCCCGGCGAGGCGAGCTTGCGCTCGACCGTGCCGGCTGGAGGTTGCCATGGCGGCCATTCCACTTTGCTGGACACCCGCCGCAGACCGGCCACATCCGCGCAGGGCTTGCCGACGCCGATCCCGTAGCGCAGCGCGACCAGGTTGGGCTGGATGAGGTAGAGGAAGCGCTGCTGCTTGTCGACGATGATCGATCCGGCCGGATAGGTGGTTCGGTAAAACACCGGCTGACGACGAAAGAAAAACGGCACGTCGGCCTCGGTCGAACCGCCATCGACGCCGGGTGCGAGGTCCCCGTCAGGGGGCGTCGCGGTGACGGCCCGGCGATTCGGGGACGCCGCGGCCGCTCGATCGCGCACGGGTTCGGCCTTGGCCGCAGGCGGCGCCTGATTGCTGTGTCGTGTTGCCACAAACGCGTAGCCGCCCGCGGCAACGGCGGCAACAACGATGGCAACGGCCACCCACGCGACGCGGTTAAACGAAAGCGGTGCGGCATGCGGCCTCGCATCCGCGTTGGCCGGTGACTCGTCGGCAAATTCATTCTGCGGTGATTTGTCGTCGCCTGCGCTCTGTACGAATTCGGATTGGATTGTTGTTATGGCGGCTTGCAGCGCGGCGGTATGCAGTCCGATTTCGATATTCGAAAGCGGCCGCCGCCGAGCCCGCAATTGGTCCACCAGCATCTCCCGCGTTCGGTCGAAGACGCTATTGCGCCACTGCAGGTTTTCAGAATCGCCCTTTTTCAAGGCTCGCCACAGGATTGCGTAATAGTCGGGCATTTTTTTCCGAAACGGCGTCGAAGCCTTTGGGGCGCACGAAGCGGCAAAACCGCGAGCCGGGACTCAATCAATTTATCGGCCGGTTGTGAAGCATGTGTTGGGGAATGGCTCGAATCCCGCCGGCGATTTTTTTCCACCCCGATGTCACGTCCCAAACCCCCGCTTCGTCTTAAGGGACAGGAGGCGAATGATATGCGCGGAAAAATAACCTGGATTCTCAGATTAGGCATTGCGGCCAATGGGTTGATCATGCTCGCCGTCCCCGCCGCCTGGTACGCCAGCGTGCCGGGGATCGTCGGCACCGGCCCCTTCAATGCGCATTTCGTCCGCGACGTCAGCGCTGGTTACCTCATCGCCGGAGCGGCGCTAGCGTGGTTTGCAGCGAACCGGGGCGCTTTGCCCGCGGCACAGGCCGGAGCGGCGTTCCTTGCAGTCCACGCGCTCGTCCATCTGTGGGACGCCGCGGCCGGGCGGGAGCACGTGCATCAATTGCTCGTCGATCTCCCAACCGTCTTTCTGCCTCCGATCCTGGCGATATGGATCGTTTGGCCGGGCATTGGCCGCGGCGCAAGATCAACAAAGGAGAAGAGCGATGATCAAATGATTTCTGCCACGGTGGATCGACAGATTCGAGCGCACGTGGAGCTATGATGCAAGCTATTTGCGCGACGTGCTCGACGCCGATCCGCGCGCGCTCCTTGCTTTCAGCAAGGTGACCGGTATCGGCACCTACCACAAGGACGTGCCGCTCGCCCCGTATTGTGCGGCCGGGATCGTCGGCACCATGTCTGAGGATTGCGGTTCTTGCACGCAGCTCACGATCGACATGGCCGAGCGTGCTGGCGTCGATCCGGCGATCCTGCGGGCGGTTGTGGCCCGCGATCTCCATGGCATGCCCGAGGACGTGGCGCTGGCGGTCCGCTTCGCCGAGACGAGCCTGCGCCACGCGCCCGAGGCCGATGATTTGCGCGAGGAAGTGGTTCGCCGCTTCGGCAAGCGCGGCTTGGTCTCGCTTGCTTTCGCACTGACCGCGGCGCGAATTTATCCGACCTTGAAATACGCGATCGGCCACGGCCCCGCCGGCACTCGCGTGACAATTGGCGGCGAAACCCGGCCGGTTGTTCGCGCACTGAACCGGGCGGCATGAGCGAGACAGAACAACACGATGATGCGCGGTCCTTCGAAACCCATCGGCGCTCGCTGACGGGTCTTGCCTACCGCATGCTCGGCTCGCGCGCCGAGGCCGAGGACGTCGTGCAGGATGCTTACCTGCGCTGGCATGCGGCGGATCACGCGGCAATCGAACAGCCGCGCCATTATCTCGGCACCGTGGTGACGCGTCTGTGTCTCGATCGAATGAAATCGGCGCAGGCGCGTCGCGAAGTATATGTCGGCCAATGGTTGCCCGAACCGGTCGTGGACGAGGCGCTCGACGCCGACACGGCGGGCGATCTCGCGCACGACCTCTCGGTCGCGCTGATGCTGGTGCTCGAACGGCTGTCGCCGCTCGAGCGCGCGAGCTTTTTGTTGCACGACGTGTTCGGTCTCGACTTCGCTGAAGTCGGCCGCGCACTGGGCCGCGGCGAGGCTGCTTGCCGGCAGCTCGCTGCGCGCGCCCGTGCGCATATCGAGGAAGGCCGGCCGCGCTTTTCCACTTCGCAGGAGGAAGGGCGCCGCCTGGCTGCGGCGTTCAATCAGGCGGCGCAATTGGGCGACACCGCGACCCTGATGAAGCTCTTGGCTGCGGATGCGGTGCTCTATTCCGATGGCGGCGGTAAACGCGCTGCGGCGCTATGGCGCGGACAAGATCCTGCGCTTCCTTGCGGGCATCACGCGCAAGAACCCGGCGCTGCCGGCCATGCAGATGCGCGCCGCCACCGTGAACGGACTGGCGGGTTTCGTGATGCGCGAGGAGGACGGGTCGCTCGATACGATGGCTTTCGAGCATCGCGACGGTCGCATCGTCGCGATCTATGTGGTGCGCAATCCCGACAAGCTGCGCCACGTGCGGTTTTGACTTCGCTCTTTCCCGTCCGCGGCCGGCATTAAAATTCGGTCACACGGCCGCACTAGACTTTCCTGTTCGCCAGGAAAGCGTGACACGTGCCCCAGACCCGGAAACTTGCCTTACGCAGGTGGCTCGCGACGATATTCGAGGACGAGGAACCGCGAGGTCTGGCCACTCGCCTGTTCAATGCGATGCTGGCTTTGTTGATTATCGCCAATGTTGCCGGCGTCGTCCTGGAATCCGTGGACTCGATCAGGCGCCAATTTTCAGGGGCGCTTGAAATGTTCGAGCATGTCGCCACGGCGATTTTCGCGGTGGAATACGTGCTGCGGGTGTGGGCGTCCGTCGACTTCCGCGCCGCGCAATATCGTGCCCCGCTCTGGGGCCGCATTCGCTATATGCGAAGCTTCTTTGCCGTCGTTGATCTGGTCGCAGTGCTGCCGGCGATCATCGGTGTGCTGGGAGCGGCCGATCTTCGCGTGTTGCGGCTCATTCGCTTGTTACGGATGCTCAAGCTCATCCGGCACTCGACCACGTTTGGGCTGCTGTGGGCGGTTTTGCGCGAAGAGGCCCGATCGATCGCGGCGCTCCTGTTCATCCTGCTCCTGACCGTGACGATCAGCGGCTCATTGATGTACCTGCTCGAGGGGGACGAGCAGCCCAATGTCTTCACGTCCATTCCGGCGGCGATGTGGTGGTCGATCGAAACGCTCACGACCGTCGGTTACGGCGACATGGTGCCGATGACCGTGTTAGGGCGACTGCTCGGCGGCGCGATTTCAATCGTCGGAATCGGCACATTGGCGCTGTTCTCCGGCCTGATCACCATCGGGTTTTTGGACCAGTTGAAGCTGCACCGCGAGCGATCTTCCCCGCTGCCGGCCGGCGCTACCATCGTCGATCGGTTGGAATTGATCGAATTGCCGGCGGCAGGCCTGGGCAAGGCGATGCCGGCTCCCCCTTTTCGCGCATGTCCCCATTGCGGCGTCGCTCTTCCGGTTGCAACAACGCATTGATATGATGATGATCTCGCTTATGTTTTGATGACGCGATTACCGAAGGAACTCCATGTCCGAAATGTCCCAAACGATGGAACGCACGGCTCGCCGCGTTCGCCACGAAACCAAAACGCGCCTGCTCCAAGTGCGGGACGTGAGCCAGATCACCCCGAAAATGGTTCGGATCGTGGTCGCCGGCGACGCGTTGGCGGGGTTCGTCAGCGCCGCGCATGACGACCACGTGAAGCTGTTTTTCCCGCAGCCAGGCCAGGATAAGCCGGTGCTGCCGACGCCGAGCCCCAATGGGCCGGTCTACCCTGAGGGCGCGCCGCGACCGGCGGCGCGCGACTATACCCCGCGCCGCTACGATGCCGCGGGCAACACGCTGACGATTGACTTCGTGGTGCATGGCGACGGGCCCGCCACGCAATGGGCGGCGCAGGCGCGGCCGGGAAGTTTTCTCGGCGTCGGCGGTCCGCGCGGTTCCTTCATCGTGCCGGATGATTTCGATTGGTATCTCCTCGCCGGAGACGAAACGGCATTGCCGGCAATCGGACGCCGCCTGGAGGAATTGCCCGCCGGCACGCGCGCAATGGTCGTTGTCGAAGTCGCGGATGCTGCCGAGGAGCAACGCTTCGACACGCGCGCCCGTCTCGAGACGTATTGGCTCCATCGTGACGGCGCCGAGCCGGGCAATCATTTGTTGCTACAAAGGGCGATCGCCGAGTTGACCCTGCCGCCGGGCGAGGGTTACGCCTGGGTCGCCGCTGAAGCTTCCGTTGCGAAGGCGCTGCGCCGGCACCTCGTCGACGTACGCGGCTTGCGCAAGGACCGGGTGAAGTCGGCCGCCTACTGGAAGCATGGCGCGGTAGCCGTGCACGAAACTTACGACGACTGAGTTTCGCGCCGCCGCGTCTGCCGCAATCTGCATTTGCACCGGCTAGATCTTGCGTGACACTACGGTTTCTTCCGTAGCATTGAAGCTCGCTCCCGGCGACGCCAACAACCATGTTAGCGCTTGCGGCAAGGCGAGCCGTCCACAAGGTGGAGAGCATTCTTGGGAGCAGTCGTAAGAACGAACTCGCCGGTGTCCGATCCGCGCGTCTTCTACGGGTGGTTCGTGGTCGCCGGCACCTTTGCCGTTACTTTCGTGGGTTTCGGTTGCGCCTATTCGTTCAGCGCGTTCCTGATCTCGTTGCAACATGATTTCGCCGCGTCGCGCGGGTCGGTGTCTCTGGTGTTTTCCCTGGCCGGCTTTTTTTACTTTGGGCTTGGCGTCATCACTGGCCCGCTCGCGGACCGCTGGGGCTCGCGGCGTCTCGCCGTCATCGGCATGATCCTGACCGGGATAGGCTTGGGAGTGGCGAGCATGGCGCGGAACCTGACCGAAGTTTATGCGGCTTACGGACTCGGCGTCGGGTTGGGCATCGGCTGCTCCTACGTTCCGGCCGTGGGCGCGGTGCAGCGATGGTTCGTCAGGCGCCGCGGCTTTGCCTCGGGCCTTGCGGTCAGCGGCATTGGTGTCGGCACGCTCGTAGTGCCGCCGCTCGCCGCGTTTATGATCGAGACGCTCGGATGGCGCGAAACCTATCTGGTCCTCGGCGCTTTCGCTGTCGTCATCGGCGCGGGAATGGCGCTCCTGATCGAGGACGATCCGCGCGGCCGCGGCTTAAGTCCGGACGGCGATCCGTTGCCCGCCGGCCAATCAATAGCGGCGCCAGCGGGAGTCCCGATCGGTAAGGCGATCGCATCGGGACGGTTCCTCGGGCTTTATGCCGCTTGCGCCATCTGTTCGTTCGGGCTGTTTGTTCCGTTCGTTCACCTCGTGCCTTATGCGCTCGACCACGGTGTCTCGCAGTCTTCGGCCGTCCTACTGGTGGGAGCGATTGGTGTTGGCAGCACCGCAGGACGCTTCTTTCTCGGCGGCCTCGCCGACCGGCTGGGCCGGCCGCTGTCTTTCTTGATGATGTTTGTCGGCATGGGGCTTTCATTCGTCATTTGGCTGTTCTCGACCAGCTTGTGGCCGCTCGCCGTCTTCGCGTTTGTCTATGGCGTGTTCTACGGCGGCTTCGTCGCGCTCGCACCGGCGGTCGTGATCGACTATTTCGGCGGCCGTCATGCGTCGAGCATCATCGGCATTCTCTACACCAGCGTTGCGTTCGGCACGCTGATCGGCCCCAGCGCCGCGGGCTTCGCTTATGACGTCAGCCACAGCTACACGCTGCCGATCGTCGCCAGCGTTGGCGCGTATGTCATCGCTACTGCCATTCTCGCGGCGACATCGAAGGCGGCCATATCGCGATAGCAAGATTTGGCACACTACGGCCGTTGCCGAAGTTTTCTGACGTGACTACGGACGACCGCGTCGCTTAAGTAAGCGCGTGATCGAATTGGCGCTGACATTCATCCTTGCCGGCATCGTCAAAGGCGTTACCGGCATGGGACTGCCCACAGTAGCGATGGGTGTACTCGGACTGCTTATGCCGCCCGCACAAGCGGCGGCACTCGTCATCATTCCGTCGTTGGTCACCAACGTCTGGCAATTCGTGGCGGGCCCCGACTTGAGGGCCGTGTTGCTGCGAACCTGGCCAATGCTGCTGGCGACGGCAGTCACGACCTTCCCCGCCGCGGGGCTGTTGACGGGAGACTGGGCGGCGTACGCCACGCCGGCATTGGGATCGGTGCTGATTATCTACGCCCTTGTGGGGCTCGCCAGCGTCCGTTTGTCGGTGCCGAGGAGTAGGGAATTTTGGCTCGCACCACTCGCCGGTGTGGTGACGGGCGTTCTGACCGGCGCAACGGGCGTCTTTGTTATTCCCGCAGGCCCTTATCTCCAGGCGATTGGATTTGAAAAGGAGGAATTGATCCAAGCACTCGGCCTGTCGTTCACCGTCTCCACCGTCGCGCTTGCCGCCGGCTTGGCTGGTCGAGGCGCCTTTCATGCCGGAGCTGCCGGAGCCTCGCTCCTCTGCACCGTTCCAACGCTGGCGGGCGTGTTTGCCGGTCAGTGGATAAGAAGCAAAATCGATCCGGTAACTTTTCGCCGCTTGTTCTTTCTTGCTCTTCTCTTGTTGGGCATCGATCTGGTTGGGCGGTCGCTATTCTAACGACGCGCAGCCTGCTTCCGGGCCGCTACGCGAGCGCGGCATAGACGAGATTGCGAAACAATTGGCGGAAATGGTCGCGCTGCCGCGGCGCTTGCACCATCATCAGCGCGGTCAGTTCTTCCTTGGGCGCAACCCAAAAATAAGTGCCGGCCACGCCGCCCCAGAAAAACTCGCCGGAGGTGCCTGTCGTCGGGCCCATTCCGGCTTCAAGCCGAACCGAAAAACCCAGCCCGAAGCCATGTCCGGGCTGTAGCAGCGAAGGAGTGCCGATCCGGACATTCGGTCCGAGGTGATTGGAGGTCATGAATTCGAGGGTCTTGCGTCCGATGATGCGGGTGCTTCCGACGCTGCCGCGGAGGTAGAGCATCTGCGCAAACCGCGCATAGTCGTCCATCGTCGAAAACAGTCCACCTCCGCCGGATTCGAAACGCGGCGCTGTGCGCATCTCGACGAGTTGCACCGGCGGTCCGCCGTCGGGATCGGCCGGGAACGGCTCGGCAAGGCGTTCATATTTCTCGGCAGGTACGAAAAAGGCGGTATCGCTCATGCCGAGCGGCTGCAAAATTCGCTCACTGAGAAACGCACCCAAGCTCTGCGCGGAGACGACCTCAATCACACGGCCGATCACATCTGTGGAATGGCTGTAATCCCACGATTCCCCCGGCTGGGCGATCAGCGGCAGTTTGGCGAGCTCGACGACAAACTCGGCGTTGCTGAGATCGCGCGTTATGAACTCTTTGGCGTTAGCGGGATCGCCGGCAAATAACTGCGCTTCGCCATAGCGGCGTTGTACGGCCGAATTGCCGGTGAACGCGTATGTCAGGCCCGATGTGTGGCGCAGCAGATCCTGGATGGTGATGGCCCGCTTGGCAGCGACCAGATCGAGCTTGCCGTCGCTTTCCACCCCGACCTTCACGTTGGCCAGTTCCGGTACGAATTTCCCGATGGGATCGGCGATGAAGAGCTTTCCTTCCTCGACCAGCATCATGAGTGCGATCGAGACGATCGGCTTGGTCATGGAGTAAATGCGGAAGATGGCGTCGCCGCGCAGCGCCGGGCCATCCGGCCGCAACGTGCCGAAATCGCGCCGATAGCCGACTTTACCGCCCCGGGCGATCATCATGGAGACGCCAGGCACGTGCCGAGTATCGACCTCGCGCTGCATCACCGCCGAAAGCACGGCAAGGCCGGCGGCGGAAAGCCCGGCCTCTTCGGGGCCGGCGGCAGGTAGCGTGTGAAAGCGCGGCTGTTCGTTCATGGTCAGTCCCGGCAAGAACGTGCTGTCAAAACAGCCGAAACCCTGCCCCAGTCCGGACCTTCATGCAATGCTGACAATTACCCATTCGGCAGGTTGTCACGCAGCCGACTGCGCGACCTCAACAGCCGATCAAGTTTGATCAGAACGTCGCCGGGACGAAGTGATTGAGCAGCGCCAGTCCGACGAGCAGGACGAGACCGATGGTCAGGCTCCAGCCAATCAATTTCTTCTCGATCGGCAGCAGCGGCTCGACGGGAGCGTTGCGCAATTCGTTACGGATATCCGAGTGAGTCATGACGCTCTCCTTTAATTGCCGGCTTCTCAACTGGCCAACGGCGGCGTGATCCCGCTGAAGAATATCCACGAGATCAACAGACCGACCCAGACGACAAAGCCGAACAAGCTGATGAGATAAACGGCGGCGAGCTTGCCGAAGCCTTCCTGCCACAGCGTCTTGAAGTTCGAAAGCACGCCGATGGAGAAGAAAGTCAGGATAAAGAAGATGACGCGGAACGTATTAGCCTCGCCGATTGCCGCGGGCACGTTCTTCGCGACATCCGCTGGGGTGCCGAGCGCAAGGTAGAGGCCCACCACAAACGTCACCAAAAAGCCGATGATGAATTTAGGAAATCGTTGCCAGATTTCCCAGGCTTTCGCCTTCTCCTGGTCGGGCGTGACATTGATGTGGTTGGTCCAGATGTAACCGAGGATGAAGGCCCAGACGCCGATGAAGATGTCGATGAACACTTTGATCGTCGCCGCGGTGCCGAGAATCCAGCCTGGCTGATAGTTGACGCCTTCGGCCGCATTCTTTGCCAGGATCAGCGACTCGGTGATGCCGCCCGCGGCAACTGCGGCGCCGTCGGTTTTCACGGCCAGACCCATCCATGCTCCGGCGACCAGCGGCTCGTGAGAGAGGAATGCCTGCGCAATGAACGGCAGGATGAGCACTTCAACCACAGCGAAAATCACGACCAGCGAAGACACCAGCACCGGCACCACGGGTCGGGCGCGGATCGCGCCGCCGACCGCGATCGCGGCGGACACGCCGCAGATCGAGATGCCGGAGGCGAGCGGTGCCGCCCATTCGCGACTGAAGCCGAACCACTTGCGGGCGACGAAATACACCACCGCCCAGTAGATCAGATACGCTTCGACGATCGCGGCGACCCCGCGCAGGATCAGCGAGCTTGCCAGTCCGAGTTTCCCCGCCGCCGTTACCGCGAACACGCCGCCGAGAATGACGATGGCGACCTTGATGTAGAGCTCCGGCCGCACCGCGTCCTTGACCGCTTCGGCAAAGCGCGGAAAGAAATTGGCGATGATCAGTCCGGCGATAAGCGCGAAAATATAGCCGCCTTCATTGGTGAGCTTCAGCGACCAGCTGATGCCGAATTTCTGTTGTTCGGCCGCCGTGACCGCCGCGAAATGCGCGAAATTGCCGATCACCCAGCTCGCATAGGCGATCCAGAACACGGCGGTAAAGGCAAGCGCGAACCGCGTTGCGTTGCTCTTGAGCGCGACGGCGGCGGCGCTGAGCACCACCAAAAGCGCCACGTAGGTTGCGATCAACGCGCCAACCCCGCCGAGCGAGGAGAAGTCCTTCGATGTCGTTCGCAGGGCCTGGCCCAAATTGCTCCAGACCGAGGTGGTGACCACCCAGCCGATCAGATCGACATGGGCGAGTGCGGCCAAGGCGAGAACGAAAATGGCCAAGCCCAGAACGACCGCGAGCCAGTCCTCGTTGATCGGAGCGGTTACCGCGTCTGCGCGCCGCGCAGGAATGCCGTTAAGAGTCGTGTCGGACATGTCGTTTTCTCGCCGGCAAAACCGGTCCTTCTGAAATGAAATCGATGAAGGAGGACAGGAAAGTCAATGCGACGAGCTAAAATAAGAGAATCTTAGCTGAGCGGTCCAGCTTCAAGCGAATGAACTCGCCTAAAGCGGTCGCGCCATGAAACAAAGCTTTCGTAGCTTGTCGACCTAAGTTAGTCGACTTTGGCCTACGCGGCCGCCTGGCTGGTGAGACGGTTCATTTCGCGCTGCACGAGCTGCCGATAAAGCCCGTCACGCCGGACCAGGAGATCCGGCGGGTCGTCCTGCACGACCTTGCCGAGTTGCAGCACGACGACGCGGTCGAAATTCCTGACCGTCGAAAGGCGATGCGCAATGGCGATCACCGTTCGTCCGTGCATCAGGCGACCCAATGTCTCGCGGATTGCTTCCTCCGACTCGCTGTCGAGCGCGGATGTCGCCTCGTCGAGTAACAGCAGCGGCGCGTTCTTGAGGAACGCGCGCGCGATGGCGATGCGCTGGCGTTGGCCGCCGGAGAGTTTGACGCCGCGTTCGCCGACGAGGGTGCGCATGCCGGCTGGCATGTCCTCGATAAAGTCGCAGCGCGCCGCGAACGCCGCATCGAGCACCTCTTCGTCGGAGGCTTCCGGCCTACCATAGCGGATGTTTTCCATGACCGAACGGTGGAACAAAGAAATGTCTTGCGGCACCACGCCGATGGCTTCTCTCAAGCTGTCCTGCGTAACGCGCGCGACGTCCTGCCCGTCGATCAGAATCCGGCCATCCTGCACGTCGTAAAAACGCTGCAGCAATGCAAACAGCGTCGACTTGCCGCCACCGGAATGGCCGACCAGCCCGACCCGCTCTCCCGGTTTAAAGCTCAGGCTCAACTTCTCGAAGATTTGCTGTCCGTCGCCATAGCGGAAATAGACGTTCTCGAACTTCACGCTGGCGCCGCGCCGGACCAGCGGCGCCGCCTCGGGATGATCACGCAGCTCGTGCGGCAACAGGAGCGTCGCCACGGCCTCCGACAGCCGTGCGACATGCTGCGTGATGTCGACGAGCGCCACCGCGAGATCGCGCGTCGCATGCAGCACCGAAAGGCCGAGCGTGCAGATGAGCACGACGTCGCCGGTTGTGGCCTCGTTCCGCTGCCACAGCATGATTGCCCAAGCGAGCAAGCCGAGCGCCAACACGATTGTCACCACGGCGTGAAAGATGCGCAGCTTCTCCAGGTAATACAGGCTGCGCCGGCGCGCCTCCATCTCGCGCTCGACGGTCGCATCGAAACGGCGATGTTCGCGAAGGAAGCCGCCGAACGCCCGCACCAGCGGCATATTGGTTACGACGTCGGTCATTTCGCCGTCGACGGTCGCCGCCTTGCTGGCGAAGTCGTGGTGCAACGGTCGGCCGGCCGCGGCCAAGCGGAACATAATGCAGACCATGACGCCGGCGACGAGGGTGAGACCTAGCGCCATCGGCAGGCTGACCGTCTGCACCAAGGCGATCGCTGCGGCGGTCGCCGCACAAGGCGGCAGCACGTTCCAGACGAACATGTTCTCGCCGGTAAACACGGCATTGGATGTTGCGGTCAGGCGGCTTGTCAGCGTCCCGGGCAGCCGCTCGGCGAAATAACCCGCAGAGTGCCCCGTAAGGTGGCGGAACAAATCACGCCGCAGGTCTCCGGTGACGCCGACGAATGTGAAATTTGCGATCCAACTCGCCAGCCGCCAGAGTAGATTATCCGCCGCGATCAGCGAACCGAGCAGAGCGAAAGCGATCCACACGCTGGCGCTGTTGTGCCCCGAAAGCACGTCGACCAGAACTTTTACGCCATATTGCGTGGAAACCGAACAGGCCACGGCGCCAAGCACTGCAGCGAGAATGACGGCGTGGGATATCGGCCGCAGCCGCACGTAGCGAAAGATGAAAGCGAGTGGACGACTGGCGTAACCACACAGATCGGCCATGTGTATTTGATCTCCGCGCGCGACGTTGATTGCCGCCCCTTCGGACCCGTACAGCATCACAACGCCGATGGGCCCGAATTTATCCGTCCTCAATTGTGACTTTTTGCGACTTTGATCGGGGCGCCCTTGTCGCCGGCTCGATCGTAAGACGAGTTAATAACATCGACGTTCCGGGCCGCGAAAAGTTCCATGCGCGGCAAAAAATAAGTTCATTGCCGCAAGCTGAAACATTTGAGCATTTTGCGGTTCTTGCTTCTGGGCCGGGAACTCACGGGATGACGGGACAGCCCCCAGCAAAGGTCAAATTAAATGCATATCGCCCAGGTCGCACCGCTAACGGAGGCGATTCCGCCTAAGCTTTACGGCGGGACCGAACGTGTCGTGTCGTGGCTGACGGAGGAGCTAATCGCGCTCGGTCATGAGATAACGCTGTTCGCGAGTGGGGACTCGGTCACGTCGGCGCGGCTTGAAGCGATGTGGCCACGCGCCTTGCGCCTGGATGGCTCGGTGCGCGACCCGAACGCGCTGCACATGATGATGCTGGAGCACGTGTATCAGCGCGCGGCCGATTTCGATTTCCTGCACTTTCACCTCGACTACTATCCTTTCTCGCTCTTCGCCCGGCAGCCGACGCCATTCATGACGACCTTGCACGGCCGGCTCGATCTGCCGGAACACCAGCCGGTCTTCGACACGTTCTCTTCCATCCCGGTGGTGTCGATCTCCAATGCGCAGCGGCGGCCGTTGCCGCAGGCGAACTGGGTGCGAACGGTTCATCATGGCTTGCCCGAAAAGCTGCTCACGCCGAAACCGGTTACCCCGTCTTACTTCGCCTTCCTCGGCCGCATCGCTCCGGAAAAAGGCATCGATCGCGCCATCCGGATCGCCGAGCACTGCGGCGTGCCGCTAAAGGTCGCCGCCAAGGTCGACATTGCCGATCGCGAGTATTTCGACGAGATGATCGAGCCGATGATCAGATCGGGAAATGTCGAGTATATCGGCGAGATCAATGACAAGGACAAATCGGAGTTCTTGAGCGGCGCCATTGCGCTTCTTGTCCCTATCGATTGGCCCGAACCGTTCGGCCTGGTGATGATCGAAGCCATGGCCTGCGGCACGCCGGTGATCGCCTTCAATCGCGGGTCTGTGCCGGAGGTGATCGACGACGGTGTTACCGGCTTCATCGTCGAGGACATCAACGGCGCCATCGGCGCGGTCGATCGGCTCGGACATTTATCCCGCGAGAAGATCCGACAACGCTTTGAGGAGCGCTTTACCGCGCGGCGGATGGCCCAGGACTATCTCGCGGTTTATCGGAGCATGATGGACCGCGTTGAACCGCATCTGCGGCTTGTCGTCGACGACGCGCCGGCTTTGTAAGGCCGGCGCTATCCGGCCTCGGCTGCATCGCGGGTTTCCGGCATCAAGAACCATGCGACGGTGAGGCCGACAAACGCGATCGCCGCCAATCCGGCGAAGGCGGCCGGGCTGCCGAGATGATCGCTGATGTAGCCCGCGAGGGTGGCGCTGAGCGTTGCGCCAATCCCGATGAACGTGCCGACGATCCCTTGTCCGAGATTGAAGCGTCCGGTACCGCGCGTGAGATCGGCGATCACGAGCGGCACCATCACGCTGAATACCGCGGCGGTCACGCCGTCGAGCAGTTGTACGATGACAAGCAGCTCCGGATTGGATACCGACGCGAAGAGAATGCCGCGAATGGGCAAGGCGGCGAAGCCGATGAGCAGCAGGGGACGGCGACCCCAAATCTGCGCTCGCCGGCCGACCCACGGCGACAACGCGGCGACGACGAGTTGCGGCACGACAATGCACGCCGCGATCAGAACCGTCGCCCAGCGTGCCGACCGCATGGTGACGACGCTGCCCATCAAGGGCAGCATCGCCGCATTGGCAAGGTGAAAGAGCAGCAAACAGCCGGCGAAGATCAGGAGCGGCCGGTTGTGCATCAGGTCACCCGGCTTGGTCGGCGGCTTGTCGACGCGCCGCCGCGGCGTCGCGCCGTGGGCTCGCTCGGGATCAATTTCGGCCGGAGCAATGCCGCGCAGCGCGAGCAGAGCCGGCACGAGTAGGATGACAGTAACGACGAAAACGGCGCGGGCAGAAATGAGATACCCGCACGCGCCCATCGCCGCTGCCGCAAGCCCGTTGCCGACGGAAGCAAACCGGGCATTGCGTCCCAGCCGCTCGCCGATCGCCACGTGACCGACAAGACCGAGACTGATGGCGGCAATGGCAGGGCCAAGCACGCAGCTTGCCAGCGAGTGCAAGACGGCCGCCGACAGCACCATCGGAAAGACTGGAAGAACCGCGTAGCCCAAAGCGCTGAAGCAGATTGCGGCGATGGCAAGGCCGCCGACCAGGCGCTCGGAGCGCGCGGCGTCAACCAACGCTCCGCCCGGCATTTGCCCGATGAGAGAAACGAAGCCCGCGGCGGAAAGGACAAGGCCGATATCGACCTGCGTCCATTTTTGCGTGGTGAGAAAGACCGAGACAAAGGGCCCGAAGCCGGTTTGTACGTCGGCAACGAAAAAGATAAACCAATCAAGTCCGCGCAGGCTGCGCGGGGAGGGTGCCGATGGTGGCTCGCTCCCGTCCGGCCCTTGGCGAGCGGAGGGCGCGGGTTTGTCTGCGACCCTGTCGCGCTGCTTCTGACTGTCGCCAAAGCGGCGTACTGGGTCCGCTGACAGAATACATCTCCACCACTGTTGCTATTCGGGCATTTGTTCGAGCTTACCAAGCGCACCGAGAACAACCACCGGCTTGCCATCCTGATATGCGGGTGCCGCCTTGACTTGGTCGCGGGTCAACTCGAGTGCGATCCGTCCTCCGGGCTTGCCCGGCTGAGGAAAATGCATCGCATTCCAGTCGACCGCGATTTTGCGGCTGCCGACGCCGAGAAAGCCGCCGAAATCGATGATGGCCGCGCGCACTTCTCCGGCGTGGTCGACAAGGACGTCTACGATCCGGCCCATATCCTCGTCAGTGGCGCTACGGACCTCGCGGCCGAGTACGCCCTCGACCTCGTGCTTGTTGAGGATCGTAACTTCAGGTGTGGCCAGTGGAACGGCCGGAACGGCGGCCGGCGGCGCAGCCTTGTCGCTATCATTCTCGGCAAAT
>Ga0182024_10010710_pt1 | contig 18634 bp, 10 predicted proteins | sample P32metaG_FD_120480 | JGI IMG/M metagenome (GOLD analysis project Ga0182024, IMG submission 120480) | Permafrost microbial communities from Stordalen Mire, Sweden - P3-2 metaG (Illumina Assembly) | ecosystem: Environmental > Terrestrial > Soil > Wetlands > Permafrost | place: Sweden: Stordalen... | reverse complement strand
GCGATCGTAGTCGTAGTCGAGGTCGCCGTCGCTCGCGCCCTCGATCTGAAGCGGGTATCCGCGATAGTGGAGCGTGGCATTTGCGAGCGGGACCTCGGTGGTGTGCGATTCCGCCTCCGGGCTGTTATCGATGAGCACCTGGTCCCAGAAGAGCATGAGGTTTGAGATGAGGCGAATGCGGTGCGCGCCCGCGGGCAGCTTGCCGGTGAGATCGACGACGATGGTTCGCTCCAGGCCTGCCGGGAAGCCAGCATCTTCGACGATGCGCTGCCACTGGCCGTTGGGCAGTTGCGCCTCAACGTACGGCGAGATGGGCTTGATGCCCGCCTGCCACGCGCCGTAGAGCGAGGTCGCGCTGAAGTAGTTCACATATCCGGTCATCAGCAGGCGCAGAGGCGCGTCGGAGTTCACATCACCGAGGTCGAGCGTGAGCGCGTGCAGATTGGCGAAGCCGTCATAGGGCGTGGCCGTGAAGCCGCTCGCGAATTTGTGATCGCGCGTGCTGATCGCGGCGAGCACATCGCGGCCGTCGCCATCCCACGCGCCCACGGGCGTGCGCGCGCCCGCGGTTGCGATCACGCGGCCCGAGGCAAACGGCGGATCGTCGAGGAATCGCTCGTCGGCGTTTACCTCGACGTCTTCAGGATGATCGACCGCGACCAGCCGCAACTGGTCAATGTAGTTGACCTCTTCCATCGGCTCCATGAAGCGCAGGCTCAGCTTGCCGCCCGGCTCATTGTCGATGGGCGCCAATTGCGAGCCATTGACCTTGACCCACTCGCCGGGGTTGGGAATGTTGCGGCGCTGGGGCGTGAACCAGTGGCCGACAACCGCCGCACCAATGGTGTCAGTAACAAACGTGTACTTGTGGCCGTTCCACGCGAAGAGGACCGGGCAGGAGCTACCGCGGCGGTCGGCTTCCCTCATGGCAATGACGGGCTGGTGGGGCAGGTCGATCTCGTCCTGCAGCACGCCCGTGGGCCACAGGATGCGCAGCAGATCGATGCCCTCGGCGTCGCCAAGTCCGACGAGAATCTGCGGCGGGCCTTGCGTAGCAAAGCCCGATGCGCCGGGCAGCTCCCATTTCTGCCACAGGTTGCTGGCGAAGACTTCAACCTTCGCGCCGAGCGCGGTCTTGTTGTCGGCGAATCCGGTCAGGTCGAGGCGGACGAAATGATTCTTGTTGGCGCCGATGTTGCGCAGCAGCACGGGCGGCGCGTTGAGTTGGGTGACGATGAGGCTGGCCGCGCCATCGCTGCCGATCTCCGTGAAGATGAGGCCACGCGGCGCTTTGAGCTTCACATCGTCGAGGCCGAGCGCGTGGCTCACGTCTTCAAAGCCGCCGTCGCCGCGATTGCGGAAGACACGCACCTGCGGGCCGGCTTTGGTTTCGACGATGGCCGCGAGATCGATCCAGCCGTCGTTGTCGATGTCGATGGGAGCCAGTCCCCAGCCGCGCAACGCGTTCTTGATTGGAAGCTCGACGCGCTCGAATGCGCGGCCGGTGTGGTTCGGTCCTTCAACATTGCGCCACAGCGTGAGTCCAGGCGCGCCGGCGTGGGTGACGGCGATATCCATCCAGCCGTCTTTGTTGTAGTCGAGGACGGCGATGCCGACACCAGGCGCCCACGACGTGTTCCCGTAGAGCGGCTGTGTGGGATATTTGCCTTCGCGCGGATTGATGTAGAGCAGCGGTGCCGGACCATCGCCGGTGACGGCGATGTCCACGGCGCGATCATTGTTAAAGTCGGTGAGAATGGCCGCTGAGGTCTTTCCGCTGCCGCCCAATCCAGTGGGGTCGGTCCAGTCGGTAAAGGTCTTGTTGCCGTTGTTCCGCCACAAGACGTTTGGCGTTCCGCCTTCTTTCAGAGGAGCCCCAGTGAGAAAGAGATCCAGATCGCCGTCGTGGTCGTAATCGACAAACGTGATTCCGCTCGGCCGGTTCTTCGGCGTCAAGCCGGCGGCAGCCGTCACGTTTTCAAATTTGCCGTGGCCCAGATTGCGAAACAGCAGCACCGCGTCGTCGAGCGCGACGGCCAGATCGTTGAGTCCGTCGCCGTCGAAGTCGCCTACGGCGCAGGCAACGGCGTGGCCACTGGCCATGAGGCCGGCAGCGGCCGCGTCGAATTCCTCAAACGTGGCATCGTCGCGCGCGTGCAGCACGCGAATGGCCTGTGGGCCAGACTGCATCAGCACCAGGTCCATGTGCCCCGCGCCGGTCACATCCATCATGCATGCGCCGCCGGTGCTGGTGTCTGATTTCACGGCGGGACCGAGCGGTTGCGCCATCATGTGCACCGGAATCATGGCGCGCCTTCCGGTCTCCGGTTCCTGGATGGGCGTCACAGTCGAATAGTGCCCCTGCTCGCCGTACGCCAGCCCGATTGGCGCCGAAATCTTCGCGCTGGTGAGGTGCTGAAAGATCTTGAAATGATCCTTGGCCGCGGGCGTGTCGCCCGAGCGCTGCAGTGCGCGCGCCAGTTGAAACTCCGCCGACGCATGAATCGGGTTGATGGCCAGCGCCTGCTTGAGGATGACAATCGCCTTGTCGAACTGCTTCATTTCCTGGTAGCAGACGCCTTCAAAATAGTAAGAGTCAACGTCTCTGGGATCGAACTTGACGGCATTCTGAAAGCTGTTGAGCGCCGCGTCAAGGTCGTTGTCGGCGTGCTGGCCGAGGCCCAGGTTGTACCAGGCCTGCGCGCTGCCGGGGTCGAGCGCGAGGGCCTGCTTGAGATACTTTTCGGCGTCGGAGGTTTTCTGCAGCGTGAGCAGCGCGATGCCCTCGTTTACGGCGGCCTGCGCCATCTTGGGGTCTTTCTTGAAGGCCGCTGCAAAGCTGTCGGCGGCGCGCTCGGTGAATTGCTGGCCCATCTGCGCCACGCCGCGATTGTTGAGGCGCACTGCTTCGGGGTCGAAGGAAGCCGGCTCCGCAGCCGCGGCCGAAATTGCAAAGCAAATTAGAAAGATCGCCGGCCCGATCATGCGCATGAATGGATTCCTCGACGCGGCGCGAATGCTGGATCGCACAAGGCCGCGCGAATCTCCAGTGTATGCGAAGGACGGGGACCCGGCGCACGGAGTGCCCACTGGAGCCAGATCCAACATTTGTGGTTTCCCAGGTCTCAAAATCGAGTGGGCGCCCTCTGGGCAGGGCACCCACATTCTGTGGAATGCGGGCATGATCGACATTTGTGGTTTCCCACCCTTTCGCCAAAGACGTCGAAAGGACGGGGCACCCGGCTTTTTTCAGGGCTCGGCGGTTCCGGCGCTCCCCGCAGAGCACAGCCCAGGCGCCTCTTGTCAATCCTGGTGCCGAGACCAACGATTTTCGATTTCCTGAAAAGATATTTGCGTACGCTTTACGCAGGAATCTCTGTGCAGCCACGAATCGGGCATCTTTTACCCAGCAAAGCGAATCTGAGTAGGCAGCAGTTTTCTGAGAGCAATTTCGCACAAGCCGTGTCCGATCCCGAGAGAAGGACAGACATGACCAAAGACTTTGGCGGCTCGGCAGCCTTTCTCGACATTGCCAGAAAATCAGGCCATGGTCGTTCCCATATCCGACTTTTCCACAGACGAGTTTCAAATGAGGAATCCGAACTGAGGATTTCCAGCCGGCGGTGGAGGGCTTCCGCAACCTCGCTCCCTAGACTGACCTCACTGGGCATGAAGAGCAGGTGTGTATGGTAGTCAAAACGCGTAGCAAAGGCCTTGGCATGACCGGCGTTCACGTTGGAGTGGACAACGCCCGACGTTATTTTTCAAGAGACTCGGCGGTGGTCGAGCTGGAGCTCGATCATTTGCGGATTCAATGCGGACTCAATCCGGGCTTCTGGCTGGATCAGCCGGAGATTGACGATCCGCGGCTGTGCGCCTGGCTGGAATCGAAGCGCCTGAACACGCGTCTGGATCAGCCTCCGTTTCCGCTGGCGATGATTCCCAACGGCAAGAATGCGTTCCGGTTGCAGCCGGTGGTCGCGCATGGGCAACACAGTGCCAAGCGGGCGCAGGGGCCGGTGGGCCTGGAATTGATCGGTTAGCGCTACCGCGCAATTGCCTCCACGCCCGCCGGTGGCTTTTGTGCGCAATTGCGCTTCATCGGGGAGCCGGCAAAAGGCCCGGGCCTGAAGGCCGCCTTCATTGGTGCTTGTTTTCAGGGGGTTGAAACCCCCTGCTCCCTCCGGAAAACCCTATCCATGACAGCGAAATACAGCCTGCGTTGGTCTTGAGGCATCGCGGCATGTCGATCATGCCGCGCCTTGATAGACTCGGATGGAATGGCTTCCATCGACCAACTGCAACAGACAATCGAACAACACTTTGCCGCCGGGGGCGCCCTGGATCAGCCGGGCGTCCTCGCGGCATTTCTTGACTTGCGCACAGCTCTGGAGCGCGGCGAACTGCGCGCGGCTTCGCCCGACCCCGGCTCGCCGACAGGCTGGCGGGTCAACGCCTGGGTCAAGCAGGGCATTCTGCTGGGATTTCGCCTCGGCGCGCTGGTCGAGCTGCCCGCGCCGGAGAGCCGCACTCCCGGCCAGGTTCTTTCCTTTGTCGACAAGCATACTTACCCGCCGCGGCATTTTGCCGTCGCAGACGGCGTGCGCCTGGTTCCCGGCGGATCGGCGGTGCGGGCGGGCGCTTATCTCGCGCCGGGGGTGGTGTGCATGCCGCCCATGTACATCAATGCCGGGGCGTATGTGGACGAGGGCACGATGGTGGACTCGCACGCGCTGGTGGGTTCGTGCGCGCAGATCGGCAAGCGGGTGCACTTGAGCGCGGCGGCGCAGATCGGCGGCGTGCTGGAGCCGGTGAACGCGAGCCCCGTGGTAATCGAGGACGACGCGCTGGTGGGCGGCAACTGCGGAGTTTACGAGGGAACGATCGTGCGCAAGGGCGCGGTACTGGGGGCGGGCACGATTCTCACCCGCGGGACGCCGGTTTTCGACCTGGTGACGGGCCAGGTATTGCGAGCCACTCCGGACCTGCCCCTCATCATTCCGGAAAACGCGGTGGTTGTGCCTGGCTCGCGCGCGGTGAGCAAGGGAAAGGGCCAGGAGTGGGGCCTGAGCCTGTATGCTGCGGTGATTGTAAAATACCGCGACGACAAGACCAGCCTGAGCACGGCGCTGGAAGACTTGTTACGCTGATATGCATCGCCCGAACGGCCCTGGAGTTACGTTCATGCCGCAAAGAACCTGGCTGGGAGTTCTGCTCGCCGCGCTGCTTCTGGCCGCCTCATCGCCGGCCCGGGCTGAAGATCCGGGCGTGCTCCGGCTGCCGTGGAACCAGTGGACCCTGCATGTGGGCGACAACCCGCAGTGCGCGGAGATGTACGCGCCGACCTGCACCACGCGGGAGCTGGTGCGGCGGGTCGACGTGAGCCCGGTAAACCAGTGGCAGCGGATCGAGGTCACATTGCCGGCGGCGATGCAATGGTCGCCGAATCTCAGCCTGCTGGTGCAGGGCGAGCAACCGGTCTACGAGGTCTTTGTCAACGGCGTCAACATCGGCGGTTCGGGCAGCTTTCAAACCCGGCGCGGGCCGGAATACTCCCGCGTCATTCTCAACTTTCCCACCAGCCTGGCTCGCGACGGCAAGCTGCTGATTGCCATCCACGCGCTCGGCCTGCACACCACCAACGTTGTCCCTGGATTTGTTCCCACCATCGCTCCGGCGGATCGCATCTGGATCGTCAAGCAACTCGATACCCTGGCTTATATCCGGTCCAGTTGGGAGCATTACCTCTTCTATACTGCCCTGTTCGGCGCCGGGTTTGTCTTTTTCCTGCTCTACTCGGTCAACACCCGGCTGATTGAGAATTTCTGGCTCGGCGTGCGCCTCTGTACGCTCTTCGTCTTCCGCATCCAGGAGTTTTCCTCGGTGGCGGATCTCGGCCTGCCCTCGTGGTTTGTGCTCGCCGGAGACCGGCTCCTGAATGCGGTGGCCGCGTTCATCACCATCGAATTCGTCTTTGCATTCCGCGGGCTGCCGGTGCCCAGGGGCTTTCGCTGGATTCAGGCGGTGGGCGCGCTGTTCGCCGCCTCCCTGCTGCTGCTGCTGCCGCTGCCTGCCTCGATCTACTACCCGCTGGCCAAAATCACCGAAGGCGTCTACGTTCACCACATCTACATCGTGGCCAACCTGCTGGCCACGCTCGTTAACCTGCTGCTGGTGCCCATGTGCATCCGCAGCAGACTGCCCGAGATGCGCTGGATCGGCGCTGCCGTGCTGTTTATCACCTTCGAAGAGTCCACGCGCCAGCTCGGCTTCCTTGACTTGCCCAGCTTTCCGCAGGATTTCATGTGGGGCGGCATGGATTTCGATCTGCGCCCCCTGGCCTACCTGCTATTCGCCATCGTGATGCTGGTGGCCATGACCTTCCGGCTGCGCCGCATTCAGAACCGCAACCGCGAGGTGGAGCAGGAGATGGCAGCGGCGCGCAGCGTGCAGCAAATTCTGATTCCCGACCGGCTGCCCTCCATTCCCGGCCTGTGGATCGAGAGCTCCTACCTGCCCGCGCAGGAGGTGGGCGGCGATTTCTTCCAGATTCTGCCCATTGCGAGGCGCACCAAGCCTGGCGCTGAGGATTCCGACCAGCCCAGCGCGTTCATCGTGCTCGGGGATGTGAGCGGCCATGGCCTCAAGGCCGCCATGACGGTTTCAATGATCGTCGGCACGCTGCGCACCAGCGCCGAGTTCTGCAACGGCCCCGCCGAACTGCTGGGCAGCCTGAACCGGCGGCTGTTCGGGCGTACCGAGGGATTTGCCACCTGCCTGGCGCTCACCATCACGCCCTCGGGCAAGATCACGCTGGCTAACGCCGCCCATCCCAACCCCTATCTGAACGGCGCCGAGATTCCCAGCGAGCCGAATCTGCCGCTGGGGCTGTCGCTCGACGTGGAGTACTCGGAGATCTCCATCGAGCTGCCGCCGGACCAGCGCTGCACCCTGGTGACCGATGGAGTGGTGGAGGCCGCGCGAGCCACCACGCGGGAGCTGTTCGGATTCGATCGCACCCAGGCCATCAGCACCAAGTCCGCTGCGTCCATCGCCGAGGCGGCGCGCAACTTCGGCGCTGGGGCGCCCCAGGCAGACGACATCACCGTGCTCACCATCGCTCGCGTTGAGTCGTTCCATGAGGCCGTGGTGTGAGGCGGCTCTCAGCTGCCGTCCGGGTAGCCGCCGCGATGCAGAACCATCGGATAATGCGGCAGCAGCTCCGGCCTGCGGACTGACGCGCGCCATCCATCCGGATAGGGTTTCAGGCCAGCGAACAGCGGCGATTCCGCTTCAGTGTCGCCAACCAGCGGCTCCAGACTGCGCCGCAAGTTGCCGATCGCGTCCTCTCCGAACCGATCTTGCCAACGCTCCTCGACGGCAGCGAGCAGCCGCTGGTACGCTCGCCTGGCCTCGCTCCCCTTCGCCGTGAGCCGGACCGCCTTTCCGCGGCTGGCGAACGGAGCAGCCTCAACCAGGGCGTATCCGCGCGCCTTGAGAAAATTCACCGACGTGGCGATTGCCTCCTTCGAAACATCCGACAATCGCGGGAGATCGCTCATCCGCACCGGTTCCTCGCCGAGGACGCGCAGCAGGTTGGCGCCGAGGGCGAGCGATACATCCGACTCGCGCTCGTATTCGAGCGCGAAGGCGAGCAGCGCCTTGGCGAGGAGCGCAGCGAGATGCATTCCCGCTGCCGCGCCGGGCTCCGCCGGCTGCGCGTCCTCAAGCACTCTCGCGCACATATCGTAGGCCACCACCGGAAGATACTCCGGCAGCGCGATTTCGATGCGGGTGACAACCGCGATCAGCGCATCGCGGAGGCTGCCGATGGCGTCGCTTCCAAACCGGGCTACCCAGCGTTCCTCTATGACCTGAAACAAGCTGCGCCAAACCTCCTGAGCCATGCGGCCTTTGGCGGTGGGCCGCACCACCCAGTCTGCCTGGGGCGGCTTGGCGCGCGGGTCCGCCGGATCGGGCGCGACCACGATGTGGCCCCAGCGCTCCATCCCGGTCAACGACAGCCGGTCCGTGCGAGCCTGGTGGCGCAGTTTGCGAACGGTCGCGCCCTCCGCGGGCACCAGCCGCATGAGATTTGAATACATCACCATCGATGTCAGCCAGGGGCCAGCGCCCGGACCAGCTCGACCGTGTCTGGTGGTCCGATGCGGGGAGCGATGCTCAAACTCGTTGTCGAACTCGATGGTGAAGGCGACAAGAGTCTGCGAGAGTAATGTGGGCAGAGGCAATGACGTTGCACTGACGCCGCCGCGCGCGAAGGGTTCGGTTTTGACTGGCTGGCGCATCGCAGTGGGGCTTTTCGGCGTCGACGAGCTTCATTTCAATCTACCAAATCCGGTCAGTGGACCGGGGCTCCTGCTATCCGGGTACCGGAATCAGGTGGGAGCCCTTTGGGGCGGGGCGCCCATGCATCCATGGTTCGTGCGAGACTGCTGAGAGTGAACGAACGGTTGCAGACAATTCGCTGGGGCGCGATCGGCCCGGGCAATGCCAGCGCGCGCTTTGCCGAGGGGCTGCGCGTGGTGGAGGGCGCATCGCTCGACGCGGCGTGGGGAAGGAATCGCGAGCGGGCGCAGGCCTTTGCGGCTAGGTTCGGCGTGGGGCTGGCGGCGGGATCGCTGGACGAACTGCTGGGCGGGTCAGTCGATGCGGTCTACGTGGGCACGCATCCCGACAGCCACGCGGAGATCTGCCGCCAGGCTCTCGCGGCAGGCAAGCACGTGCTGTGCGAGAAGCCGTCTGCTCTGAGCGAGCGCGAGCTTGAGGGCGTGCTGGCCGAGGCGCGGAGGCACAACCGGCTGTTCATGGAGGCGATGAAGCCGCCGTTCTTTCCGCTCTACCGCCGGCTGCGCGCGCATCTTGAGGCTGACCCCATCGGGCCGGTCGGCTTTGTGCGCGCCGGCCACGCGGATGCCACGCTGCCGAAGACTCATGCGCTGCACTCGCGCGAGCTGGGCGGCGGCGGCATCATGGGCATCGGCCCCTACGAGGCGTTTCTGGCGCTGGACTGGCTGGGCCAGTGCAGGCGGGTGCAGACCATGGGCCGGCTGACCGCGGCGGGCGTGGACACGCTGGCGCTGTTCCAGACCGAGCACGAGCGCGGCATGGCGCAACTGCACACGGGCCTCGACCTCTATGGACGCGGTGATGCGGTGCTCGCGGCCCCAGGCGGCTACGTAACCATCCATGAGAATTGGTGGAACCCGGCGCGCGCGACGGTGCGCTATATCGACGGCCGAGTGGTCGAGCTCGACGAGCCGTTCATCGCGGGCGGGTTCAACTACGAGACGGAGCACTTCTGCGGGTTGATCCGCGACGGGCTGCGCGAAAGCCCGGTGATACCACACGCGGTGTCGCTGGGCATGGCGCGGATGCTGGAGGCTGCGCGCACCGCGCTCGGCGTGAAATTTCCCGGCGAGTAGGGTATCTCCCAGGCCTTCCGTTCGATCGGAAAGTTCTCCAGGCGCTTGATTCTCATGAATGGCGGGAGAAGGCGGATTTGGAGCTTGACACCCGTTCTTGAATTCGCGTAGAAGGTAGGAACGGCGCAAACCGATATCCGGCCTGGCGGCTCAATCGCAGAATTGGAACCGTCGCCTTCCTGGCCCGCGCTGCTGTGTATCTTTGCTCCAGTAAAGTCTTCCTCCACTCACTCGTCGATTTGAGAACACGACAGGGGCTGAAAGTTTGCGGACGCCGGCAGACGCGCATTCTCTTGTCCGTCAGGAGTCTTGATCATGCCGACGCGTTGGAATACCATTCTCCGCCTCGCCGCTCAGCTTTCACATCGCCTTTTTCTTAAGACCGTCGCACAGGTCAGGCGCTGCTTTGGGAATGACCGCCGCCAGTTGCACGAGCGCCGCGCTCCTTCGCGGGCAGTTGCGTTTCTGATGTTTGGCGTCCTGTTCCTGGGGTTGACGGGATTTGACGGCTGCTCGGATTTCGACCCTACGGGCTGCATCCGGACGTCAATCTCCCTTCTCGGACTCGATACTGCCATGGCGATCAAAATACTTACAGCTGGCGACGCCCCCGCTGCACGCGCGGCGCTCGCGACCCTGCCGCGCCCTCAGGAAGCGCCGTTGCCGAAGATCACCGGGACCGACGGCACAACCACGGGCACGGCCGCCTTTCAGGGCAACTTCACCGTCGTCTCCGAGCCCAACGGATCCTATTTCCTTTTGGAACGCCGGACGGATTGCTCCCTCAGTCTCGTTTCCGCTTCCTCTTCGCTCAGCGGCTCGGCCAACTTTCTCGGGTATGCACCCCACTTCGAGAGAGTTCTGCATCAACTGGCGTCTCTCAAAACCAAGGACGATGTATTCGCCAACGGCTGTATCGAGAAGAACACCGGTATGAGTTCGACCGCTGGTGTCTGGGTAGGAAAGACGACAAAGGGCAATGGAGTTTTCGCCGCCGCAACTGGTTACAACTTCGACGATGGAACCAACACAGTCGCATCGCTGGTGCTCAACTCGAATCTCTCAAAAATCTCTCTGAACCTTGCGCCCTCGCTGCCCAACGCCAGCGCCCTGGCCACTGCGGACCTGAACGGCGACGGCAACGGCGACCTGGTGGTGGTCAACTCCAACCTCGCCACCAGCCCGACCATCGACGTGATGCTGGGGCTCTCCAACGGCGCCTTCGATAGTCCCGTCAGTTATCCGGTAGCCGGCGTCAGATACGTCGCCGCCGCGGTCATCGACGACGTGAACGGCGACGGCAAGCTGGACATTGTCACGGTCTCCGACGACCAGCATATCTCCGTCCTGCTCGGCCGGGGAAACGGTACTTTTGAGGCCGCGAAGAGCTTCTCCCTGCCTGCGCTTCCGGGGTACGACAGCGCCGCCGACACGCCGGTCGCGAATCTCATCACCGCAGATGTGCGGGGCATCGGCAAGAGGGACATCATCTGTTCCAACGGCCTTGTGCTGCTCGGCAAGGGCAACGGAACTTTTACGGCTGTGGCCACGCCGGCTTTCCCCTACACCATCGACAACCTGTCGTCGGAGGGGCCGAATCTGGCCGCCGGCGACCTGAACAAAGATGGCAAGCTCGACCTGGTTCTCAGCACCGGCGGCGTGATCTCCACCTGGACCGGCAAAGGGGACGGCACCTTCACGCCTGGCCATAGTTATGCCTCCATCGGCAACACCGGCTTTGTGACCGTCACAGACCTCGACGGAGACGGGAACCCGGACATTTACACCGGCCTGGCCAACGGGGGCCTCTACAGCGGCGACGACTCCATTTCCAACTCGGCCTATGTCCTGATGGGGAACGGCGACGGCACCTTCCAGGGCATACCCATGATTGGCAGCGGCGGCGGCTACACCGGCAGCAACCTCGGCGATGTAACCGGCAGCGGGCAGCTCGACCTCATCACCAATCAAGTCGTCTCCCCCAACGGCTATGCCAGCGGGCTCTCACCCAGCTTTACGGTTCGGCTCGGCACGGGGAAGGGCGCATTCAACGCGGCCCACACCATTACCCCGCCGGCTAGCTTCGTTCTCAATGGACACACCGTTACGGGAGCCAACAAGACTGCGGCCTCCGCCTTCGCAGTCGGCGATATCAACGGGGATGGCAAGGCCGACCTCGTATTCGTCGACAACAACCTTTTATACGGTGAACTTCCCGTTTACTTTACGGCTCTCAGCAACGGTGACGGCACCTTCAAAGCGCCAGTTCCTCACGCCGTCCCGCAGATCGCGCCGGCCGGCGGCTATGACACAGCCCTTAGCATCAGCGGGATTCAGATTGCGGATCTCAAACAAGGCGGCGATGCGGCTCTGATCTTCACCTTCAACGAAGCTACCGTCGCAGCGCCCGGAGTGAACCCCTATAACCAGGGCTTCATGGTCCTGTCCGGCAATGGCGACGGCACCTTTACCAAGCCGCCCGTCATTACCAAGACCTTGAGCGGCACGACCGCGCCCAACCCAAATTTCCTTCCGGCAGTTGCCGCCATTGCCGACCTCAACGACGATGGGGATTCCGACCTCGTAGTCATCGACAACAGCTACGTCTTCGGCGTAGGCGCAGCCAGCAAGGTCGAGGTCTTCCTCGGCAAAGGCAACGGCGCATTCAAGGCGCCCACCACAGTGAATACACCGGCCAATCCCACTGCCCTGGTGGTCGCCGACTTCAATCATGACGGCAAGCTCGATATCGCCACGGTGTGCGGCGCAATCAACGCCCAGTTGAATCAGCTTGCCATTTCGCTAGGCAAGGGCGACGGCACCTTTCCAGCCCCCACCATTCTGAATGTCTCTTCGGATGTGGATGGCGGGGCGACCCTGGCCGCGGCTGACTTCAACGACGATGGCCACATCGACCTGGCGATGCTCAACCCCTTCGGCTACAGCGGCATCTTCTACGGCAATGGAGACGGCACCTTTGAGTCGGTCAACACGGGGAACAACTATGTGGTTCCCAAAGATCTGCTCAATCTGAATGTGGGAGGACCGGCGATCGCCGTCAATCTCATCAATGGCGGCAAGCCCGATATCCTGGCCGGCAGTGCGATTCTGCTGAATATCTATGGGTCCGCGCCCAGCGCCGTCATTCCACTCGATGCGACCGTGAACCTTACGGCCTCGGCACCTTCCATTGTCTCCGGCGCCAAGGTTACTTTCACCGCGCAGGTGAGTGCCCCCGCCGGCTCAGCAACGCCGGCCGGGACGGTCACCTTCTACTCCGGCGCGACGACACTGGGAACGGCTGCGCTGAGTAGCGGAAAAGCGGTCTACTCCACAACGTCTCTCCCAGTAGGAACGCTCTCGATCAGCGCGATTTACAACGGCAACGCGGACTTCGCCGAAGAGGTCTCGAACACTGTTGCAGAGATTGTGAAAAAGCCCGCCGAGGCCATGGCTTTCAAGACGCCATTGGCAAAGTGATTTATCGGCTCGCGCAAATCATCGGCTCCCGGCGGCTGGTTTGCGATGGCACGAACACCCGCGAGTGTTAGCATCGAACATGACAGATGCAAAATAAGAAGCTGAAAATCATTCCTCTTGGCGGTCTGGGCGAGTTCGGCATGAACTGCCTGGCGCTGCGCTGGGAAGACGACATTATCGTGATCGACGCGGGACTGATGTTCCCGGAGTCGGAGTTGCTGGGCGTGGATATCGTGGTGCCCGATATCACCTACCTGGTTGAAAACAAGCAGCATGTCCGCGCCATCGTGCTCACGCACGGCCACGAGGACCACATCGGCGGCCTGCCCTGGATTCTGAGCGAGCTGAAAGTGCCGGTCTACGCGACCGAGTTCACGCTGGCCTATGTTGAGGGCAAGCTTGAAGAGCACCGCCTGCTGGACTCGATCGAGCTGGTGGAGATCGCGCCGAAGGAAAAATTCACGCTCGGCGCGTTCACAATTGAGCCGATCCGCGTGACCCACTCGCTGGTGGACTGCGTGGCGCTGGCCATCGAGACGCCGGTGGGCGTGGTGATTCACACGGGCGACTTCAAGATCGACCTCGCGCCGCTGGACGACCACGCATTTGACCTGCACACCTTTGCCGAGTACGGCAAGCGCGGCGTGCTGGCGCTCTTGCAGGACTCGACCAACGTGGACCGCACCGGCTACACGCCCAGCGAGCGCGAAGTGCGGCCGCGCCTGGATGAGATTTTTTCGCGCACCAAGAAGAAGCTGTTCTTCACCTGCTTTTCGTCGTCAATCTACCGCATTCGCATCGCGCTCGAGTTGGCCAAGGCGCATGGGCGCAAGGTGGCGATTGTCGGCCGGTCCATGATGGAGTCGACCGAGATCGCGCAGGACCTGGGCTACATCGATGTGCCACCGGGGCTCATCATCAATCCCAGCCAGATGCGCGACTTCTCGCCGGAGCAGTTGATGGTGCTGATCAGCGGCACCCAGGGCGAGCCGATGAGCGCCCTGAGCCGCGCCGCGGTGGACAACCACAAGCACGCCCACATCGACGCCGGCGATACTGTGATCCTGAGCTCGCGCATCATACCCGGCAACGAAAAGAGCATTTTCCGCGTGATCGATCACCTCTTCCGGCGCGACGCCAACGTGATCTACGACGACGGGTCGAACGGGCTGATCCACGTGAGCGGGCACGGCAGCCAGGAAGAGATGCGGCTGCTTATCAATCTTGTCCGGCCGAAGTATTTCATTCCTGTGCACGGCGACTATCGCAACCTGCGCAAGCACGCCCAGGTGGCCATGGAGACCGGCGCGGTGGAGCACGCCATTGTGATTGAAGACGGCGATGTGCTGGAGCTCGACAAGGACAACGCAGTCAAGCGCGACAAAGTCACAGCGGGCCGCGTGCTGATCGATTCCGGCTCGTCCATCGATGTGGTCGAGGACCTCGTGATCCGCGACCGGCGCATCCTGAGCGAAGACGGCATTGTGCTGGCCGTGCTGGCCATCAACAAGCGCACTGGCAAGGTGGAGCGGACTCCGGAAGTCGTTATGCGCGGCTTTGGCGGCGCGGACATCACCGACCAGGCCCGCGAAGCGGTGCTCAAGACGCTGGACGGCCTGAGCGCCGAGCAGAAGTCCGACTACGGCATGGTGAAGGAGAAGGTGCGCGTCGAGCTGAAGCGCCTGATCCAGAAAACCACGGGACGAAGGCCGCTGATCATGCCGGTGATATTGGAGATTTGAGCTAACAGCGGAGTTTGCGGAGATAGCGGTGTTAGCGGCCGCTCCACACCTAGGGTGCCCCACTTTCGGCGCGTTCTTGTATTTGCGCTCAAGGTGGGATAGCTCCACCGATTTATGGCTTTTTATCCGTCAGTTCCCTTCTGTAGAATTCCCCTATGAAGCGCACTGCACTTTTTCTCGCCTTGGCCGCGGCCGTTCTGGCGACGGCTCTACCTGCACAGGACTCCGCGTCGAAGATCGCCGCGGCCGTGCATGCGTGCCCGTCCACCGCCACGCTCGACGATCTCATCAAGGCGATCGACGACGCCGTGAGCGGGCCGGCCAACAAGGACCGCACCTGCTTCCGCGCGCTGTTCATTCCCGAGGCGCGCCTTGCGCCGCTGGGCAAGACCGCGGATGGCGGAGAGGCGCCGCACCTGCTCACCGTGGATGGTTGGATTGACGCGGTGGCCAAGCGCGGTACTGCCGTCTTCTACGAGCGCCAGGTCAAGGTGAAGACGGAAACCTACGGCCACCTGGCGCACTTGTGGAGCACCTACGAGACGCGCGCCACGCCCGACGGCAACGCAGAAGTACGCGGCATCAACAGCATTCAGGCCTTCTTCGACGGCAAGAGCTGGAAGGTCACCTCGATCCTGTGGCAGGCCGAGACGCCCGCCGAGAAAGTGCCGGAGAAGTATCTGCCATGACAGCGCCCGCGCAGACTTTCCCGCTGATCGATGTCGAGACCATTCGCGCGGCGGCTGCGCGCATTGCCGGCGTCGCGGTGAAGACGCCGCTGGTGCGTGCGCCGTTCCCCGGCGTAGCGGGGCGCGGGTTTCCACGTGAGATCTGGCTGAAGGCGGAGAGCCTGCAGCCCATCGGCGCGTTCAAGATTCGAGGCGCGGCCAACAAAATCCTGCAGCTATCGGCTGCGGAGATCGCGCGCGGCGTGATTACCTATTCGAGCGGCAACCACGCGCAGGGCGTGGCCTACGCGGCGCGCGAAGTGGGTGCGAAGGCTGTGATCGTGATGCCGTCGAACGCGCCGGCCATCAAGCGCGCGGCCACGCTGGCGCTGGGCGCGGAGATCGTCGACGTGGGCGCGGCGTCCAGCGAACGGCTGGCCGTGGCCGAGCGGCTGGTGCGCGAGCACGGCTACGTGGTGGTGCCGCCGTACGACGACGAGCAGATCATCGCCGGGCAGGCCACCTGCGGCCTGGAGATCGCCGAGGCGCTGCCGGATGTGGACCTGGTGCTGGCTCCAGTGAGCGGCGGCGGACTGCTGAGCGGAGTGGCTGCGGCGGTGAAGCTGCTGTGTCCGCGGGCGCGCGTGTTTGGCGTCGAGCCGGAACTGGCCGGCGACACGGCGGAGAGCTTTCGCTTAGGCTCCATCGTCACGTGGCCGGCGGAGCTGACCAGCCGCACCATCGCCGACGGACTGCGCACGCAGAGCGTGGGCGAGCGTAATTTTGCGCACATCCGCGCATTTGTGGATGGCATTATCACCGTGACGGAGGCGGAAATTCGCGCGGCCATGAGGGCCATTGTGGCGACGGCGCGGCTGGTTCCCGAGCCAAGTGGAGCGGTGGCCGCGGCGGCGCTGCTGTTCCATGCCGCGGAACTGCCTGAGTATGCCAAGGCCGTGGCTGTGGTGAGCGGCGGGAATGTGTCGCCAGAGATGCTGGCCGAGGTGTTGAGGGAGGGCTGAGAGTGGACGAATTGAGATTTGTGGTTTCCCAGGTCCCAGAATCGGGACCTGGGACACCCAGATTTGTTCGGATGGTTGAGAACCGGTTCGGGGTGGAAGGATTTGTGGTTTCCCAGGTCTCAAAATCGAGACCGTGGGGCACCCATCTTCTATTTTCCGATTGAGCCGGCATGGACCGACTGCTCACCGAAAATTCTTTATCGCGTCGTTTGGAATATGATTTCCCTCGTGATGAAACTTCGAATCCCAGCTCTCCGAAATAGCTCCCATTTCCTTGCGGTCAATCGTTCACCTGCCCTTGCGGTCAATCTTTCGCTTGGCCTGGCGCTCATTTGTGCCGCGCTGCCCATCGCCGCGCAGAAGAACCAGGTCAAGCCCATGGCTGGGCCGCGCGCCACGCCGCTGCGCGTCACCTGGCTTTACATCTCGCCCGACACCGGCGCGCAGAAGGTTGACAAGGTGCAAATCGGCCGCGAGATGGTGGTGGCCGAGAAGAGCGGCCCCTGGCTGCGCGTCTACGCCAACACCGACATCGAAGAACTGCGTGAAGGCAAGGATACGCCCACCTTTGGCCGAGACGAGACCCCGCCGCCCATCTCTGGATGGGTTGAGGCGCGCGGCGTGGTGATTGAAACCACGCCCAACGGCGACCAGGTGCTGATGGGCGAGGGCGCCAATGAGGAGCAGTTGGCCTCTGACCCGCGCGGCCCCATCAACGCAGCGCAGAGCGCGCGGCTGCTCTACCGCCGGCTTGCCGAAATGTTCCCCAACTCGCCGCTTGCCCCCGAGGCCGCGTGGCGCGCCGCCGACATTCTGTGGCAGATCCAGAAGGCCGATGCCTCCACGCGCAAGTCCGCCAAGGAGCGGGACGCCTACATGCGCGACCAGATGGACGAAGAGGAGATGAAGCGCGTCATCAAGTACTATCCGCACACGCGCCAGGCGGATTTCGCGGCCTATGCGCTCATCGAAAACAAGCTCTGCGGCGACTGGCAGGGGCAGCCCAAGTGCCCGGAGAAAGAGTCGGAATACTACGAGAAATATGCCGCCGAAACTCCGGATGGGCCGCGCACGGCGCAGGCGCTCTATCAGGCCGTGTACCGCCAGGCGGTGCTGGTGGATATGTTCGCCGCCGACGGGAGCGATAATAAGAGCAACAACGCCAAGGCGCACGCGCACGAGCTGGCCGCAAAGCTCAAAGACCATTTTGCGCAGTCGGATTATTGCTGGCGGGCCGCGGCGCTGGTGTACAAATTGGATCAAGGCGTGCCCGTGTACGGCATCGACCGGGAGTGAGCGCACCAGCGGCGGGCGGTAGGGTTTTCAAAAAAAACGCAGCGAGTTAGCGCCGCTGAAGCGGAACGGCAGGTTGGCAAGTTGGCGGGCGGCAAACACGGCGCCTTCATGTTGCAAGCCCGACTATCACTGGAGGTTTCTTGAACGAGTATTTTCTGTCTGTCCTGTTGGGCATTGTGGAAGGCTTGACCGAATTCCTTCCGGTCAGCTCGACGGCGCATCTGCGCATTGCCGAAGCACTGATGAAGCTGCCCATGGCGGAGACTTCGTGCTCTGTGGGCAACGCTGCCTGCATGCAGGACGTCGCGTACTGGAAGATGTACACGATCGTCATTCAGCTGGGCGCAATTCTGGCGCTGTGTCTTTTGTTCCTGGGGCGCATTGTCGGGTTCATGCGGACATTTCCGCGCGGCGAGAACGGCAAGAAGACCTGGCTCACGCATCCCATCTCGCTCACGCTGATCGCCTTCGCGGTCACGTCGGTGCCGTCGCTGCTGCTGCACAAGTGGAGCGAAAAGCACCTGGGCAGCATCGCGGTTATCGCGTGGGCCATGCTGCTCGGCGGCATTGCGATGTGGGTCATCGATGTGTGGAGCGACCGCCAGGACGCGACCACGCGCGACGTTGAAGAGATGGGCCTGGGCCAGGCCGTCTGGATCGGGCTCTGCCAGACGCTGTCGGCGATATTTCCGGGCACGTCGCGGTCCATGTCGACCATTGCCGCGGGCCAGGTGGCCAGCCTCACGCGGCCGGCGGCGCTCGAGTTCAGCTTCCTGCTGTCGATTCCCACCATGATCGCGGCCACGGGCTGGGATTTTGTGAAGGAAGTGGTGGTGCACAAGGCAGTGGGGCCGGACGGGATTGCGGCGGGGAATGTCGTGATGACTTCGGAGCGCTGGATTGTGCTCGTGATCGGACTCGCGGTCTCGTTCCTGGTTGCGCTCGGCGTAGTCGAGTGGTTTCTGATGTGGGTGCGCCGGCAT
>Ga0182024_10010709_pt1 | contig 18635 bp, 18 predicted proteins | sample P32metaG_FD_120480 | JGI IMG/M metagenome (GOLD analysis project Ga0182024, IMG submission 120480) | Permafrost microbial communities from Stordalen Mire, Sweden - P3-2 metaG (Illumina Assembly) | ecosystem: Environmental > Terrestrial > Soil > Wetlands > Permafrost | place: Sweden: Stordalen... | reverse complement strand
GCGCTGGCGCGCTCCCACTCTTGCAGCTGCTGGTAAGCGGTAGCGCGGTGCCAGAAAATGACCGCCCACTGCAGACTGTCAGGCTTAACGGTGCTTGCCGGTAGCAACGCGACCGCGCCGTCAAAAGCCTCGAGCGACTGTTTTGGTTTATGGGCCACGGCCAGCAGGGCAACGCCGTATTCATCGTGGGCCACGATGCGCGCCATGCGCTCGCCCGCAGGCGCGCTTTCGGCCGCATCAAGTTCCGCCTTGCAGGTCGTAACCGCTTTTGTATCCTGTGCCTGGAGCAACTGGGCGCATGTCGGACTGCCACTCTGGCCCAGTGCAGCTCCCCCGAGTCCAGCTCCTGCCGTCAACAAAAAGGCGAACCCGCTGAAGGCAGTTCGACCGTTGAAAAGTGGCAACCTCAATCTCCCCGGATAGAATAACCTGCAGCATGTCTGACCGGCTCTACTACGCTGACCCATCCCTGGCCTCCTTCGACGCGCACGTTTCCGACATCCGCGAGGTTTCCCGGACCCAGGGCCGGTCGTTATGGCAAATCGCCCTGGACCGCAGTGCTTTTTATCCCACCAGCGGCGGCCAACCGCACGACACCGGCACGCTGACGGCTACTTCTTCGGGTGGCGCTCTGCTCGAAGCTCCCATTCTCGCGGTCGAGGAGGACGAGCAAGGGGAGGTTTGGCACACGACGCCAAAGCCCCTTTTGGCTGGAACCGCAGTGCGTGGGTACGTCGACTGGAGCCGCCGCCGCGACCACATGCAGCAGCACTCGGGCCAGCACCTGCTTTCCGCCGTGGTTTATCGACAGCTGGGTGCCGCGACCGTGTCGTTTCACCTGGGTGAGATGACCTCCACCATCGATCTGGCCCGTGAGGCCATTTCCCAAGAGGAGTTGGAGCGAGTCGAGGACGCGGTCAACGAGATCATCGCCGAAGACCGGGCAGTCACCATGCGCACCATCCCGCGGGAGGAAGCGGAGATGCTGCTCGCTGCCGGCACCCTGCATAAACTGCCGGATCGGGAAGGAGACATCCGGCTCATCGAGATCGACGACATCGATCTCAACGCCTGTGGTGGAACACACGTCGAGGCGACTGGCCAGATAGGCGGTCTGCTCATCCGCGGGACAGAGCGCATGCGCCAAGGGGTCCGCGTGGAATTTGTCTGCGGCCTGCGCGCTGCGGTGACCGCCCGGCGCGATCTGGCGACGCTGACCCACGCCGCGACGGCCCTGTCGGTGGGTCGCCTGGACGTAGCCGAAGCGGTGGACCGTCTGTTGGCCGAGGCCAAAGCAGCCAATAAATCACGTCAGAAGCTCACCGAGGAGCTGGCCGGGTACCATGCCGCAAGCCTGCTGCTGCAGCATCCTTTGCAAGGGGATCGCAGGCTGGTGCGGTTAACTTTCACCGATCAGGATGCCGGCTACCTCAAACTGCTCGCGTCGCGGCTGATTGCCTCGTCTCCGCAGACCTGCGCTCTGCTAGCCACCACGCAGGAGGAACCCGCACGTGTGGTGGTTGCGGCAAGCGCGGATCTGAAGATCGACTGCGGGTCCATGCTGCGCGAAGCGCTGTCGGCCTACGGTTTACGGGGCGGTGGGTCGTCCGGAATGGCGCAGGGTCAAATCCCCAAACTCCACCTGGACGAGCTCTTCGCCGGCCTCGAGGGCCGTTTCCTCAACCCCTGAACCTTGCACTCGGGTGCTTCCGCAATCCCCGGCTTCGCTGCTAAACTGATGCTGGTTGTTCCCGCCTTGTGGGGCTATAGCTCAGCTGGGAGAGCGCCTCGTTCGCAACGAGGAGGTCAGCGGTTCGATCCCGCTTAGCTCCACCAACCTTGCTCAAAAGAAAATCAAGACATAAACCGCGACAAATCACCCAAAATCCGCATCTACGCAGTGTGCCGCCACTCGCACTTCACTGCTCCGAACCGCTCTGGTGGTTTTACGCGGTGACTTACCGCGCTTATCGCGCACTATTTTGCGCACGCTCCGGCAAGGGGCGGGAAGTATTGAAATTTGATCATCTTGATAAAACAAAGGACTTCGCAACCCCTGGGGATCTGCAACCGCTTACCGGGGACGGTCGCCTTGTATTTCCAGGAGCGCGGACGAACACCCGTCCGATGAGCGACAACGCCGTTTTGGCGGCAATGCGCCGCATGGGCATCGGCAAGGACGAAATGACGGGCCACGGATTTCGAGCTGTCGCGCGAACGATTCTCGATGAGGTGCTCGGATTCCGTCCTGACTTTATCGAACACCAGTTAACCCATGCTGTGCGCGACCCGAACGGGCGCCTACAACCGAACAGCACACCTGGTCGAGCCTCGGAAGATGATGCAGCAATGGGCGGATTATCTCGATAGGCTGAAGGTCGAAGGTCCAGATCAGAGCGGCTGATTCTATTTAAAGCGACCCATAAAGCCACAGCATCGTTTTTTACCAAGTGGGTTCTCTCGGCTGTACGTCGGCGTCGTACTCAATCGGACCGTGAAAGCGGCTAGCCGTGGTTCCGCACTTCGAGCGTGCGCGAACGGCTGCACAGGTCGCCGAGATTCGCTCCAAGGCCGCGCGGGCCGGCGAAACGAAGGCAATGTTGGCTCTTGAATATCGCTTGAGTCGTGAGAGGATCCATCTCACAAAATCAGTCTGCTTGATTCCCGACAACCGCTTCCTCGGAAGCGTTCCAACGAAATGACCGATGGCGGCGCGTTGCTGCCGTCCGAATCGCCGCACGGCCCACCAGCAGAGAAGCGAGCTAGGGGCTAGCCTTCCAAACAAGATTGCTGCGCAGGCTCGGCGATTTCAGGCCCGGTAGCTTCCGCGTGGCAAATCACTGTCTTTCTTTTCCAGGATTGGTCGGACTACAGTTGCGACATTCGCTTGGAAGGAATCTATGTTCGGCAGGTGGTTTAGGTCGCATCCGAGCGCTATAAGGCCCGGGAAATCTGTCGTAGCCGCAGTAATCAAAGTCGCTATGCTCGCGAGATAGTCCGCGTTTTTTAATTGCATCCCTTCGTCTAATTCTTTAGCTTGATGTCGATCGACGGCCGTCGCGACTGAGTTCCATGCGGCAAAAAAGGTTGGATGGGCAAGGGTCGTCATCTGGCTCCACTTTGCGCCAAGCCTCACGCCGATGTGGCCGAGCGTTGCCATGTATTCCTCGCACTTTTCGTGTTCCGCCTTCCACGAATTGCCTGAATCCCCCTTGAACCAATAGGCAATCTTATCCCTCGTTCCCTTTTGGTCAAATCGAAAAGTCATCAAAAGATCCCGCGCCTCAAGGAAGCCGCGTGTCAGCACCTCTAGGCTGTCCCACGTCCTCGGGGTCAAAAGTTTGCCCATGCCGTGGAGCAAGGAAGCTGAGCGAATAGCCAAGTGAAAACAGGCTGTCACCTGTGACGTTGAGTCTTTCCGGTATTCCTCAGCGCCTCGACGTAGAAACTCTGCCGTCATTTCGGTGATGACCAGGGGAGCGGAAGACAAAGCTTCGTTCATCATGGGGGAAAATCCTGTTCCCTAAACGGTTTTCTTAGAGAGGCCCCCACTCTAACACCCGCAACTTGCGAGGTTTGCTGAGCTTTGCTTAACAGTCCCCTATTGGGGCGAAGGATGTTCATGCACCCGGGTGGGCAATTCCTACTCCGTGCGTCTGAGCATTAATCTGGCGCGCCAAAATGACAGATGATGCCGTGGACTCCTCGATCGTCAGCTTTGGCCGGGGGTCCCAATGGGTCAGCGGTTTCTATCGCTCGGCCGCGGTCGGCGGCCCGCAGCTTTGCTCCACAGCTCGCGATGTGTGTGGGAGTCTCACAGGCTGCGTGCGGATCCGCGCAGCGGGCGATAGCTCCGCCCAGTGAACTCGCGGCGGCCAGCTGGTCCGCGCGGTCACCGACGAGGGACAGGCCTGCGCAGCGATTCGGCGGCTACGCTCGCGGTGCCGGGCTGCTCGCGGATCGCGCCAGGCGGCGCTGTGTGGCTTCGGTCGCCGAGCTGGCGGTGCGTATCTCTCGCCGGGCTGTTCGCGGATCGTGCCAGGGGCTCTGTGGCCTCGCTCGACGAGCTGTGACGGTGCGCGTGTCTCGCCGGCTGCTCGCGGACGCTTGCTTTTCGGGGAGGAGGGACCGCGCTCGCCCAGGGAAATATTCGGAAACCCTGAGCAGCCTACAGCGTCTTACTGAATGACGGTAGCCCGTTCTGGCATCAAAGTGTCCGTGAGCGCCACAGGGGGCCACAAAATGTGCACTCCGGACTGGACAATGCCGAACATTTGCTTGATTTTATTAGCTTTAGATAATAGTTTAGAGCCGTGAAAGAGACGCTTGGACCCGTATACTCGAATATAATGAAAGTCCGCGCGAGCGCGACTGAATTGGTTATTGACTTCGGTTGTCTATTCCCCGACCCTGGAACGACCGCGCCGAACGAATTTGAGCCAATAGTGCGCGTGGTAATGGCGATACAGGCCGCTCAGCCTTTGGCCGATATGCTCGGCAAAGCATATGCAGCGCACGATGAGGCGGTGCAGGCGCGCATCACCGAAGAAGTAAAAAAGGCAAATGACGCGGCTCGACGAACCGCGATGTAAGGCAAGGCGAGGGTACTACAATGGTTTTCAGTCTTAGTCCTATCTGGCAGGGCTCTTATCAAACGCCATGTCAATATACGGAGACGTTTACTCAGACAATCTACATCCCCCATCAGGTTGTCGCCGACATTGAACCAGCGGCCGGGAGCTTGTCCAATGTCAGAAGATTTTCGTCCCTGCGCAAGAAAGCCCGTGGTCCGGTAAGCAAGTTTGAGCGCGAGTTCTTCCTCTAAACCTTTTCCAGACGAGCCCTTTTACGCATCCGACCCGATGGAGAGGGTCTCCCTTTACCAAGGGGAGATCCTCGTGGAAACCCCTTTTTTCACGATGCCTAAGCCCAGCCGCTGGCTGGTCCTGCGAACCGTGAGCGGCAAGCGCGTTGATGAAGCGCTGAACTACGGTAAGGCGGCCAAAGAGAATCGCGTGCGTGTGCTGGATTCGAATGCTTTTGCTATCGAGTGGGAAGAATCCAAGCTGGGCGACTTCGTGGTTGGCGTCCTAGATAAAGCTCCGACCATAATCGTAAGCCAAAACTGCGACGTTGCTACCAAGGACTACATCCATGTGGCACCTGTAATTGAGGTACCCAAAGAAGATGAGGCCTATATCGATAAGCTCCGACGTCACGATATTGTCGATGCGTTTTACTTAGAATCGCATCCGCCTGAGTGGGAATCGGTGGCTTTTGTTGACTTTGGCCTCATTCAACCGGTGCATCGTAGCTATTTAAAAGGTATTCCAACGGAAAACCACTTCCGGTTGAGCGCCTCCCGCGTAATCCAGCTTCAGAGGAGCTTGACGAGGTTTTTTGGCAGACCCAATTCGTACGATGCAAACTCGGACGCCGTCCCTCGTGACGGAGTGTACATGTGTGTCCAGTGCTTCTATCGCAACGGTGTCGTCACAGACGTGTCCCTCTCGATGAACCAGGCTTTTCCCATTTGTCGATGCGGAGGGGTCGGCTGGGTACCACGGTTAAATAGCGTGCCAGGAAGTTGACCGCCAAATTGACGGTAACGGGGCCGGAACTAGCTCCGTAGACCTCGGCGCAATGGGCCAATTATCATGGCGTAAGTCGAACAGAACAATACAGACCTCTACCGCCTCGATTCGTCGAACTCAAAAATCGACCGAGTGAGGCGGAAGAATACACGGCAACCTTAGGGGCGACTCAAACTAAAATCCACACTTTTGTTGTTTATAATCACATAGTTACGATTAATGCTTGGTAGAGCTTACCACCAAGCCTGTCCCAGCGAAATCAACAACTCAACCGCGATAAAACCACCCAAATCCGCATCTATGCAGTATGGCTACTCGCACTTCGCTGCTTCAAACCATTCCCGGTTTACGCGGCGTATGTAGCGCTTGTATCAGATATAGCATATATTGTAAATATAGCGCATGAATTGTTTATGGCGGTTGAGGCGAATCTGGGTTTTAATGGCTAGGGGTGCACTGGGGCGAAAGAAGGCGGCTAATTGTGCACGCGGAGGGGTGTTTCATGGAGAGGGAAGAGAATCTGGCCGCGGAATCGACAGGGATTTCTATTGCAGAGCAGGATCAAAGGGATATTCATGATCTGTATTCAAAGCTACGCGCGGCAGAAGCGAAGCTTGTAGGGCCGGACGGGAAAACGCAGGTCCTGCCAGGTAATCTGTATTCGTTTCTGTGCCAGCTTTTAGCTGACCTAAAAGACGGGAAGTCGGTGACGATTCTGCAGAGTGAAGCGACACTCACTACCGTACAGGCGGCGAAGATACTAGGTGTTTCCAGGCAGTTCCTCATCCAAGAGGTCGAAAAGAATAGAATCTCTTACCACATGGTCGGAACACACCGAAGGCTTTATGCCCGAGATGTACTTGCTTTCAAAAGCAATAGGGATGCGAGTCGAATGAAGGAATTGGACGATTTGGCCCTGGCGGAATACGAGGATGGTCTTTACTCGAGAGGGTTAGATGATCCTCGCTTCCGACAATGAATTTTGTGTCGTGGCGGATGCCTGCGTACTTCTCCCAATGCCATTATGTGACACCATGCTTCGTTCCGCGGAGGAGCCGTCGTTCTTTCGCATCGTGTGGAGTGAAGAGGTCCTAAACGAGGTTCGGCGAGGCTTGGTGGGTGAAAATTTTGGTTATTCGGCTAGCCAAGCCGACCGTCGTATTCAGAAAATGTGTGCGGCATTCCCGGAAGCAACCATCCCAGTTCCTCCAAGCTTGATCGATGGCATTCAGGGTATTCTCGATCCCGACGATCGTCACGTCGTGGCACTGGCGGTCTATGCCCATGCCGACACAATCGTAACCGATAATCTTCGCCACTTTCCGGCCGAAGCACTCTCCAGATATAACCTGACAGCTCTCTCAGCCGACGATTTTTTGGTTCATCAATACCACCTCAATCCTGAGGTGATGCTAGAAAAACTTGATCGGCAGGCCGCAGGAATTCGGAAGCGTCGCTTTGAGATCTTGCAGTACTTACAGAAATCCGCGCCGACATTCTGTCAGATCTGCTCAAAACGAGAGAGCTCTCATTCTTGAGTGAGGTTGCTTCGGGCGCGTGGTAAACGGTCTTCAATTGCCCGGGGGAAACTCTAGGGGCAACTCATCGCCATGGCGTCATAAATAGTTGATTATATTGACTGATGCGGTAGAGCTTAGCTCCACCAACCCTGTCCCAGCGAAATCAACATCTCAACCGCGACAAAACCACCCAAATCCGCATCTATGCAGTGTGCCGCCACTCGCACTTCACTGCTCCGAACCGCTTTGGGGGTTTACGCGGTGACTTACCGCGCTTATCGCGCTTATCGCGCACTATTTTGCGCACGCTCCGGCAAGGGGGCGGGAAATATTGAAATTTGATCATCTTGATAAAACAAAGGACTTCGCAACCCCTGGGCACCGTCCAAAAACACCATCCAGTCCCGACCGGACGGCTGAAGTAGACGGCTGAAGCAACCCCACGACACCGTCCAAAAACACCATCCAGTCCCTCTCCCACACTCTCGATCCTTGTTGATCTCCTTACCGCTCCAGTCTTGGTTGACAAGAAATAAAACTCGGCCTGGGTACCAAAGTTTCCCGGTGATTACTCAAAATTGATGGCGCACTCTGCCGGTCACTTAGTACTGTGGAGGGCCCCGACCTGTTTTGTGGGTCTCCTCTCCCCCACAAGGCCCCGTCCCAACTACTTTCTGAAGTGTGCGCCGCTGCGCAAAGAGTGAGGTGAGCGCAATTGACAACCCAACTAAGCCGAGCGTCAATGTTCAGGAGTCTATCGAGAACGCGAAGTTTTATTGCAAGCGATACCCTGAAAGTTTTGTCAGTCTGCGGGATTATAGTGGTGACGTTTACAACCAGACCTGCGCGGCCTTTGCAGCTGAGCAGCACGCCACAGATTCCTCATACAAAATCGGCTCAGATTGACCCGCGCAGGATAGGCTCCGTAATCCTGGCGGAAAGTGGGCCCACGGGGCAGTCATCGTAATAAGAGTTTCGGCGGCGCCTTCGTGAGCCGCCGAAACTCGATTCATTGCAGTTGGGACCGTCTATCCATGAGTCCCGCATTTGAGCATTCGCTCAGAAGGGCGAATGCTCAGTGAAGCAAGTTGAAGGTGTTCGTAGCGTCGTCCACGAAATAAACGCCATCGCGGACCGCTATCAAACCAAAGAGTGCTCCTGCGCCTGGGGGTGGGCCGCCGGTGTCGTCGACAAGTTTGACCGCAACTTGTTTGCCGCTAAAGGCATTCACCTCAACAAACTTGCCATCATTCCCGTTGGCCGCAATGAGGTGGTGATCTCGGGTAATCGTGAGGCCGAGTGGGTCATTGAACGCTCCCCCCCGGCTCAGCGTATATCCAGGGCCCGCTGATTTGGTTTGGAACAGCGCGCCGGGAATCGCCGCGATCCGATTGTTCAGGCTGTCCGCGACGTACAGTGTTCCGGTAAGGTCATCAAATGCCACCCCCGTCGGGCCGATGACCAATGCGTTCGGGTCGGTGCGCTCCGGAAAGCCGGAGGCAATCACCGTGCTATCGAGCACTTCAGGCGCTCCATCCTCGTTGATCTCGAGGAGCAGGCGTACCACCGTTCCCCGATTCACTACGCTACCGGCGGCCGCGACCGTGCCGTTAAGCACATTGGTCACAAACAATGCGGCCAACTTGCCGCCGTCCACCGCAGTCATGTCCCACGGACCATTGATGTGATGCCCGGCAATTGTCTTGATCACCTTGCCATTACTGTCGAGGACGATCAGGCACCCCGCCTGCGAAGTCGTCGGGTCTCCGCCCATCGTGGGCAGACTTCCAACCACCACCAGGCCGCTGCGCAGAGCGACTAATGCGGTCGTCAAGCCGACCCCTCCGGGACAGGAAACTTTGCTCGCGTCGATCTGGGCAAAGAGACTGAAAGTCCCATTGGGCGCGATCTGAACGATGGTCGTCCCCGTTCCTTGTTGGTTTGATCCGTTGTTGAAGTTACTGATGAGGAATCGGCCTTCCACCAGGCTTCCCTTGGTCCTCGGTACGCGCGCAACCCCGTACGGATTCAAATCTCCGTTTGCCGGGATGGTCGTGCTGATAGAAGTGATGGTGTTTAACGTCGCGATGGAAGAAGCATCAGCGGCAAAGGCGCTTCCGTCTGCAACGGCCAGGATTGAGAAGATCGTGGCAAGCACACGGATGCGACGGGAAAGTATGCAGGTCTGTTCCATATTTGTCCTCCTCGGCTATGTGCACACGATCTTGCGCGATCAGAGCTCTGCCTTTTCATGCCGGGAGAAGCGTAGATTTTTTACGAGTGACAGTTGTCATCAAGTTGTCGCGATGTTGTCAATATTTCGCGATCAGCCGCGCGCATCCTCAAATCAGGTTCCCGGTCAGCAACGTTCACCCCGCTCATTGACACTCCGGGGCCGCCGGAGGCAACATTAGGCGCGAGAAAAACCCACCGCGAGGAGCCTCCCCAAATGCCCATCACAGCGACAGAGACGACGTCTGCCATTCGCAGGCCGGCGCTCAGTGCAGACGCAGCCGCGTTCCTGGCCAAGAAACATCAAATGCTGATCGACGGTAAGTGGATGGATGCCCGCAGTGGGCAAACGTTTGCGGTTGAAGACCCCGCAACCGAAGAAATCATTGCTCACGTCCCTGCCGGATACAAGGCGGACATCGATCTCGCAGTAGCGGCCGCGCGTCGCGCCTTCGAGACCGGACCGTGGTCCCGCATCTCGCCTGCCGCACGGCAGCGCCTGGTCTGGTCGTTGGGCGATTTGCTCGAGCGCCATGCGGACGAACTTGCCGAACTGGAAGCGTTGGATAACGGAAAGCCGGTCACCAACGCTCGTCGAGACGATGTCGGCGGCTCCATCGAAATGTTCCGCTATATGGCGGGATGGGCAACGCGGTTGAACGGCGAGCAAATCCAGGTTTCGACTCCGGGCAACTGGCACGTCTACACCGTCCGCGAACCAGTCGGAGTCGTAGGTCAGATCATCCCCTGGAACTTTCCCCTGATGATGGCAGCCTGGAAACTGGCGCCCGCCCTGGCGGCGGGATGCACCATCGTCCTCAAACCCGCGGAACAGACGCCGCTTTCGGCGATCCGCCTGGGCGAGCTCATCACCGAGGCCGGTTTTCCCGACGGCGTGGTGAACATCGTCACCGGATATGGCGAGACCGCTGGAGCCGCGCTGGCAGAACATCCGGATGTCGACAAAGTCGCCTTCACCGGCTCGACCGAAGTCGGCAAGCTGATCGTCAAGGCGGCAGCCGGTAACCTGAAGCGCGTCTCGCTGGAACTGGGCGGCAAATCACCGGCCATCGTGTTCCCCGACGCCGATCTGGAACTCGCCATCGCCGGAACAGCCAGCGCTATCTTCTACAACCAGGGCCAATGCTGCACTGCAGGTTCGCGGCTCTTTGCCCACAAATCGATCTACGACAAGATCGTCGCCGGCGTCACCAGGGAGGCGGGCAAGCTGAAGGTAGGCCATGGCCTTGATCCGTCAGTCAACCTGGGACCACTGGTCTCAAAGGAACAACACAACCGCGTAACCGGCTTTCTTGAAGCAGGACGGCAAGAGGGCGCTGAGGTGGTCACCGGTGGCAAGGTCATGGGCAACCAGGGCTATTTTGTCGAGCCAACAGTGCTCGCCCAAACCAATCGCTCGATGAAGGTGGTCCGGGAAGAGATATTCGGACCGGTGGTCTGCGTCCAGTCGTTCGACGACGCCGACCTGGACGCGGTCGCGAAGTTCGCCAACGACACAGAATATGGCCTCTCCTCAAGCGTCTGGACGACGAATCTGAAGGCCGCTCACATGATGGCCCGCAAAATCAGGGCGGGCACGGTCTGCATCAACGCCCACAATTACGGAGATCCCGCCTGGCCGTTCGGAGGCTACAAACAATCCGGTTGGGGCAGGGAAATGGGCAAGGAAGTCATGGAGCATTACACCGAAACCAAGGCGGTTGCCGCCAGGCTATGACGGCAGGCCTGTCGACCTAACTTCCGCCGCTAAACGTATTGCAGGCACTCACCTGGCCGGTCGTAAACCCGCGGTTGAACCATGACATCCGCTGTTCCGAGGACCCGTGAGTAAACGAGTCCGGGGTCACGTATCCCCGCGCCATCTTCTGCATGCGGTCGTCGCCCACGGCGGCCGCAGCTTGTAACCCACCCTTAATATCGGCCTGGTCGGTGACCTGGCGATCCGTTGTTGAGTGGGCCCATACACCGGCAAAGCAGTCTGCCTGCAACTCCATCGCTACGGATAGCTGGTTCCGTGCCTGGGGATTCTGTTGCTGCATTCCCCGGACCTTGCGCTCAATGCCCAGCACATTCTGCACGTGATGCCCAATTTCATGTGCGATGACGTATGCCTGGGCGAATTCACCGGACGCCCCGAACTGCTTCAACTGGTCCCAGAACCCGAGGTCCAGATAAACCTTCTGGTCTGCGGGGCAATAGAAGGGCCCAGTCGAGGATTGCGCCGCACCGCAACCTGACTGCGTGTAGTCGCGGAACAGCACCAGGCGCGCTCGAGGATAGCGGACACCTTCTTTAGCAAGAATCTGCGTCCAGGTATCCTGGGCATCGCCCAGCACAAAAGAGGCCAACTGTGCCGATCGGTCTTCCTGAGGTGACACCGTCCGGGGTCCGCTCTGCTGCTGCTGTGGGGCTCCGCCGCCGCTCGAAAAGTAGGCGCCAATGTAATTGCGCCCGGTCACCAGGCTGATCACCAGCAGGATGATAAACCCGACGATTCCGAGCCCGCCTCCGCCCAAGCCGCCGCCCGACTGGCCTCGTCTGTCCTCAACGTCGCTGCTAAGACCACCAGGAGTCCAACGCATAAAGTTCTACGAGTGTAGTACGGCCGGGTCGGATTGGAAGTGAAAAATCTGCTTATCGCTTCGACTGACGTAAAAAGTTAGTTGGCCACGAGCAAACTCTGGATTTAGTATGGTTCGTCATTCACTTGCATCACTTTGTCTTCCTTTAAGTCTGCGCCAACACGCAAACAGGGAGCTGCACATGAAAGCCTTGATTCTGATTATTGGGGACGACCCGATTCTATTGCGGACGCGCGCCGAGCTTCTGCGCGATTGGCAGATAACCACAGTGAGCTCACGGGACGCAGAAGAAGCCCTGCGGTTGCGACCCTATGACCTCGTGATCTTGAGTCAAACCGTGCAGGAAACGCAGGCCAGGAGCTTAATCGCCCAGGCACTGGAGCTGGATCCGAATCCCAGGATATTGGCGATTCGCTCAGGTGACGATCGACAGCTTGGATCCCCTACCTACCAGGTGGACCTGAACAACCCGGGTGGGTTGCGGTCGGCGGTGGCCAGGATCCTGGACTATGAACAACACCCTCTGCATGCTGAGGTGTTGACCACGCGGGCCCTTCCTTGACTACATAAAGGCCAGAGCAATCCCTAGCAGCACGACCAGCAAATGAAAACCGAAGTTATCGAGGAAACGGTTGGTAGCGTTCGTGGGGGCCGATGAGCCCACAGTCATTCCGTGGGCGGATTCAGTGGCCTGTGTCTGACCAGGTGGAGCCTGGCGAGAGGAATTGACAGGGGCGGGGGAGACCATGCGAACCTCTTTCCGTTCCTGAGATTATCGACTCATTCCGCGGAAATTAATGGCCTTCCATCTACATCTTTCGTGCAGGGTCAGGTACCGGGGGCAGGAGAGAAGACCACGTAATTGCGGTTGATGTAAAGCCGGTACCGGTTAGGCCCGGTGTCGGCGAGAATCTGCAAGGGCGTTGGGCGCTTCAACTCCGTGTCGTGCACACCGCCGACGGCGAACAGGTCGTGCGCGCCGAGATCCATCACCAGGAACTTGTTCCCCTCCACAAACCCCACGCCGTATGCTCCCGGCTTCAGCGTATGCCCGTTGATGTCGAGCGCTACCTCGGAAATGAAATAACCCTGGTATTTCTGCTGCACCGCCGTCGAGTAGCCTGAAGTATCGACCAGCGCGCAAAGCACCAGCATGCCGTCCGCCAGCTTCACTCCACCGGAATTACGCGCCTGTACGCTTGCCACCTGGCCGCGGAAGAAAACCGTCGCGGGCATCAGATTGGCCATGTCCGGCGCCTTCAGGATGCTCGGGGAGCTGGCGGCGCCGACGTTGCCGGGAAGAGAAACAAATAGGGCGAGGTACAGCAGCATGCTCAAGTAGGATTTTGCGGTAAACAAGACACCCTCCTTACTTAGGTCGCCTTGGAGAGTCTGCGACAGGAATGAATGTACCATCGAGTCCTTGAAGTTTTCATTGCACCAAAAAAGATGCGTTGGGCCCTGTCCTTTCGCCATGCGGCGCTGGGTGCGCCGGGCGCATCCCAATCAGTTCGGAGCTTTCGTGCCCTTACGTAAGATAAAGAAGAAGACAGAGTCGCAAGCCAACGGATCATCTCAGGTTCAGACCGAGCTTGATCGGCCAACCGCAGACGAGATCTACGAGCAGGTCTCCCGCAACGCGCGCCATGAGCTGGATCGCGCGGCTTTGGGACTCTTCATCTCGGGACTAGCCGGTGGAATCACCATGGGTCTGACCGCGCTGAGCACGTCGATAGTGATTGCTGAGCTGGGGCAAAGCTCCGCTTCAAAGTTTATCGCCGACCTCTTATACCCGATCGGATTCATAGCCGTCATTCTTGGCCGGGCCCAGCTGTTCACGGAGAATACGCTCTATCCTGTCGCGCTCATGCTCGCCGAACGCCGTCACGGCTGGAGAACGCTCCGCCTGTGGGCCATCGTTTTTCCCTCCAATGTCCTTGGAGCTCTTCTCTTCGCGCTCCTCGCGGTGCGCACCGGTGCACTGCGGCCTGAGTTTGTGGCCGCGATGACGCGCATGGGTGTGGAGGCGGCCGGGGTGACGACCAGCCACGTATTTTGGAGCGGCGTCATCGGTGGGTGGATTATCGCGCTGGTCGCCTGGCTGGTCAGTGGCAGCCACTCCATCACAGGTTCCGTTATGCTGATTTGGCTTTTGACGTTTGTCGTGGGCCTGGGCGGTTTTGCCCATTGCATTGCCGCCAGTGGAGAGATCCTCTCGGCGATTCTCGATCATCAGCTCGCCATGTCGCGGTATTTTGCGTGGCTTGCTCCGGCGACGCTGGGCAATATTTGCGGCGGCGTCCTTCTGGTTACGCTCCTGGAATACGGCCAGGTAAAGGGCGGAGAAGAGGGAGGCTACTATCGCTAGGCTTCTGATCCTGCCCGCTGTGCGCGTTCTGCCCCTTGTCATCCCAACCGTAGAATGAGTTCTGAGGATGGCAAGAGCAATGACGGATTCAACAAAACGCACCCACGCTCCAATTGAAAACTACGCGATGATCGGGGATTGCGAGACGGCCGCACTCGTCTGCCTGGATGGATCGATCGATTGGCTCTGCTGGCCGGACTTCTCCTCCGACGCGTGTTTCGCTCGCTTGCTGGGCACGGAAGAAAATGGCCGCTGGCTCCTTGCGCCTGCCGTCGAGGTGGAGAAGACCACGCGCAAGTATCGCGACCACACGCTCATTCTGGAAACCACATATGAGACGGCTGACTTCGCCGTCATGCTTATAGACTTCATGCCCATTCGAGGCGCCAACTCCGACATCGTCCGCATCGTCAAAGGCATTCGTGGAAGCGCGCCAATGAAGATGGAAATGTCCTTGCGCTTCAACTACGGCGCCACTGTGCCTTGGGTGACGCGACGGCACGGCGGCATCCGTGCCATTGCCGGGCCTGACCTGGTGGTGCTGCACACCAAAGCGCCGCTCATCGGCAAAGGACTCACGACGGTAAGCGAGTTCACCGTGAACGCAGGAGAGACCGTCGATTTCGTGATGACCTACGGACCTTCGCACCTGCATGCGCCGCGTACCATCGATGTGAACGAAGCCCTCAAGGAGACTCAAGGTTTCTGGGAGAAATGGGCAGCGGAAAACTGCTACCAGGGCCCCTACCGGGCGGCCGTGGAACGCTCCCTCATCACTCTGAAAGCCCTCACCTATAAGCCGACCGGAGGGATCGTCGCTGCGGTGACCACCTCTTTACCGGAACAGTTGGGTGGTTCCAGGAATTGGGACTATCGCTTCTGTTGGCTGCGCGATGCGACCTTCACTTTGCTCTCATTCATGTTTGGCGGATATTTCCAGGAAGCACGAGCCTGGCAGCAGTGGTTGTTGCGCGCCATTGCCGGCAGTCCCGATCAAGTTCAGATCATGTACGGCCTCGCTGGTCAGCGCTTTCTGCCCGAACGCGAAATACCCTGGCTTACCGGCTATGAGAACTCCCAGCCAGTGCGCATCGGAAACGCAGCATCCGAACAGCTTCAGCTGGATATCTACGGCGAAGTGATGGCCGCCTTTCATCACGCGCTGAGCAAGATGGGAAAGGATGGCGAGCAGTCGTTTTCCATGCTTCGGGCCATGGTGGAGCATCTGGAGACCATCTGGCAGGAGCCCGATGAAGGAATCTGGGAAACGCGAGGGGGAAGGCAGCACTTTACCTATTCCAAGATGATGGCCTGGGTCGCATTCGACCGCGCTATCAAGGCGGCTGGCATGTTGCACGCCAACGCCCCCGTGGAGCGGTGGCAGAAGGTGCGGACGAAGATTCACGACGAGATCTGCACCCGCGGCTACAACGAAAAGCTGGGCAGCTTTGTGCAGAGCTACGGCTCAGAGCATCTCGATGCATCGTTGTTGCTTATGCCATTGACCGAGTTTCTGCCCCCAGACGATCCGCGCGTCAAGGGCACGCTCAAGGCCATTGAGGGCAACCTGATGTCGGGCGGACTGGTCTTGAGGTACAACACGGAAAAGGTGTCGGATGGCCTCCCTCCCGGTGAAGGAGTGTTTCTCGCCTGCAGTTTCTGGATGGTGAGTGCGCTCAAGCTGCAAGGGCGCGACGACGATGCCAGGAAGCTTTTCGAGCGCGTACTGTCGTTAGCCAACGACGTCGGTTTGCTTGCGGAGGAGTACGACACCAGCGCCAAGCGCCTGGTGGGAAATTTTCCCCAGGCACTGTCACACATCTCACTGGTGAACGCTGCCGTCAACCTGGCCGGCTTTAATGCCCCGCCAACGAAGTAGCGACCCAGGACGCATCCCACTGGAAGCACCTAGTTCCGCAATGGAGGATTGGAATGCACGTATTTGAGGTCTGGGCTCCTCGCGCCGGCACCATGGAAGTCAAAATAGGAAACAAGAAGTTTCCAATGGAAAAAAAGTCGAGGGGCTACTGGTCGGCGTCGATCGAAGAGGCCGGGCCGGGCACGGACTATGGGTTCGTGATCGATGGGTTGGAACCCGCACTCCCCGATCCGCGAACCCAATGGCAGCCTCATTCCGTTCATGGTGCCTCCCGGCTGGTCGATCACCGTGCATTCGCCTGGGGCGACCAGGACTGGCAGACGCCGCCTCTTTCGAGCGCTCTTATTTACGAGCTGCACTTGGGCACATTTACACCCGAGGGAACGCTGAAAGCGGCCGAGTCCCATCTGGACTATTTGAAAACCCTGGGTGTGACCCATGTGGAGCTGATGCCGATCGCCAATTTTCCCGGCGCGCGTGGATGGGGTTATGACGGTGTGGATCTGTATGCGATCTTCAATGCCTACGGAGAGCCCAGCGATCTCAAGCATTTCGTGGATGCCTGCCATGCCCAAGGGCTCGCTGTTCTGCTGGACGTGGTCTACAACCACCTCGGCCCGGTGGGAAACTACCTGTCAAAATTTGGACCCTATTTTACCCACAGCCACACCACCCCTTGGGGGGACGCGGTCAATTTCGAAGAAGCCGGCGCCACCGAAGTACGTCGCTTCCTGATCGACAACGCCTTGATGTGGCTGCGCGATTACCACATCGATGGATTGCGCCTCGACGCCGTGCACGCCTATATGGATCGCTCTGCCATCCATTTTCTGGAAGAGATCACCGGGGAAGTAAGAAGGCTTGAAGCAGCGATGGGAAAACACTTCGTTCTGATTGCCGAGAGCGATCTAAACGACCCCAGGATCGTGAAGGCCGAAGAGGCAGGTGGTTACGGTCTTGACGCTCAGTGGAGCGACGATTTTCACCACGCATTGTTCTCCGTTATCTCCGGAGAGCGTGCGGGCTACTACGAGGACTTTGGTTCCCTCGCGCAACTGGCCAAGTCGCTTCACTGCGTATTTGTCTATGACGGCAACTACTCTGAACATCGTCAACGGAATCACGGCCGCCAGGTGGTGGGTTTGTCCGGCCATCGCTTTATAGGATTTGTGCAGAACCACGATCAGGTCGGCAACCGCGCCCAGGGCGAGCGCGTCAGCCACGAAGCCGGCGTTGGCCGAGCAAAAATAGCCGCCGCGCTGGTGCTCACTGCGCCCTTTGTTCCCATGCTTTTCCAGGGGGAAGAGTTTGGCGCCTCTGCTCCCTTCCTGTACTTCACCGACTACGATGACCCCGAGCTTGGCCGGATGATTTCCGAGGGCCGCAAAAAAGAATTTGTAGCCTTCGGCTGGGCTCCGGATCAGATTCCAGATCCCCAGGATGAGCACACCTTCCTCCAATCCAAGTTGAATTGGGCCGAATTGACTGAGCAGCCGCATCGCTCGCTGCTGCAGTGGCATAAGGACCTGATCAGTCTGCGACGCAACCAGAGCAAACTGAACGACGGAAACCTCAACGCAGTGAATGTGCGCTTCGATGAAGAGGCGCAGTGGCTGGTGCTGGAACGAGGAAACCTGCGCATCGCCTGCAACCTGGGACAAGCGCCGGTGAATGTGGAAGTCGGCAACGGTGCGCAGGTACTGCTGGCTTCTGATGACTCAATAGCCTTGAGCACCGCGAACATCAAGTTAGGACCTGACAGCGTCGCAGTGTTGTCTGTGCCGCCGGCATGAGAACTCTGAACGAAGGGCACGGCTTCAGCCGTGCCGTAAATGCCGTGCTCTCTCGACGGCTTTACAGGCTGCGGAAAAACCATTTCCGAGGATAGGGAAAGGTAGGTACGGGCTTTAGCCCGTACATAAATCCAGCAGAATTATTAGGCCTTTAGGCCCTGAGGTATGCTCTTCCTATTTGTCCCCGCGAAAAATCGCACCTCAGGGCCTAAAGGCCACAGATATGACAACGTTTATGCCGGGGATAAATCCCCGGCCTACCCTGAAACCGAGTTTTTCCGCAGCCTGTTTAGCCACTGAGGTACGCTTTTCAGGGCTTAGGAAGGAACGATCCTGTTCGCGTTTCCAACAAATCCCGAGCGCCATTCCGTTCAAAATACCCGAACCCATCACCGAAAGCCTACCTCGGTGGCAAAGGCCCTCGGCGCGATAGGATATCTGTGGCATGGCTGAAGCTGAAGCCGTGTTCTTCGTTCAGAGACGCTCGTAAGACGGACTCATCGAAGCCGGGCTAGACCTGTGACGCTTTATGCCGACATCAATGCAATAATCTTAGCGGAGCTGAGGAAGTTGCCTGTGAGCCGATGCATTTTGCTCGTGTACCTGGCTGCGAGCGTATCGCTCACAGCGCTGGGTCAGAGCGCCG
>Ga0182024_10010708_pt1 | contig 18636 bp, 35 predicted proteins | sample P32metaG_FD_120480 | JGI IMG/M metagenome (GOLD analysis project Ga0182024, IMG submission 120480) | Permafrost microbial communities from Stordalen Mire, Sweden - P3-2 metaG (Illumina Assembly) | ecosystem: Environmental > Terrestrial > Soil > Wetlands > Permafrost | place: Sweden: Stordalen... | reverse complement strand
GCCGCCATCGAGAAGCTGCTCGAAAGGGAGGTGGCGTAACAGTGGCTACTCAAGAGATGCCCCTAAACTGGAAACCTAAAACATGGCCCGAGACTGTGGAGTATAAGGGTCGAGTTTATACATTAGACAATTTTGAGTTAATAAGCGCCGGGGCTGTCAGCTACAGAAATGAATACGGTGGGTTCGCCCACGCTCTAGAAAACCCATTCTTCCTTCATGCCATGTGGCAACAGAGCCAGGAGGTGGCGTAATCGTGGGACGCGAAATCAGAATGGTCCCGGCAGGATGGGAGCACCCAACCTATCGCCAACTTAAAGAAGCTGGCGTTAACATCTCTTATTCCCTTCGCGAATTGGACGCCTATGCGCCGGTTTTCGACAGATCCTATCTAGCAGCATGCCGCGAATGGCTCGACGACTGCAAGGCGTGGGACGACGGCACTCACGCAGATATCGTAAACAATCCCGAACGAAAGACAGAATTCCCATTCTACTGGGACTGGTCAGGTAACGCACCGGATCAGAGTTCTTATCGGTTCGGGAAATGGGATTTCAAATCTGAAGATGCGACCTGTTATCAGATATACGAAACGGTTTCGGAAGGGTCACCCACTAGCCCAGTGTTAAGGACGCTTGATGCACTGCGGGCATGGCTTGTAAAACAGGGACACACGCCAGAACAAGCGGCCGCATTCGCCGAAGACAAGTGGGTGCCTTCCATGATGATCAGCGGTGGAAAGATCACGATGGGTATCGACGTTGCCGCCGCTATCAGGGAGGGCAACTAAATGCCCACCTTCCTCCAAAAAGAGATGGAAGCCATCATCTACCCCGTCGGCATCATCCCGCCCATGGGGTCCAACGTCATCGACATTCGCCCGGCGCTGGACCCTATCATTTGCCGCGACTGCGGACAGCCCTGCGAGTCACCCGGCTATTGCGAGGCTTGCATCGATGAGGCGGACCTGAGAAACGAGGAGACGCGCTGATGACAGAGGAATATCCAGACGATGGTTCGGTTGAGTCGTGCGCCAACTGCCACTGTGGGCCGATTGCGGGGAACGAATAATGACCCGCCGCGCGATAGTCGAATCCGTCCCCAGCCGGTCCAATCCCGGCACCTTTCACAAGGTCATCATCATCCCCGCCGAGGGGCATGCCCAGTGCGACTGCAAAGGCTTTCACTACCGAGGCTATTGCCCGCACATCGGCGAAGTGCTTCTGAATCACGTTCGCATAGACCGTGACACCTGGGCGAACCGAATGCTCAAGAGTTTAGAGCAAGGGAAGGTGGCGTAAATGCTAACGACGTATAACTTCCAAGAAATTAAGATGGGTGGATGCAGGGTCAACTATGTTTGTCCCGACTGCAAGAAAAAGCGCGTCAAGACCGTTAGTCGTTCCTATTACCGGAACGGTTTACACGACGAAAGCGCCACACGCCAAAAACTCGGCGAACAAATCCAAAACGAGTGCGCCGACCTCCGCGCTGAAAAGGTTCCTTGCCAGAAATGCAAAGACGCGGCAATAGATGCCCAACGTGAAGCGCAGCGTGCTAAACGACTGGCGGAGGCCACCCGGTGAGTAAATGGCGCTGTCCTATGTGCTGGGTAAACACCGAGAATGACGTTTGCCCGATATGTGGCAGCACTCAGAAAAACGCCCAAACATTGTCGGAAGTCACTCGCGACCGAGATTTAACCGAACTTCAGAAGTTGCGGCGACTCTTTGGCGCTGTCTACGATTCGCCGTTAGAGCCCGATAAGTGGTCGATGGAACTTGACCGGCTATGCATGGCCTACGGATTGCCTCACAGAGGCGAAAGACGGAAAGCCGGGCACTCACCAGAACTCTATAACCTTAAAGAACTTGAGGAGATAGCGCAAGAAAAGGGGCTCGAACTTCAAGACGCCATTGACGATTTTCCACACTCCTATTGGCTAAAGCGGGGCCTAACAATCGTAGGGCGCTATCAAACCAGCACAGAAGTTGCTCACGCGCTTAAAAGCAATCACCTAACACTTATGGATGCACTGAAGGCATCTGTGGAAGCTGCTAAGGCCAAGAGGTCCACCAAGTGAGCAAGCTACTTCGCACCTTTTTGGTCCTCATCACCTTAGCCTCCATCGGCCTCGCGGTCTATGCCCAGGTTTTGGCGAGGGATCAGAAGCCGGATTTTACGATGGAGGGGAACTGAATGCCCACCCGGTACGCCAAGGCAGAAACCATTTTGGATGATTCCCAGATTGAATCGATACTGAACATCTATTACACGCATGCCCTCTGCATGGGTGGATTCAACGCACGGGCTGAAATCCTTCGCAGACTAAAGAAGTGGAAGCCGTCCATTGTCGAGCGAGTTGGAGACGTTGATCTAGAGCACCTAGCCGACCAAATTGTTGGCGCTTGTCATAAGGTTTGGCAATCTCAAGCGAGGGCCAACTAATGCAAGGACGCCACTCCCAATCCCTCGCCTGCCAACCTGTCGTCCCCGCAGCCCCCGCATGGCTGCCAACCCTTCGCGGCATGCTATCAACTGCAACCGACGCCGGCCCAGAGCTAGGGCAAGACTGGGTACTTGGCAACGGGGCTCCTGCGATCTGGTTCACCCGCCATGACAGGTTTTGGTTCTCATTTCGGTTCGTGTCCTACTGCCTTGACGATAGCGACATGGATCACGTTTGCGATCTCATCAGAGACCTTTTCGGCATCAACCGTGTGGATTACCACGAGGACCCAGTTTCAGGCGGTTATCACATGAATTGGTTGCACCGCGACTGCCCGAGGCCAAGGGCCATGGCAGAGAAGCAGCCCTATTTCAAAGGAGTTTGCATCAATGGCTGAACTGTATTGGCATAAAGCGATCAGGGAAGCAAAAGAAATAGGATGCTTTACGTCCATAGAAAAACGCAAATCCTATTTCTGGCAGGATTGCGCTTGCGGGAAGTTGGACGGTCGCATCCCACGTCACCCTAACGGCGAACCGATGGATAAAGATTTGGTGGCCCTTGGTGTGAGATTTGCAAGGTACGTCAATATAGACGACTTCGACGCCACCGAATCCGCCCTGGCAGCCATCGAAAAACGCGCCGCCGAGATTTTGGCGGAAATGGGGGGCAAGTAGTGGCTGAACAGATACCGCTGGAAGAAATCACGGTCGGCTCTTATTGGTGGAGTCACATATCAAGCCAAATGGCAAAGGTGATAGGAGTCATTCCGGCAACCGGATACAAGAATCCTAAAGCGAAAGTGTTTGTGATTGGATACTTTACCAATAGCTATTGTTTTGGCCCACTACCATCAACCTGGGCAAACGTCAACTGGGGCGAAAGGTTCCGAAGGCCGACCGCAGAAGAGTTTGATCGCTACGTGCCGGTAGAGATGCCGGACCTTGCCCTCCAAAACTCATCTCCCAAAGCTAATGAAGGGCTGGTGTGGAGCCAGGACAGACCAACTGCACCTGGCTATTACTGGTTAAAGGAATTGGCAGCACGTCCCTTTATAGTCGAGGTCGAAAATGTGAGAGGGGGAGGGGTTGAAGTTTGGTATATGGGCAACGAGTCATCGTATCCGATAGCTACGGTTAATGGCGAATGGGCCGGTCCCATTGAGGTTTCAGAGCCGGAGGAGGGGGGTAGATGTCCAGGCAATTCATAGCCTCAGATGAAGCGATTGAATCTAATGGGGTGCAACACATGCGGCCCTGCTCCGATTGCCCATTTGCTAGAACGGCATTGAAGGGCTGGCTGGGCGGAGACACGGTGGATCAGTGGATCCAATGCGCTCGCAGCGAATCAGTCATGGAGTGCCACGTTCTTAAGGGTGCCCAATGTGCAGGCGCAGCCATATATAGAACGAATATTTGCAAATCCACACGGAATGAAGAATGTTTGCGGCTTCCTGCCGACGAGTTGTTAGTCTTCGGGTTCGGCGAATTCGAGGAGCATCACCGTGGCTGATAAGCGCCCCGCGGGGATTCTGGTCCACTCACTAGTTTTGATATTTCTCTTCGGATGGAACTGTATATGAAACTCCGCTTTTACCTCTCTATCGGCTACCCAGGCGCAAACCATGAAGAGACTGTGGACGCCGAGGGTTACGGAATCACGCCCGAAATGCAAGGCGAAGAACTCGAGTTTGCCATTGAAGCAGCCGTCCGAGATTGGGCTCTTAATTATGTCGAATGGTCCGCTTCCATCGTGGACGAGGGTGACGACGTTGAATAAGCCCATCCTCCACACCTTCATCGAACTCGGCGGCGGCGTCCCCGACGTTCATATCTACCCGTTTTCTACGGCCCAAGAGAATCCCGGTACGGCTATTGGGCAGCCGTTTCTTGCCAGTTCGGAGGCAAGTCGTCCAGCCGGGTTCTCTGATCTCGAATCCCCCAAAAGCTCTAACGCGCAGACGGAGACAATGGGGAATCAGGGAGCACCCACCAAGGACCGGAATCGCGTACCGACAGGAGAGTGTCGGGGCGGCTGGGCTTTGGCTATCAAATGGGTCTTGATAGTGGCACTGTTTTACTTCGGCTGGGAGGTTGGGAGATGAGCGCCAATCGCAACGAACTAAAACCAAAGAGCCGCCTCTTCGCCATCGCGCCTGATGACTCCGATTGGCCTACACCTCAAGATTTCTTTAATGGGCTGAATGCTGAGTTCGGTTTCACACTCGACGCGGCGGCGAGTGCCGAAAATGCCAAGTGTGAGAAGTTCTTCACGCCCGAAGATGACGGCTTAAATCAGCCGTGGGAAGGCGTTGTATGGTGCAACCCGCCGTATGGGCGCGAGGTTGGGGACTGGATTCGTAAGGGTTACGAATCAGCAATGGATGGGGCGACCGTGGTAATGCTAGTCCCTGCATCAACTGATGTGGCATGGTTCCACGATTATGCCACTAAGGGAGAGATGCGTTTCGTGCGCGGTCGACTCAAGTTTGGAAACGGCAAACAGCCTGCCCCCTTCGGTTCCGTTGTCGTGATCTTCAGACCTTCGTTCACAGATCGTTTGGCTATGGCTTACGCCAACGATATGGAATCCCATTTTGGTAAATCGGGGGCAACCTCATGACCAACTCCCTCACCCCCAAACAGCAAATCAGCGCCCCGTCAATCGCCGCCGCCATCAAGGAACAATCAGCATGACAACACAAGAACAACAAATCAAGGCTCTCCAAAAGGAACTGAAGGACCTTAGAAAACAGCGCCAGATCATCAGCCTAGCAATCACCGATTACAGCAGAAGGATGGACGTGCTTATGAAAGGGCCATCGACGCCAGAGCGTGGTAGCAAGTTAGCAAAGATACTGAATGCCCTTCTGGGAGTGGATAAGGGCAGAGCCACTAGCCTTGATGATTATTTGACTAAAGAGTCCCAATCGGCGGCAGAACTTGAAAGGATGGGGCTTAGATGAAAATGTCCCAAACCGGCGACGAACAATACCGCTTCACCTTGACCCGCGACTGGGGCACCGGAACCGGCCGCGCCTGCTGGATCATGCTCAACCCGTCAACCGCCGATGGCACGAAAGATGATCCCACCCTAAAGCGCATCATCAAGTTTTCGCAAAGTTGGGGATACGGTTCGCTTGTCGTCGTGAACCTGTACCCGTTCAGGACATCGAAACCGGCAGAGTGCCGAAAACTAGCCGACTGCGAAGCGAGCGGGCCGGATGCAAATGAAAATATGTGTGCTGATCGCGTCATAGTTTGGGGTGAAACATCGCGAAGTGACCTTGTTATTGCCGCATGGGGAAGCGCCAACTGGGGAGTGTGGCACGAGGATCACATTGACGACCTAATCCACCTATTGAGCAATGGTGAAGGGTCCCGTCCACTCTACACCCTTGTCAAAGATAAGCCCATCCACCCACTAGCACGTGGCAAGCACCGCGTCCCCGATACCGCTACGCCGGTGTTGTGGCGGGAGGGGAGTAAGTGAGCAAGTCTGATAAAAGCTACATTGCCTACTGTAAAGATTGCGACCGTGCAATATTCGCATGCTGCGATTCGTTGCCGTCAGAGGATAAGCAAGTCAAACGGGAAATAGCCAAGATACTCGGCGAAGGCCACCGGCTTGAACACGTTAGCCACGAAGTGGTCCGATCAGCGCAATGGGTATGTGAGTGCAAACGACCTGCCCCCCCCCTCAGCGAAGAATCACCCCCGAAGGAGTAGCGAGATCTGCGAGCAAGAAATACAAGTTTCCGAAGTGAATAAATGATCATTGAAACACTAAGAGAAATGTACGTCCGTGATGTCGATGGATACGCCGCACTTGTCGAAGTTTACAGGATGGAGGGCCACCCGACGACAGATTGGTGCGTGTCGTGCAGCGAAGAGTTTGGAGAGTCCGGCGAGACGGATAAAGGTTTTAACTCCGAGTGCGTTAGTTGCGGCGGTGGTGAATATGAGACGATCCCGGACGATGAGGGCCATTTTGAGGAGTGGGCATGCGCGAGAGGCATCGAATGAACCCTGAACAGCGCAACATCCTAAAAGGCCTATACCGTACGGCAACACTGCATATCTGGTGGGAAGAGTGGCCCAATGGATCCGAACAGCCGCTATGGCGCGGCATCCTTGTCCCGGAGCGGTTCAGCGACGCCAAGCCGGATTTAATCCCAACAAGGGTTATTCTCGCGCTTCTTGAGCGAAAGGCAATCAAGCGGCCGCCGCACGTTCGCCAGTTTGTACTTGTCGAAGCCACCATCACCGATATTGGACTGGCTGAACTAAACATTCCGCCTGCGAAAGAACTCAGGAAACTTCAGTCAGGCACGATGCCAAAGAGAAAGCAGAAGGTGAAATCCTGAGTGTTATAGCAGAAGCACTGAAAGCGCAGATGGCGCACAGCTATTGGAGCCGGTTAAGCCGGAAAAGGAGGAAAAAGAGAAATGAACGACATCGATAAAGCAATCAAGGCGGCTTCGAAAAAGATGCCTTTAGCCTCAGTAAAGCAACGAAATACGAACCTTGAGCTTACAGGGTGCGATATGGCAGAAGCCTACGAGATAGGAGTCGAAGAATGTCAGCGTGAGATCGTGACGAGATTAATGGCGCTGAAAATTAAGGAGGAAAAAGAGAAATGATAACCGAATACAGTGGCGACGATTTGAAGTGGCACGAGGCCGAGGAAATGGACACCGATAGATGGTGTAGCCTAGTCACGACAATAACAGTTAAGGTAGTCGTGCCCGATCCGGCAGAAAGCTACCTCGTTGGAAAGGTCGCCTACTTCAAAGCGACTACGAAAGAAGCCGCCGAACGACGCGCTCAAGAGTTTATAGAGTTTGGCGGTGAACTGTGATTATCGACAAGGCCGAAGACCTCCGCGTAGGGGATTTGATTCACTTTCCCAATGGGCCGGTGAAGATAACAGAGGATCACCAGCTGTTAAATATGTTCTCCGTGAGGCAACTTGAGTATTTGCAGGAGACCGGCATCACCTTTGAGCGACCAGAACCGCTGAAGTGGGAGGGAACCATGGGCGCATTTGGCGTTCAATCAGTCGGGCCTTTCAACTTACACGTTCAGGAGCTTAAGGACTCCGTACAACTCCAGGACAAGCGTTTCAAGGTCACAATCGAGGAGATCACAAGTTGACCACCCAACCGCAATCAACACCGCACGATCCCGCAGTAGGGGCAGAAGTGAAAGAGCGGCCGATTTTATTCAGTACGCCCGCGATCCGCCCCATTTTTGAAGATCGAAAGGTCCATACGCGGAGGACTGTAAAGTTCCCCGCGTCTTGCCGTGGCGAAGTTCCAGAACACTACCTAGGGCCAGATGCATACGGTGGACACGTCTTCAGCGGCGTCAATATGTGGGGCGGCCAGATTGATTGCCCATACGGCAAACCAGGGGATAGGCTTTGGGTGAAAGAAAACTACCGCTTTGAATCCAAATACGATCACCTGAAGCCTTCTAAAGTTCCGCAGGGCTCGCCTGTATGGTACGAGGCTAACATAAACAATCAGTTAGGACAAGCGAGCCACGCGATCTTTATGCCTAACCATTGGGGCCGCTTGCGCCGCTCAATCTTCATGCCCCGTTGGGCATCAAGAATCACCTTAGAAGTAAAGGCGGTGAAGGTAGAGCGGTTGCAGGATATAAGCGAAGAGGATGCAATCAAGGAAGGGATTCCAAAGCCGTGCGAGCCGCTAAAGATATGGTCCGCGCGGACGTGGCTAGACGAAGCGCATACCAGATTCGGTAACGTTTCTTGGCTTGGCGATTACGATGGCAGCGACGATCCCGACAAGTTCGACATCCGCCAGAACGGCCTCACGGAGCCAGATAAGGCAGTTGATAGCTTTAAATATCTTTGGGATTCCATCAACGCCAAATCCCACCCCTGGGCTGACAATCCTTTTGTGTGGGTTGTTGAGTTCGCGAGGTTGAACCCGATTCCCGGAGGGTCGAATGACTTATCAAGACCTAACTGAACCACAATTGGCCATGTTATACGTAATCGAACAGCGCGAAAAGAACGGCGGCCAAATGGTGGATTACCTACCTGGCAATGTTCACGGAATCGTGGACGCACTTTCCGAATTGGCCCTTCTGGAACTTATCACCTGGAATGAGTTCGCGCGGTCGTATCACTTGACAGAAGCTGGACAGGTGATTTTGGATGCGCATACGGCGGCGGTTGCTGGGGCAAGTGAATGAACGACTATCGCGGGATCTTCGACGCGCATACCACATGGCCCAAAAGTGAGCCCTTCCCAACCGACTCCCAACGCGCACTGGTTCTTAAGATGCAGTCGGGTGTCACCCTTACCGTTAGGCGGTCGGATAAAAAATGGTTCATCGAAGGTCTTTGCCCTGAACTGGAATGCTCGCTTTCGGATGAGAGCGATGTTAAGCGCGAAGATGTTTGCATATTGCTCTACAACGGATGTCTAACATGGCCCGAATCGGTCGGTGATTATCTTCACTTTGAACCGATGATAGCAACACTTACCGAGAAGGGAAAAGAGCCTTTATGACCACCCAAACTAAAGCCGAACTACTTGAAGAATTTGCGCGGAGGCTCGCATGAACTCCGAAACCCCCTACTCCAAACTAGTTAGCGCACTGCGGTTAGAAAAGGGCCTTAGCGTCCGTGCCCTTGCTAAAGAAACAGGCATCAGCGCGTCCGCGCTCTCCTGGATAATGATTGGACACGTCTTGCCGACGAAGAAACAACTAGAGGCCATCTGGATCGCTGTTGGTGGCGACTTCGCGGATCACCAGTTCCTCTGGTTTGTTGCGATGGATGAATACGAGCAGAAGACGCTTAGGAGGAAAGATGACTGACCATGAAATGAACCTGTTGGGGGCGAAGGCTATGAAATGGACGCAGGTAAAGACATTGAGCGAACTTGCGGATAAAGACAGATGCTTCATGGATGGTATGGCCATTGTTTACAGGGAGTGGAAGAAGGCACAGGCTGTTATTTGGGACCCCGTCACTGACCTCAATCAAGCTTGGGAACTGTTTACACACGTTTACCCCTATCGGCGAGATGAAGCATCGGTCTACGACACGGTTAATACATTATTCGATTGTGCGGCATCGGGCACCGATTTAGATTTAGTGTGGCGCAGTCCTTCTGACTTCGCCCGTGCCCTCACCGAAAAAGCGCTAGAAAAGGAGGGTGAAAAGTGGCTGGACGGTGGGAAGTGAAAACCATCTATATCCTTGTTTGGTATTACGAACCTACAAAGGAATGGGGCTACCCAATGGCGATACCCTATGAAGCCCGTGCGGACGCCGAAAGCGCGCAGTCGCGTGTGAGGACCGACGTGAACTCGCCAAGCATCATCGTTGAGGTTAATGTGCCTATAGAGAAGGGTGCGGTAGAGCAGTTTGGGCTAGAGATGGAGGTGTCGGCATGAGTTGCCCACACTGCCGGGAAATTGTGAGGGTGCCAGCGTAGCTTATGGACAACAGGGCTAGAAGAGGAAAAAGTTTATGCATGGTGTTTTTCATTATGATCCCTACCCACTATCCGAAGTTTGCTATGATTGGGGCATGGGCTCTCTTGCTTTCATGGGGTTGCTCGGAATCGCAGTCCTTATCCGTAGGGGTTGGCGTTGGGTTCACACGGGCCGATGGGAAAGCCGTTCCAAAGACGCTTTTGTGGCCGAGCCGCTTCCATGCGATACTGAACCTGAAGAATAAAGACTCTTACGATACGATCGTTATCGGAGACTCAATAACGATGCTCTGGGGCGGCTTACATACGGCGAATACGCCAGAACTTGTTTCCCCCGAATCATGGCAAAGAACCTTCGGAGCACACGCCTTGAATCTAGGGTTCGGTAGTGATTCCACCGAAAGCACCATTTGGCGCATAAACCATGGTGAACTCAATGGTTTTCATCCCAAAAAAGTTTATGTGTTCATTGGCACGAACGACCTCGGAAACGAGCAAAGGTCGGCGATGGATACCGCCCTCGGCATTGAAGAGGTATGCGTACTTGCCAAGGCCAAGACAGGAGCTATCCCCACCGTTATCGGGGTTTTGCCAAGATTCCCTAAGCCGGGCAGAAAGGAACCGAAACCCGGTGCTGTAGCCGAAGTGGACACCACCATTTCTAAGTGGTGTCACGCTCATGGCTACGGCTTTATTCAATGGTCGCTAAAGCCATCCGAACTGAGAGACGGCTTGCATCCAACTCCCCAAGGATATGAAGCACTTAGCCGCAAATCCACCAGTTGGTTCCATCACTGCAGAATGTAGCGTGAACGTAACTGGCCAATAATGCAGACAAAGTATAGGTAGACGCACCTTCTACGTTGCCGGAAGAAGCGCTGATGGTGGCAGTCGCCGTAGCATTCTTGATTGTGTATTTGACTACAATCGTGCAACCCTTAAATGTTGCCGCCGAAGGAAAGGTTAGCGGAGAAGCCCCCGTGTACGATACGAATATGTCTGTCGGATACGTGATCGCAAGCCCGGCTATGGTGTTCGCTACCGCTACCGGAGTCCCATTCATGGGCGACCACGCCGTCCCATTCCAGGCCCACATAACCAAGTTAGTTGTGTCGTAATAAAGCGGTGTTGCGCCTGTATAGCTTGTCGGCGTTCCGGTAGGCGCGCCCGCACCACCGCCAATATAAACAAAACCACCGGTAGCTGTTGTAGCGATAGCTACACCAGTATCGTTCGTCACGAGCGACCCGTTTTGCATCAACGCCACATAGTTAGTTATAGATGTCGATCCGTTAGGAACAACGCCCAAAAGCATATTTGTACCTAACGCGGACACTCCATGAGCTTGAGCAGCACTTAAAGTTATTTGACCCGTGGTCACCCAGGATCCTGACGCGAAAGTGCCCGCAGCGTACGCCCCAATAATCGCAGCGTTTGCGGCATAGGCGTTATTGCCTAACCTGATCGCTGAACCGACGCCTGTAGCACCTCTGCTCAGCAACTGCGCAATAGTTTGGCCGCCTGATAGCTGAAGGGCGCTATAGTTCGGATTCCCACTCGAATCTATCAGATTCACAAAGTTCCCAGCAAAGCTCGCAGGCATCGTCCCACCCAGCACCGTCGCCGAGGTCGAAGTAGGCGCAAAAGCAAGTTGCCCCGTCCCCGGGCTCGACACCCCTGCCGGCAAGGTCCCAGCAACCCAACCGAGCGCCGAACCCGACCACTGCAAATAGGTGGAAGCCACTGAAGGGGCGGCAACCGCGTCGCCTTGAATCCCAACCACGTTAGGAGCGGTAGCCGTCCCGCCAAGGTCCGTATTAAGCTCTAGCGTGCCCTGGATAGCCGATGCGGCGCTCTTTGTAGCGATAGTGGCATTTGTGGTGCCGGTTAGGGTTATGCCGGTCCCGGCGGTCAGAATAGAGGCGATATTGGCCCATGTGGGAGACCCGGTCGAAGCTCCTTGCAAAACTTGGCCAGTCGAAGGCTGGGCCGACCATGCCCCGTAGGTCCCATTGTCGTAAGGGACGCGTCCAGCAGTCGCACCCGCGATAGAAGAAATGGGCGTCCGGAACTGGTCGAGGTAACGCCCTGCAGGGGACGCAGCAGAAAACAAGAGGGCAAAAGCCCCTATAGCAAGAAGTGTTTTTTTCATAAGCGTTAAGAAGTCGCCGAATATCGGCAGTCGATAACAGAGCCACTAAGAGGCGCTGTGCTAAATGTCACCGTCGCGGTGGAAAGTGTGTAATAGCCGGTAACGGGTTGCAAAAGACCATCCACGAAAACGAGGAGCGAAGTCGCAACCGGCGTTTTGGCCAAAACAAATGCAGTGGTTGAGCCGTTGCCGGTGAAAGAATCTGCATGGAATACATAGCCGGATCCCGTTGCACCTGTCGCCCCAGTAGGCCCTGTTGCACCAGTAGGTCCCGTCGGTCCTGTTGGACCTGTAGCACCAGTCGCACCGTTCGTTCCGTTTGCCCCAGTTGGCCCGGTCGCCCCTGTGGCACCAGTCAAACCAGTTGAGCCCGTAGCGCCCGTGGGTCCGGTTGAACCAGTTGGCCCTGTACTTCCCGTTGGCCCCGTGGCCCCTGTACTTCCAGTCGCGCCAGTTGGCCCTGTCGGTCCAAGCGGCCCAGTAGGCCCGGTAGGCGGCAAAGCATAGGGGATAGAACTCGAAACCACAAAGCTAGAAGTGGTCGGGACTACCGCCTGAGTCACCGCCTGAACTTGCGCCTCAATGTAGCCTGCCGTGATTCCTGCCGGCGTCGTATAACTCGAACCGCCTGAAACGGAAGCCGACCAAGCAGACCAAGTTATCCCATCAGAGGAAGTCCTGTATTGCCAGTTATAGGTCTGAGGCGTTCCCGGTGATGCTGAGTGGACATAGTTAAATGTCGCTTGCATCGTTGTCCCGTCGTAAAGCGGAGATGCAAAAACAACTGAATCAGGAGCTACCGCCAGGTCGATCGGGACATAAGGGGGGTTGTTCTGCGCGATTACGCACGAAACCTCAACCACGTCGCCGATCACCTGGCCGGGGCTAAGGCACTGGACGTAAACCGTGTCTCCGATGTTAGAAGCGTCCACCTGGATCTTCGTCATCGACACGATATTGGGCGAACAAACTAGAGCCTCACCCGCTACGTGGCCGTAATAGGCAGACCCGCGAAGACCCCGGTAGAGACCAGGTCCTACTTCTTGATCATAATCGCCGCTTGAGTTCGTAGCGCCCGACCAGTAATCGCCGTAGCCGCCGCTAGAGCCGCCAGAACCAACAACCGCGATCCCTATTATCTCCTGCGTGCCAGAACCATCTCTTGGGCCAACGAGCGCCCATTGATTCTCGCCGCTAACCTGAGCCTGACTTAGAATGTCAAGGCCCATGCCGCCGCTAAGTGACGCAGAATCCACGTTCAGCGCGTTCGATATCGCAAAGGTGAGCTTGCAGTCGCTAGATGTCTCGTATCCTTCGGCAGAAGCGTCCCCAAGGGCGGTAACGACGCCAAAGGTAGCGCGCTGGCTACGCGCTATCGCCCCGCCGTTCACCCAGTGCCGGTTAGAGCTTTGGAACCAGTCAGCAGGCGAAGTAGAAGGCACGTTCCCTGTGTTGGAGATGATCGAGGAAACATATTCCTTCCCGTTATAGCTAACCGCAGCGCCAAGCGCATAAGTCGTCCCAACTAACCACGTTGCCGGCGGAGGATCAAACGTGTACGATGCCGCGCAGCCCTGCCACTGGCTCTGGCTTGGGTTCGCCTGTGAATAGTTGACGCCGTAATCGGGGCCGTTCGCCCAAACATAAAAGCCGGGATAGTAGGCAAAGCCGTCGCTGAAGTCGGTCGCTAGGCTCCGCACATAGGCAGTCGTCGGCGTCGGCAAGTAGGTGAGGCTAGGAGCCGTTACCGTCGCGCTCGAACCGAGTTCGCTGCGAAGCATCAGTTCTGCTTGATCAAAGCTGCACGTGGCCTCAATCACATTGTCTTGAATATCAAGGTGGTTGATCCGGAACCTATTTATGGGTGCATTTGTGGAATATGGAAGCGAAACCAAATCGCACGGCGCAAAATACTTGTAAATGCCCGGTAGATAGACTTTGAACTCTCCGCCCTGCTCTAGCCATTCGGTATCGAGCGCGTAACCGGCCATGCATGCGGCGTCGTTTCGGTACGCCACAATTCCCGTGTCGATCGAGGAAGGGTTGCTGGATAAGGTCGTCTCTCTGTTGGCCTTTTCACCCCCAACCCTAAAGGATTCGGTAATGACCTGGAAACGCACTGTAATCGAGCTATGGAGCCCGTACCGGTCAACTAAGAAAGCTGCCTCTATCGCTTGCGGCAACTCCTCGTTACCCATCACCGCGCAAAGATCGCCGGCAGGGATAGAAACTACTGAATCGGATCCACGCTTTACAAATCTCAGAACGCCGTCGACGCTCACCATGTCGAACCCGTTCAGCACCACCGCACTCGCTATGCTTTGCTCTGCCGTCATCCTCTGATTGGAGATCACGCCAAGCATAGGCGCCGGGAACATCCCCGCCAGCCACCAAACCCCTATATTGCCGCTGTCAGCCGGGTCGTTGCCCTTGTTGGTGTCACCCAGCGAGTAATAATAGGTGCCATCGCTGCCCATGGCGTTCTCTCCATAAGCGTAAGTCGTGCCCGAACTCCAAAGCGCAGGGGCGTAAATCATCGCCTGAGATACGTCAATATCAGCAGCGGTAAGCCCGGCAGATCGCATCTCAAGTGAAAGGAAATCACCCCAAGTCGGCGGGTAAACCTGCTGCCAATAGGAGTTAGAGGCAGCCGCCGCAGGCGCTACGCTACCTGTGGGTGTCGCGTGGTTTGTATTGGCCGCCTGAAGGGACATAAAGAGGTTGCCACTGGAGTCTTCCGCAAACGCCCCAAGCTGGTAAGCAATTGTAGCGGACCAAGCCGCAGCGCCGATATGGCACTCAGCGCTCGCTACCTGCGGAATTTGGTTACCTATCTGGTAAAGGTCGATATTGTCGAGCAGAATATAGGTGGTGCCACGATATGCGGTAATGCTGGCAAGCCCTAAAGCCCCTTCCATCACCGAGTCGGGGGCCATTAAGAACGTTGATTCTCCTGGCTGTGGATGCTGGGTAAACGTGTAGCTTGTCGTGATCTGGTCAAGCTTCCACCAAACCGGGTTCGCTTGATTGTCGGCGGTAGGGTTGTGGCCGGTGTTGTTGTTGCCAAGGCTGTAATAGACGTTGTTATCGCTCGCCGTTACATAGTCCTGATACTGGTAGGTCGTGCCGGATGCCCATGCCGCAATCGAGTCCGGGCCATCTAGCCCCCTAGCCTCATAAACAACCAAATCCGCCATAAAGAGACGGTCGATAACAATGGGCCACTCTCTTTGCGTCCCGTCATCAAATGTCCATCCGGTTTGCGCAATATGGAGGGCAAAGGTTGCGCTGTAATGGTCTCCGCTTGACTTGCCTTTACCGGGCGCGCCGTTATCGTTCAGGTAGGTGCCGGAACTGTTCTGAAGCGACCAGATGTTAGGGCAATCCACCCGCCCGTAGCCGATGCAAACGTTTAAGGGCGTTCCGTAGCTCGCACCCGAAAAGTGGGCGTCTCCTATCGTTGGAGGCCTAGCGAGAAAACCCGCGAGGAGATTCCCAATCGTGAATCCCCATTCCATTCCCGCCGCCGTGCCGATGCCGGGAACAACAGATCCCAATATGGCGCCTGCAATGCCGCCGCCGATTCCTAGAAATTGTGTTGACATGGTGTTAAACTAAGGGTGTGAGTGAAGAAAAGAACTATCTGTTTCCAGAAGCGGCGAAAGCCATCAATGCGCTCGAAACTGACCTTAAAGCCGTGGTTTATCCGCCTGTAGAGCGATTGCTGAGATGGATAGTAAGAATCATTGAAAGGAATGGAAGGCGCAAGGCTTGAGCCCCGTCCAAACTGAAGTCGCTCGCATCCTCCAGGACCTAGAAGCGCAAACAGAAGCCTTCACCCTCCGCGCCTGTCAGGAGATGGAAGTATCAAGGGAAGACTTGGAAAAAGAATACGCGGTAGAGCAAACCTTTATCAATTGGAACCGGAACCCAGAATGGCGGTTAAGGCTTGTTTGGAAACATGGCAATAACGTTCAAGGTTTGAAGGTTCAGGAGTTAATGAAGGCGGATTTAGAGCGGTATGTGGCTAGGGACCACGCCTAAAATCATCCATAAGCAATTCAAAGACAGGTTCGTATGAGTCCGAACCGCACAGTTTTTCAATGGTCCACTTTTGGGTTAAGTAAACATTCTCAATCATCTCTTTTCTTGTGTAAAGACTGTCACCAGGAGACGATCCGAGTTGTTCTATCAGCAACCCCGATACGTCAGTCAAAGCGTCCACCTTGTCAATGATCGATGCCAGTTTCGTCAACCTTCGTGCAGCCCAGCGCCTAAATCTACTCATCCTTTCAGCCTCCAAATCCCCCAATCAGCCCGAACCCCCTCAAGCCTGTCGATCCAATCCGTAGCCATCCCGCGCTCTTGCACCGTGCGACCAACTACCGCCTCAACAAATATCGGCCGTCCTTCATGTTCTGAAACATAGATCAGGCAATGCCCCGGTAGCCCGCGGTGACGGTAAACAATCACATCTCCCCGTTGCCACTTCACCGGGATCTTTCTGGGGAGCTTCCTGAACGACTTCCTCAGCCCTGCAATGATGTCAAAATAGTGATCCGTGCCCGGCCCTAGCGTATATCCTTTCTTGTCTTCGTAAGGTAGCCCAAGCTGCTTTAGGGGCCACGCGATAGTCCCAGCGCAATCGAGGCCGCGGCCCTTTTCCCTGCCTCCACAGTCGGAAAATGGAGTGCCGACGCAGGACCTTGCGAGGTCGGCGAATTGGTCTTGGATAGACATTCTTTTCCTTCGGAAATGGTTATTCGGCTTCGCCGCGTCTTAGCGGCAACAAGTTGCCGAACCGGTCCAATGTAGTCATAACGGCTTATTGATCGGAACGTACAAACCCCGTTCAACGATAATAAGGCCTTATGAACATTGGGTAGTTATCAGGCTTTTGGAGCGCGTGAAAGTCGGCTAAATTGAGAACATGCAACTCAAAAGATTATCACTCAGCCAATCCCACCGTGCCGACGAAAACGGATATGCAGTGCCAGTAGATGAACTTACCGAAGCATCCGCGCTCAAGAGCCCCTACTATCCGATAGTTCTCCCCACCATGTTTTATATCGCTGCAATTGAAATGGACGAAACAGAGGCGAACGATAAGCACGTGGTCTCGGTTCGCATTTCCGAGAGTGATGGCCATACGATAATGCGGAGTTCACCATTACCGCTCAACGTAGATCAAGATAGTAACACTAGTCACCTACTCGGCGAGTTCAGGAACATCAAGCTTCATCACAAAGGAACCTACACTATCGCGCTCGAAGTGGACGGACTTGATCTCGGGAGCATTGCTATCCGGTTTGCCTAGGTCCCACCCTTCCATTAAGATGTAAGTTGTTCCCCTCCTATCCTCTGGTTTTATTCTGATAATAAATATTATAGAACATATTCCCCTAGCCAAGCCCATTCTCAGGCGGTTTACTATCGAGTTCCTTGGCAGACCAAAATAGTTCGCCGCAAAGCCAGATTTCGTCAATGATAAGGGTTTCGCCGGGTTCAAGTTCTTCAATGTATTCGATCATTTAATATTCACCTGATATCGGATTTCACGCAAAGGCGCAGAGAACGCAAAGCCGGAACCGGATATTATAAAAGTAGGCATCCCGCCTTAGCCCTGAGAAGTTAGACGGGAATGCCGATAAGGAGAAAAAATGCGAGTGACAGTTAATTGCTTTGGGCGACGTCTTCAGTCCGAAAATAAAGATACTGGCTTTATGCCGACACTGATTACAAGTTTCACGACGCTACCAGCTGTTCTAGACGAGGCTACGGAGTGGTTCATAGTCTTGGAATTAGAAAGTCAAGAAATTGGTGCACATAAAGTCTCATTGGCCATATCTGGGCCAAATCACATGCCATTCTTCAGTGCGGGACACATCGTAGATGCGGAAGCCACGATAGATGGTAAATGGGGCTTCCTGAATGTGACGTTTCCAATGAAAGGAACAAAGATAGAATCCCCAGGCGAATATTGCGGGCATGTGTTCATAAACGGTAATGAATTTGCAGCCGGGAGATTTGAAGTTCAGCTGGGCCTATAATCGCTGGGTCAAGAGGGCGGATAAGAACGCCTCCGCCACTCAAAACTTTCCTGGTTTCCCCGTCGACAATCACAGTATGTATTATCGCTCCCGCAACCTCATCCCCGTGCCCCGAAAGGCCAACGGATTCTGTAGATGCCAACGGCTCACAAGCGGCTTTCTCGTAGCACGGACCAAGGCCCGCACCCGCTGTATCATAACAGCAATTGATCAGCCCTTCGGGAGACGCATTTTCAGTCTCTAAGCCAGAACCAGAACCGGAGAAAATGCCTCTCCCGGCTCCGCTTCGCCGTCCATGGCTTCGCTCCGAATGGAATGCGCACTTCGCCATCCTGGCTACGTTAGCGCACCACTCTGATAATTGCGAGTTATGAACATCGCTCAGATATAGGTCAGTTGAACCTAAAAACCCCGCGTGAACGCCAAAAATAGGCGACTTCATTCTGATAATAGTTTGCGGGTTGCACGATGTAATGCCAGATTGTCACGCAGAGGCACAGAGGGCACAGAG
>Ga0182024_10010707_pt1 | contig 18637 bp, 13 predicted proteins | sample P32metaG_FD_120480 | JGI IMG/M metagenome (GOLD analysis project Ga0182024, IMG submission 120480) | Permafrost microbial communities from Stordalen Mire, Sweden - P3-2 metaG (Illumina Assembly) | ecosystem: Environmental > Terrestrial > Soil > Wetlands > Permafrost | place: Sweden: Stordalen... | reverse complement strand
CGCTCTATCGCTCGGCCGAAACGGGACAGATCGTGAAGCTGCCGGCGCCGGAACTCGAAAGTTACATTCCTGTCGTGGCGCGGCCATAGGAGCGCTGTTAACCGATTATAAACCCACAGTTGTTAAATTATGGGAGCCGAAAACCGTCCCAGGCTTAGTGTCACTCTGTGTGGTGAGACGGACCCGACGGCTCTCCCCGGCGCCATTGGGTTTTGGCCATGCTGCCCTCGTTTCCCTTGCCGCCCGACGAGCCCGAAAGACTGGCGGCGCTGAAACGCTATGAAATCCTGGATACGGCGCCGGAAGAAAGTTTTAACGAGGTGGCTCAGGCGGCGGCTCTTTTGTTCAACGCGCCCGTTGGCGCCGTGGCATTCCTCGATGCCGATCGCACTTGGTTCAAAACCGGCCCGGCAACCAGCGAAATCCCGCGTGGCGCCAGTTTCTGCGGCCATACCATTACCGAACACACGGTCCGGATCGTCCGAGACGCCCTTCACGACCCGTTGTTCAGCAATATTCCCATCGTAGATGAGACCGGAGAGCGCCTGCGCTTTTATGCCGGGGCACCGCTGGTGACGCATGACGGCTATCGGATCGGTACGCTGTGCGTGATCGATCAGAAGCCTCATCTGGACATTCGCGACGACCAAACGAAAATCCTGGCAACCCTCGCACGCCTCGCGCTGAACGAACTGGAGCTTCGCTTCGAGCTGCAAGCACGCAAGCGCGCCGAAAGGGATTTGGCGCTGACTTCCGAAATCATGAGTGCCATGGCTTTAGCGACGACTAGTTCCAAAGCGCTCGAAGATTCGCTGCGCCTGATCTGTGACGATGTCGGTGCCGATATTGCGACTGCTTGGGAGTGCCTCCGGCGCGGCGATCAGATTCGCATTACTGCCGCGGCCGTGGAGCCGGACCGCGACTTGTCGGGAGAAATGCAGCGCCTTCGACGTCTGCCGCTGACCTTGTCCAACAGCCTTACCGGGCACGCGGTCAAGCTGGGCAAGCCGGAACTTATCGTCAATTTCGCGGAACGAATATCCGAATTCGCCGGGATCGGTTCGCTGGTCGCGCGCGGGATTGCTTCGGTCGTCAGCGTGCCGATCGCGCAAGGCGGCAATGAGTTTGCGTTCCATTTCTTTTTCAAGAACCTACCGGATAATGCAGAGAATTTGGCCGAGAGGTTGGCCATTCTGACGGATCGCCTTCGTCCCGCGCTGGCTCGGAAAGCAAGCGAATACTATCGGTCGCTGTTCGAATCGGTCGTGCTTAACGCCGGCGATGCCGCCATGGTGGCGGTGCCTGAAATTTCGGCCGATCCCAATTCCCCGCTGATCATCGCCTTTGCCAATCCCGCGATGTGTCGCATGACCGGGTATAGCACCGAGGAACTGCAAGAGCTGCGTCCGGAACAATTGTGGGATGCGGCCTCGTCTCAAGCGGGCGATATGGCGCCGATCGGGATGCAATTTCTGCGAGACAGGCAGACGCGGATGGATGTTTGCTTTCGACGCAAGGATGGCTCTCGGTTTTGGGGGGAAATCGGCGCGGTCCAAGTCGCGGATGACGCGACCGGCGAACTGCGCCTGGTCGCGATCGTGCGGGATATTACCGAGCGGCGGCAACTCGATGAAATTCGCCGCGAACGAGAAAAAGATTTCGAGCTGCTGTTCACGCGAGCGCCGATTGCCATGATGCTCGTCGACATGGAAACGCGACAATATAAATATGTCAATGAAGCGGCGACCCATTTGTTCGGCTATAGCCAAGAACAATTTCTTGCCATGACCGCAAGCGAAATCCAAATCCCCGAAGAGCGCGAAGAATTCGAGACGGTTTTGCAAACGCCGCTCGAAAGCGGAAGTACACACGCGGTTTGGCATTATCGAAAAGCGGACGGATCGACGATTCCCGTCGACGTCACGGTTCATTCCATGATGTATCGCGGCCGTCCAACCGCGCTCTCGGTTGCCGCGGATCTCAGCGAGCAGAAGCGTATTCAAGATGAAATTGGGCATGCCCGGGATGCCGCGGTCGAGGCCAATCGCGCCAAAACCGATTTTCTGGCCAATATGAGCCACGAATTGCGTACTCCGCTCAATGCCGTCATCGGCTTTTCGGAAATTATGCATGGCGAACTGTTCGGCCCACTCGGCTCGCCGCGGTACCGTCGCTACACCGGCGACATTCTGGCGAGTGCGGGCCACCTCCTGGTGCTGATCAACGATATTCTCGATCTTGCGAAGATTGAGGCCAAACACCTGGAGTTGCGTGAAGATGACGTCGATGTTGCGGCATTGATGGAGGGCGCCGAACGGTTGGTGGGACCCCGGGCGGAGCTTGCTCAAATCGCCGTGAAGATTAGATCCACACGGCGCAATCTCACGGTCAGGGGCGACGAGACCGCCCTAAAGCGCGTTCTCGTCAACCTTCTCGCGAATTCGGTGAAATTCTCCGAATCCGGCACGACGATCTGGTTATCGGCGCGCGAGACGGCGTCCGGCGACTTAATCATTTCGGTCAAGGACCAAGGTATCGGCATCGCGGCCTTGGACATTCCCGTGGCCCTGACGCCGTTTCGCCAGATCGATTCCGGTCTTGGACGCAAATATCTGGGCACCGGCCTGGGTCTGCCGATCGCAAAGGAACTCGTCGAACTCCACGGCGGACGCCTCGTCATCGACAGTACGCTTGGGGTTGGAACGACCGTCAGCATCGAATTGCCGCGGTCGCGGGTCATCAGCGGTGCCGCCGCGCCGGCGCATGAACCGGCAAGTTCCGGCTAGCGCAAATAGTCCCGGGCGGACTTCGTACCGGCGGCGCCACCAGATCCCGGGCGGCACAACACATCGCGTGCCGCTTCGATATCGTTTTCCACGATCGAGAAGAGAATGGAAATAATGGGAATCCGACTGCATGAGCGCCACCCCTTCAAAAGGTGGCGGATGGGGTGGGATTCGAACCCACGAACCGGTTTCCCGGTTGCCGGTTTTCAAGACCGGTGCCTTCAACCGCTCGGCCACCCATCCGCGGGTCGATCATGATTTACTGGCACGACGACAGCGGGCAGGGAAGGCCAAATCCCCAGCGGCAGGGCGTGGGGGCGCAACAATTTTCTGCCTCATTGGCCACAGCACTGATCTCTCGATCCGGAAACCAGCCGAGAAAATTCGCGCCGACCGTCGCAATAGGCAGCGGTCTGCCGATCTCGCTTGAACCTATCGACCGCCCTGCCTTCAACTCCTTCTTCTAGCCGCGGCGATAGGGGTAACAGCGGTCGCGATCGAGTTCGATGCCGAAATGCTTCCCGAGTGCGCCGATCGCGCTGGCGTGCTCGGAATAGGGATCGCCGTTCGCGACGCCCACGATGATCGGGCGGCCGCCGCCGCGTTCGGATTGCGTTGGCAGCATCGCCGTCACCAGCGCATTGCCCTCATTATCGCGCAAGGTGAGAAACATCGGCATCTCGCGTTGGATATGTGCGTTCATGCCAATGTCCTGTTCTATGAGAATTCGAGACGCGGGTTGGTAGGACTGCGCCGCCTTGTCCTTTTCGGCGCGGAAATATTTTTCGACCGCGTGCGCCATCATCTCGGATTCGCGCGCGGCCTCGAAATCGGTCTCGATGCGAAACCAAACCTTGCCATCAGGAGCGTCACAAATGAATTTCATTCCGCCTCCGCTCTCCAACACCGCATCCTACAGGACCACATCGCTTCCTACGCCATGACGCTGGTTCGCGCGAATAAATTTTTGCCGCCCGTTCAATGATATTTCGTTCGCAACGTGAAAATCGACGCCGACATCGAGAAACGCGCCGCAAAAAATTGGGCGGGAACGGCCGCGCCGCCACCCGCCCGACAGACCGACCGGGGCGGAGGGCAAACCCTCCACCCCGCTCGTTCGATCGTGTTAAGGCTTCTTCTCTTCTGTCGAACCTTCGGGCTTCGCGCCTTCGGTGGACGGATGCGCCAGCGGTTCCGCCGGAGGACGTGCCGGGGGCCGCATTTGGGTGGCTGGCCGCGCGCCTTCGGGTCGCTCCGCGGTCTGATGCTCGGCGCCCATCCCCGCGGGACGCCTGGCTTCTGGACCGGGGCGCGCGGCGTTCTTCTCCTCGGCCCGGTTCATTTCACCAGGACGCTTTGCTTCGGTAGCCGGACGTGCGCCGTTCTTTTCCTCGGCCCGGTTCATCTCGCCGGGACGGTTGGCTTCGGTGCCCGGCCGCGCGGCGTTCTTTTCCTCGGCTCGGTTCATCTCGCCGGGACGGTTGGCTTCGGTACCTGGCCGCGCGGCGTTCTTTTCCTCGGCCCGGTTCATCTCCCCAGGACGGTTGGCTTCGGTACCCGGCCGCGCGCCGTTCTTTTCCTCGGCCCGGTTGGTGCCTTCGGGACGATTTGCCTCGCCGGGGCCGGCTTCCTTGGCCGCGACGACGCCGTTGCCATGGAACTCGCCCGCCTTGCTCGTTGCCGCGATCGGCGGCTTTCCATGATTGGCGTTCGCGAATAGCTCCTTATTAGAACTGGCTTCGTGTTCGTGCCGCGACTGCGCCGCGGTCGCTTGCTCGTGACGTTCGTGCTCGGCGGCTTCCTCCTGTGGCGTCGGCCGCGCTTCCACGCCGCCGCGACCATTGAAGGACGCGCGGTTGTTATTATTCTCAACAACCCGCTCGTTATACGTGTTGTGCACGATATTGATGTTGATGTGATTGTAGACGGCCGTGTTGTAGGCAAAATGCCCGCCTTCCCAGCGGCCACCGCCGAAACCCGCTCCGAAATAGCCGAAACCGTAATTGATACCGCCGTAGAAGCCCACATGCGCGCCCCAATACCCGGCGTGGAACCCGTACGCGCCGTCGACAAAGCCCCAATAGGGCGGCGTCCAGAGCACTCCGACCATCGGCGGTTCGACCCAGGTGCCGGGAACCCAATAATATCCCTCCGCCGCATAGGCCCAGTAGCCTGGGGTCCAGAGATAACCGGCGGCCGGAATCGGCGGCAACTCATACACGGGCAGCGGCGGGGGAGCGATTTGGACGGTGACGCCGACAACGCCGACCCCCACTCCGACCGCGACTTGCGCGAACGACGTGGGCGGTGCGCCCACCGCCGCCATTGCGAGGGTTACTGGTATTGCGTAGCGGATGAGACGCATGTTTCGTTTCCTTGTTCATTCATTGAAGGGTTGTGGGTCAGGCACGATCGTCTCTGGCCTGTTAGATGAAACACGCGGAACACGCGAAGGGTTTCGCCGCAGCAGAAAAATTCTCCGATTTGGGGTTTCGGGCTGTGGGCTGGCAAGGTCTAAGGGCGTTTATCCTGCCTCCTCCTGACGCTGGGCGGTCGATTCCGACGCCAACCGCCAGGCATTGCACCGTGAGCGAATCGTTCCATAATCCAAACTTCGGCAATGGAGAGCTTCCGTGGTACGAATGCGCATTCTTGTCATCGCGCTGGTCGCAATCTTGGCCGCGACCGGAACGGCGCGACCCTCGGATCAGGGGTTCCAGGCCTGGGTTGCGCAATTTCGGCCCCAGGCTCTGGCGGCGGGCATTCGCGCCGTTACCTTCGATCGCGCCTTCGCCGATATCTCGCCTATTCCGCGCATCATCGATCTCGATCATGTCCAGCCGGAGGTGAAACTTACCTTCAGCCAATATGTCGCGCGCTTGGTATCGGCCGATCGCCAAGAGGGCGTGCGCGCGCATCTTGCCGAGAATCGGACAATCCTCGACGAGATTGGAAGCCGCTACCGGGTGCAGCCGCGTTTCATCGTCGCGCTGTGGGGCATCGAAACCGATTTCGGCCGCGTTTCGGGCGATTATCCGGTGATCGCCGCGCTTGCGACGCTGGCATATGACGGAAGGCGCGCCGCCTTGTTCGAGCACGAATTGATCGCCGCGCTTCGAATTGTCGAACGCGACCACATCGATCCCCATGCGATGCGCGGCTCCTGGGCCGGCGCCATGGGACAAAGCCAGTTCATGCCGTCGAGTTTTCTCGCATACGCCGTGAGTTGGCAGGGCAACGGGAGGCCGGACATCTGGACCCGGCGCGAGGACGTATTCGCTTCGATCGCGAATTATTTGGCGCGTCTGGGGTGGCGCGACGACGAGACTTGGGGTCGGCCCGTCCTCGCCCCCAGTCAGATTGGAATCGAAGATATAGGGCTTGGCGTGCGCAAAACGCTTAGTGAGTGGCGGCGCCTTGGCGTGCGCCGCGTCGATGGCAACGGCTTGCCCTCCGGTTCGACCCAAGCCTCGCTGCTTTTGCCGGAAGGCGAGGGCGGCCCCGCCCTTCTCGCGTATGCGAATTTCCGTACGCTCCTAAAATGGAACAACTCGCAGGCGTTCGCGACCTCCGTGGGCTATCTTGCCGATAGTGCCGAATTCCGATAACGTCTCCCCATATCTTGATAAGGCGGTATTGGGGGCACCATATGTTGCGGCCTCTCATTCGGTTCGGATGCTTGGCATTGGCGGTGATCGCCTTGGCTGGATGCGGATCGCACCCTTCGGAACAGAGCGCGGGCGGACACAGTAAGGGTCGCTACAAGGTCGGTGCGCCCTATCAAATCGATGGTGTCTGGTATTATCCCCGCGAAGATTTCTCCTATGACGAGACGGGTATCGCTTCCTGGTATGGCGAGCAATTCGCGGGCCGCGCCACGGCCAATGGCGAGGTTTTCGATCTGAACGATCTGACCGCAGCGCATCGGACCTTGCCGATACCGAGCATCGTCCAAGTGACCAATCTCGACAATGGCCGGTCCATCAAGCTGCGCGTCAACGATCGCGGTCCCTATGCCCGCGGCCGGATTATCGATGTTTCCCGCCGGGCGGCGCAAATGCTTGGATTTGAAACGAACGGCACCGCCAAGGTCCGCGTCCAAATCGTGGTGCCGGACAGTATCCAGGTCGCGGCCGTCGCCGGGCATAATAGCGGCGAGGATGTCGCGACGCCCGGCGCGGCGGCGCCCACGGAAGCGGTTGCGGCACAGTCGCTGACCCCGCCGCCTGGAACCGCGACGGCGGAAAATAAGCCGGTTCTGCCTCCTCCGGCCCCAGTGGCGGTCGCGGCCGCCACTCCGGCTCCAACCGCCCCAATTATTGAGCCCGCGCCTGCCCCTGCCCCAAGCATCGCCGCTGAGCCGGTTTCGGTGCCTGAGCCAATCCTTGCCGCTAAGGCCGTGCCCGCTCCAGTCGTCGCTGCTGTGCCCCCACCGGTCGTCCGATCCGCCACTTCGCCGCCACCGATCCTCGCGGCCGCGCCGCCGATCCCGTTGTCACCTCGCGCGCAGGAACCGATTGCGGCGCATCCGGTCGCGCAACCGCCGACTCGATTGGCCGAGAATAGCGCGGGGCTTCCATCGCATCGGCTGACGCCGACCGACAGCCGCGCGCCTCCGGTCCAACCGCGAGCGGCGTCGCCGCATCCAGCGACGATGCCGGCATACGTCGTGCAGCGCATCGATTCCCCGGAAGTGCCTCCGATGCCCGGGGCCGAGCCCATGCCGGAACCGATGTTGCCCGAGCCGCCGCCCTTGCCGGGCAAGGTGACGCACGTTCCGGTCAAAGCCACGGGTATATATGTCCAGGCCGGTGCCTTTTCCCGCGCCGACAACGCACACCGTTTGGAAAGTCAACTACGAGGGCTCGGTTCGCCGATCAAAGTCGTCGGCGCCGCGGTCAATGGGGTGCCGGTTTACCGCGTCCGGATCGGGCCGCTCTCCTCGGTCGATGAAGCGGATCAGATTTTGGGCCGCGTCGTCAGCGGGGGCGCCCCTGGAGCGCACATCGTCGTCGATTGATCGTTAGAAGTCGAAGCTCTACTGTTTGCGTTCGCGGGAGATATCGAGAATGAGCGGCTTCATGGCTGTGTCGCGTATCGGAGCCCTGCCTTTGGCGGTCGCCTTGCTGGTGGGCGCGTCGGCATGGACCTTCGGCAGCGGGGCGGAAAAGAAGCCGGGCCCGCACCCGAGGACCGGGACCCATGCGGTTCCGTCGCCGATTGGAAAGGGCGGTGCGCGCCAAGAGGCGGCCGCGCCGGCACAGACCGGACAGCCGGCCGTGTTCGATACCGCGGCCCGCAACGCCATCGTGGTCGATTTCGAAAGCGGACGGATTCTGCTCGACAAGAACGCCGACCAGCGCATGCCGACCGCGTCGATGAGCAAGATCATGACGGCGTATGTCGTCTATAGCGATATTCGCGACGGCAAGGTCAAACTCGACGATGAATTGCCGGTGAGTCAGGAAGCTTGGCGCACCGGTGGCTCAAAGATGTTCGTGCCCTATCCCGGCAAGGTGAAGGTCGAGGATCTGATTCGCGGAATGATCATCCAGTCCGGCAACGATGCCTGCGTCGTGCTGGCCGAGGGGTTGGCCGGGAGCACGCAGGCGTTCATCGAGCAGATGAACGACATGGCGAAAAAGCTGGGGCTGGACAACAGCCATTTCGCGAATGTCGATGGATTACCCGATCCGGAGCATTATATGTCGCCCCGCGATCTCGCGACCCTATCGCGACACCTGATCACCGACTTTCCGCAATTCTACCGTTATGAATCCGAGAAGGAATTCACCTATAACGGCATCAAGCAGGGGAACCGCAATCCGCTGCTCTATAAGGATCTCGGTGCCGACGGCATCAAGACCGGCCATACCGACGAGGCGGGCTACGGCCTCGTCGGCTCAGCGGTACGCAACGGCCGGCGCGTGATTTTCGTGATATCGGGCCTGCCCAGCATGAATGCGCGCGCCTCGGAAAGCGACCGCATCCTCGAATGGAGCTATCGCGAATTCGAGGATATCACCGTGGCGAAAGCCGGAGAGGCAATCGACGATGCGCCGGTCTGGCTGGGCGCGACGGCGACCGTGCCGGTGAGCGCGGCGCACGACGCGGTCGTGACCTTGGCGCGCGGCGCGCGCAAAGGGCTGAAGGTCACGGCATCCTATGACGGGCCGGCCAAAGCGCCCATAAAGGCGGGCGAGACCGTCGGCACCTTGACGGTCACGGTGCCCGCGCAGGACGCGATTACAGTCCCGCTGGTCGCCTTGAAACCGGTGGATCGCCTCGGCGCCGCCGGTCGGGTCGCGGCGAGCCTGGCGCAATATATTTTGGGCGCGCACAACTGACGCGCGGCCGTTTCATCACGCTCGAAGGCGGTGAAGGCGCCGGCAAGTCGACCCAGGCCAAGCTTCTGGTCGAAGCCCTCGCTCAGGCGGGGATATCGGCCATCGCGACACGTGAGCCGGGTGGCGCGCCGGGCGCGGAGGCCATCCGGGAATTGCTGGTGAGCGGCGCGCCAGAGCGCTGGGACGGACTGACGGAAACATTGCTGATCGTGGCGGCGCGGCGCGCCCATCTGGTGGAGACCATCCGGCCCGCGCTCGATCGGGTGCAGTGGGTCGTGTGCGACCGCTTCGCCGATTCGACGTTGGCTTATCAAGGCTACGGCAAGGATGTATCCCTCGAGACGTTGGCTGCGCTGCATCGCCTGATAGCGGGAGATTTCGCGCCCGACCTTACCTTGATCCTGGACCTACCGGTCGAGGACGGATTCAACCGAATCCAAAAGCGGCCGGGCGGGAAAAATCGCTTCGAGCGGATGGACCGCGCTTTCCACGAGAGGGTGCGCGGGGGTTTTCTCGATGTTGCCGCGCGGGAGCCGCGACGGTGCGTGGTCATCGATGCGCGTCAGGAACCCGCCGTCGTGGCCGCCGAAATCATGCGGACAATCGATACACATTTGCGGTCCAAAAGCGGACATCCGGCTGACGTTTGATCGTCATTGCCTGAATAAATCAGGTACATTCCGCGCCGTGACCGAGCCCTTCGACGACGACGAATTCGAGACCGGCGGCTCGACCGACGGGGCAGGGGACGCCGCAAGCCTGTTGCCGCGCGAGAATCCCATTCTCGTCGGGCAGGAAATGGCCGAGGCCACCCTGCTACAATCTTATAATTCCGGCCGCTTGGCGCATGCCTGGCTGTTGACCGGTCCGCGCGGTATCGGCAAGGCGACGCTCGCCTTCCGCTTCGCACGCTTCCTCTTCGCCCGCGCCGCCGAGGCGCCCGGGCTGTTCGGCGCGCCGCCGCTGAGCCTCGCGGTCGATCCCAGCCATCCGGCTTTTCGCCGCGTCGCGGCCGGCGGGCACGCCGATCTTGTTGTCGTCGAAAGAGGTTACGATCCGAAGCGGAAGCGGCGCCGCGGCGAGATCGTGGTCGAGGATGTCCGCGCGCTGATCGATTTCCTCCATCTCACACCGGCCGAAGGTGGCTGGCGTATTGTCATCGTCGATGGTGCCGATGAGATGAATCGCAACGCTGCCAATGCGTTGCTGAAGATTCTGGAAGAACCGTCGCAACATGCGCTCCTATTGATCACGGCGACCAGTGCCGGACGGCTGCCGCCAACCATCCGCTCGCGGTGCAGGCCGTTGCGGCTCGGTCTGCTTTCCGAGACGCAAATTGCTGATTTGTTGCGAAAATCCGGCGTTTCGCTCGCGCCTGACGCGATGCGGGCCGTGGTTCGTCTGGCCGAAGGAAGCATAGGTCGCGCACTCGACCTGGCGGGGGCGAACACCGCCAATCTCTATGGCGATCTGAACACCCTCCTATCGTCGTTGCCGGCCTATGACATCGAAACCCTGCATCGGTTCGCGGACCGCTGCGCGCGTAGCGATGGCGAGGATTCCTTTCGCCTGGTCGCGGAATTGCTGCCGGGCTGGATCGCCCGCATGGTGGCGAGAGCCGCCGGCACCGACGGCATCGGCGCCGTCATCGCGGGCGAGGGCGATGCGATGGCGCGGCTTGCCTCGCGGCGCGGCCTTGATCGCTGGGTGGAGGTGTGGGAAAAACTCAACCGCCTCTTCGCCCTGGCGGATGGCGTCAATCTCGACCGCAAGCAGGTCGTTCTCAGTGCCTTCTTCGAATTGGAGCAGGCTTCGCGCTAGCCCCTGAACCTGTCGAGGAGAGACATGGGCGAAAATTTCTACGTCACCACGCCCATCTATTACGTCAACGATTCGCCGCATCTCGGCCATGCCTACACCACGGTCGCCTGCGATGCGCTAGTACGGTTCCGGCGCTTGGACGGACAGAAGGTGTTGTTCGTCACGGGCACCGACGAGCACGGCCAGAAGGTCGAGAACTCGGCCCGCGCCGCCGGGATGGACCCGCAGGCGTTCTGCGACCGGGTCTCGCGGACCTTCCGCGCGATGAACGCGCTTGTCGGCATCGACGAGCATCGTTTCGTCCGCACCACCGAGGACCGGCACATTCGATGCGCCACCGAGTTGTGGCGGCGGATCGACGCGCATGGCGACATCTATCTCGGCAAATACGGCTATTGGTATTCGGTGCGCGATGAAGCTCCTTACGACGAGAGCGAACTAATCGATGGCAAGGCCCCCACCGGCGCCGAGGTCGAATGGGTGGAGGAGGAGAATTATTTCTTCCGGCTTTCGGCCTGGCAGGACCGGCTCATGGAATTCTACGATGCGAATCCCGATTTCATCGGACCCGCCGCGCGCCGAAACGAGGTGATGAGCTTCGTGAAGAGCGGTCTCCGGGATCTCTCGATTTCACGTACGAGCTTCACCTGGGGCATTCCGGTTCCGAACGATTCCAAGCACATTATGTATGTCTGGTTCGAGGCGCTGTCGGTCTATCTCACCGGGGTAGGCTTTCCCGATACCGACGGCGCGGACTACCGCGATTTCTGGCCGTGCGATCTCCACATGGTCGGCAAGGACATCATCCGCTTCCACTGCGTTTATTGGCCGGCGATGCTGCTCGCCGCCGGCGTGCCGGTGACGGAGCGTGTCTTCGGTCACGGCTGGTGGACGGTCGAGGGCCGGAAAATGTCGAAGTCGCTTGGCAACTTCATCACGCCGAAGGCGCTGATCGACAAATACGGCCTCGATCCCGTGCGTTACTTCATGCTGCGCGAATTGCCGTTCGGGAGCGACGGCGATTTCTCGCATCGCGCGATGGTCAATCGCATCAACGGCGATCTCGCGAACGATCTCGGCAATCTGGCGCAGCGCGTCCTATCGATGATCCAGCGCTATTGCGAGGGCAGGGTGCCCGCGCCGGGCACGATCGCGCCACCCGACGACGCCCTCATGGCGGTGGCGCACGCCCTTCACGGCAAACTTCGTCAAGAGATTGGGGAACTCGCATTCCATCGCGCGCTCGAAATTCTGTGGCAGGCGGTGGGCGACGCCAACCGCTATGTCGACGAACAGGCGCCGTGGGCGCTGAACAAGAGCGACCCGTCGCGCCGCGACACCGTCCTGTACATGCTCGCCGAGACCATCCGCCATCTCGCGATTCTGATTCAGCCGGTGATGCCCGGTTCGGCCGGGCGGCTTCTGGATCAACTCGCGGTGCCGGCACATGCGCGCGATTTCAAGGCGCTCGCGGCGCATCCGCTCGCGGCCGGCACGCCGCTGCCCAAACCCGAGGGCGTGTTTCCGCGCTACGTGGAGGAAGGGACGTAACAGCGGACGACCGAGACGCCGCGATCCCGCATCTTTGGCGCGCGACGGGCCGATGTTTTCACCCTAGAATGGCGAATCGAGGAAATTCGAATTCAGGGGGAGTCATGTCCGCTTTGGCTTTGGCCCGCGCTTGCGGCCGTGTCGTGGCGTTGTCCGTCTCGGCACTTGCATTGACGGCTACCTCGGCTTTGGCCGAGAATCTGACCTTGCCCGCGAGCGGCACCATTTCGGATACCGGCATCGCGCTCCGCGTGACCAATCACGGGTCCGGTATCGGCGCGACGGCGATAGCCGGGATCGGCACCGGAACGAACGGTCGCGGCGTCGTCGCCGAGGCGACCGGGCTGAACGGCATCGCGATCTACGGCGTCAATTCCCGCACTGGCAACGCCGGGCGCTTCGTGCTCGATGGCGCCAATTCATCGGCGGCAAGCGCCGCCGTCGTCGGAATCGATTCCGGCGGCAGCGCCGCCAACTACGGCGATTTCGGCAACGCCGGTATGTTCGAGATAACCAATCCGCTGAATTCCTCGGCCGCTTTGTATGCAAGCAGCAATAGCGTCGGTCCCGCATTCCAGGCGGTCAATTCCGGATTCGGATATGCGGGCGAGTTCGAGCTGACCGAGGGGACCACCGAGGCCGCCGCGATCTATGGTTCGGTTACCGGCGCCAACGGCAACGCCGGTGTGTTCATGAGCAACAGCCTCCAGAACACAGCGCCTGCGGTTTATGCCTCGACATACGGGAGCAGCGGCATCGGCATCAAGGGTAATGCCAACAATGGAACCGGTGTTTATGGAAGCGGCGGCCTTTATGGCGTCTACGGAACCAGCGTCGCCGACACCGCCGTCTATGGCACCAGTACTACCGGCCTCGGAGGGGATTTCATCTCCGGGAGCGTGGAGTGCTATTTGTCGCTGAACACCGGTCCGATGTGGACCTGCTCTAGCGACCGCAACATCAAGGAGGATTTTCATGCGGTGGACGCCAAGGAGATGCTCCAACGTCTCGTCCAAATGCCGCTGTTCAGTTACCGCTTGAAGCAACAGAGCGACCCGGGCGTGCGCTCGCTGGGCCCAGTGGCGCAGGATTTCAAATTGGCTTTCGGTCTCGGCGCCGACGACACGCACATCAATGCCGGCAACGAAATGGGCGTAGCGCTCGCCGCTATCCAAGGCCTCTATGCCGAGCTTAGGGATCGTGACGCCAAAATAGCGGCCCAGGACCTGAAGATTGCGGCCTTGGAGCAAAGGCTGGCGCAGGCCGAACACGCCGCAATGAAATCGGCGGCGAACGAGGACCGATTGGCGCGCCTCGAAAAGGCGATGGCGTCGTCCGATCGCCAGGCTGGTGACTGGGACGCCCATCGACAAGCCACGCAATGAATTCGCCGCGCAAATGGTCATAGGCCCTTAGTCAAGTTGTCGCCATCAGCGCGTCGGAACCGGTTAGTCGGAATTGTTCAGCGGGTGCATGTCCGATTCCGCGTTTCCGACATCTGCTTTTAATATGTCTTGTCAACGACGCAAACGAATAGCGCCGGCGAGAGGGTAGGGAGGATTCCATGAGGGTGCATCACGGCGCGCATTCCGCGGCTAAGCTTGGACCGGCTGCAAAGGGCCAAAAATGGTCGGTCGTCCTAGGTGTGGGTGTAGCGGTGCTTCTTGCCGCGCCGGCCGTGCATGCCCAATCAACGGATCGGTTCATCGTCGCCACCGGGGCTGAGCCGGACACGCTCGATCTGACGGCGAGCATTTTTCCACCGGTTGCCTATGTCGTCATGCGCAATGTCGAGGAAGCGCTGTGGGACTATAACGACGACGGCTCCGTTCGTCAGACCGTCGCGACCTGGGACCGCAGCCCCAACGGCAAGTCGGTCACCTTCCACATCAGGCCCGGCATCAAATTCCATTCGGGCGACGAACTGACCGCGGAGGATGTTGTCTTCGGCCAGGAACGCCTGATGGCCAAGACGCCGTCCTTCATCCGCCATGGCCGGCTGGTCGATCACATCGAGGCGCTCGATAAATACACCGCGCGCATCGTTTTCAAGCAGCCCGACGTCACCTATTTCGAGGGCGTCAGCCTGTTTCCGGCGTCGAAGGCCTATCACGACCGCGTCGGCGAGCAGGAATTCGTCGCCGATCACGTCGGCATTGGCCCTTATGAATTCGTCGAGCGCAGACCCGCGCAATACATCGATCTCAAGGCCTTCGACGGTTATTACGGCGCGAAACCGCCGATCCAATCGGTGCGCTTCGAGATCGTGACCGACGCCGAGGTGCGGGTCGCCAAGCTTCGGGCAGGCGAGGCGGACATGATCATGGATACGCCCTTCCCGCAGGTCGCCAGCTTGGCCAGCGCCGGCTTCAGGATCGTCAAATTGCCGGCGAACCCGACCGTCAGCATCGAGTTCGATCTCTTGAATCCCAAGACGCCGTGGGCGGACCGCCGCGTGCGCGAGGCGATCGCGCATGCGATCGACGGCGACGCCATCACCAAGGGTCTGTTCGGCGGCGTGCCGGAACGCCATCCTCGTCTGGCGCCCGGCGAGACCGGCTTCGATCCGAGTCTCAAGAACTACAGCTACGATCCGGCGTTGGCGAAAAAACTGCTGGCCGAAGCGGGCTATCCGAACGGCTTCAAATTGCCGCTCTATAGCGCGGGCGGGAGTTTCTACGGCTTTCCGGAGACCACCGAAGCCGTAATTCTCTATCTCAAAGCCGTCGGTATCGAGGTCGACATGAAGACCATCGAGGGCTCCAACGGCTTTGCGTTCATCCGCAAGGTGCAGAACGATCCTACATTTGAATTGGTGTCGATTTCGGGCATGCCGGTCGCGAATTCCGGGCTGCCGTCGCTCGAGGCGCTCTATCTGTCCTATTATTCGAAATCGCCCTACGTGCTCTACCACTACCCCGAGATCGACGATGGCGTCATCCAGGCGCAGGCGGAACTCGACGACCAAAAGCGCGCCGAGATGGTTCGGAAGATGGAGGACTTTCTCTACGACCAGGTCGCGTCGATCTCGCTGTGGGACGGCATGTCGGTCTTCGCCATGAAGCCCTCGGTGCATTACACGCCGCTGGCGCACCGCATGCCGTTCCTCACCCTGCGCAACGTCACCGCGGCGCCATAGAGGATCGCATCTTTCTCTCCCTGCGCAGGAGAATTTGGGTAAGCTTCGCCGATGCTCGTCGACAGCCATTGCCATCTCGATTTCGCCAAGGCGGAGGAGCGTGCCGGGATCGTCGCGCGCGCCAGAGGGGCAGGGGTGGCGACCCTGCTCACGATCGGCACGAAGGCGGAAGAATTGCCGGAAGTCGTCGCGATCGCGGAAACCGACCCGGACATCTGGTGCTCGGTCGGAATCCATCCGCACGAGGCGCAGGACACTCCCGATGCGGCGATCGGCCAACTCGCGGAGATGACGCGCTTGCCGAAAGTTGTCGGCATCGGCGAGACCGGACTCGATTTCTATTACGATCACAGTCCGCGCGAGCGCCAGGCCGAAATGTTCCGCGCCCAGTGCCGCGTGGCCCGCGAAGCGAATCTGCCGCTGATCGTCCACAGCCGAAACGCCGACACCGAGACTGGCGATGTCCTGGCCGGCGAGGAGATGTCGTCGGGCGTCATTCATTGCTTTTCCAGCGGGCGGGCACTGGCCGAGCGGGCCCTCGCGCTGGGTTTTTACATTTCGATTGCCGGCATCGTCACCTTCAAGAACGCGGACGAGCTTCGCGCCGTCGTCCGCGATGTGCCGCTCGACCGGTTGCTGTTGGAGACCGATGCGCCGTATCTCGCGCCGGTACCGATGCGCGGCAAGACCAACGAGCCATCCTTCATCGTCCACACCGCAGCCCGTATCGCCGAGCTGAAGGGCGTTGCGGCCGGCGAATTGGCGCGCATCACCAGCGACAATTTTTTCCGCCTGTTCGCCAAGGCCAAGCGTCCGGCGGCGCGGCCCGTTTCCGCAGCGTGAAGGTCACCATTCTGGGCTGCGGCCCATCCTGGGGCGTGCCCAAGATCGGCGGCGGCTGGGGCGCCTGCGATCCCGGCAATCCGCGCAACCGGCGTCGGCGCGCGGGCATTGTGGTCGAGGAGGCTGGTGTGGCCATCCTGATCGACACGCCTCCGGATCTACGCGAGGCGCTGCTGGCCTGCGACATCCGGCGCATCGACGCCGTGGTCTTTACCCACGCTCATGCCGATCATCTGCACGGCATCGACGATCTGCGGACCTTGAGCGCAATTCTGGGCGGCCCGATTCCCGCTTTTGCCGACGATGCCTGTTTCGCTACCATCCGCGCGCGCTTCCCTTATACCGTGGATGGCGTGCGGGGGCCCGGCGGCGGCTGGAATTATCCGCCGATCCTCGAAATGCATCCGGGTATTGGGACGTTCATTGCGGCCGGCCTGAACGTGTCGAGCTTCGTACAGACCCACGGCCGCACGTCGTCGCTCGGCGTGCGGATCGGTCCGATGGCGTATTCGACCGACGTAAAATCGCTCGATGACGCCGCCTTCGCGGCGCTGGCGGGCATTGAACTCTGGGTCGTCGATTGCGGCTCGCGCCAACCGCTTCCGACGCATTCCCATCTGGCGCAGACCCTCGGCTGGATCGACCGTGTGCGGCCTCGGCGCGCGGTCCTGACGCACATGACCGAAGATTTGGATTACGAGACCCTGAAAAGGGAATTGCCGCCAGGCGTCGAGCCGGCCTATGACGGCATGGTCATCGAGCTCTGATTCACGGCCCAGACTAATAAAGAAAGCCTCAGATGCCTGCCGGTGGTGGACGCGGCATGGGGGCATAGGCGATATGGATTTCCAAATCCGGTCGCTCAGTTACGAACGCGAAGGGCCGCATCGTTGCGGCCCTTCCTTTTGTCCGCCTTCCACCGACGGCACGACTCGTCCCGCGCGGCTCAGCGCAGATAATAAACGTCGAACGTGATCGGTGTCGGCAGGTCGTTCCGGGCCGCGCCAATCACGACGCGCAGGAACGCGGCGTCCGAGGGCGTCGTGTATTGAAAGGGAAAGGTCGCGAAGGTCCTGACCGAATTCTCCTGGTAATAAGCGAAGCTGTTCTCCTGTTTGACCGTGGAAGGCTTACCCGAGGTGTCGAAATATTCGAACGTGACGAACACCTGCGGTCGCGTGGCGGGATCGCCGTGCGGGTTGGGGTCACCCGTCCAGGTGAAGCGGAGATTGGCGGTCGTGGTGTAAAGCCTATTGGGCGAGACCTGAATCGCCTTGCTTGTCGCGGTCACCGGCGCCTTCCCCGCCGCGCCAGTCACAAGATGCAGGTCGTAGCTTCCCGCCGCGGGCACTTGCGGTCCATTCGAATGAGCCGAAATGTCGTATCGGATGGCTGTTCCGGCGCCAGCGACAGTCCAATCGGTTGGCGCCTTACCAGTCTCGCCCACCGCGAAACCGCCATTCGGAATCGCGGTGAGATGGAAGCCCCCGAGATCGAGGATCTCGCGCTGCGGCGGATAATAGACATAGTTCTTGCCGCGTCTCTTGACCGGTTGCGCTATCGTCGGATCGCTCTCCTCGCTTGTCTCGTAATCCGTCCAGCGCCAGAAATCTGCACCACCTGTGCCATATTTCTGCATGAAGAATCCGAGGCTCGCGAACGCGTATTGCGCCGCCCAATGCTGGGGATCGCCGGTGCCGCCCTCAGTGATGACGAGCTGTTTGGGCGAAGCGGGCGCTACCATGGTCTCGACGTTACCAAAGGTCTGGTCCGCCCACTCATGCGGGCCGACGTCGTTGCAGGTGGGCAGGTTCGGCGGGAAGCATTTGCGGTGTTCGTAGAATGAGAGAGCATAGCTGCGCTTCGCGGCCGGGATGTTCACGCTATCGAAGACGGCCTTTAGCACGCCAATCGGCTTCCACAGATGGTGGTCGGTGGTTTTCCACCCCCCGGCCGGCATGCTGTCGGTCAAGAAGTCGCCGACGATCGCCTCGCTGGAGAGCTGTTCCGGCGGCATGCCGAATGACATCGCGTAGGGAATGACCCATTCGAGGTAACGCGCGGCGTATGAAGACGGCCCGTCCCAGAGCGGCGCCTCAGCCTCCTGGCCGCACGCGTTCGGAATGTTGCTGCCGTTGATCGCGACAATT
>Ga0182024_10010706_pt1 | contig 18640 bp, 19 predicted proteins | sample P32metaG_FD_120480 | JGI IMG/M metagenome (GOLD analysis project Ga0182024, IMG submission 120480) | Permafrost microbial communities from Stordalen Mire, Sweden - P3-2 metaG (Illumina Assembly) | ecosystem: Environmental > Terrestrial > Soil > Wetlands > Permafrost | place: Sweden: Stordalen... | reverse complement strand
GGGGGAGCAATGCGCTGGGCGGCATGCAAGGCGCGCTGCAGTCAGCGGGGTTGCAGAGCACGCAGTTCCAGAGCGAAGATGCGCTCTTCAGCCAGCTTCAAGGACTCTCCAACGGCTCGGTCGGCCAAATGCAGGCGCTGCAGGTCGGTAACATGATTAGCATCCAGGAGGTGCAACAGCTTGAAAAGCTGCGCCAACTGCAGATGGCGCAGCTCCAAGGTGAGTTCGACTACCTTGCGACGCAGCAGCAGAACGATCTGGTGAAGTTCGCGACGCTGCGCGCGTGGCTGGACAGCCAGCAAAACTACAAGTCCAGCGAGTAGCGTTGTAATGCGACGGATCACGAGAGCAGTATCACTGCTCTTTTTTCTTGCGCTCCTGCCGACGGCAGCGCTTGCGGACTCGCAGGCGGTCTGCGTACCGGGCGCGGGCCAGGGCGGCATCCTCACGGGCCTGGCGCATCAGTTCAGCACCACGACCCAACCTTGGATGACGACCGCCCTGCACTACGCACAAGGCCTGTTCTTTGCACTGGTCGCGATCGAAATCGCGTGGTCGGCGATCACGTACGTCTTGCAGAAGGACAGTCTGCCGGACTTCGTCGCTTCGCTGCTGCTCAAGATCCTGGGCGTCGGGTTCTTCTTTATCGTGTTGCAGCCGCAGTACGGACCAGTCTGGATCGGTGACATTATCTCCAGCTTCAGCCAAGCCGGCAGCGCGATTAGCGGACAGGTGCAGTTGACGCCCAGCGATCCGAGCTCGGTCTTCAACTGCGGCACGGACATCGCCAACGCGATGCTCGAGAGCGCCTCGGAAAATCAGGGCATGACGCTTGGCAATCTCTTGCCTACGATCGAGATCGTTCTTACCTCGATGATCTGCGCGCTCGGCGTCGTGCTAGCCTTTGCGATCATCGCGGGTCAGCTGCTCATCACGCTGATCGAGTCGTATATCGTCATCGGTGCTGGGGTCTTCATGCTCGGTTTTACCGGCAGCCGCTGGACGTTGGTGTTCGGGGAGAAGTACATCGGCTACGCGGTCAGTATCGGCATCAAGCTTTTCATGCTGGAGCTGATCGTTGGCCTGGGATTCGACCTCGGACAGCAGTGGGGATCGCTGTTCGCTAACGGTATCGCACCGCCCGAGACCTACATCGAGGTCGTGGGCGCGGCGCTGGTCTTCGGCTTTCTCGCCTGGCAGATTCCCAGTCTGGCAGCTTCGCTCATGAACGGCGCGCCGCGTATGACCCTGGGTAGCTTCGTGAGCACCGCCGGCGCCGTTGCGGTCGGCGGGGTGATCGTCGGCAGCGGTGTCGGCGCACTGGCCGCTGGTGCGAGCACGCTTGCTGGCGGCAGCTCTGAAACCGTTCGTGCGGCCGGCGACGTCGGCGATGTCGAGAACGCGCGCCTTCTCGATACCGGCGGCCCCGGCAACGGACGTTCCGGGTACGTCGGAAGCACGTACGATCCCGACGCGTACGCGCGTGATTCGGACGCGTTTGCGAGTAGCGCGACCTCGGACCGCGGCGACGAAATCGCGGACGCCGCTGACGCGGTAAGCGAATCCGACGATTCGACTGAGTCCGAGGTCACGGAAGAAGAAGTCGCCGCAACGCGCGCGAGCGACGCGACGGTTGCCGCCGACGACGCTCGCGAGGTTACCCAAGCCGAAGAGAGTGACGTGCGCAGCGATCCAACCAACGCTCCGCGCGGCATCAATCCGATGCTCTTTCGACAGCCGCCCGTGCCCGACGACTCGGCCGACGGCAACGTCGAAATCCGCTTCAAACATCCTGAATGAGTGAGTGAACGTTATGAAAACAGCCGAACACGCCGGCGCAGATGCGGCGGCGCTGGAAACCCCCTATCTCTCGGCCCGTCGCGAGTGGAACGAACGCTACGGCGACTACATCGCACGCGCACGCTCGTGGCGATGGGCCGCCTTTGGAGCAATCGCCGTGGCGCTCGCGCTGGCGATCGGCGTGGTCTGGCAAGGCGCGCAAAGCAAAGTCGTGCCGTACGTCGTCGAGGTAGACAAGCTCGGCGACGCCGTCGCAGTCGCGCGCGCCGACCGTGCTGTACCCGCGGATGTCCGCGTGATCAAGGCGCAACTCGCGGCCTGGATCGTCGACACGCGCTCGGTCAGCTCCGATCCGCTCGCGCAGAAGGCCGCACTCTCACGATCGTATGCCATGACCGCGGCCACGGCGACGCTCTTTCTCAACGACTACTACCGGCAGCATTCGCCCTTCAGCCAAAACCGCACCGTTGCGGTCAGCGTTGACGCGGTGCTGCCGATCAGTAACCAAACCTACCAAATCCAATGGAGCGAAGACGGGCGCGACCTGCAAGGCCGCGCGCTCGCCACGGCGCACTGGCTTGCCAGCGTCACGGTCGCCTTCGATCCGCCAACTGATGAACGCGGCGTTCTGAGCAATCCGCTCGGGCTGTACGTCACCGGCATTAGCTGGACCCAACATTTGTAACCCTTTCATCGCTTTTTGTGAGGAATGACCAATGCTGCGACAGATCAGACTCTTCGCTCTTCTTACCTGTGCGCTCGTCCCGGCGGTTGCCCATGCCGGGCCGATCGCTGGACCCGACGGGGTGCTGCGCTATCCGTTTGGGGAGCGCACGCCGCCGACGTTGCGCTGCAAGCCGCTCTTCGTCTGTGACCTCGTGCTCGAACCGGGCGAGACGATCGTCAACGTCGCCGTCGGCGACTCGGTGCGCTGGCTTATCGCGCCGGCATCGAGCGGCGGCGGCGATGGGGCCACGCCGCACGTGCTCGTCAAGCCGACCGAAGCCGGGCTGCGCACGAACCTCATCGTTACGACGAACCGCCGGACGTACTACCTAACGCTCGTGTCAAGTTACAATTTCCCGATGCCGCGGATCGGCTTTCTCTATCCGCAAGATCCGCAGCAGGCCTTTGCCACTGCCGCTGTCGGGCGCGGGGTACGCGTAGACGCGCCGCTGCCTGACACGGCGATCGACAAGCTCGATTTCAACTACCGCATGAGCGGCGACCATGACTTGCAGCCGGTGCGCGTCTTCAACGACGGCACGCATACATATCTGCAGATGGCGCCGGGCGTGCGCGAAGTTCCGGTGCTCTTCGCGATTGGCAGCGATGGCAGCGATGCGCTCGTGAACTACCGCTTCACGGGTCTCTACTACGTCGTCGATGGCGTGCCGGCGGGCATGGCGCTCGTCGAGGGCAGCGGCAAGCACCAGCGCCGGGCGCTCGTGACGCGCGGGAGCTAAATCATGGATCCAAAACACCCAAGTTCACCGGTCGAGTTGGTCGAGCGCGCCTGGCGCGGCCCAGTTCTCGGGGTCATCAAGATCAGCGCGAAAGCCGGGTTCATTGCAGCGCTGCTGCTCGCTGGACTCGTCGGACTGATCGTCTACGGCATCTCGACGGCGGGGCATCGTCGTGCCGCCAATTCCAACACCGCAGGGAACCTGACGAAAGCCTCCGAGCAGCAAACGCCGTGGTGGAACGCAATTCCTGATGCCCAGCCCTCAGTGCTGCGGCTTCCCGCCCTTCCGGCCCCCGCACAGGTTCCGCCGCTGCTCAAACAGGCTGAGAACTCCGTACACGTGCCGGCACTCGCGCCAATTTCCGCGACGCAGATGCAAGCACAGCAACTGGCGCACGAGCGGGAAGAGCGCCGTCGGGCGCTACTCGATGCGGCACAAGCGGCGCCGGTCATGGTACGGCTCAACGAGAACGGAACGCCGGAGCTTGTCGGTGGGGCACAGCCGGCGCCCGGTTCTCCGCCCCTGCCGACTTCTGCCTCCGGGACCGCGGGAAATGCATCGCAACGAGCGTCTGAAAGCGGAGACGAGCGCGGTGCCTTTCTGACCTCCGCCGCAAGCGCTTCGCACGACCGAATCTTCGAGGCACGCCAAGACGATCCGTCGCCGTATGAGCTCCATGCCGGTGACGTTATTCCGGCGGTTCTGCTCACCGGGATCAACGCTGATCTACCCGGCACGATTGTCGCGCAAGTGCGCAACGACGTCTTCGACAGCGTGACCGGACGCTATCTCCTTATTCCGCGCGGCACGAGACTCGTCGGCACCTACGATAACCGGATTGTACAGGGCCAGCGTCGCCTTCTTGTTGCGTGGACAAGGCTGCTCTATCCCGACGGCTCGAGCGTCGACCTCCTCGGCATGCCTGGGACCGACGAGGCCGGGTACGCCGGTTTTGGCGCCAACGTCGACGAGCACCTCAATAAAGTATTCACGTCCGCACTGCTGCTCAGCATCATCGGCGCGGGAGCCCAGTTGAGTCAGCCACAGCAGTCATCGAGCCTGTACGCGGCGCCGAGCGTTGGGCAAACGATTGCCGGCGCCGTCGGACAGCAGATCGGCAACACGAGCATTCAGCTCACGCAACGGCAATTGGAAATCCCGCCGACCCTTGAAGTGCCGCCTGGGTATCTCTTCAACGTGCTTGTCGATCGGGATATCGTGTTGACCGCATCCTACGGCGAGGCAGGTGGACGATGACACTCCACGTGCTTGCGCTGGCGGCGCTCATTCGGCACTGCGCCTCGACCGTCGCGCCATCAACCATGGCGGCGATCGTACAAGTGGAAAGCGGAGGCGATCCGCTCGCGATCGGCGACAATACGACAAGGCGTTCGTATTACCCGCGCGACCGCGCGACTGCGGAACGTCTGGCGCGCCGGCTGCTGAACGCTGGACACTTGCTTGACATCGGGATCGCTCAAATCGACAGCATGAACTTCGCCGGTTTTGGCGTGACCGCTCGCCCGATATTCGATCCGTGTACTAATCTGAGCGTAGGTGCGAGGATCCTTAGCGGCGACTACGCCTTCGCTGCCCGCCGATATGGTGATGGTCAGGTCGCGTTGCGGCATGCCATCGGCATGTACAACACAGGGCGCCTAAATGCTGGAGCGCGCTACATTGCGCGCGTGGTCGCCGCCGCGGAAATTCGTGACGATGACACTCGGAGCTCGCGCGTCGTTGCGAAGCGCGAGGCGCTACATTCACCGCTCCTCCTGCGCGTGCCGATCACGCGGCACGAAGTACGCGGCACGCATCGCAAACGAGTCACACCGGCGCGCGCGCCGATTCTGGTGCCGAATGTCTCGCACGTCGTCGTTTTCTGAACTGCATGGGCCAGCCCGTTCTTACGGCGATCCTCGCGTTCGCAATCGCGGCTTTCCTTACCGCTGCTGTGGCGATCGGCACGCCCGCAAATGCCTACATCGTCAGAGCGATCAAACTCACTGCGATCGGCGTGTTCATTGCCGTTGCTACCGTCGCGATTACGCAGGCGTGCTTGCGGATCAACTTCACTGCCAGCATGCCGATCGGACTCTACTTGCTCATGCCACTGCCATCCAGCGGCGTGAAGCGCGGTATGCTGGTCGCCGCCTGTGCTCCCGCCCGCGCAGCACGCGTCGGCCGTCGGCGTGGCTATCTCGCCGCCGGGCCCTGCCCCGAGCACACGGAGCTGCTGCTGAAATACGTCGAGGCGGTCACCGGCGATGAAGTTGAGATCACGCCCGGAGGAGGGTTCGTCAACGGCTGGCGGCTGCCAAGCAGCCGATCCGCTCGACGTGATCGCGCTGGCCGGCGGTTAGTGTCTTGGCCGACGGGCGCCTATCGATTGGCTGCGGGCCAGGTGTGGCTTTACGCTCCGAACGACCGAAGCTGGGATTCCCGTTACTGGGGACCAGCCTTGCAAAGGAATATAGCGGCCGAAGCGATCCCGCTTTTCGTGCTTCGGGGGGCGGTTCCATAACCGGCCGAGCTGTCTGACGCATGGCTTTCAGATAAGGTGAAGCCGCCGACACGGGCTGATTGGAGTTGACCCGGTTTCGTGGAGAGGTAGTTTTGGACATCAAGCGGCCTGACTCATTCGCCGCTCGTAGTTGTTGGGTGAGAGATAACCCAGTGCCGAATGCCGGCGGTGCGGGTTATACCAGCCTTCGATGAAGTCGAAGACCGCCGGTGCGGCTTCACGTTGGGTCTTGAAACAGTGGAACGCCAGCAGCCCGCATTCGATCGTAGCGTTGAAGCTCTCGCACATCGCGTTATCGTAGCAGTCGCCGACGGACCCCATCGACGGCCGGACGTTGGCCTGACCGCCTCGTTTTCGAACGCGATCGACGTGTATTGGCAACCCTGATCAGAGTGGTGGATGACGCCCTTCGGTCTGCGCCGGAAGATCGCCATGTCGAGCGCTTCAAGGACGAGCTCGGTGCGCAGATGATTCGCCATGGCCCATCCCACGACACGACGGCTGAAGACATCCAGAGCGATGGCGAGGTACAAGAATCCGGCCCGTGTTTGGACGGCGCAAACCGGTGGTTTCGGGACGGCAACCTTCAACGAGATCGGCCCGGCTAACACAACCTCGGCTGCGGCCAATCGCGGAGTTGTGGTGCATCTCACGTGCGATCCGGCAGCGCCGGTGCCGCTCTCAAGCTTGACGGGGACTTGGCGCACGCTGACCGCCCCCGGCGTTTCCAAGCCGCCACGGAACTTACTACGCGCGTGAAGTTGGAAGTTGTCTTGGGTAGTGCATTCGAACCCCCACTTGTGGCCGCCGTCTTGCATCCATGGCCACATCCCGTCCGCGGTTCCAGCAATGGAGGGCAGCGAAGGCCCTCATCTCTTCAAGGACACTTCCATCTCAAAGAACGCTTCCATCTCAAAGAACGCTTCCATCTCAAAGGACGCTTCCATCGCGTTGTCTTCTTGGGTTCAGCTCCGGCCATGGCCTGACCGAGCGGTTCCCTTTCGGAGGAGCCTAGCTATAACTGGCCAACCCCGAGAGCACCGAACGGGACGTGGAGGGCTCCAGCATGACCCAGAGGCCGGCCAGGCATACCGAGGGGAGCCGATGTCCTCTTTGTACGTTTCTGCCCCCTTTTGCGCTTGCCGATCTTGCGAAGGCGACCGACAATGACGCATGCCGGAGTGCGGCCATCGACACTTTAAGCGTCACGTCGCATTTCAAGACCCAGCGGGCGTTATTTTCCCAGACGTTATTTTCCCAGCAGAAGACGCTCGTCGCTGCGGCCGCGCCGACCTACGCCGTGGCTATCTACAATGCCGGCGATCAAGAGCAGACACCCGGGACCTTGATCGCCAAGGATGCCCAGCCGGCCGGTGATCCGGCCGCGATCGAAGCGTATCAATCGGTCGAAGTCGTGCGCAAATTCTATGAGCAGGTCTTCGGTCGCAATTCGCTCGATGGCTCGGGTTTGTCCATCGATTCGAGCGTTCACTACGGTACGAGTTACTCCAACGCGATGTGGACCGGCCAGCAGATGATCTACGGCGATGGCGACGGAACCTTCTACAATCGGTTTACGGTCGATCTCGATGTCATAGGACACGAATTGACGCACGGTGTCGTGCAATACAGCTGCAATCTCGTCTATGCGAGTCAGCCAGGCGCTCTCAACGAGCATCTCGCCGATGTGTTCGGGACCGTGGTCAAACAATGGAACCTCAAGCAGTCTACGACCGATCCCGCGACGACGTGGTTGATCGGCGAGCACATCTTCCTGCAGCAGCCCAACGCGGTACGATCGATGAAGGCCCCCGGTCAGGCCTATCGGCTCAAGGTCGCGTCGAATCCGGATCAATACGTCACCGACCAACAGGTGGCGAGCATGGCCGATCTCTATACGGGCGCCCAAGATTTCGGGGGCGTGCATACGAATTCAGGCATTCCGAATCACGCGTTCTATCTCGCCTCGGTCGCCATCGGCGGCAACTCATGGGAGGCCCTCGGAAAGGTCTGGTTCAACGTGATGACGGGCGGCAAGCTCTCCGCGCAGGCCGCGTTCGCGCAATTTGCGGCGCTGACCGTCAGCCAGGCCCAGGACGATCTCGGTGCAGCTGCTTCGCAGGCCGTGGAGAAGGCTTGGCAGACCGTAGGTGTCCTGCCGTGAACGAGGGAAACGAGGGGAGTCATGCGATTGCGGATTACGCGTTCCGGCGGCTTCGTCAACGCGCCGACGAGCGTGGAGATCGACACGGCGACGGCGTCTCCGGCACTTGCGGAGCAGTCGCAGGCATTGCTGAAGGCGCTCGATACAGCGCATCCAGATCCTACGGCACAGATACCCGACGCGTACGCCTACACGATATCCCTCCCGGACCTCGATACGCAGAATGAGACGTTCGTGCCACCGCGGACCGACGCGGAGCAGTTGGCGAGTTCGCTCTACAACACGCTTTCGTCGAAGGCTTAGCGTACCGCCAACTTCATCGGGCGCACGCTGACCGGGAGGGCGCATTGTGCCGATACTGACCGCGCTCGTTCCGCGCATGACCGCGATGCAGAAGACCGCGGTCGTCACTCTCGCGGCGCAGGTTTCGCTGCGCAAGAGCGTCTACGATCTGACCGGCGCCGAAGTCAACAACCTCCGCAAGGCGATCGCCGCGCTCGCAGCCATCAGCGATGATCGCGGATACCAGTACATCGCGGGCATCCATGGATACCCCCTGCCGGTCTACTGCCAACATGGTTCGCCGCTCTTCGCCGTTTGGCACCGACCGTATCTGCTCCTGATGGAGAAGGCGCTCCAAGCGGTCGTGCCAGGCGTCGCGCTGCCATACTGGGATTGGACGTCGGAACAGGCGCGCACCGAAGGCATTCCCAAGATGTACGCCGACGAGACCTACGTCGATTCGGACTCGAATGCAACGCTGCCCAATCCGCTCTTCTCGCAACCGATCTCGTTCACCGGAACCGAGTATCCGAAGACGACGCGCGATCCGGCGCCGCCGGCGCAGCTTGCCAACCTACTGGGCTTGGTCGACGTCGCGCAAAGAACCGCGGACTACGTCAACTATTCGCGGAATTTGGAGAACCCTCATAACGCCATCCACGGGTGGGCTGGTGGAACGATGGCCCTGGTGCCCTACGCGGCCTACGACCCGGTCTTCTGGGCGCACCATGCCAACGTCGATCGGCTCTTCGCCCAATGGCAGTCGCTGCATCCCGGCGTGACGCCGCCGCCGGACATCCTTGGCGCCGTCCTGCCGCCGTTCAACGTGACCGTATCGAGTATCTGGAATCTTGCGGGCCTTGGGTATGAATACGTGGCGTCCCCGATACCGACCATGGTCGGTCATGGTCTCTTGCCTGAGTCCATGACCGGCGTCGTAGCGACGTTCCCACTCGTTGGCGTCCGGCCGCGCTTCCTGCGCGGGGAACTGCATTTCCGCGGCGTCGCGCATCCGAGGGACTCGGTCGAGATCCGGGTATTTGCGAATGCCCCGAGCGTCGACGTGTCGACGCCGACGACGGGAAATGAACAGTACTGCGGCTCCCTCTTTCTCTTCGGGCACGGCATCTGCGGTGGTGACGAGGGCCATTGTGACGTGCCCGACGCCACGCAGAAAGATCTCTTTGACATTCGTCCGCCGCATCACCTGACGCCCATGGACCTCGTTTTGGATATCGGAGACACCCTTGCGGGGCTTCTCGGTCAAAATGCTCAGACGCTGGCGGTATCGCTTCTGGCCGTCAACCACGACGGAAGTGCTGCGGATGCTTCGGTCTTCCAATTCGACGAGTTGACATTCGTCGCCGATTGACGACGCCGGACAACGAAAGGAGAACACCATGAGACGACGCTGGCCGAAGGTCGCTTTGCTGCTCGCTCTGGCCTGCTGCTTCTGCGCCGTGGCGATCGCGCAAACGCCACCCAAGAGCAGCGGCCCCTTCGATGGATGCGCCGTTGAAGGTGTCGGCGGAGACCCCGACCTGAACACGCCGAAGAACCGCAGCGTCGAACCCGACGCGGTTTCCAAGATCACCGTTGCGCAGATGCGCAAGCTTCCGAAGGTCCCGCGTAGTGACGGAAAGGACCGAAGCGCGTGGCCGAATTCCCTTGCGGACAGGATAGAAGCCCAAGAGAAGCAGAGCGTCTTTTTCATCGGCTACGTCATCCACGCGAAAGCCGAGGGCAAGGAGAGCTCCAATTGCCAGCTGACCGCGGCAAAGGATCACGATGTCCACGTCTACGTGGGAGATGGCCCCGACGATGACGCCTCGTCCTCCGCCATCGTGGAAGTCACGCCCCGCTGGCGTAACACCAACCCGACCTGGAACGCGGCCGAAATTCAGCAGTTGGTCACGAGCGGTGCTCAGGTGCGCATCACCGGGTTTCTGCTCTACGATCAGGAGCATTGGGACATGATCAGCAAGGGTCAGCGATCCACGCTCTGGGAGATCCATCCCATCACCAACATCGAGGTTCAGACGAAGAGCGGTTGGATGGAGCTTTCGTCCTACGTCGGAGCGACTGGCGGGCAGGGGCTCCTGGTTCAGAACAGCGCGGCCGCCCCGCATTTGATCAACGTAAGAACGCCCGCTCAGACGCAAGCGGCCACGCGAGGCGCGGATCAGCTGCCCTGATCAACGGCAAACCACGGCATTAGGAGATTGAAGGGACATCGATGGCACGACTGAGCTTTCGCAACCCGGGCTTCATGGCGAGCCCTGATCTGCAACCGTCGCAGATCACGCCCCTGAACTACTGCACCTCGGCAAAAGGCGTGTTCGACGATACGACGCCGCAGCAGATGCAGACCGCGATGGCGGAATACATCAAGGTATCACACGACAAGACGTTGGCGTTGTTCTTTCACGGAGGCCTCGTCGACAAGGCCTCCGGCATGACCAACGCGCAACAGCTCTTGGCACCCTACAGCCTGGCGAATGATCCGAACGAAAAGGCGGGCAACGCATATCCGTACTTCTTCGTATGGGAAAGCGGGCTGCTGGAGACGCTGCAGCACAACCTTCCGGGAATCGTCTCGGAGACGATCTTCCATCGCCTGCGCGACATCATCGGCGCGAAGGCGCAAACCGTACTCGGCGCCCCGGCACCGGCCCAGGCGATGGCGCTTCGTGCACCGACGCTCATGGCCAACATCCCCGCTAACGCCGCGCGGGCACTCTCCCCGCAGGACATCTCGGACGTCGAGGAGGCGGTGGAAAGCGACCCCATCATCAACGCCGCGAAGCGCAGGATCGCGCAGAGCGCGCGTCCACCATCTGCGGCGCTGATGGAAGCCGTAGGAACGACGCCCCGACAAGTCCTGACGTCCCCAGCTACGTTCCTCTCGCCGGAGATCGTCGGTGCGATCGTCGCCGAGGAGGCGCATAAGGATGCCGTGACGCCGCAGGGTGCGGCCGAACTCATCAATCCCCTCTCGTTCGGCACGCTTGCGCTCGCGGCCGGCAGCGTCCTCATGCGCATCGTTCAACGCTATGCAACTGGTCGCAACCACAATTTCCATAATACCGTAGTCGAGGAGATATTTCGGCAGTACTACATCGCCAACGTCGGGTGGGCCGTCTGGAACGAGATGAAGGTCGAAACGGCCGAGGCATTTCAGGGTGATGCCGAGCACAACGTCGGTACGGCGATGATCGCGCAGCTCATTCAGTTCTACGAAATGGGGCCGGACCCGAAGCAGGCGCGGATCACGTTGCTCGGCCACAGCACCGGTGCGGTCTACATCTGCAACTTCCTGGCGGCAATGGACCAGGCGCTGGCGTCGAAGGATTATGCGAGTGAGATCAAGTTCGATGTCATCTTCATGGCTCCGGCGGTGCGCATCGACCTCTTCGCAGCAACGCTCGCGGCCCATGGCCATCTGATAAAGAATTTCCGCACGTTCGAGATGAGCGATGATCTCGAGGCGGCCGAGATCCTCCTCCAAGTTGATGGTGCAAGTACGGCGGTGAATGAACTGCTCGCCCAGGTCTACACGAGTTCGCTCCTGTACTTCATTTCCGGCAGCCTCGAGGACCCCGACGATGATACCCCCGTCGATGGGATGCAACGGTTCTTCATGCGAAACGGCGCCTTCGGTCCAGGTGCCTTCGCCGACATCGATGCCGTATGGAACTTCTATGGTAGTCGCCCCAACGCGGTCATCGCTTCCGACACGAGCACGCTGAACCCGCAACCGCCCCTGGGGCAACGCTGTACGTCGCATCATCACGGAGGCTTTCCCTCCGACGACGTTGCGGGCACGCCGGGTGGAACGTTGCAGAGCGTCTGCTACCTGCTGCGGACCGCGGGCTACTAGCCAATATCGATGCGGCTTAGGAACCAATGAATGCTACGCAAGTGAGTCGCTGCGACGCCGGCCTCCGGAACTGCCGGATTGAACGCATGGTAGAGCAAGCTTCCGATCGAGGAGAGTCCGATGACTGACGGCGACAATGCAGCCGGTTCGACGGGAGCGAGAGGTAGGTGACCGTTGGAGATCATTCAAAACAACATCGGCATCGCCAATGACTGCCGCATGGAGCTTCGCAAGCAGCTTCTGGCGATCGCCACGGCGATCTTCGCCTTCACCGTGTCGCTGTTTCCGCAGCATCAGGCGGCCGATACAGCAGAGTCAGGATCTCCGTGCGTCGAGTTTAACAACGTAAATCTGGCGCTTATCGTCTGAGCCAGTCCGATGGTATAGTTTCGACGCAACGCCCTTGTGCCCGCGGCCTGACCTCCCTTTCCGGCCGATTCTGGGGACGTCGTTGGGGGGAACTGAGGGACCGCAAGCAGTTAAGCCGCTGCGACGACTGAGGTGCGGTCGCCGCGAGTCTCTTGCGCAAGCCATGAGCCATGATCGCCCATGCGAGACTCACCTAACGTTGGAAGGTTAGGCTTTTCGACGGGTTGGGACGCTGAAGATAGCGATTCGTCTGCCGCCGAGTATGAACGTGTCGAGCAAGGTTCCTGCAAATTCACGCTCGCGCCCCTTCTGCGCCTTAAGATTCCAGCGCGATCCTTTGGTCATGCGAATGCCCTTCGGGTGCTTCTTGGGGCCGGCTTTTTTCGGCACGAATCTTCCTCCTTTTGATTTACCAGAGACGTGTGTGTTTGGAAGGCTCCTCCAAGCCTCCGCAGGAAGGCGTCGCCCACAGGCCAGGTCGAGCACTACGATTTGAAGGGTGAGCGCCCTCGGTGAGCGTGGCTGTGCAAGAATGCGCTAACTTGTTCGCTAACACCTCAACCCGGAAAAGATTTGGCCACAAGATGCTACCTGCCCACGACTAGGCTACTAGCGCTAGGGCTTACCCCTATATTTAAGAGCCCAAATATGATATACTGAGCCAAGTTTTTGAGGATAATAGCTGATTTATGAGCCTTTTTTATTCACCACAGGAATTGCTAACTACCCTTGGCGAGCGAGCTAAGGAATGCCGGCTTGCTTCTGGCAGGCGGCAGGTTGATGTCGCAAAGTCGGCGGGCGTGCCTCTCTCAACGTTAAAGCGGTTCGAAGGCGGTACGAATGTCGGCCTCGATGTGGTCGCACGGGTAGCGCTCGCTTTAGGAGCTGAGCGGGATCTTGCTAATCTCTTTGTAGTGCCAGAGGCTGGCTCCATGGATGAACTTCTCGAACGTAATCGCAGGCGGATACGCGGCAAGAGGCCGGCTTGAGAGTTAAGCCAGGCACGCCTCTTAGCGTTGCGGTTGCCTTCGGTGCCGGGGCTAGCTTGCCAGTTGGTCGTTTGGCCTTAGACCGGGGAGTGGCAGCATTAGAATACTCAGCGGAGTTCATCGCATCGGGGCTATTGCTCAATCCTATTCTTCCGGCTCCCACGCGCGGATTGATTAGACCAAAAGCCCCGACTTATTTCGGCGGCCTTCACGGCTTTTTAGCTGATAGTCTACCAGACGCATGGGGTTCGTTGCTTCTCAAGCGGAGAGCTGAAGAACAGGGAATTCCCTACTCATCCCTGACTGCTCTGGACAAGCTCGCAGTCGTCGGAAAACGCGGCGCTGGCGCGCTGACTTACGAGCCGGAGACTGCGCGCGCGCGCGCTGGTTCCATCGATCTAGACGCACTCTCCCGAGAGGCGGACAAACTCATCAGTGGGCAAGAAACGGCGGCGCTCGGCGAATTGCAACAGCTTGGGGGCCCATCGGGAGGCGCAAGACCAAAGGTGCTCGTTGCCATTAATCAGGAGGGTTCCCTGGTTGCCCCCAGCGACGGCGACCTACCGCCCGGCTACGAGGCATGGCTTGTCAAATTCCGCAGCCGGACCCACGATTTCGAGGATATAGGCCCGCTTGAGGCCGCGTATGCAGACATGGCAAGGGATGCCGGCCTCGACGTTTCGACGACCCGCTTAATTCCGAGTGCAAGGGGCGGCCCTGGGTACTTTGCGACGAAGCGATTCGACCGCTTGCCGAGGGGCAGGCGCGTGCATTTCATCTCAGTCGCCGGTATGCTCGATACTGATTGGGAGGTCCCCACAATTGACTACAACGAGCTGATGAAGCTCGCTCAACACGTCACGAAAAGCCATGAGGCCGTGGAGCGCATATTCACACGCATGAGCTTCAATGTGCTGGCGCATAATCGCGACGATCACGCGAAGCAACACGGCTTCCTGATGAACGAAGAAGGAGAATGGGCGCTCGCGCCTGCCTATGATCTGACGCATTCTACAGGCCCGGGCGGTGAACATTACTTTGCCGTAAAGGGCCGCGGTGGAGACGATATCACAGTCGACCTGATGACTCGCTTAGGCGAAGAACACGGCGTTTCGAAGGCAACTTGCAGCGCCATAATCGAACGAACCGCTGATGCGGTAAGTCGATTCGAAGAGTTTGCTGGGCGTTACGACGTGAGCAAATCTACGACGTCACAGATTCGGCGATCATTGAATGCGAGCCTCGCTCGCATGTCCGGCCGTGCTGTTCCCAGCGTCAACGTCTCCAAAGAAGAGAGCGACGTCGACCTTCAACAACTGCTGGATCCTGCCACCCTCGCCTAAGGACGCGGAACAATTATTCTTCGAAACCCTTGACTTGTATGGCTCGCCTGGCTCCGGCTCATGCGCGCCTGGAACGAGTACAGCTGTCCGCACCGCGCCTAATCTAGATCGCGTGGCATTAACTTCTCTTGGAACGGCTAGCAGCAAACTTTGGTAGCGAGAATTGAGTTTATCGATAGCCAGGCGGACCGTCGGCTTGCTAGCCATTCGGCTCGATCCGGCCCTCGCGCGGTCGCAAAAGTCGCCAGTTTTCACGCCAGCAGAATCCCGCACGCGACATTTAGCTGCGACGTCCCACGCTGCCGTCGCCCATCCGTCGCCGAAGACAAGAGTTATTCGAGACAATAGCCCTCATCGGTAGGCTTCGGCCTGGCGACGCGACTACAACGCCAACCACCCGCACAGCTCGCTGGGAAATCTCTCACCGGAAGAGTACGCCCACAATCGCACAACGTTAGTCGAGCGCGCGTTCTTCCTGGTGAGACGGCGGTTGGCAAAGCCAACGCACGTTTAATAGCAGTCAGTCGGAAACTGTTTTTCAATATCTTCAGCAGGACGAATGCAAGGCGAAGTATCCTCGATGCCCCATGCGGCTATGTCCAACCACAGTCCTTTCTACGCCCGAAGAATACATAAGAGCTAAACCGGCGACTAAAGAGAATGGGCGCCGATGACTGCGGCTGCTGAAGGTAATGCTTTTTCTATCTCTGGAATTTGGCAAACAGGGGCAGCCCGCCCTCACCACCAAAGTACCGTTACTACTCGCTACCGACCAGCGCGCGTACTACGTCGATTGGGCGCGGTTGCCAGGGCCGATCAAGAACTTGTTTAGGAGACGTATTGCCCGGATGGATGCGAGCGACAAAGAAGCGGCTGTCCTCCAGCACTCCAACTCGTGTCCGCGCGCGGAAAGCATGAAGCGAGTGTCCTCACCGGTGTTCACGTCAGCAAACCAGACGTCGTCGTCCTAATGCACGATAATATCGCCGTGCGCCACCTCGCAGGCGAGGTTCCGTTTGCTGCCAATGTGCATGCGCGCGTGTTCGCGGATGTACCGAATGCCCCTGCGCGACGGCACAAGGGTAGCGCAATCGGCGCCATCGTCAACGATGACCAGCTCCTTGTCGTCGTAATCCTGCGCCAAGAACATTTGGATGGCCGAGAAACGAAGCACCGACGATCGGTGGTCGGCATGATGCACGTGACCATACTTGGTTGTTCGTCCTATTTGTTGAGCGTCGTGGGCCTCTTCAATCCTGGAACCAAAACCTCGTCTCCCGGCGTATGCAATAAGGTTGTTTGGGTGGCGATGCCTTTCCTACCCAGAACGCCATAACTGCCGTAAAAGCCACTAGTCTCTCATTTCGGGGCCAAGCTTACTACGACGCCGAGGGGCCCGCGAACGTGCTTCTTGACTTCCTTGTTAGCTTTGCCGCCCGCGGGATATTTATAGAAAAGTACATCGGAGTAATCGCATGACGTACCGCATATGTTCGGCAGAATGACTGTCCTGTCTTGAATCCACATCTGATGGAGTTCACCCGCACCGTCTAGATTGGTCGCCCCAACCTTCATTGCTTGGCTTCCATTTACTTCAAACTGATAGATTACGGGGACCGTTTGATCCTGAATCGCCAGATGCTTTCCGTCCCATTGGACCTCTCCGGGCCATTCGATAGTTTGGTTCATACTGATCGTCTGGAGCGCGTTGCCACGCTTTGGAAGCTCGGCGAGCACGACATGGCCACTGCCTGCGCTGCTTTGTCCATCGACAAAAAGGTTGCCTTTGTCGTCGTAGCCACAGAAATAGTATTCGTAGAATCCTGGGTCGGCGTAGTATTTCGGTTTACCTTGAGCCTTCTTAAAGATCGCCACACCGCCATTAGATGGACTGGTGCTGCCCGCAACGGCCAGATCCCCGCTAGTTGGATCGATGGAGCAACCTACGGCTCCTGTGGGAACATCTATGTTTTTTATCCGCTTGGTGCCGGCGTGCGCGTATTCGAAAATGCGGTCAAGTCCTAAGTTTACAATGAGTACGTTGCCTTTTTTGTCGACGCAGGCATCTTCGGCGAGGTAGAAGTGTCGCAGAGTTCCTTCTAGCTTGCCATGCGGGTAGGAATATACGTTTACGTTTGTGTTGTCGAGGACATAAAGCAAATCTTGCGATGCCGCATCAGGTGCGATCCACGATGATTCTGCATGGGCGGACTCCAGGGGAACATCGCTTCTGGGCGCAACATCAAAAACTTGCTGAAGGGCCCGGGACTGGCCTACCATTGAAGTGACACCAGGTGTCGACGTTTCGGCATTGCTGCATCCACTTAGGAGTATTGTGGAAACGCAAATGGAGAGCATTTTTTGAAAAACAGGTAAACGCTTCATCGGGTCGTTCCTCTCCCAGGTCAAAGCTCTCGTTCGCCTCTTCGCTTTGATATCTTGCAGGTCGCGCTAATTGCAGCCACAGCGATTGCATTGAAGAAGCGCACATCGTCTAAGTCGTTGTCCGTTAAGTCCCGTACTCCGAGCGCTTGGCTTGCCATGATGATAGGCAGTCCTCTTGCTGCTTTGCCGAGCCGGGCTTTGGGCGGTTGCTCGGCCTTCGTTATGACTGCTCGCATAAATAATATTTCCCTAAGGTTTACCTCAGTAAGTAGTGCTACTATTGTCGTAGACGACTTGCGTACGAAGGAGCGCGGGGCCACCTAGGTCGCGCGATTGTTAGGCTTCCGAGGCGCGTGGTAGATAACGAATCGTTTCTTGGCGGATGTCCACGCTTCGACGCTGAGCTGTATGTCGAATGTTAAGAAAGAGGAAGTAATATAATGCCAACCCCGCCATATCAAGGTCTATTCAATGTGACCGAGGGAGTCGACGGCTCCGGAAAGATCGTTTACGCGGGACAAGCCGCCCTTACAAACACCGAAAACCTGCAATACATGGTCAGCAAGCTGCTGAGCTCCGACGGTCCAACTCAGGGTCAAGGGGGCACACTCCAGTTTCCCTCGGCTGGTGTGCTTCCTTATGCCTTTGCCGGAACTATCACGATTGGGCCAGACGACGAGTCTCCCCCGGTAACGCAGCCATGGTCCATCATATTCGTTGGCACAGGGCAGGGGCAGATAAACGCACCGTTGCTACAGCAAACCGTGAGCGAAGATCTATTCGTTGTCGAGAACGTCACGTCGGTCGGTTCTGCGGATATCGGGGGCGTCGTTTTTCAGGACCTGATGATTGGTTACAGCGAAGGAGCTTCGGGTCAAATCGCTGCGGTCCACGTCGAGGGAATTGTCGGCGGTGGTTCCAGCCAAAACGTCCGCCTTCTCAGGGTGACTCTAGTTAATTGCCCAATAGGTGTTTGGTTTGAAAATTCCTTAGGCTGCAGCATGGTAAACTGTACCGTGTTTAACGGAAGCACCGAAGGGATAGCGCTCCAGATCGGCTCGTACGATTCACCCGCTACCTTGCAGTCGGGCATCGAGACCTACATTGCCGGGTGTATTTTTGAGTGCGCGGGAGCTGCGATAGGAACCGGAACGGCCGTTCAGATCTATGGTTGCGAACACCTGCGTATGATCAATACCCGCCTTGATTCCTACGGTCAAGGGATCGTCATCACGGCTGGCGCTCAGTCCGAGTACACCGCTGCGAATGTTAGGAAGCTCTATTTTGGCAACGTCAGTTGTTATCCATCTGATGCTGGCGCGGCCTTAACGATCCAATCGGGTAGTTCAAAAGCAGCTGTAACCGAGGTTTTTTTCGTGAATTGCGAGTTCGCGCCAGCTGGGTCAACTACGACGTATACGGGCGCCGGCATTGTAAT
>Ga0182024_10010705_pt1 | contig 18641 bp, 17 predicted proteins | sample P32metaG_FD_120480 | JGI IMG/M metagenome (GOLD analysis project Ga0182024, IMG submission 120480) | Permafrost microbial communities from Stordalen Mire, Sweden - P3-2 metaG (Illumina Assembly) | ecosystem: Environmental > Terrestrial > Soil > Wetlands > Permafrost | place: Sweden: Stordalen... | reverse complement strand
TGCACGCCACCGGCACGGGAAAAAATGTTCGCGCCTGCTGCAAAAAGGCTTTCAATGAATTGGAATCGCAGGTAAAAAAACATCAGGCCTTGTTACGCAAGGACTATCAATGGAAGCGCAAGCGCCCCCGCGAGCGCGAAGCCCTCGCCTCGTAACACGCGCCCGTGAATTAGCGCTTAAGCTTTAAGTGAAGGACTGAGGTTTGGAACAGATCGCAGAACTGCCCGCCTCACCCATCCTCAAGCCCAAAATCCGGCGCGAGCCTCTGGAATTGGTTTTTGCCGGCTTGCTCGTTTTCCTGGTGATCTACTTCATCCGCCCTGAAGACTGGATTCCCGGATTAGAGATTATTCACCCCGCCAGAGCTGTCGGCCTACTGACGCTGGTGGCTTTGGTTTTCTCTTTCCAGCAGGTCCGCTGGCATCTTCCCAGGGAAATTCTCTTTCTCATTTTGCTTGTAGCGCAATTCTGGCTGAGCGCTCCGTTCTCGCCGGTCTGGAAGATCGGTGCCTTCAATTATGCGGTGGGTTTCACCAGAGTGGTGCCTCTGGTCCTGGTGATGTATCTCACGATCCGCACGATGAAAAGACTTCGTGTGGTTTTATTGGTGCAGGCAGTGTGCGTCGCAGCAGTCGCCGTCGCCAGCATCATCGCAGGAGCTAGGGAGAACGGGCGGCTGCAGGGCGCGGTGGCCGGCATATTCGGAAACTCAAACGATCTTGCGCTCATCATCGACCTGAGTCTTCCCATCTGCTTGGCGTTCGCGCTGACCGCCAAAATCCCGTGGAAAAAACTTGTGTGGGCCGTGGTCATGATTCTCATGACTTTCGCAGTGTTGCTCACCGCTTCGCGCGCAGGAGCACTGGCGCTTGTGGTTGCTGCATTATTTTGTCTTTGGCGGTTGGGCATCGGAGGCCGTGGTTTCCACCTGCTACTCCTGGTCCCACTTGCCCTGGTCGCTGTCTGGATACTCGCCGGCAAGTCGCTCGAGCAGCGCTTCGAGAAAACGAACATCGATGCAGCGGCCGGTGCCAAAACGAACGAAGCTTCCGAGTCGGCTGACCAACGTCACCAGTTGTTCCTGGAAAGTCTGCGCGTGACGGCCCAGCATCCGTTCCTCGGCGTCGGGGCCGGGAATTTTTCGATTACCTCGGGCGTTTGGCGAGTCACCCACAATACCTTCACCCAGGTCAGTTCCGAAGGCGGCGTTCCTGCTCTAATTTTCTACCTGCTCATCTTGGGTTGCGGTGTTGCGAACCTGAGAGCGGTTCGCAAACGCCGGGCTGCCGGTAAGGAAGCTCGTCTGCTCTCCATGGCACTCGAAGCAACTCTCGCTGCCTATCTGGTAGGCTCCTTCTTTGCCAGCGTCGCCTACGAGCTGTTTCCCTATTGTGTGGTCGCCTACACCACCGCCCTGAATTTGATCGTCACTCGGACTCAGGCGGAATCGCGCCCCGCTGCCGAAGCGCCACCGCCCGATCTTGTCCCCGTTGAGGACGCCGTCTGGGAGTGAGCTCATCGTAACCTACTCACCTTGCGTTGATAAGACCTGCTGACTCTTGACGGTCGATGTTGCCCGGTGAAACACTCAGGCTCCGTTCCACGTATATATCTGTAAGCGGGACCAATGTCCTATTCGCCCATACTGCTTGTCCATATTTGCGCTGGAACTTTGGGTTTGCTGTCTGGAACCGCTGCACTGTCTTTTCGCAAAGGTTCTCCGCGCCACGCCCTGGCGGGAAAGATCTTTGTCGCCTCCATGCTCACCATGGCTGTGGGCGCAGTGTACCTTGCGACCGTAAAGCACCAACAAAACAACATCGGCGGCGGCATTTTCACCTTCTATTTGATCGGAACCGCATGGCTCACGGCCAGGCGCAGGCCAGGGGAAACTAACCGTTTTGACTGGATCATGCTGCTGATTCCTCTGACGCTCGGTATTCTCAGCTGGGTGAATGGTCTTCAAGTGGTGCGCAGCGGAGCGAGTTCCCAAGACGGAGTTCCGGTCGGTATGACATTTTTCATGGGTTCGGTGATGATGCTGGCCGCAGCGGGCGACGTTCGCATGCTCGTGCGTGGCGGTATTTTTGGAGTAAAGCGCATAGCGAGGCATCTCTGGCGCATGTGTTTTGGACTGTTCATCGCAGCAGGATCTTTGTTCATGGGACCCTCGGACCGTCCGCTGAGGTTGCTTTCGACAGTGGGGCTCGGGCGGCATCTGCCCCGGGCTTTATTTAGCATCAACCTGTATTTAATTCTCACCATACTTCCGCTGATTATGCTGATTTTCTGGCTCGTCCGAATCGGCGTTACAAACAAATACAAGACTAAGTCGATACCAGTTGCATCAGCGGGTTAGCGCCCTAGCCGCCCAAATCGGGGCGACGAGCCCCATGTCCGATTACCCGACACATCGGGAGGTATCTGTCCGCAAAGATTCCCGGCCATGTGCTGCTGGGGAAGGTCTTTGATGGTCCAGACGTCGCGCGTAGTGGAACAAGTTCACAAGAGGAAGTGCCTGTCGGATGGGAATATGAACCCAGGCGCGGAAACAAATGTGTTCCTGTCGCGTATATCCTAGTGAGGGCCAATGCTTTTCTCTCCCCTACTACTCTGGTGTTGCTGATTTTCTGGCTTTTCCGGGTTCGCTTCACAAAGGCATTCAAGAGACTGTCGATCCAAACCGCATCGACGAGTCCCCATTAACGCGGTGCATTCAATAAGTCGACGCGACCCCGCTTGATATGAATCTTCGATTTTAGGATGTCATCGCTGAGATCAATCCAGACTACTCTGGAGCGCCGTCAATTCATCACTTTCAAGTTTCCGCCGTCTAATCACTCCGATTTACAGACGTTGCCGTAGACCAACGGCGCTCCCGTTTCCCACGGCTTGTAGTTGTTGGCGAATTCGATCCGTACGGCAATCGAGGGATGCGTCGCCTGAGTGATCAGGAAGAATCGATCCCAATCGGGCGCTAGACCAGTCTGCGCATCTTTGGCGAAAATCATCGCCGTAGCGTGATTTTGATGCGTCAGTTCAAGGCCGAAGCGGTCGGCTTCGAGCTCAATGTGGCGCGCGAACAAATTGAAAAAGGGCAAAATGGCAAGCAAGATGAAGGTAAACACGAATATCATCAGCGGAAATGAAGCCGGGTCGGATAATTCGGAGAACCCCCAGCGCTGCGAGTGTCGGCGGATTGCGGCGCGGCCCACTCGGTCGGTAAGCCAGAATCCCCCCAGTAGAATGGCCGCGATGATGGCCAGCGCTTTCCAGTTGTCGCCCATGACGTAATGCTTCAATTCGTGACCGACGGTGAATTCGATTTGGTCAGGTGTCTCGACCTGCGCCAGGTCGCTCTGCAGAACGATGCGATTCGTGGGACCCAAGCCGACTACCGTCGTGTCGTTGCCGCCCACAAAGACGGGCAGGGACGCCACCCCACAGCGCGCGGCCAGCGATTCAATTTTCATTTCAAGCGGGCGATCGCTGAGAGGCTTATAGCTCGTCGTTAGCGGAGCGACCCACACCGGCAAAGCCACCAGCGCGAGAAAAGCGAACGGAATCAACGCAACCGCGCAATAGAGCCACCACCGGCGCGGACTTCTGGCGATCAAGCGATAGGGAACCCAGATTAAAAGCGCTGCAACGATTAATCGGACGGCAAGTTGAACGCCTTCGCCCGTCAGCCAATTCGCCAAGCTCTGGTCCGAGTGTCCGGCAGTGTGCGGCAGCACATAGTCCACATAAAAGTCGAAAGGCATCACGATAAGCCCCGCCAGGAACAGATAGGCACAGGCAAAAAGCGTGACTGTCCAAAACCAGCGCCTGCCGGAGATACGTTCGCACATCTGGCGCAGGCGCGCCGCGAGACCAGTGAACAGAAAGAATAATGGAATTGCCAGCGCGAGAAGGTGCGCGGCTGCCCAATGAATGTTGCCGTCGCGCATCTCGGCGAGCGCTGACTTTGTTGCCAGGGGCACCGCCACCGGCACATCAGCAGCGGCAATCGTAGAAGCCAGCACCGAACAGGCGATGCAGGGGAGCAAGGTTTTCCATGCGATCGCACTCGGCGATGGGGACGATTCCCGTACGAATCGACGGCTGGTCATTGTCTCGACCTCCGCTATGACGCGATTGGTTGTCGGCAATTACTGACAGATACGATCTTGCGCCGAAATGACAATTGTTGCGCGGTAAGGATCATTACTTAGCTTCGAGACGCCGGCGGTAGAAAATTCCTGGGGCCCGTCACTCGAATTTGGATTATGCGATTGCCTCCGATCATGAAACTGTTCAGTTTGGTACAACGAGACACTAGTCGCTGTGCAAGCAATTCTGCCGGCACCGTCCTGAATGCGATGCGCCCAACTCCTCGCGCTAACCGCAAAACGACCGACTGCGGCACGGCGTCGGCTACTTGACACCATATAGATACTGCCTTATGTTTTTGCCCGACTCGCCAGCCCCAAACGCTTTCCCCAAGTACGGAAGGTGCGTGCGGCTGGCATCGTCCCCGCGTCTTTGTATTTCCCTTTGGGTTGGAGCTTGGACTATGTGTTTTCGCCGGAACCCAGAAGGCTCTCTTCGGCGAAACGCTCGCCGCCCATTTCAACTCCTGTTCGCAACGGCGCTCAACGTCATCTTTGTATTGATCTTGCTGGCCACCGGCGCCCCAGCCATCGCGCAAACTTCCAAGCCAGAATCCTGGAAGTATCAGCCCATGAATCAGCCGCAATCCCTCAAGGCTGACGCCAAAAATGTTTTGCTGTCGTCCGAACAGCGCGAGACCATCGCCAGCGTCATCCACAGCGCGCAAGCCCCCAGCCAGGTTCCTAGTCAAGACAACAGTCCGGTTATCCATGTCTCCAGCGCCGGCGTCACCCTCCTCGTGCTCAACGTGGAATTCAGCAGCGAAGCGGCGCGCCTCGCTTGTCATGTACCCGGCACCACCATTTTTGCCGCCGCTGGCCCCTTCGCGGAAATGTTCGTAAAGCCCACCGACGAAGTGATCGACGCGCTCATCAATGTTCTCGGCATTCGCCGCATTGAGCCCGAAAACCCCGTTCGCCTTCCGCCTCCTCCTATTTTGGCTCCCGGCGTAGCCTCGCGCGGCTTAGCTGAGTTGGTCGTCAGCGGCGGAATTGCCGGACTGACCGGTAAAGGCGTGATCTTCACCATCCTCGATTCCGGACTCGATTTTCGCAATCCTGACTTCATCGACACCAGCGGCGGCGGCCCTCCCCGTTCGCGCCTTCTATATTTTTGGGACACTACCAGCGATGCCTTCGAATCCAAAGGGCTCGGCACGCGCCCGCCTGTCGATTATCCCAATGGCCGTCCCATCGGTACTCTCTACACTCGCGCGCAGTTGAACGCCGAGCTTCGTCTTCCCGCCGCGCAACGCAAAGTCCCTTCGCCCGACGAAAACGGACATGGCACCGCAGCAGCCAGCATCGCCGTTGGCAATGGAGCCAACTCGCCTCCCGACGACAAGCACGCCGGTGTGGCGCCCGATGCCGATATCATCGCCGTGCGTATCGGCAACGCCGATGGCGTCATGTCCCAGGGCTATCTCCTGAACCCCATCATCGAATGGGTCGACAAAATTGCTCGCGAAGCCCACGAACCCGTGGTCATCTCCTGCAGCTTTGGCGGTCATTTCACCGGCCACGACGGCGACAGTGTTGAAGAACGCCACCTCAGCTCGCGATTTGCCCCGGAAGTTGCCGGCCGCGCCATCGTCATTTCCGCCGGCAACGAGCGCCAGGATGCCGTGCATGCCAAGGTGCAGGTAGCAGGGAAGAGCGCACCGGGAGTTCTGGCGTGGAACGCGCATGACGGCGCCACCATGCGCATCTATTTGCGTCCCAGCAACGCGGCGGCCTTTCAAGCCACGGATTTCAACTACGACGGCATCAAATTATTTGGTTCGAATCCGGCGGGCTCCGGCCCGAATCCCGCTCACATTACCCAATTGCGAAAAATTTCCACCGTGTCGTACAACTCCATCACCGGAGAATGGGGCTTGAACGTCAGTGTCGGGCGCGGCCCCGGCGGATTATTGCTGTACACCACCTCCGGGCAAGCCGTGCAAGCAGACGCATATTTTGTGGACGCTCCGGCCAGCGGAGCTTTTTTGGAAGCCATCAACACGCCCACCGGCCAGGAGAAGATCGCCTACCACGGCGAGCAGGTCACTTCTCCCGGAACCGCAGACAACGCTATCACCGTGGGCAGTTACGATTGGACGGATCAATTTGACGGCCAGGCCAAAACCAGTTGCGACGAGCCCATCACGATCGGCGCGCTTTCCTGTTATTCCAATCCTGGTTATGACCGTCTGCCTGCCGCGGGCGGCGCACAGGTTATAAAACCCGAAATTGTCGCTCCCGGCCAGGTCTTCACCGCTTCCTACGCGCACCTGACGGACGGACGGCCACTCAACGACGTCTTACCCAAAGAGCAGGGACAGGCGTATTGGGAAGTGGACCGCTCCGGCCGCTATGTTTTGTTTGACGGCACCAGCGCCTCCACTCCCTATGTCGCCGGAATCGTGGCCCTGATGATGCAGAAGAAGCCCGGCATCACCGCCGGAGAAATCAAAAATCTCTTGCGCCGTCACGCCTCTGCGGATACCGAAACTACCGGCGCGGTCCCCAATCCTTCATGGGGCTATGGCAAGCTCGATATCGCCGCGGTCAAAGCGACTTTGAACGATGTGCGTTGAACGCAGTATCGCGCAAACAAATTTTTAGACCCTTTGTGAATTTAGAAAATCGAAAAGGAGAAAATCACATGAACGTCCGTGCATTGCTTCAAATCGCCCGTCCATTATCTATCGCCGTGATCGCCGCAACTCTGATCGTCGCTCCACTCAGTGCCCAGCAGGACAAGCAATCAAAAACCGGCAGCACTTCCACGAAAGATTCCAACATCAAAAGCGAATCCGATCAGAACAGCACTTCGGCCCCGGCAGGCGCGGCCACCAGCCCTCGGGCCATGCGCGCTCACGGCAAATCCACGCAGGGAAGCTGCGAGGTCAGAATTCACAACCTGACCTATCTCAAAATTAAAGTCTTCGTGAACGGCGAATACCTCGCCCTTGTCGCTCCCTACGGAAATGTCACCATCACCGGAGACGCAGGCACCCAACTTGAAATCTACGAACGCGCCGACTTCGTCGGTGGCAAAGAATACAAATTCTGGCCCACCTCCACCTACGCCTGCGACGCCGGCCAGCAAGTTGACGAAAACCTGAACTAGGATCCTTTCGATGCTGTTGGAAGGTTAAGCATTGAAAGGCTCGCTCTTATGCTCGTTTAGGCATAAACTATGGATCATGGCCATGTCGCGATCAAGCCAGTGGATTGGGACTTCCAAGTCGGATCTTTAGAAATTTCCTGTGGACGTCAAAAGTTTAATGGGTTTTGCCCTGTACCTTGCACAACAGGGAGGAAAGCATCGGGATGCCAAGCCACTCAGTGGCTTTGGCGGCGCAGGCGTGCTGGAGGTCGTAGCAGACTCTTCGGGTAGCACCTATCGCGCGGTCTACACTGTTCGACTTGCCGGCCGAGTTTATGTGCTACACAGCTTCCAGAAAAAATCGAAACGCGGGATTGAAACGCCTAAAGCCGAAATTAATTTGATCAAATCTCGTCTCAAGCGGGCAGAAGAAGAACACGCCGCATGGATCGAAAGGGCAAAAAATGGCTAGACCAATTAAGGTCGAAGAAGGTAGCGGCAATATCTTTGCCGATCTCGGCCTACCCAATCCGGAGGAACGCCTCGCGAAAGCTGATCTGGCTATTCGTATTGCCGCGTTAATTCGCACAAGGCGCCTGACCCAGGCCAGCGCCGCTCGACTTCTGCAGATAGATCAGCCCAAAATTTCGCGTTTGTTGCGCGGTCAACTCTCAGGATTCTCCACCGAGCGACTGATGCAGTTCCTGACATTGCTCGGTCGCGATATCGAAATTGTCATTAAGCGCGCCCCTCGCAGACGCCGACAGGGAGAAGTTCGCGTCATCGCAGTGGCTTGAGGATTTCACTTCCGAAAGTCTATCGTGGATACGTCGTCCGCAAATATTCCACCGTATTTCGCTCCAGATCCGGATAGGTTGTCTGTAGCGATTCGCGCAACGCCGGCTCGACACTCGATTCATTCGCCAGGTGATCGAAAAACCGCTCCAGCCCATACATTCCCGAATTGGCGATGATCGTTTCCGTGGCCGCCAGTCCCCACGCATATGCAAAGGCCGCTACCGGCGCGGGCATACGCGTCCATCCGCCTTCCAGGTGATGCAGCGGAATGTAGTGCCCCTCGCCCGCCTGGTACATGGCCACCAGTTGCTGTGCCGACTGCTCGCTCCGCCGCCCTTCCATGTATTGCGCCAGCCCTTCATTGAGCCACGTGGGGCAGCGCCCCAGCGTCTTCTGCCGCACAAAACTGTGCGTCAACTCGTGCACCAGCACCTGCGACAATTCATCCGTAACCGAAGTCAGTCCCTGAATCGGCACGCGAATGCGCCCGTCATTCAGCGCGCCCACCCAGCCCGGCGCGCGCGTAATGTCCTGAAACGTTTCCTGGGTGTACAGCACCACCGAAATCGGTTCCACTGGCGCGAAACGCAGTTGCGTCTGGAGAAACCGGAAGTGTTCCTCCAGCCTCCGCAAAATTTCGGCCGCCAGTTGCGGCGTCGCGTTCCCCTGGTAGTGCAGGCTGAAATGATGCGTCGATCCTTCGCGGAAATCGCTCTCCGTGTTTTTATCTTTCTCGATTCTTTCCAGCGTCGCGGCGATCATCGGGCTCGGTTGAATTTTTTGCGCCAGCTTCCATTGCTCCACCGCTTCCGGCAGCCGATCCAGCCGGTAGTACGCCGATCCCGTCATCGCCGCCACCGCCGCCGATTGCGGCGCAATTTTGCGTGCCTGGTCCAAATACTCCAGCGCCGAACTGTATTCGCTGCGCACCATGTGCACGTACGCTATGCTCAGCAAATCCTCCAGCTGTAAATTCACGTCCTTTTTCGCAAAATTCAGCGAATCCTGAAATTGATCCAGCGCCTCATCCGGGCTATTCTGCGACAACTCGAAATTCGCCGCCGCATAGTGTCCCAGCGCTGCGCGCGTCATTGCCGCGGCTGACCCGCTCTTCGCGGCCCCGTCCAGCTCCGCCAACTTGTTGATGTCGATGATGTCGTCGCGCACCACCTGCCGTGAAATTTCGCTGTAGCCATTCAACGAGCGCTGCACCGGCGGCGGTGCCACGCCAATATCTTTGCCCGCGCGCCGCGCACCTCCGCCCCCGCTGCCGGAACCCGATCCTCCTGGAGCGACGTCCATCGTGGACGACCCGATCTCCGACCCGGCGAATTTCGGCAATTGCCGCGCCAGCCCCTGGCACTGCACAAATCCCATTTTGTCCGCTTGCCCCGCCAGCCGCACGCTGCACCACTTCTCGGTGGTCTTGATCTCAAAGTCCACGATCACCGCATCGCCCTTTTTCAGTGAGCCCACCACTTCACTCGAACTAGCCATTTCCGAATGCACCTCCAGCGTATCCGGCGTCACTGTCGCGTTCGATACAGTCACGGCGCTTTGCGCCTGGCAGCTGGGCTCCAGCGGCCCCAATAACCCGACTAAAACGAGGAGCGCAACGAAAACGGCGGGAACAACAAACGGTTGTAACGCGGGGAAGCGACAAACCAATGCGCCCTTCACTCTGCTGGGTTGAGCTCTGGACACAATTACTCTCCGGTGTGCAAACTGAGGGGACAAGTTGGAATGCGGTACTGAACTAGAAGTGATTACCACGAGTTTACCACTGCATTAGTAATGCTGGCTAGCTCGATTCTCACTCGGAGCTGCTGGGACCTGTCCCTTAAGCTCCGTGTGCGAAGTTATTTTTGGGGTTAAGTACCACTCTTGCTTTCAGCTTGGGCCGCGTCGAACATGTCTTCGACAAAAGATCGCTGCTCCGCGATCCCGTCAGAGCGAATTGCTATGCTTGTAGGGCAGGTGTCCCATCTTTTCGCCTGCCTCGCGAAAAGATGGGTGTTTTGACCCACAGTTTTTCTTGTCTGTTATACGCCGACTTAACAGAGCCTCGGCTCTTCAGCCGCCCTCGGGAACCAAGGGCGGCGTTTTCGACCGTGGCGCACGTGCGCCACGGTATTTCCTTCCCGCGAGCCAAAGGCACGCGGCTTCGAACAGTAGCGCGGGTACGCGCGCTACTGCTCAGTTTGCGTTACCATTCACCGTGCCGCATGGCGCGGTGAATTTAGCTTCAATGCGCTTGCGGCTAAAGCCGCAAGCGCTATTCTTATCCCAGCCCCGCCACGAAAATGCGCGAAGCGCATCGTGGCGAGGCCGAGCAGCCGCGGCGCACGACCACGCCGCAATCAATCCTTCCTCTTCTCCAGTTCCACCGTCTTCCCCGTCTCTGCCGACCGCCGCGCCGCCTCCAGAATCTGCATCACCACCACATTCGTTTCCAGCGATGACAAATCCCCATCCGGCCGCACGTTACCACGCAGCACCGCCGCCAAGTAACTCAGTGAATCCCCGCGCTCACGCGTCAATGGAGCAGCTTCTACCAATGTCTCCGCGCCTTCTCCACCGCTCGCCGACGCGCCGTGATACCTCACTCGCAGCTTATCTGCGCCTACCGTAATTGCGTATCCGCCCGTTCCGTACACTTCCATGTCTTTCCGCGCGAACGACCAGTTCCATGAAGGCATCAGCACCGCTTGCGTCTTGGCATACCGAAGGATCACCGTGGCATCGTCATCCACTCGCGGATAAATCTCCGGCTTGTCCGTCTGCGTCACTGCCGTGACGCTCACCGGCGCCTGCCCGTGCATCAGCACGGTCATCAGGTCCGCCCCATAGCACCCAAAGTCAAACAGCGCTCCGGCGCCCGCCTGTGCCGGATCGGTCAGCCACGGCAGCCACTCCGGTCCTACGCCAATCTCCTTCGGACCTTCATGCCCATCGTGAACCACCACTTTGCGTACGTCTCCCAGTTTGCCCTGCGCGGCCATCGTCAACGCTTCCTGGTTACTGGCATACCAGGTGGTTTCGTAGTTCACCAGCACGTGTACATGTTGATGGCGCGCCGTGTCGCGGATCGCCAGCGCATCCTCCAGCGTGGTCGACAGCGGCTTCTCCACCATGGAGCTCACACCATGCCGCGCCGCCGTTTCAATCACCCGGCGATGATCCGCAATTGTGGTGTACACCAGCACCGCCTCCGGGCGCCGCTCCTCCAGCATTTTCTCCAGGTCGGTATAAAACAGTTTCCCATCCAAATGATATTTCTCCGCGTACTGCCGCGCCAGCGTTTCGTCCGGCTCCACAATCGCCACCAACGTAGCGGCGTCACTTCGCGGCAACTTCTCCAGCAACCCCTTAACATGCCCGTGCACTAACCCCACAATCGCCACCCGCACGGGCCCCTCCGTAGCAGTAGTTGTGTTGCTCGCGAGCAGAAACGAAGCGCACAAGATTAAATACAGAAAGCGAACCGCATGTAGAGATGTGTGCATGCGAAATTATCTCAGAGGCTGTGTGTCGTGGGCCGACGGAGCTGTCGGTCGCAGCCTATACCCCCAATCAAAATGTAGGAGCCTTCGCCCCTGTTTTGCGAATAAGACCACAACCACCGTCCAGATGGAACCATAATCGTCGGGCTGCACTTTTCTGGAAATCCCTTTCGCGCAGCCAAAAAATGCGAAATTCGCATGGTACGAGTAGTACGTTTGTCTTCGGTTTTGGGGAAAAAGTGGTATTCGAATAGCACAGAGTTTATAAACTAGTAACAATACTTAAAGTAATACTTTAATTGTCGGCGCGTCGACATTTTCTCCTTTGTAGTACTAGGAACACCAGCCATCCATCCCTTCCTCCCGCCTACGAACGATCAGCCATCCGCTTGACACTTACTTTTGCAGCGACTAGTCTCCACCCAGCGAATTCCCTCGTCGGGCCCGAAATAAAAAAATCAAAGGAGACACTTCATGCCTCGCTCGATTACCATGCGCGCATTTCTCTGTTTCGGTGCAACTCTCGCTCTGTGCCTTCTGCCTCTGACTACCCCAATCAGTTTTGCCGCACCTCAGGGCGACGCAGAAAATCAAATTACTGGCACTCTCCAGTTTGGCAATCCCGACGTGCAGCAGATGGTTCCTGTTGGCGACCGTCCCGATCACAGCCTGGGCGTCGCGCAACGCAAAGGCACCTGGACCAAGGTCAACGATATCGGCGGCGACAAATCCAAGGAGGGCACCAGCACCGAGACCGATGACGTGCTCGGCAATCGCGTTCGCGCGCGCGGTGTCCACGTAACCACCATGGAGAGCGGCGACAAATACTTCGTAGCTTTTCAGGGAAACGGAACACTCAAAGACGGCGTGCTGCAAAGCGAAAAGGGTACCTGGAACTTCACTGGCGGCACCGGCAAGCTTGCGCACATCACCGGCAAAGGCACGTTCACCTGTGCACCTTCCGGCGACGGCACCGCCTGCAACATCGAAGGTACCTACCAACTCGCAAAGTAGCGAAGCCTTACGCGTCAAAGTTCTCTTGGGATATCGGGTAGCGTGCCTGGTGCCCACATGCTGGATACCATGGCTCGCTGTCTGAACCTAGTTACAGTTGCCGTGGGACTCGACTTTTACAACGCCCACCAACCGCTACTCTTTCCTGGCGTCCAGCAACAACCGCCGCAGCTTAGTTAAATCATTCAAAATCCGCCGGCTCGCATCCACATGCGAGGTAAGCTGATCGAGCTTGTACCGCACCAACTGCAACGCTTCGCGTCTTCGCACCACCTCCGGATCGGCTGCTCGCACAATCTCCGCCTCAATTTCACCGTGCGCCTCGCGCGTCGCCGCCAGCAAATGCTCCACGTACTCCCGCGCACTTTCAATATTGTCGAACGGTGTTTCCGACCGGTAAGCCATCGCATTCCCTCGCGCTTCCCATCATAACGGCATCCCACGGTCCGCGCCGACCTGGGCATTCGGCCAATCTTTTTTCACGCACACGTACCGACACACGGGCTTAGCCCCTGAAGTGAGCCTTTAATTTTGGAATTGGCTTTAGCTGCGTACTCTCAAGGAATCTAAATTGCGAGGAAAAAAAATGCTACGGCCGAATCACCACTTCGCTCGGCCTCGATGGCAAACTGAAATTCGCGCCGCGCTCTTGGTTAGCTTTCAACGTAGCAGGCAAATCCAGTTCCGCAATCTGCACCGAGCGCGTCCACGAACCGCTCGTCCAGTAGTCCGTCTTGATCGATATCGTTTTCCCGATGATCGTATACTTCGCCGCTTCTAGCTGATGCCCGTCGCGAAACACCAGCACCGCAGGAGGCAATTCGCTCGGCGGCTGTGCTGTTGACGCCACACTCGCATCGCCGCTCCGTCTCGATGGCACACCAGCTCGTGGAGCCACGAGCGGCCCACCTTGCGCCCCAGCCTGCGCAACATCGCCCTGCTCAGCAAGTGCCTGCGCGCCGTAAGGAGTCAGCCGCACCCAATGATCCCCGCGCAGCTCCATCACCAGCGACTCCGCCGCCTTCGGTGCGGTCACCGTCGCTGCAGGAGCCGCGGTCTGTCCCAGAATCTGCGGCGGAGGCCCTTCGATCAATCCTCCCTCGGTATCGTAATAAGGATAATAATTCGACGCGTATCCGTAGCCGCCCAAAAACCCGCGTCCTCCGCGCACGCGTACGTATCGCCCCCCGGCCGGCACACCACGCGTAAATCCGGATGCTCCGCCGCGTCCGCCACCGGCGGATACAAATCCACCGCCCCCGCGCCGCTGCGCCTGTGCCGGCGACGTGACTAACCCTGCCGCCACTAAACCTGCACCAAGCATTGCCAGCCGCCACTTCGCAGTCCCCGCCACTCGACGTACCGTCACTGCCATCTTGCGATCTTCCATAAATTTTCTCGCTTATATCGCCTGCAAAAACTCGCGCGGGGTTCGCGAGATCCGCTGCATCGCAACGTTTAACGCCACTCTAGCTATATTCCCAACCTCCGTAACAGTCAAGCATTCGCCCGCGCCGCACTCGCCTGCTCATCAGATCGCTCGATAAATCGCGCGTATAATACCGGTGTGCCGCACTCGAAGCTCATTGTCGTCCGCACATGTGGTAGCCGCGTGGAAGCGAACCTGGCGAAAAGCATTCTGGAAGCCGAGGGCATACCGGTCCTCAGCCAGGCCGATACCGCGGGAGGAATGCGCGAGCATCTGGCGTGGTCCGGCGAAGTCTTCCAGGTTCTGGTGCGCGAAGAAGATCTGCTCGCCGCTCGCGAAGTGCTCACGTCGCTGGCAGAAGGAAAAATCCTGAACGAAGTCGACGATACTCCCGACTTCAGCGTCCCCGATGAGCCGGGCGATCTGCCGTTTTGGCGCCGCTTCACCTAGCGCCAACACCGCCGACGACTTTGAACATTTCTACCGCCTCACGAATAAGTTCTCTCCTCCGACAAGAATCAAAACAGCCTGGAATTGCTCCGCACGAAGCCAGAAGCCAATAAGCTATAACATGCGTCCAAACTGCTGACGTGTGGGAGGAATCGTGCTCAGAATTATTCCAATTGCAGCATTGGTCATTCAACCCTATGTGCTCTGGCCCTGGATTGCCGGCTCCGTGATTGCGCTGATCGGCTTGTTGGTGGCGAGGGTGGCGATACTGAGTGGCGATGGGTGGGACAAATTCCTGGCCGTGGGCCCATTGTGTTTTGGTGCGCCCTTGGCCGCTTTCGGCGCGGAGCATCTGGTGCTCGCTACAGGCATGATGAATATGGTTCCACATTGGATACCGTGGCATCTGTTTTGGATTTATTTTGTAGGGTGCGCGCTAATTCTCGCTGCGCTGAGCTTCGCTACAAATATGAAAGTTTCGTTGTCGGGATTTCTGGTTGGATTAATGTTTTGTCTGTTTGTGGTGATGCTGCACATCCCGAGAGTGATGGCCAACCCCCGGGACAGATTCGCCTGGGCGGTCGCCTTCAGAGACCTTTCCTTTGCCGGAGGCGCCTGGGCTCTAGCAGGCAGTCGTGACCAACAGTCGCTAACCCACACCAACAGCAAGTTGGCGGTTCTGGGGCGCTTCATGATTGCGGTCCCCGCGATATTTTTCGCCGTGGAACACCTTTTGCATCCGGCAAACTTGCCGGGCGTGCCCCTTGAAAAGCTTACTCCCGCGTGGATACCCGGCCGCTGGTTGATCGGATATCTCATCGGCGCGGTTCTTCTCGCTGCCGGGGTGAGCTTATTGCTGGGAAAAAATATGCGGCTGGCGGCAACGTACCTCGGAGTTCTGATCGTGATCGTCGTGCTGCTCGTTTATCTGCCCATGGTGATCGCGATTCCCTCCGCTGCGGATGGCGGGCAGAAAATTGAGGGACTCAATTATTTCTTCGATACCGTACTCTTCGGCGGCGCGGTGTTGTGTCTCGCGCTGGCCATGCCCAAACGTGAATGCCTGGCAGACTCATCTTCAGCATCACTGAGATCGCCAGGAGATGGACTTCGCAGCAAACCGATACAGCATCAGAACGCCTGAGGCTTCCGCTGATCGCGCAAAACAGCCCCCGGTGCGTTTTCCTTGTCAGGCCAGGAGAGCATGCCTTACACTCCTAGATAGACTAGGGGACCACTACAATGAATAGATCGGCCGAGGTGTGAAATGATCCAGCGCTCGCAACGGGCGGAGCAAATATCCCCGATGGAGGCTCTTGCCGAGGAGTAGAGAGTTCGTTCAACGAGCCAGCGCTTTCAGGTCCAATCCAAGCGACAACTTTTAACGGAAAAGTTTAGTTCGCGGTTGGCCGCAATTAATGAATACCGTGCATGGCCAAAATAAAATGCCACAGCCATCGGCCTCCCGCGAGCGCCAGTAGTACGGCCAGAGCACTGGTAACGACAGCCCATGCGGTGGCCGAAGATTTCTTACTCATACGCAAGTGCCTCCCGGACGGTCAGCTTTGCCGCCGCTCGCGCTGGCAGAAGGCTGGCGCCGGCAGCCGCAAGGACCGAAAAAGCTAGCCAGAACCACAGGCCCTGAAGTTCGAAAACGGAGTCAAGTTTGCTTTTGAAGATGAGGAAAGTCAGGGAATCGCCGGCAATCCTGCTGAGAGGCCAGGCGGCAAGCGCAGCCAGGAACCAACTCATCACGCCGATGACCACGCCCTCGGCTACGATGATGCCCATCACCACGGACGGGGAAGCGCCGATCGCGCGAAGCACTCCCATTTCACGCCGGCGCTCCATGACATTAAGACTCATGCTGGTCGCCAAGCCAAGGCCGCCAACAGCCGCGATGATGAACGATATGACCACGAGGAAGACGTAAATCATCTTCAGGTGCTGGTCCCGCCCAAATCGTAAATCAGCTTTACTGCGGCTGCCAGTTGCGTGGATTCCTTCCCGCTCCAGGTTGTTGTCCAAATTAGATTTCACCGACTGCATGGAGGCGGCGTCGGACTCTTCGAGCGCGAGACACAACGTGTTTTTCATGCCCGGATAGCGGCGATCTATAAACGCCTCGGGGATATATGCCGTGGGCGGCAGAAACGGTTCTCGCGCAATTCCCACGACGTGCCATGAGGTCAGCTCCCGCTTCAAGCGCACGGTGATCGTGTCACCAGCTCTGATATGTGATTCTTCGGCCAAAGTACTGTTAATCACGAGCGCGTCTAAGTCTCCAGGCCGCAGGTTTCTACCCTCCACAATTTCCAGCTTCATCGCTTTTGAATTCTCGGGTAAAGCGATGATTGGGAAACTCAGGGTATCGAGGGAACCGTCGCCCTCACGCGAGTCTTTCGCCGGAATTGACGCTCCTGACGTAAACCAGATTTCCGCTCGGACAATGCCTGGGGTTTTTTGTATGGCGCGTTCGATCTGCTCCGAGGGATACAAATCTCCGAGAAAGATTTGCATATCGTATTTGCGAAGAGCAAAGCTACGGTCGAGAGTGTTGCTCATCGAACGGCGTATGTTGAGCGCGGACATAAAAAATACGCCGCTAACCGCAAGGGTTAGCAGGGTCAAAACCAGCCGCGCGCGCCGGCGAAAGCTGTTGCGAATGGCCAGCAGCAGCGGCCGCAGACCACCGCCGATCCTGGTCATGGCGCGGTCAAAGATATTGGTTCCAAATGTGGTGTGGGAAGAGACTCCCCAGGCAGTGAGTGCTTCGCGGACGGAAACTGCGCTTCCTTTCCAGACCGGCCAGGCCGCAGCCAGCAGAGGCGTCACGATACCGACTGCGAACGCGAGCGCATAAACCCAAACGGGGACAGCAAAACTGGTGATATCGAAATTAAGGAAGGCGGCGAAGGGCCGGCACAGCGCGCGACTGGCCAGCATTCCGAGCGGAAACGCGAAAAGCGTTGCGACGATTCCCAGCAGCAGCGCTTGGGCGAAGTAGATGCGCGCGACCTGTCCGCGAGTGCCGCCAATTGCTTTCATAACGCCGATCTGACGAACTTGCGCAGCCATGATGGCCATGAGCAGATTGACCACGAGAACCTCGCTCATGGCCAGTACGAACAGGCCGAAGCTGGCCATGGCCACGAGGAACCCGTCCATAAGATCAGCATGCGGATGCTTTCCGGGATGCGGGACTTGTACGCCACGAACCGGATGACCGCGTGCTTCTATGATTTTCTTGACGTCGGCAGTCACGTCGCGCACGTGCTTTTCGTCAAAGCGATTGTCAGCGACAAGAATCTTTAATTCATCCAGGTTGGGTGTTTCTCCCAATTCGGCAAGAGTGTCGGGCGTGATGTAACCGTAGACAGTATTCTCCATGCGCGCCTGAGCCGGGCCGACATCGTGCGCGCCGCCGCTTACTCGCAGATTCTGCTCCTTGCCCTGCCTTATCCTGATGGTTGCGGTGTCGCCGATTTGCAATCCAGCGACCTGAAACGCATCTCGTTCGATCAGCATCTCGCCCGTCTTCGGAGGCCAGGCGCCACGATCTGGCGTCAACTTGCTGATGCGGATGTTTTGGTAGTCTTTGATTACAAAGAGGGCGAGATCGCGCCACTGCGCTGGTCCAGTTTTGATCGAGCCGTGCAAAGTCCTGCGCGGCTCCGCATCGCTGACGTCGTGATCGGAGAGGACCGCGCTTACCAGAGCGTCGTCGATGGCATCTGTCTGCAAAGCGGCAGAGGCCGGGTTGCTGGCGAGAAATCCTTTGTTGATCTCGCGAGTAAGCACCGCGTAGGTGGAAAGAACAGCGGAAAATCCGACCATCCCAATGGTGATGGCCGCAATCACCAGGACGGTGCGCGTACTTTCCTGCTGAAAATCGCGGATGGTTTTCCGCCAAGGAGTGGTCATCGGCCGACTTCCGTGATTAACAGTGGGGCTGCCGTCGGAGACATCAGCACGCCGTCCGTCACTTCGATCCTGCGGTCAACGACACAGGCAATGTCCCGCTCGTGAGTGGCGATCACGACGGTGGTGCCCGAACTGGCCATTTCCCGAAATAAAGCGAGAACTTCTGCCGATGTTGAGGAGTCCAGATTCCCGGTAGGTTCGTCGGCCAGAACGATAGTCGGTCCGTTAGCCAGCGCGCGCGCAATGGCGGCGCGTTGCTGCTCGCCTCCCGAAAGCGC